>Ga0070741_10009471_pt1 | contig 18887 bp, 19 predicted proteins | sample Coa_R1_4_FD_66440 | JGI IMG/M metagenome (GOLD analysis project Ga0070741, IMG submission 66440) | Surface soil microbial communities from Centralia Pennsylvania, which are recovering from an underground coalmine fire - Coalmine... | ecosystem: Environmental > Terrestrial > Soil > Unclassified ...
TGGCGTTAAGCGGCCACCTTCAGGTGGCCCCGATGGATTGGGGTCGCGTTAGCGACCCCGCTTAGCCGCTTTGAGCGGCTCACAACTTAAAGCCCCCGGCTCTGCCGGGGGATGGTTACTACATCTGACGTAGGCGTTCGTAGCATACCATCGCAACCGCCGCCGCTACGTTAAGGGACTCGATGCCGTTCGCCAGCGGAATGCTGGCAATTGCACCTGCCTTGTCCGTAAGCTGTTTCGGCAGTCCAACCCCCTCACCGCCGAAAAGCACGGCCAGCGGCCCCGTCAGATCGAGCGTGTGCAGCACCACGCCTGCGCGAGGCACTGTGGCAATGATTAGACCCTTGAAATCCTTCATCGCAGTCGCAAGATTCGCGTGGTCTTCGATCGGTAGTAAAAACTGCGCGCCCATTCCTCCGCGCAAGCATTTCGGCGACCATGGATCGGCGCAATTTTGCGACAGCCGGGCCTGCGTTACGCCGGTTGCAGCGGCTGTGCGCAAGATCGAACCCAGATTGCCGGGATCCTGAATACCGTCGAGCAGCAACCAGAAAGGTTTGCCGGATTTGGGGGTGACGCGTGGTGTGTCGACTATCGCCAGTACTCCTGCGGGAGTATCGACCGGTGAAAGCAAGGCCAGCAGCGCATCGGGTACCTCGATCAGGTGCGCACGCGTCTCGCGCGAGAGCAAACTCCGGATCTCCGCCTTCTTCAGGCCGCCATCGCTTGCAATGAGCGTTGCCCCTTGCAAGCCAAAACGCTCCGCATAGCTTTGGCAGAGATGAATGCCGTCGAGCAGAATCTTCCCGGCCTTGCGACGCTCGAGACCGGATTCGAGGAGCCTGCGCGCCCGCTTTATGAATGGATTGTGCTCCGACGTGACGCGCATCGACAAATTCAGCGCTGTTCGATTCAACCGCCGATGCTTGGTGCCCAGGGCCGGGATCGAACCGGCACAGCCTTGCGGCTAGCGAATTTTAAGTCCGCTGCGTCTACCAATTCCGCCACCCGGGCGCACCAGCCAAGGCTAAGAATCAGGCGTGTGATAAGAGCATAGCGCGCGAACGAGAAGGATTGGAGGCGGGGGTCGGAATCGAACCGGCGTCCACGGCTTTGCAGGCCGCTGCATAACCACTCTGCCACCCCGCCCTATTCCGTGCGCCGTTCGCAGATGGCATCCGGGTCATGGTATCGACGAATTCAGTGCAATGCTCCGCGAACCGGATGCCGTCAGAGGGGCGAAACTAAAAGAGGGAAAACGGCCTCGGGTGCGCTGTTTTCCCCCTCGCAATCTGGAGCGGGAAACGAGTCTCGAACTCGCGACCTCAACCTTGGCAAGGTTGCGCTCTACCAACTGAGCTATTCCCGCGTTAGGGAAGGCGAAATTATAGAGGCCGTGGTCCTCTTGTCAAGAAAGCCTCAGTGCCGTTGCTGCCAGGCCTTGGGCATCGCGCGCTGCAGGTAGTAGACCATCGACCACAGCGTGAGAATCGCCGCGAGATAAATAAGCCAGGTCCCGAACCGTTGCGCGTCGATCAGCAGGCGATCGTGGTAGAAGAGCAGCGCGATGGCGACCATCTGCGCCACGGTCTTCAATTTTCCGAGGAAGGATACGGCGACGCTTCTGCTCTCGCCCATCTTTGCCATCCATTCGCGTAATGCGGAAATCGCGATCTCCCGACCGATTATGATTGCCGCGATAAAGGCGTCACAGCGTCCCAGCCAGACCAGCATGATGAGCGCCGTGGAAACCATCAGTTTGTCCGCGACGGGATCGAGAAATGCCCCGAAGGAAGAGGTCTGCTTCAGCGTGCGCGCCAGCCATCCATCGAGCCAATCGGTAAGCGCAGCGAAACCGAATACCGCCGTCGCCAGGACATTACGACCGTGTTCCGTCACCCAGTCTTGCGGCACGTAATACACGAGCAGCAGCAGCGGGACCAGCAAGATCCGCGCGTAGGTGAGCAGATTGGGAAGATTGACGGGCATCAGTGTAGTTGCAGATAGATTCGCTCGGCAAGGGCGCGGCTGATACCTTCGACCTGCTGCAATTCCTCAACGCTGGCGGCGGCCACGCCTTTCAATCCGCCGAATCGCGCCAACAGTCTCTGCCGGCGTTTGGAGCCGATCCCCTCGATGTCTTCGAGTGCCGAACGCGTTCGGACCTTGCCCCGACGGATACGGTGCCCCTGGACGGCAAAGCGGTGCGCCTCGTCGCGGATCTGCTGGATCAGATGCAGTGCGGGGTGGTCGGCCGGCAGCTTCAGCGGCGTTGGCGTATCCGGGTGGACCAGCTGCTCCAACCCCGGCTTCCGCTCTTCGCCTTTCGCCACTCCCAGCACCATGAGATCGCCGATCCCGAGCTCCGCGAGGACCTGACGCGCAACCGCGACCTGCCCTTTGCCGCCGTCGATCAGAAGCAGATCCGGCATCTTGCCCTCGCCTTCCACGATCCGCCGATATCGCCGCTCCAGCGCCTGGCGCATGGCGCCGTAGTCGTCTCCTGGTTCGACGCCGCCGATGTTGAAACGACGATATTCACCGGGCTGCATGCTAGCGTGGTCATAGACGACGCATGATGCCACGGTCGCCTCGCCCATCGTGTGGCTGACGTCGAAGCACTCGATGCGCGACACCGGCTCGGGCAGATCGAGCGCCCTTTGAAGTGCCGCAAGCCGATTTTCCTGGGTGGCTTGCGTGGCGATGCGCTGAGCGATCGCGAGCTGCGCGTTTTTTTCCGCCATCTGCAACCACACCCTGCGCTCGCCCATTGCGCGCTGTCCGATCTGCACTTTTCTTCCCGCCTGCTCGGAGAGGATCTCCTCCAGCGCCTCCGCCTCGATCTCACGATTGACCAAAATGACCGGCGGCACGTCCCGGCTCAGGTAGTGCTGGGTCAGGAAGGCCTCCAGCGCGGCTTGCTCGTCCTGTTCTCTCGCATTCTGCGGGAAAAAACTCTTGTCTCCGCGATGGATTCCGCCGCGGATCATGACCAGGTTCACGCACAGCACACCGCTTGCCGATACCAGCGCGACAATGTCCGCATCCAGATCGCGACTGCTGGAGACATACTGGGTCTCGCGCACCTTCGACAGTGCGCGAATCTGGTCTCGCAGCGCAGCCGCCAGTTCATAGTCTTGACGCTCGGACGCGGCTTGCATGCGCGATTCGAGACGTTTCAAGGCCTCGTCTTCCCGGCCGAGGAGGAACAACTCCGCGCCGTGCATGTCTTCGGCATAGTCTGCTTCAGTAATCAAGCCCACGCACGGCGCCGAGCAGCGCTTGATCTGGTGCAGCAGACAGGGGCGCGAGCGGTTCGAAAATACGGTGTCCTGGCAGGTGCGCAACCCGAATACCTTCTGCAGCAGCTGGATGCTGTCGCGCACCGCCCACGCGCTCGAAAACGGCCCGAAGTACTTGTTGCTTCGATCCAAGCCGCCGCGGTAGAAGCCCAGGCGAGGAAACCGGTGTCCGGTCAGGACAATATACGGGTAGGACTTGTCGTCCCTATACAGTATGTTGTACCGAGGATTCAGGGTCTTGATGAGGTTATTTTCCAGCAGCAAGGCCTCCGCCTCCGAGCGGGTGACAGTCGTTTCGATACGTGCCACCTGCCCGACCATCACCTGGATGCGTGGAGATAGCGATCCCGCCTTCTGGAAATATGACGCGACCCGCTTTTTGAGGTCGCGCGCCTTTCCCACGTAAAGGACGTCCCCGCTCGTATTGAGCATGCGGTACACCCCGGGAAGGTGCGGAAGGTTTGCCACGACTTCCCCGCCGTCGAAGATATCCGGGCGAGGCAGGACTGGATCGGAACTCATGCAGTCGACCGATGAACGGGAGCGGGTACGCGGTCCAGATGTCTGCGAATGGCCCCGAAAACCATGGAGAACATCGCTTCTGTCAACCGGCCCGTATTCGTATTGTATCGGGAGCAGTGATAGCTATCGAACAGGACGCGTCCTTCGGGAAGCGGATGGATCGCGCCATGGGCAAATTTCAAGTTGCCTGTTGCGCGGTCGATGGCCGACAACAGCGCCTTGTGTGCCACGCCGCCCAGCGCCAGCACGGCGCCGCCCTCTGCCAGAGCGGCGATCTCTCCGCGCAAATAGCCGTTGCAAGTCTTGACCTCGGCTGCGGTCGGTTTGTTTTCTGGCGGAACGCAACGCACTGCGTTGGTGATGCGGCAATCGACGAGCTCGAGACCATCGTCGATCGAATCCGATTCGGACCGTGTCGCAAAGCCGTAACGGTACAGCACGCGATACAGCAGCAGCCCCGCATGGTCTCCGGTAAAGGGCCGGCCGGAGCGATTGGCTCCGTGCAACCCCGGGGCAAGGCCCACGACCAGAAGCCGCGGGCGCGCTGCACCGAAGGAAGGGACAGGGCGGTTGTAGTGGCTGGGGTGTTCACCGTGCAGCCGGTCGAGAAATGCCGCCAGCCGCTCGCAGCGACGACACGCCGTGGAGAAAACGGGATAGTCGTTCGTAGTCACTGGCTTAGTGTAGAATGCGCGCCTTCTTTGCAGGAGGTGGATGGTTTTGTATGGCGAAAGTTCTCGCAACCGAAATCCGGGCCGGCAACCTGATCGAGCTCGATAAGCGCATCTGGCGCGTCCTGAAGAGCTATCACGTCCACGTTGGCGGCCGCGGCGGCGCCTTCATGCAAGTCGAGATGAAAGACGTGGAAACCGGAACGAAGCGCAACGAACGGATCCGCACCGAGGACAAGGTCGAACGAGCCTATGTCGAGCCACGCCAGATGCAGTTTCTGTATCAAGACGGCGGCGGCTACGTCTTCATGGACAAGGAAAGCTACGAGCAGATCACGCTGGCGGCGGACTTCCTGGAAGGCCAGGCGGGATATCTGCTGCCCAATACCGACGTGCAGGTGAACTTTCACAATGAACGTCCGATCGGCGTCGAGCTTCCCGGCTCCGTGGTCCTCACTGTCGTCGAGACAGAACCGAGCCTGAAGAACGCCACCGCTACCGGCTCTTTCAAGCCGGCAAAGGTGGAGACGGGCATCACCGTAATGGTGCCGCAATTCGTCGGGGAAGGCGAAAAGATCAAGGTCAACACCGACACCGGGGAATACATGGAGCGTTCCGCTTAGGCAGCCCGACTATCCGGCCACCAAGCGCCTCTCCGGTCCGGTTTCCTTTATTTCCGGATCAGCGTTACCCTTGCCGCCCTGCCGGCGTTGATGCCGCCGACTGGTTCCGGCTGCAGCGTTACATGACCGATTCCGAAGCGTTCCTCGGCGACACGCCGGCAGGCTTCCAGCACCGGCAGCCATTGCCCCAGATCCTCGACTTCGACATGGGCTGACAGCGCGACCTGCCCGCTCGCAATGGTCCACACGTGCAGGTCGTGAACCGATCTGACGCCGGATACTCCCGCCAGCGCGCGCCCTACTTCGGGCAACCTGATTTCCAGCGGCACTCCCTCCATGAGCACGTGCAGCGCGTCGCGCACCAGACGCAGCGTCGACCACAGGATGAGCAGCGCAATGAACATCGACAGCAGCGGATCGATCGGCTGCCAGCCGGTGAAATAGATCACCGTTCCCGCAGTCAGGGCGGCAACCGAACCCACCAGGTCGCCGAATATGTGCAGGACCGCCGCGCGGGTATTGAGATCGTGCTGTCCGCGCCCGATTACGTACATCACGCACAGGTTCACGATCAGGCCGAGCAGTGCGATCACTGCTACGCCGAGGCCTTGCACCTGCTGGGGCTCGAGGAGCCGGCGAACCGCCTCGGCCGCGATCAGCACCACGACGATGAGCAGCGCGAGCCCGTTGACGAAGGCCGCGACGACCTCCGCCCTGGCAAGACCGTAGGAATGGCGCGCGCCCGCAGGTCGCTGCGCCACCCAGGCGGCGAATGCCGCCACGCCGAGCGCCGCCGCGTCGGAGAACATGTGACCGGCGTCGCTGACCAGGGCCAGCGAACCGAAATAACGCCCCGCAACCAGTTCGACGACTGCGAAACCCGCCGTCAGGGCAAGCGCAAGATACAGCGTGCCGGGACCCGCCGGCCGTGCATGACGAGCATGGCCGTGTTCTTGGGGGCGGTCGTGGGCGTGATCGTGGCGATGCATGCGGCTGGATCAGGCGATTCGCCGGGTGGCGTCTTCGCCCAGCGCGGCAATCGCGGCAACGGCGCGTTGGTGGCGCGGCAGCTCTCGCACCTGGGCGAAGGATGGCGTCTTCGGCCGCGCCTGCAGAGCGGCGAGCCGGGAGCCCAGGTCGCGGCGGGCATCGACGGCATCGAGCGACTCGAGCAAGTCGTCCGCGGCGGCCGGGCGGTTGCACACGAGGATCATGTCGCAGCCCGCGGCTAGGGCCGCCCGCCCCCGCTGCACGATCCCACCCGCGACCCGCGCCCCCTCCATGGACAAGTCATCGCTGAAAATCACGCCCCGGAAGCCGAGTTGACGCCGCAGGATCTCCCGCAGCCAGACGCGTGAATACCCGGCCGGCTGCTCGTCCACCTTCGGGTACACGACATGCGCAGGCATGACGCCTGCCAACCCTGCCCGCGCCAGTCGCGCGAACGGGACCAGGTCCTCGCGCAGCATCTCCTCCAGGCTGCGATCGTCGACGGGAACGTCCAGGTGGGAGTCTGCTGCGACGTAACCGTGTCCGGGAAAATGCTTGCCGACAGCCGCCATTCCGCCCGAGCGCAGCCCGTCGATCAACGCCGCGCCCAGCGCAGCGACGGCCTGTGGATCGCGATGAAATGCGCGGTCTCCGATGACGGCGCTGCTGCCGAAATCCAGGTCGAGGACCGGCGCGAAGCTGAAATCTACGCCGCAGGCGCCCAGCTCGGTCGCGATCAGCCAGCCGATGTCCTCGGCGAAGCGAACCGCAAGCGACGCCTCCTTGTCCCATAGCGACCCGAGGCGGCGCATGGCGGGAATAGAGCTGAATCCCTCCCGGAAGCGCTGCACTCGCCCGCCCTCGTGATCGACGGCGATCAGCAACTGCGGTTCGCGCAGCGCGTGAATTTCCGCGCACAGGGCCGCAATCTGTTCCGGGCTTTGATAATTGCGGCCGAAGAGGATGACCCCGCCCACCAGCGGATGCTGCAGCCGGCGGCGGTCTTCGTCGGTCAGTGCCGCGCCGCTTACATCGAGCATGACCGGTCCGAGCGCCAGGCGCTTTTTCATTGCGTCGACTCCAATACCACCATTGCGCAGGCCATGCCATGCTCGTGCGCGAGCGACAGATGCGCCTGACCCACTCCCCGGCGCTGCAGATAAGCGGGCAGCTCGGCATGGAAACGCAGCTCGGGTCTGCCGATCTCGTCGGACACTACGCTGATCGCGTGGAGCGTCACCGGATGCCGCAACCCCGTGCCCAACGCCTTGGACAGCGCCTCCTTGGCGGCGAAGCGCGATGCAAGGTAGGCAATCGGACGGCTGCTGTGACGATAGGCATCGATCTCCCGCTGCGTCAGCACCCGCGCCGCGAACCTTTCGCCGTATTCGACGACCAGCCTCTCGACGCGCTGCATCTCCACCAGATCCACGCCGATACCGACGATCACGACGCCCCCACCTTGCCGGCGACGGCCTCGAGATACAGCTCTACCGTGCGTTTCATTCCGAATTCCAGCGCATCGGCAATCAGCGCGTGTCCGATCGAGACCTCGAGCACGCCAGGAACCCACGACAGAAAGAGCGGCAAATTGGTGCGATTGAGGTCGTGTCCGGCGTTGACGCCCAAGCCGGCCTCTCCGGCTGCGAGCGCCGCGTCCACGTAGCGCGTGAGAACGCTGTCTTGCTGCGCGGTACCGAAAGACCTTGCGTAGGGTTCGGTGTAGAGCTCGATGCGGTCCGCGCCCACGGAACGGGCCGTCGCCATCGCTTCCGGGTCTGGGTCCATAAACAGGCTGATCCTGATCCCGAGGCGCTTGAGATCCTCGATAACCGGACGCAGCCGGGCGCCGTCCTTCTTCAGATTCCACCCATGATCGGAGGTGAACGCGGCGGGTTCATCGGGCACCAGGGTGCACTGGTCGGGCCGCGCCGAGCGCACCAGGGCCATTACCTGATGAAAAGGGTTGCCTTCGATGTTGTACTCCGCATCGTGCCGCGTCCGCACCAGCGCTTCGAGCTCCACGACGTCGTCCGGGCGGATGTGGCGGCCGTCCGGCCGCGGGTGGACTGTGATGCCGTGCGCGCCGGCATCCAGGGCGAGCCGCGAGAGCTGCGCCACGTTGGGAATGCCGATCGTCCGCGAATTGCGCAGTAGCGCCACCTTGTTGACGTTGACGCTGAGTCTGGTCATGGTTTCAGGTCACGGCTTCCGGTGGTGCCCCCCTTCGGCGCGCCGAAGGAGATCACAGAGCCTGCAGTTCAAGAAGCAGCTGCCGGGTGTGCAGCGTCTGATTGCCGAGGTAATGGCCGACGAGATGGCGCATCAGGATCTTGCCTTGCTGCAGCGTCTGGGGATCGGTGTAATTGTCGCACGCCAGGTCGAGTAGCGTCTTGCCGCTCACCTCCACCAGCGATTCCCCGATCGCTTCCACCCCGATCGGACCGCGCTCGATCACGTAGGCGTAGCGACGTCCGGGATCGACCGGTCGGCCGGTGTCAGCCTCGCGTTCCAGGCTCAGCGCGTACCCCATTTCCTTGAGCAGGTTTCTCTCGAAGCGACGCAGCGTCGCCTGGATTTCCGCGCTCGACGCGAGCGTCGCCACCGATTCCGAGTAGATGTCAAACAGGCGTTCGTGCGGATCTTCGCGCGGCAGGAACTTGATCAGGAGCTCGTTCAAGTAGAACCCGCAAATCAAGCCCAGCCCCTTCAACTGCGACACCGCACCCTGTCGCTCCGCCGTGTACAGCGTGCGCAGCTCGGATTTTCCGCCCCAGGTGAGCAACAGCGGCTGGAAAGCCATCAGGCTGCCCCGCAAGGCAGAGTGTGCGCGCCGCGCTCCCCGCGCCACAACCGCGATTCGGCCGCTGTTGCGGGTGAAGATCTCCGCAATCAGGCTGGTCTCGCGAAACGCATAGCCGTGCAGGACAAAGCCCGGCTCCTCCCTTCCCGCCTTCTGCCTTCCGGTCAAGGCTGCCGCCTATTCGTAGCCCAGGGCGCGAAGCGTGCGCGCATCCTCAGACCAGCCTCGTTTCACCCGCACCCATACTTCGAGATGGACGCGGCCGCCGAACAGCCGCTCCATGTCCCTGCGGGCATGTGTTGCGATCGATTTCAACTTCTCTCCGCCGGCACCGATCACGATGGCCTTTTGGCTGTTCTTGTCCACGATGATCGAGGCATTGATGCGCCTGAGCCTGCCTTCCTCCTCGAATCTGTCGATGACGACCGTTGTGTCATACGGAAGCTCTTCTCCCAGCGCATGAAAAAGCTTCTCTCGCAAGAGCTCGGCGGCCAGGAAACGCTCGGACCGATCGGTCACTGCATCCGGCTCGTACAGGGGCGGGCCTGCCGGCAGCAGGGGCTTGAGCGCCTCCACCAACTCCGCGACCCCGACGCCGGTTTGCGCGCTCAGCGGCACGATCTCCCGGAACGGAAACAGCCGTCTCGCTTCGTCGATGAAGGGCAGCAGCAGCTTCCGATCCCTCAAGCGGTCGATCTTGTTGATTGCCAGGAGCACCGGCACCGTAACCGGTAGCAGTTCGATCACGTGGCGATCCTGCGGCGTCAGCCTCACGCCCTCCACCACCGGCACGATTGCATCGACCGTCTCGAGACTACGCAGCACCGCTCGGTTCATCAGTCGATTCAGCGCGCCGCCGTGCTGCGTCTGGAAACCAGGGGTGTCGACGAAGATCAGCTGCGCATCGGGCCGCGAGACGATGCCGAGGATGCGGTGACGGGTGGTCTGGGGCCGGCGGGAGACGATGCTGATCTTCATGCCGACGAGCCGGTTGAGCAGCGTCGATTTGCCTACGTTGGGCCGTCCGGTGATGGCGATATGACCGGTGCGATGCGCCGTCATGCTTCAGCGCGTCAAGGCGAGTTCGTAGGCCGCCTTTGCCGCGCTCTGTTCCGCGGCCCGCCGGCTGCTGCCTTCGCCGAAGGAGCGTATGTCGAGTTCCGGGACCAGGCACTCGACGCGGAATACCTGTTCGTGCGCTTCACCCGCGACGCCCACCACCGAATATTGCGGTAGCGCAAGGCGCCGGCCTTGCAGATACTCCTGCAGCCTGGTCTTGGGGTCCTTGGCAACGGCGGCAGGATCCGTTGCCGCGACGGCGGATTCGAACAGCTGTCGGATCACGGATTCCGCGGCAGCGAAGCCTCCGTCGAGGAACACGGCGCCGAAGATCGCCTCCAGCGCATCGGCCAGAATGGACGGGCGGCGAAACCCGCCGCTTTTCAGCTCGCCTTCTCCGAGCAGCACATGCTCGCCCAGCCGCAGGCGGTCCGCTATTTCGAACAATGCCTGCTGGTTGACCAGATTCGCCCTGACTCTCGACAGGTCCCCTTCGGGAAGGCGCTGGAATCGGTCGAACAGCAGCCGTGCGACGGCACAATTGAGGACCGAATCGCCGAGAAATTCCAGGCGCTCGTTATGCGGTGTGCCGTACGAGCGGTGCGTCAGCGCCTGAGTGAGCAGGCGAGTATCGCGAAACGAATAGCCGAGTTTATTTTCCAGCTCTTCCGTGCGCATGCACGAAGCGCGTGACGAGACGGTCAATCGCTCTTGGCAGTGAAATCGACGCAAGCGTTGACGTTGCCAATCAGCTTGATCTTCTTCGAGTAGTCGACGGATAGCGTCACGCCGTCGCCCTCCTTGATGACGTCCACATCCTGTCCTGTCACCGATCGGATGTCGTCGATCAGCGCGCGCCGGTTGAAGGCCGCCTGAATTTCCCGCGGCGGCAGTCCTCTGGTTTCGGGATTATGCGCCAGTTCGCGCAGATGCTTTACGATCGTGACGTACTCGATATAGGCCGGTACGAGCCTGATGCCGATGATCGCGACAAAGACCACCAGTATCGCGATCAGGATCATGCCGATGAAAGTCACTCCTGCCTGACGTTTCATGTGCGCTCCCGTCACCGAATTCGAAGCCCGATGCGGCTGAAGTCGCCGAAGTTCCACCAGACGAGGAACGCCTTGCCGACGATGTTGCCTTCGGGCACGAACCCCCAGTAGCGGCTGTCCGAGCTCGAGTCGCGGTTGTCGCCCATCATGAAATACTGGCCCGGGGGTACCGTGCAGGTGAAACCGGTTTCATTGTACTCGCAGTAGTCGCGCAGCGGAAACTGGCGCACGCTCGCCAGCAGCACCGGCGGCGCATCCGGATTGATAATCACGGCGTGACGGCGATCGCCCAACGTTTCCCAGAAGCGCATCGCATTCACATAGGACAGGCCGGACTCCACGTACTGGAAATCGTCTCCCATTTCCACCGGCAGCAGACGACCGTTGATGGTCAGCCGTTTGTTCCGGTAGTCGATACGGTCTCCCGGGATGCCGACCACCCGTTTTATGTAGTCGAGCGAAGGATTCTCCGGATAGCGAAACACCATGACTTCTCCGCGCTTCGGTTCGTCGAGGTCCACGATTTTCTTGTTGATGACGGGTAGCCGGATACCGTAAGAGAACTTGTTCACCAGAATGAAGTCGCCGACCAGCAGCGTGGGAATCATCGACCCCGACGGGATCTTGAACGGCTCGACGACGAAGGATCGCAGGAGGAATACGATCAGGATGACCGGGAAAAAGCTCTTCGGATACTCGATCCACCAGGGCTCCTTTTGCTCAGGCGAGCGCCGCTTGCCGAGCCAGAAGCGGTCCAGCAGCCAGATCACGCCCGTCACAACGAGCAGGATCAGCATCAACAGGGCGAAATTCATGTTGCGGGTTCCCGGCCGAAAGTCCTGTAGCTACTTGTTTTCCACCTGCAGAATGGCGAGAAAGGCCTCCTGCGGAATTTCCACGGTGCCCACCTGTTTCATGCGTTTCTTCCCCGCCTTCTGCTTTTCCAGCAGCTTCTTCTTGCGCGTGATGTCGCCGCCGTAGCATTTCGCCAGCACGTTTTTCCGCAGCGCCTTGACGTTCTCCCTGGCGATGATCTGGGATCCGATCGCGGCCTGAACGGCGACGTCGAACATCTGGCGAGGGATCAATTCGCGCATCCTGGTCGCCAGCTCGCGCCCGCGGGACTGGGCTGTCGAGCGATGAACGATAAGAGATAACGCATCAACGCGCTCGCCGTTGATAAGAATATCGAGCTTGACGAGGTCCCCGGCCCGGAATTCCTTGAAATCGTAATCGAGGGAGGCATAGCCGCGAGAGACCGATTTGAGCTTGTCGAAGAAATCCATCACGACTTCGTTGAGCGGCAGCTCGTAGGTCAGCATCACCTGGCGGCCCATGTACTGCATGTTCCGCTGCGCCCCGCGCTTGCTGTTGCACAGGGTCATCACCGGCCCGACGTAGTCTTGGGGAACCAGGATGGTGGCGGTGATGATCGGCTCGCGGATCTCGTCGATTTTGGACGGATCCGGGAGCCGCGATGGGTTCTCCACCTCGATCACCGTTGCGTCGCGCATCTTCACCTCGTAGACCACCGTTGGGGCGGTGGTGATGAGGTTCATCTCGTACTCGCGCTCCAGGCGTTCCTGCACGATTTCCATGTGCAGCAGACCGAGAAAGCCGCATCGGAAGCCGAAACCGAGAGCCTGCGAGGTCTCCGGCTCGTAACGCAGCGACGAGTCGTTCAGGTGTAGCTTTTCCAGCGCGTCGCGCAGCGCCTCGTATTCGTTGGATTCCACCGGGTACAGGCCCGCGAACACCTGCGGCTTGATTTCCTTGAATCCGGGAAGCGCTTTGACCGCGGGTCGATCGAGCTCGGTAACGGTATCGCCCACCCGCGCCGACTTGAGTTCCTTGATGCCCGCGATCACGAATCCCACCTCGCCTGCCGACAAGCTGTCGCGGGCCTGGGCCTTCGGAGTAAACACGCCAACCTGCTCGCACAGGTGGCTCGCGCGCGTCGACATGAGCAGGATCCTGTCCTTGGGTTTCAATGCGCCGTCCACGACCCGAACCAGCATCACCACGCCGACATAATTGTCGAACCAGGAGTCGATGATCAGCGCCTTGAGCGGTGCGGTCGGCTCCCCGCGTGGCGGCGGGATTCTTGCGATGACGGCTTCGAGAATGTCTTCCACGCCCTGGCCGGTCTTGGCGCTGGCGCGCACCGCTTCCAGGGCCGGGATGCCTATGATGTCCTCGATCTCGGCAATGACGCGGTCGGGGTCGGCCGAGGGCAGGTCGATCTTGTTGAGCACCGGCACGACCTCCACGCCCTGTTCGATCGCCGTGTAGCAGTTGGCCACCGTCTGCGCCTCCACGCCCTGCGAAGCGTCTACCACCAGCAGCGCGCCTTCGCAGGCGGCGAGGGAACGCGACACCTCATAGGAAAAGTCCACGTGTCCGGGCGTGTCGATCAGATTGAGCAGATAGGTCTGCCCGTCGCGTGCGCGATAAGAAAGCGCAGCCGTCTGCGCCTTGATCGTGATCCCCCGTTCCCGCTCCAGTTCCATGGTGTCGAGAACTTGATCCTCCATCTCGCGGTCGGACAGGCCGCCGCAGAGCTGGATGAAACGGTCCGCAAGGGTGGATTTGCCGTGGTCGATGTGGGCGATGATCGAGAAATTGCGGATCCGCTGCATTTAGAAAAAAGGGCACGCGAAGTGCCCTTTGCGCCTGAACCAAAGCGACGAATTGTAGCGGATTGGCGCCGGCCGCGGTGCCGGATGCGGGGTGCCGAAGCTCAGTTGCTGTCCAGGCGAATGGGAACGTAGATGGCGCCGTCGCCGCGCTTCACCAGCAGCGCCACGCTGCGTGCCCGTTCGTACTGGGACATGAGCTGGTTGAGCTGGTCCACGGACTGGATGTCATGGTTGTTGAGAGCCAGGACTACGTCCCCGCGGCGGATGCCTGCCTTGGCTGCCGGGCCCTGCGCATCCTCGACCAGCAGTCCGCCGGAGATATTGAGTTCCTTGCGCTGGTCCGCGGTGAGTTCCGAGAGGCTCAACCCCAGCTTGGCCACGGTGTTGGCGGAGCGCCCGCCCCCGCCCGGCTTGGCGGGGCGGCTTGCGACCTTCTCGTCGCTCAGCTCCCCTACGGTCAAGGTGATGTCTTTGGGCGCGCCTTTGCGCCAGATCTGCACCGCGACTCTGGAGCCCGGCTTGGTCTGGGCCACGATTCTGGGCAGGTCTGACGAGCTGTTCACCGCCTTGCCGTCGAACTTGAGAATCACGTCCGAGGCTTCGATCCCCGCCTTGTCCGCCGGACCTCCTTTTTCAACCGAATTGACCAATGCGCCCTGCGCCTTTGCCAGACCGAACGAATCGGCAAGCTCCTTGGTGACTTCCTGAATCACCACACCGATGCGTCCGCGACTGACTCGCCCGGCGGTGCGCAACTGGTTGGCCACATCCATCGCCACGTCGATCGGGATGGCGAATGACAGCCCCATGAAGCCCCCGGTTCGGCTGTAAATCTGGGAATTGATCCCGACCACCTCGCCTTTCAGATTGAACAGCGGCCCGCCGGAATTGCCGGGATTGATGGCAACGTCGGTCTGGATGAAAGGAACATAATTTTCCTGCGGCAGGGAACGCCCCTTTGCGCTGACGATCCCGGCGGTCACCGTGTTTTCGAAGCCGAACGGGGAGCCGATCGCCAGCACCCATTCCCCGACCTTCAACTGGTTCGGGTCGCCGATTCGCACTGCCTGCAGGTTGGTCGCATCGATCTTGATCACTGCCACGTCGGTCCGGCGGTCGGCGCCGATCACCTTGGCCTTGAACTCGCGCTTGTCGTTGAGCTTGACCGTGATATCTTCGGCCGCACCCACGACGTGAACATTGGTGAGGATATAGCCGTCCGGGCTGATGATGAACCCGGAGCCGAGCGACCTCGACTGGTATTCGCGCGGGCCCTGGGGCGGGCCGAAACGGCGAAAGAAATCGTAGAACGGATCGTCTTCCGGCGGCGGCTGCAACTCGTCGCGGACGGTCTGCGAGGTGCTCACATTGACCACCGCGGGACCCTGTTTATCGACGAGCTCCGTAAAGTCCGGTAGCGACTGCGGCTGCGCCGGCGCAAGCGCCGGCACCAGAAACAGTGCCGCGAGAAGCCATTTCTTCAGCATTCGAGTCCCCTTTTGTTCCACTGATTGTGCCGGTGCGCGGCCGAGCGTGCCTTACTTGCCCTGGTAAGCAACCGCATTTGCGATCTGGATGACGGTTACGGCAGGCGCTTCCCCGAGTACCGTTACGATCTGGTCGTTGACGGTCCGGGTATAGATGTTGATCGCGCCCTGGTGGGACAGACCCTCACGAACATCGGTTCGTCCCCCGGCGGGCTCGATGAAAATGGAGATGGCTGCGAGCCCGTCCGAATAAACAAGATGCGTGATCGGCACAGAACTGCCCTGCCTGCTCCGGCGCATCTCCATGATCTTGTGGAACCCGGGGGGATATTGCGTCACCACCCAGCCGGAGTCGAAACTGCCCGCCATATTGTTGTTGGTGAAACGGTCGAATCGCCAGGCCGGCGCCTGCGCGTTGAACGACGGATTGACCATGTCCCTGGTTACCCCGGTCCCGATCGTGAGCTGGGTGAACATGAACTGCTCCACCACGTGATTGCGTTCGTTGACCATCCGCGCCTTGAGCAGCAGCCCGGAGCCGCTGTCGGCCCACAGCTTGTGGCCGTACCGCATGCCGTCTTTTGGTTCGAGAATGAGCGCCTGGGAATTGAAGCCGGCGATCCGTTCCGGGTCGCCCTTGCGGATCTCGTAGACCTCGGTCAGCGAGTGCAACTCCTCCGGCAGCAACGCCGGAAAGCTGCGGCGCGTGAGCCGCTTTTCGCTGCGCAGAATCTTGGCGTCGGGGTAGTAGCACAGGACTTCGTCATTGTTGCGAATGATTTCCCGCCGCGGTCCATCCAGGGTTTCCAGCTTCTCGAACTCGCCGCTCGCGTCGGTGTAGTGCACGATGCGGGAAGTCTCGACCTGGTCGCCATACTGGTAGACGAAGATCCCGGCGTAATTGAGAGTTCGTGCCGCGTCGGCGACGCGCTCCAGCAGCGCCAGCGCCTCCTTCGGCTGAAGCGGGTCCGCGGCCGCGCCCGCCGCGAGGAAGCCGATCAAGGCGATCAGCGGAACCAGGGATCGCCTGCGCATGACGCTCAGCGGATGTCGGATTCTTGCACGGACACCGTGCGGACGTAGGATGCGACTCCCTGCATCGCGGTGCTGGGAGAAAACTGCTGGTGCGCAAGCAAATACTCGTTTACCGAAGCCGAGGCGGGCGCCGCAGCGACCTGCGCCAGCTCTTGGGGCGCGGTAAGCTGCTTCTGCGCGATCGACGGTCGACTGCGCTGCGCCGTCGCCATGGGATGCGACTCAAAGGGGTTGTTATAGATCACCAGCCACGCAACGACGACGACACCGCATACCGAGGCGGCGATCGGCAACGCGGCGCGCGCGATCACCCGCAGAGTGGGCCGGCGTCGGGGCGCCAGCACGACGGGCTCCCGGTCCAGCCGTTCGCCGAACCGGCCGGTAAAGCCTGCAGTCACGCGACTGTCGCCACGCAATGCATCGCCGATCAGGTGATAGATGTCCCATGTTTCCCGCAGCGCGGAGTCGCCTCTGAGCCGCTCGAACTCCCCCATCGCCTCTTTGTTTTCCAGCTCCCCGTCCATCAAGACAGAAATGCGTTCCATGCTTACCACCTCTTGTCTTTCGCCGTCCCCAGCAGCGGACGAAGACGCGCCGCGATTGTCTCGCGCGCCCGGAAAATCCGGGAGCGAACAGTCCCGATCGGGCAGTTCATCACCGTCGCAATATCCTCATAGCTCATCCCCTCGATCTCGCGCAACGTGATCGCGGTTCTCAATTCTTCAGGCAACTCCTCCATCGTCTGGTTCACCGTCGCGGCGATCTGTTTGGTTATCAGTTCCGCTTCCGGCGTATTTAGATCCCGGAGATAGTCGCCATTCTCGAAGTTCTCCGCCTCTTCGCTGTCGAACTCCGTGGATGTGGGCGCCCTTCGCCCCATCGCCACCAAATAGTTCTTTGCGGTATTGATCCCGATCCGGTACAGCCAGGTATAGAACGCGCTGTCCCCCCGGAAAGAGGGCAACGCCCTGTAAGCCTTGATGAAGGCCTCTTGGGCGACGTCCTCCACCTCTGCCGGATCGCGGATGAATCTCGAGAGCAGCCGCGCCAGCTTCCGCTGATACTTCGCGACCAGGAGCTCGAAGGCGTGTTTATCCCCCCGCTGGGCGCGCTCGACCAGCTGCTGGTCAACTTCACGGTCGCCCATCTAGCCACATTCCCTGGATTGTCGTTATTCAGTCGTTCTGGCGCCGCTCGAAAGGGCGCCTAAGTATAACTGCCGCCCCCCCTCCAGGAAACGCACCGCAAGTCTCGTGTTCACAGACAGCGCACCCAAGGCATTAGTTCACGAACGGCCGCCTTCCGCGAGGGCGCCGACGCAGCCGCCCCTGCCGGCCGGTAAAATCGCGGTCCTGGCTCTCTAAGGACACCGATGCTGCGTTTCGACGTCGCCATCGTCGGCAGCGGTTTGGCCGGCCTGACGGTAGCGCTCAATCTTGCCGACCGCTGCAAGGTCGGCATCATAACCAAGCGGCAACTGCCGGACGGGGCCAGCAACTGGGCCCAGGGCGGGATCGCAGCGGTACTGGCCAAGGACGACTCCCCGGAGTCCCACATCCGCGACACCGAGATCGCGGGCGCGGGGCTGTGCAAGCACGAGACTGTCCGCCACGTCGTTGAGCACGGCCGCCAAGCGATCGAGTGGCTGATCTCGCAGGGTGTGCCCTTCACCCGGGACGAGTCGAACGAGATCGGCTATCACCTCACCCGCGAAGGCGGACACAGCCATCGACGGGTCATCCATGCCGCCGACGCGACCGGGCATGCGGTGCAGACCACCCTGGAGGCGCAGGTCAAGGGCCACCCGAACATCACCGTGCTCGAGCACCATATTGCGGTGGATCTCATCACGGGCACCAAGCTCGGGACCGGCGAGCGCCGCTGCCACGGGTTTTACGCCCTGGACCACATGGCAGGCCGCGTCGTCACCGTCACGGCGAAACAGGTCGTGCTGGCCACCGGCGGCGCCGGCAAGGTCTATCTGTACACGACCAATCCCGACACCGCTACCGGCGACGGGATTGCAATGGGATGGCGCGCGGGCTGCCGGGTGGCGAACATGGAGTTCATCCAGTTCCACCCGACCTGCCTGTACCACCCGCACGCCAAGTCGTTCCTCATAAGCGAGGCGGTACGGGGCGAGGGCGGCATCCTGCGCCTGCCCGATGGCACCCGTTTCATGCCGGCTCACGATGATCGCGCCGAGCTTGCCCCGCGCGATATCGTGGCCCGGGCGATCGACTTCGAGATGAAAAAACGCGGCCTGGATTGCGTCTACCTCGACATCAGCCACAAGCCCGCCACGTTCCTGAAGGCGCACTTCCCCAACATCCATGCGCGCTGCCTGGAGCTTGGCATCGACATCACGCGTCAGCCCATACCGGTGGTGCCGGCCGCGCATTACACCTGCGGCGGGATCCAGACCGACCTCAACGGCTGCACCGACCTTGCCGGTTTGTACGCAGTCGGGGAAACCGCGCATACCGGCTTGCACGGCGCGAACCGGCTGGCGAGCAATTCCTTGCTGGAATGCCTGGTCTTCGGTCGTGCGGCCGCGCGTCACATCCTCAGTCAGCCCGCGCCGGCCTCTCGTTCCTTGCCGCAATGGGACGAAAGCCGCGTTACCGACGCCGACGAGGAAATCGTGATCTCCCATAACTGGGACGAACTGCGGCGTTTCATGTGGGATTACGTCGGTATC
>Ga0070741_10009472_pt1 | contig 18886 bp, 18 predicted proteins | sample Coa_R1_4_FD_66440 | JGI IMG/M metagenome (GOLD analysis project Ga0070741, IMG submission 66440) | Surface soil microbial communities from Centralia Pennsylvania, which are recovering from an underground coalmine fire - Coalmine... | ecosystem: Environmental > Terrestrial > Soil > Unclassified ...
TACTGCTCAAGCTCCTGCTCGACGCGGGGCTCCTGCACGGCGATTGCCTGACGGTCACGGGCCGCACGATGGCCGAGAACCTGGCCGGCGTGCAGCTTCCCGACCGGGCGCAGGAGGTGGTGCGCACGCTCGATCATCCGCTGAGCCCCACCGGCGGCCTGGCGATCCTGCGCGGCAACCTGGCGCCCGACGGCGCGGTGATCAAGGTGGCCGGCGTCTCCAAGCTGGTGCACCGCGGGCCGGCCCGCGTGTTCGACAGCGAGGACGATTGCTTCGCCGCGGTGCAGCGCCGCGAGATCAAGGCCGGCGACGTGGTGGTGATTCGCTACGAGGGGCCCAGGGGTGGGCCAGGCATGCGCGAGATGCTGACGGTCACGGCCGCCATCGTCGGCCAGGGACTCGGCTACGATTGCGCCCTCATCACCGACGGTCGGTTCAGCGGCGCGACGCGCGGGCTGATGGTCGGCCACGTCGGCCCCGAGGCCCAGGTGGGCGGGCCGATCGCGGTCCTGCGCGACGGCGACGTGGTGGTGCTCGACGCCGAGCGCGGCCGGCTGGACGTCGAGCTGGACGAGGCGGAGATCCAGCGGCGCCTCGCCGCCTGGAGCCCGCCGCCGCCGCGCTATCCGGGCGGCGTCCTGTACAAGTATGCCCAGCTCGTCGGGCCGGCCAGCCGGGGCGCGGTGACCCATCCCGGTCTGCCGGCCTGACGCCGGCCCATCACGGTGCTGCCCCGCGTCGATTGGCAGGTATAGTGGGTGGGAGGGAGCGTATGGAGGATGGAGACGGCGGACCAGCTCGATGTTCTCCAGGGCGCGGCGGCCGCCCGGCGCGGCCACCTGCGCCTGTGCGCCTACGTCGAGGGCGAGGGCCGGCAAACCGATCTCGACCCCGAGCGGATCGGGGCGCTGCTCGCCAACCGCGCCAACTATCTGTGGCTGGACGTCGTCGATCCGGGACCGGTTGAGCTCGATCTGCTGCGGCGACAGTTCCGCTTCCACGAGCTGGCGCTCGAGGACGTCGCCCGTCGTCACCAGCGCCCCAAGTGCGACACCTACGAAGACGGCGGCTACTACTTCATCGTCCTGTACGTGGGGAACCACACGGCAGACGAGTTCGTCGCGGAGGAGCTGGAGATCTTCTGGGGAGAGAACTACCTGGTCACGATCCATGACCGGCCAGTGGATCTCTTCATGGAGGTCCAGCGGCGGTGGCTGCGCCAGCCCCACCACCCCACCGGCCTGGCCTACGTGGTCTACACCCTGTTCGATGCGGTGATCGATGGCTACCTGCCGCTGGTGGACTGGATCGAAGAGCGGGTCGAGGACGTCGAGGAGCGGATCTTCCCGCGCGCCGCGCCCGACGTCGCCAGCGTCATCTTCCAGACCCGCAAGCAGCTCGTCCGCATGCGGCGGGTGCTGGCGCCCACGCGCGACGTCTTCAACGAGATCATCCGCCGCGACCTGCCCCTCTATCCCGAGTCGCTGCGCCCCTACCTGGTCGACGTGTACGACCACACGCTCCGCGCGCTCGACCAGCTAGACCTGTACCGGGACCTGCTCGAGTCGGCGCTGGACGTGTACCTGTCGGCGACCTCGAACTACCTGAACCAGCTCGTCAAGCGGATGACCGCGCTCACCCTGTTGATCATGGCCCCCACGCTGATCGCGGGCATCTACGGGATGAACTTCAAGGATCCGATACCGGGCTACGACACGCACTGGGGCTTCCTGTACTCCATCGGCCTGATGTTGTTGCTAACTGTCGGGGGCGTCCTCGTGTTCCGCTGGCTCGACTGGTTGTAGGCCGCACAGCGCGCCCACGGCGCGCGCCATTCAGATACCACCGTATGGTGATGGTCGCCTGGTCTGCTGTAGGGTACACTGCCACTACGCGACGGGAGGCGAACGGCGTGGCGCGACCGCGTGATGGGTACTAACTCAATGAATCAGTCCAATTCTTTGGGTCCGCCCGCGACGAATCTGATCTCCTTGCAGGAAGCGCTCCGAACGCTGGGCCTGGGTCTCGAGGTGGCCAAGGTCCGCCGCGCCGACATCGTGGTCACCAGCACGGGCATCGACGTCGACACGCCGGGCGAATACGGCCATCGCACGTACGACTGGGGCGACCTGGGGAGCCAATCGCGCGCGCAGCAGCGCCACCGCCGGCCCACGCCGCGGGCCGCCCCCTGGATGGACCCCGCGGCGCTGACGCGCTGGTCGGTGTTGCTCCGGGTGATCGGACAGTTGCTCGATGCACAAGGGATCCGCGAGTGCACGATGCAGGTGAGCGTCGCTACCCCCGATGATCCGCAAGAGTGTCGGGTCACAGTGAGGGCGAACGGCAGGGTGGTGGTCGACAACGAGCAGGTGCAGCTCCAGTTGTTGCGCCTGAGGACGCGCTACGTCGACGCCCGCGCCGTGGAGCCGCCGCCAGCCCGCCGCCCCTGGTGGGCCATCTGGCGCCGGGACTGAGCCCCTCCGCCGCGCTCGCGCTGGTCCGCGTCAACCCGCCCGGGGCTGGCGCCGAGGCCGGGCATCGGGCTCGATCTCCACCCAGTGGCCGGTCACCGGCATTGCCACGAGCCGTCCCCCGCAGTGCCCGCAGCGTTGCTGCGCCAGCGCCGCCCGCGCGTCGCGCTCGTAGTGGGGATTCAACCGCAAGCGCCCCTTGCGGAACTCCGCCACGAGCCGGTCGCACAGCAAACACTGGATGTCCTGGTCCACCATCCTCACGCTATCCTTCTCCCCCGGCTGCCCCGCGCGCCTCTGTACACCTGGGCAAACGGGCCGGCGGCAGGTTCGTAGCAGGCTAGGCGTACCAACCGTGGCACAGGCCGCAGCTTGTGATCGCGGTGCAACGTGCGCGATGCGCACTACCCTGCGCCGAGGGAGACCCCGCCGGAGCCGGCCGCGCGGTAGCTGAGTCAGACGAGTACCACGCGGCCGGCCGGGCTGGCCGAGCTAGCTTGACTGGAGAGAGATTCGGCGAGGCTGCTCGGCCTCCCGACGAGCGAAGCGTAGCGTGAGCAGCCCGTGTACGTAGCTGCTCTGTACTCGGTCGGCATCCACCGCACGCGGCAGCTCGATGGTCCGCTCATACGGGCCGATCTGGAACTCGTGCAGATAGTACCGGTGTCCCTCCTCGGGATCGCCATTCGGATCGTGGCGCGGTCGGGAGTCGGCAGAGTGGACGCTCGGGGTGGGGTCGGTGGAGCCCCCCTGCGACCCAGCGGTGCCGTGGGGGATGTCGCGGCGGACGTTCGCGCGAACCGTCAGTTGCGTTCCGAGCAAGTCGACTTCGATGTCGTTGGGGCTCATCCCCGGCAGCGGCATCACGACGATCAGGTCGGCGGCCGTCTCGTAGACGTTCACGGGCGGCGTGAGGACGCCGTCGGAGCGACTCATTAGCCGGCGTCGGGCCGGCAGCACAGCGTCCGTGAACAACTGGTCGATCATCTCGCGCAGGGGGATGCTCGGGAACGGGTCGGGCAAGGTCCGGCGTTGCATTCTCGGCCTCCTCAGTGGCGGCGTCTCGCGGCTGTGACTCCTCTAGTACTTCGCCAGGGATGCATTGCTACGTTGGGCAATCCTGCACAAAATAGCAGTAGCCTCCTGACAGACCACCAGGAGAGGGTAAGGGCGGTCAGCGTCCCGGGCCCAGCCCCTCGGCGGGCGCCGTGCATAACTCGTGCCCGTTACCCACCCGTCGCCCGCTCGGCCCGCCCCGAAGCCGCCCGGCCCGCCCCGACCGCGGCCGGCTGCTCGGCGACGCCGGTGCGCCTCAGCGCTGCTCGGCCGCCGGCACCGACTGGAGCTTCGGCATCACGTTCGCGGCCAGGCGCTCCATCGAGCGACGCACCTCCGCCGGCTCGAGGCCGGTCAGCAGCACATTGGCCGCGACGTAGGTCAGGCCGAGGTCTTCACGCAGGCCGGCCAGGAGCTCCACGCACTCGTCGGCCGTTCCAGCGATGATGCGCCGCTGGGCCAGCACCTCATCGAAAGACAGCGTGCGCACGGCCGAACGATTCCGAGTGTGGGCGCCGAACGAGTCCGGCACGGGCAGGTGACTCGTCCGCGCGTGGATCTCGCCGGAGGCGCCGACGTAGGCTTTGAGGCCCGCCTCGGCGGCGCGGCGGCTCTGCTGCCGATCCGTGCCCACGTACACGTGGTACGCGGCCAGGATCTCGTGGCTGGCGGGGTCGTGCCCGGCGGCCTGCAGCGCGTCGCGGTACAGCTTCACTTTCTCCCGCAGCTCGCCGACTTCGTGCAAGAAGGGAATAAGCATCAGATGGTAGCCGCGCTCCCCGGCCCGGATGAACGACTCGGGGGTTGCCGTTGCACCTAGCCAGATCGGAGGGTGCGGCCTCTGCACCGGCCGCGGGAGCAGGGTAAGCGGCGGGAAGCGCACGAACTGTCCTTCGAACGCCACCTCCTCCTCTTGCCAGACGCGCAGGATCACGTCGAGCGACTCCGCGAACTTCGCCCGCGCGGTTTCCAGCGGAGCGTCCCAGATCTCGTTCTCCCAGCGGAGGAAGCCGGTCCCGACGCCGAAGTCGAGGCGGCCCTCGCTGAGGACGTCGAGGGTGGCGTAGTCCTCGGCGAGTCGCAGGGGGTGGTGGTACGGCAGCAGCGCAACGGCTGTGCCGATCCGCAGGCGCCGCGTGCGCATGGCGATGGCAATCCCTACGCCGGACGGATCGGAGAGCACGCCGCCGAAGCCGTGGAAGTGGTGCTCGGCGAGCCAGACACCCGTGAAGCCCAGCTCCTCCGCGAGTACGGACTCCTCGACGATCTCACGCAGTACCCAGCCGGGCGTGGGACCGATGCTACTCGGATAGGTCGGTAGATAGAACAGCCCGAAGCGCACGTGCCCTCCTCGACGCCGGACCCGGCGTCCATCCAGCGATGCCGGCGGCGTGCGGGTACGCTAACACAGGTCCTAGGCGCGGGCAAGGTCACTCGCCCGCTCGCGCCGACTGAGAGGCACGCCCGGCCGCCGCTGATGGACTAGGGGTGGACGCTCTCCAGCAGCCAATCCGTGGGGAGCTCCCGCCCAACGCCTCGCTCGCGCGCTCGCTCGTAGGCGAGGAAGCCCAAGGCGGCGAACTGGGTGCCGAGCCCCATGACGTTGACGAAGCAGGTCATACTGCCGGCAGGCGGAGTGGGGACCTGGCCCGTGACCAGCTCGCCAAGCGTGGGAAGCGTGGACAGGTCGATGGCGCTTGCTGGTCGGGCTGGCTGCAGGTCGCCAAGGCTGCCGCCCAACGCCTGCAGCGGATCGTGGCCGTAGACTGGCTCCTCACCCGCCCCGACGAGGTAGTTGGTCGGCTGCCAGATCCGCGTGTGGACGACGACCAGCGCGCAGCGCTCCAGGATGCCCGGGCCCAGCTCGCTGTCCTTGACGCAGGTGAGGTGGGCGTGCGGCTCGACCCATTCCAGATCCACGACCGAGCTGACGCTGTTCGTCGCCATGCCAACCAGGTCAGCGCGCCGGACGGCGATCCGGGGATCGTCCACCGGGCGGACCTCGAGCCCGAGGCGGTCGGTCATCTCCGCCGCGAATCGCTCGCGGTTGGCCCGGGTTGGACTGTAGACCCGCAGCTCGCGTAGCGATGGGAGCGCCGCAGCCATAGCCAGGGCCTGGCCCCCCGCCTGCCAGCCGGCTCCCAGCAGCGCGTAGGTACGGGCCTCGGGCGCCAGGTAGCGCGCCGCGATGGCGTTCGTCGCGCCGACGCGCAGGCGCTGGATGACGCCGTCGGGCATGATCGCCAGGGGCTCGCCGGTCCGCGTGCTGAACAGCAGCACGAGGCCGACCCATTTGCCGCCGGGGGCCAGGGGCTGCTTGTCCTTGCGCACGCCGGCGGCGCCGGGCTGCCAGCGAATCACGTCCGAGTTGAGCCGCAGCGCGGCGACCTCGTAGCGGGGGACCACGCCGTCCATGGTCTTGAAGACGTACCGCTCGGTGGCCCCGTCCGCCGGTAAGTAGACGTCGCTGCGGGGCCGGTTGGCTGCCTTGCGCTCGCCCAGGTCTCGGTACGTCTCCTCCAACCGGGCCAGACACTCGGGTACGGTCAGTAGCTCGGCGATCTCGTCGTTGCTCAAGACCAGCGTCATGGATTTACCCCCGGTGCGGCGATCGATTGCGGCATCCAGGCGCGCCGGCACGGGCTCCCCGGCGGCACGGTTCGTGCACCATGCCCCAGAAAATCGCAAGGAGGGGCACTATGCCGCCGGTCAGCGATCTCGAATACGACGTCCTGAGCACCCTGCAGAGCAAACTCGAGGCGCTCGAAGTCTACGAGGCCTATCTCGAAGACTGCGAGGACGCGGGCAACGATGAATGCCGCGAGCTGTTCGAGGAGATCCGCGACGACGACCAGCGGCATGCCGAGCGGCTCCGATCGACGCTCGCGCGCCTCCTGGGCAGCCAGCAGCCGACGCGCTGATGCGGCGTGGCGCCGCGGGCGACCGGCCGGCGGTCGCAGCGGTCTAGCGTCCCATCAGCCCCTTTAGCTTCAGCCAGAAGCCACCCTTGGCGGCTCGCGTGGTGGCGGCGGGCTCCTGAATGGCCGCCACCTTGCGGACGAAGCCGTCGAGCGCCCGTACCACGGGATGGTCGCGCTGGCCGATGGCCAGAGGGACTCCCCGGTCGATGGAGTGGAGGACCTCCTCGCCGAATGGTACCACCAGGTCGATCCGCTCGCCGAGCGCTTTGGCAATGTCCGCCGGCTCCAGGCGCGGCCGGGCGTAGACTTGGTTCAGCAGCAGCAGTCGCCGCTCGCCCGTCGTCTGAAGTGCCGAGAAGACGTCGAGACAGTTCTGGGTGGTCTTCAGGGTGGCCAGGTCCGGCGCGGTGACGACGACAACCAGGTCGGATTGATCGAAGGCCGCCAGGTTCAGCTCCGAGAAGGTCGCCGTCGTATCGAGGATGATCCAGCGGTAGCTGGCCTTGAGCACCGGGAAGACCGCCGACATCAGCTCCGCCGTGACCAGCTCCGCGGTCTGGGGCGACTGTGGCGCGGGGAGGACGTCGAGTCCCGAGGCGTGGTGGGCCACGATGCCCTGGACCACTTCGGGGTCGACCGTCGGTAGCGACGCCAGGTCGTCCAGGTGGCGGCGCAGGTCGACCGTCAGGTGCGCGGTCACGGTGCCGCGCTCGACGCTCAGGTCGACCAGGACGACCGGCTCCTGGGTCAGCTCGCGCATCAGCAGGGCGGTGTTCACGGCGAGGGCGGTCGTGCCCACCCCACCCTTGAGGCTGAAGAACGTGATCACCTGACCGTGCCCGCTCGGCCGCACGGTGGGGTAGGCTGGCTCCGGGGGCGCCGGAGCGGCCACGGGCGTACGGTACAGCATCACCGTCTTGCCGAGCTTGATCAGGTCGCCGTCCTGGAGCACGCGGGGGGTCGTCACCTGCTCGTAGTTCAGGAAGGTGCCGTTCGCGCTCTCGAGGTCGTGGAGCAGAAACAGGTCGCCCGTGCGAACGAGCTTGGCGTGAGGCCGGGAGACGGCCCGGTCCTGGAGGACCACGTCGTACTCGCTGGTGCCGACGCCGCCGCGTCCGATCACGACCACTTCTTTGTCGAGGGCGAAGGTCTGGCCGGACTGCGGGCCCCAGGTGATGGTCAGGCGCGGCTGGTCGCCGACCTCGACCGAGGCCTCGCCGAGCACCTGCTGGGCGCTTGGCGGCGGGCCCATCGCGGCTAGCTCAGCCTGCAGCTCGGCACCGGAGATGGTCTTCTCGCTCGTGTCCTGGTCGTCCTCGACGTAGAGGGTCTTCTCCTCGCCAGACGGTCCCGTCACCTGGCGCACGGTGCCGTGCTGTACGCGGAGCCGGGTGCCGCCGATGCGCACCTCGTCGCCGACCTTGAGATCGGCGGTGTTCGTGACGCGCTCTTCGTTGAGGAAGCTGCCGTTGGCGCTGCCCAGATCCTCGAGGATCAGGCGATCGCCCTCCGGACTGATCCGTGCGTGGCGGCGCGACACCTGTCGATCCTGGGACAGCACGATCGTGTTGTCCTCGCCACGCCCGATGGAAACCACGTCCCGGACCGGCACGCGGGTGCCGTCGCCGGTGACGAGCCAGAACGTGGCCTCCGAGGGACCGATCGGCTCGGCCACCACGGGCGTGGCGGCGACTGTGGCGGCCAGCTCGGCCGCCGTGACGTCCTCGCCCATCACCGTGCGCTCGGCGTCCAGGTCCTCGGCTTGCGGTTGAGTCGGCGACTCGGCGAGCGCGGCCTCGTCAGCGTTCGTGGGCATCTCGTACAGGGTGGCTGGGCCCTCGTCGACGGGGATCGCGGCCAGGACGGAACGGTCGAGCGCGGTGTGTTCGGCCGTGTCGGCGTCGAGGAGGCGGTGGCCCGTGGTGGGAGCGCGGTTGATCGACGCCACGTTGGCCGGGATGCGGATCTGGATGGAAACGTGCCCGATCCGGACGACGTCGGCGTCGACCAGATCACGCTCGGTGTCGATGCGCTCGTTGTTGACGAAGGTGCCGTTCAGGCTGCCGAGATCGGTGAGGATGCAGCGGGTACCGGAGCGCTCGATCCGCGCGTGCTGCCGCGACACCCCGCTCTCGGGCAGGATGATGTCGTTGCCGCCCACCCGGCCAATCGTCGTGAGGGCCTTGGTCAGGAGGTACGTTTGCGGCGTGCCGTCGGCGATCTGCCAGGTGAGAAACGGGATGTTCGCGGTGTCGTCGCCGCTGCTGCTGATCAAGCCGCGGCCGCACTTGGCGCAGAAGACCATCCCGTCGAGATTAACTGTACGGCAACTGGCGCAAATCATAGCCGACTCCTCGCAAGGTCTCATCGCGGTCGGTGAGCGTGGCGTCGTCGAAGGACTGCAGGGACAGGGTGTTGGCGTCGTCCTCGCCTTGCACGCGCGCGACGAGGACGGTGATGTTGTCGGGACCGCCCCGCTCGTTGGCCAAGGCGACGAGCCGGTCGGCCGCGACTTGAGGGGAGAACTGGCTGACAAGCAGCGCAATCTCCTGGTCGGCGGTCGTTCCCCACAGGCCATCGGTGCACAGCACCAGAGCGTCGCCCGGGATGAGTTGTTCGCGAGGGTAGGTCGTGACCTCGAGATCAGCGCGGCCACCCAAGCAGCGGGTGATGACGTTGCGCATCTTGTGTCGGCGGGCCTCGGCAGCGGTGATGCGTCCCGCCGCCACCATCTCGCCGACCCAGGAGTGATCGCGGGTGAGCTGTCGCGGCTTGCGGTGCCGAACGAGATAGGCCCGACTATCGCCAGCATTGGCGACGATGAGCTCGTCGCCGACGACGACGCCGCAGACGATCGTGGTGCCCATGCCGGCGGCTTCGAGATGCCGGCCAGCCTCGTCCCAGATGACCGCGTTGGCCTCGCGTAGGGCCGTGGCGATCCGCTCCTCCAGCGTCGGCAAATCGGAGTGGAGGTAGGCCCGAGTGACGGTGGTGACGGCGAGGGCGCTGGCGACCTCACCCTTGGCGTGGCCGCCCATGCCGTCTGCCACGATGAAGAGGGAGCCGATGCGGCGGCGCTGCTCCGCGTCGGCTGGCACCAGTAGACCGAGATTGTCCTCGTTGACCGTGCGTTTACGGCCTACGTCGGTGCTCTGTCCGATCTCGACTCGAAGCTCTTTCATCCCGCCTTTCCCCGATGCTAACGCTACACTGCGTCCCCAGGCATGTCAAGATCGGTCGCGCCCCGTGCTATAATCCGCGCCGGATGCGAGGGTAATCGCGCAGGAGGCTTTAGCGTGGGGAAGAACAAGCTACGTCACATCGCCATCTCGACGAAAGATCCGGAAAAGACCGCCGCCTTCTACAAGGAAGTGTTCGGCTTCGAAGAGGTGGGCCGCACCGACACCCCGCTGGCGAAGGGCATCTATCTCAGCGACGGCACGCTGAACATGGCGGTGCTGAACTTCCGCACCGATCAGTTGGGGCGCGGCCTGGACTACGTGGGCATCCATCACTTCGGCATCCACGTCGCCGATCCGGAAGAGACCTTCGCTCGGCTGGCCAAGGCCGGCGCGAAGCAGAAGACCGAGCTCCCCACCCAGCCCACGAGCTTCTTCGAGGTCAAGTTCGAGGGACCCGACGGGGTGGTCATCGACATCACCGAGCACGGTTGGGTCGGCGCCAGTCCCCTCGACGAGCCGGCCGCGAGCCACAGCGCCAGCTAGCGGTGGCGCAGCCCGGCCCCGCCGGTGCCACCGACAGGCGGCACCGGCGGGGCCGTCGAGCAGGAGGCCAGGGGGCCGCGCCTGCGGCTGCCAACTCCTGCGCCGAGGACAGGGGTCGTGTGGGGTTCCGGTCCTGACGAGCAGCCCGCGCCGCCAACGACTGAGGCGGCCGGCGAGGAGCCGCGCGTCGAGCTGCTGATCCTGCGGCTCCGGGGCGAGCGTTACGCCCTCGCCGTCGAGCAAGTCGGTGGCGTGGACGAGCGCTGCCCGGTGACCCCCTTGCCCGGCACACCGCCCGGGGTGATCGGCGTCTTCAGTCGGCTCGGCGACGTGCTCCCGGCTCTCGACCTCGCCATGCTCCTTCAGGAGGCCCCGAGCCCTGCCGAGGGTGGGCTGTTTACGGTGGGCCGGGCCTCGGCTGGTCCGGTCGCCCTCCTGGTCGACGAGGTCGAATCGGTCGTGGCTGTTGAGCTCTCGCGTATCGAGCCCCCCCTCCCCGCCCTCGATCCGACGCGCGCCCAGCTCCTGCGCGGTCAGGTCCAGATCGATGGGCGCTGGGTGAGCCTGCTGGACCTGGAGGGGATCGTGGCAGTGGTTGCCGGCCGGGCCCAAGCCAGCCGTGGGTGACCGACTCGTGCTCGAGTTTCGGGCTGCCGGCCTCCGCCTGGCGACGCCGGTCCGGCCGGGCATGCGGTTGCGGCCCACCGACCGGCAGGTCGCCGTCCACGACGCCCTGCTCCCGTTGCGGGGTGTCCTGGCCGGGCGGCTGCTGGTGCCGGTCGTCGACCTCGGCTACCTGCTCGGCGGCGAACCCTCCCAGACGAATGTGGCGATCGAGGCTCCTGCCGCGGATGGGCCGATCGCGTTCCAGGTCGACGTCGCTCTCGACGTTCGAGCCGTGCCCATCGCCTGCTTTCGCGTGTTGCCTCCCCTCCTGCGGGCGGTCGTGCTGCGCTCGGAGGCGCTCAGTCTGGCGCTCGTCCGCGGGCAGGTGCTCCCCATCCTCTTGCGCGACCATTGCGCCCGGCTCGCGGACGGCGCTACGGAGGTCCGCGGATGACCTTCGACCGCTCGGCTTACCTCGACGCGTTCCGGGAAGAGAGCGAGGAGCACCTCTCGCGCCTGAGCGCCGGAATACTCGAGCTCGAGCGACGGGCGGCCGATCCTGAGGCGATCGCGGCCCTGTTCCGTTCCGCCCACACGATCAAGGGTGGCGCGCGGATGATGGGCTATCCGGAGATCGGCGAGCTGGCCAATCGGGTGGAAGACGTCCTGGATGGGTTGCGCCGCGGGCGCCTGCGGCCGAGTCCGGCGATGGTCGACGGGTTGCTGGCGGCAGTCGACGCCCTGCAACGTCAAATCGCGACCGTGGCGGGCGGCGGCCGCCTCACCGCTAGCGACGCCAGCTTGCTCGAGTGGCTCGAGCGGCTGGCGGGTGACGAGGAGGACCCAGCAACCGAGCCAGGCTCGGCCCCAGCCGCGGGCGCCGGGGAGCCGCCCGAGCCGCCAGGCGCAGGCGAGCCGCCCCCGGCTAGCGATCCCGCGCACGACCCAGCCGGCGCGGCGCAAGATTACGACGGCGACGTGGACCCGGCGAGAGTTCAGGCACGCTCGCGGACCCTGGTCGGTAGCGACGTCGAGCCCGGCGGGCCGGGCACGTCGAGTCCGGGACCGGCGGGCGCCCGTCCGGGCAGCCCGCTAGCTGGCATCTCCCCGCTGCCGACGGATCGGCAGCCGGGCGGCGCCGGGAGCCGGCGGCCCGCCGCCGCGCCCGGCGCCGCCGCTTCGCCCGATGCGAGCCTGCGCAGCGTGCGCGTCGGCGTCGACAAGCTGGACCGGGTCCTGAACCTGGCCGGCGAGCTGCTCGTCCAGCAGCGCGAGGTGCGCCAGCGGATCCAGGAGAGCCGCGAGCTCTGGGGTCTGGTCGAAGCCTACGACCGGAGCGTCGCTGCGGGCGATGCCGCGACCGTTTCGGCAGACTGGGCCAGCCTGCGTGCCGCCATTGCCCGCTGGCAGCGCGGCGCCGTACGCGCGGACGAGAGGGCAACCGAGCTGGCGGAAGAGCTGCACTACGAGGTCGGCCGCCTGCGCATGTTCCCGCTCTCCTCGCTGTTCAGCACCTTCCCCCGGGCGGTGCGCGACATGGCGCGCGAGCAGGATAAAGAGGTACGGCTCCTCGTCGAGGGGGAGCTGACCGAGGTGGACAAGCAGGTCCTCGAAGCGCTGCGCGATCCGCTGCTCCACCTGGTGCGGAACGCGCTCGACCACGGGGTCGAGCGGCCGGCTGTCCGGCTGGCCCGCGGGAAGCCGCGGCAGGCCACGATCGTCCTGCGCGGCTATCCGCACGGCAGCCAGGTCGTGATCGAAGTCCAGGATGACGGCGCCGGCATCGACGTGGAGACCGTGCGCCGCGTCGCCATCGACCGGAGGGTGTTGTCGTGGTCGGCGGCGCAGTCGCTCTCCGACGAGGAAATCCAGCAGGTGATCTTTCGGCCGGGGTTTTCGACGCGGCGTGAGGTCGGTCCGACGAGCGGTCGGGGGGTCGGCCTGGACGTGGTGAAGAGCCAGGTCCAGCAGCTTAAGGGCGAGGTCACCGTCCGCTCGGAGGTGGGAAAGGGCACCTGCTTTACGCTGCGCGTCCCGCTCAGCCTCGCGCTGTTGCGCGTGCTGCTGACGCGCGTCGGCAGTCAGTACTTCGCGCTCCCGTTGAGCGCCGTGGAAGGGGTCGTGTCGGTGGCCTGGCGCGACCTGGAAGCCGTGCAGGGCCAACCCGCGCTGGACTGGGGCGATCGGTTGCTGCCGGTCGCATCGCTGGCGCACACGCTCGACCTCGCCGTACCCGAGCGGCGTGCTGGCGCCGAGCCGGCCGTAGTGGTCGGCGCCGCGGGGCGCACCTTCGCTCTCGTGGTGGACGCTATCGTCGGCGAAGAGAACATCGTGGCCAAGCCGTTGCCGCCGCTTCTCGGTGGGCTGGAGGGGGTCAGCGCGACAGCTCCCCTCAGCGAGACGGACATGGCGATCGTGCTGCACCCCGAGGAGCTGCTCGTCCGCGCCCGCCAAGTGGCTCCGCGGGCGGCGCCCGGCGGCTCCGTCGAGCCCGCGCCCCGCCGGATCCTCGTCGTCGACGATTCGGTGACTACGCGCGAGCTAGAGCGTAGTATTTTGCAAGCGGCCGGCTATATCGTGGAAACTGCAGTGGATGGCATCGATGCCTGGACCCGCCTGGCCGATCGCCGCTTCGACCTGCTCGTCGTCGACGTGGAGATGCCGGGGCTCGACGGATTCGCCTTGACCGAGCGCGTCCGCGCGGCGCCCCATCTCGCAGCCACGCCGGTCGTGATCGTCAGCGCGCGCTCCAGCCCGGAAGACCGCGAGCGTGGGCTCCGGGCCGGGGCCCAGGCCTACATCGCCAAGAGTGCCTTCGACCAGACGAACCTTCTCGACACCGTCGAGCGGCTGCTGGACTAGCCGCTCACAAGGGGTCGAGCGCGATGGGTGGTGCCAGGCCGTGGCCGAAAGCTCCGGGGAGCCGCGCGTTCGCGTGGCCGTGATCGCGGATAGTCCGGCTGCCTGCGATGAAGTGGTCGCCTGCTTGACCGCCGACTCCAGTTTCAGCGTCGTGGGCACCGCACCCCTCGGTGCGGAATCCGTGGCAATGGTCCGCGCCCGCAAGCCCGACCTGGTGCTCTTGCACGTGGCCTGGCCCGAGGGAGCAGCGCTGGCCACGGGCGAAGCGATCATGGCTGAGGCGCCGACGCCTATCCTCGCGCTCACCGCGCCGCCGCTGGACCCGGCCGCGCTCCTGCCCCGGCTGCTATCGCTCGGCGTGCTCGACGTCGCCGCCGTGCCGCGTGGCCCGGCCGCTGCTGGCGAGTGGCGCCAGCTCACGGCCATGGCTCGGCTGCTGGCACAGGTGCGCGTGATCCGCCACATCCGCGGCCGTCGCCTGACCTCCCCCTGTGCCTCGAACGGGATAGACGTCCCGGGACGCGGGCTGCCGGCGGGACCGCTGCGCAAGGGCGACGCCGCGCCCGGGATCAGCAGCACGCGGACACCATCCCCGGGCGGCGTCGCAGCCGGCCGGCTGGAGGTCGTCGGCATCGTCTCGTCGACCGGCGGGCCGCTCGCGCTCCAGCAGGTGCTCGCCGAGCTGCCGTCGGACTTCTCTGCTGCCGTGCTGGTGGTCCAGCACATCGCAGCGGGCTTTAGCGCCGGGCTGTGCCGCTGGCTCAGCACCACCTGCGCCCTCCCCGTGCGACTCGGTCAGAACGGCGAGCTCGTCCGCCCCGGTCTGGTGCTCGTGGCGCCGGACGACGTTCACCTGGTGGTCTCTGCCAACCGCCGGCTGCGGCTGGACCCTGGCCCGCCGGTCCACCACCTGCGTCCCTGCGGCGATCTCTTGCTGAGCTCGCTCGCGACCGTTTACGGCGCCGCCGCGGTTGCGGTCGTCCTGACCGGCATGGGCCATGACGGCCAGGAAGGCGCGACCGCGGTCCACGCTGCCGGTGGGCGGGTGCTGGTCCAGGACGAGGCTAGCTCGACCGTCTTCGGGATGCCGCGGGCGGTGATCGAGGCAGCCGTGGCGGATGAGACGCTGTCGCCGCCGGCCCTCGGCGCGCGCCTGCGAGCGCTGGCCGCCCGCCGTTAGGCGCTGTCGGGGCGGTGGCGGGGCTCCCACCGGAGCGACCCGAATCGCACGCATTGTCGGGAGTAGAGCGGATGGGCGCCTGGAACGCAGCCGACGGCGAGGCGCTGCGGGTCCTGATCGGGCAGCGGACCGGTTTGAGCTTCGAGTCCAGCGGCCGTCTCCGCCTCTCGCTCGGGGCCGAGCAGCGGACCAAGGCCCTCGGCTGCTCTTCGCCCGCTGCTTACCTGGCGCTGCTGGCATCGCCCGCTGGCGACCAGGAGCTGGCTCACCTCCTGGACCTGATTACCGTGCCCGAGACGCGCTTCTTTCGCGAGCAGCGGCAGTTTGCCGTCCTGGGGGAGGTTGTGCTGCCGACGCTTGCTCGCGCTCGGCCAGCGCGGGGCCCCCTGCGCTTGTGGAGCGCCGCGTGTGCGACGGGCGAGGAGGCATGCTCGCTCGCCGTCACGGCGCTGGAGGCGCTGCCGGGCTGGCGGATCGACGTGCTGGGCACCGACGTGAGCAACCGTGCGCTCGCGACGGCCCGCCGCGGCTGGTACCCGGCCCAGCGCCTGGCCGGTGTGCCCGAGCCGCTGCGCGGGCGCTACTTTCGGCCCAGGGCGGGTGGCTACGAGCTGGGGCCCGACCTGCGGCAGGCGTTGAGCTATCGCCGCCTGAACCTGGCAGTTGATCCAGGTCCACTCGCTGGCATCGGCCCCATGGACGTGATCTTCTGCGAGAACGTCCTGATCTACCTCGAGGCCGAGGCGGCTCGACGCTTGCTGCAAACCCTCGCTTCGGCGCTGCGAGACGATGGCTGGCTGTTCGTCGGCTCCTCGGAGATGCTCTGGCAGGACGCCTCGCCGTTCGTGGTCCAGCGAGTGGGGGAGGTGTTCGCGTACCGCAAGAGGGCCGCACTGGGCGATGGCGCCGCTACCGTCGCTCCGGTCAGCCGGCTGCAGGACGCACCAGGTCCGCAGCGGGCCGCCATGCGGCCAGTTACCCTGGCGGACGATTGGCCTCGCGCCACTGTCGATATAGCTGGCGCCGGTAGTGCTGAGCCCACTGCCGCTGCACGCACGCTGCCGTCGCGGAGCCCCGATCGGCTTGGCGCTGGAGGCGACTCGGACGGTGACTGGGTTGAGCGCGCCCGGGCGCTTGCCGATCGGGGTCAGCTCGAGGCTGCCTGGCGCGAGGTGCAGCTCGCCGTCGAGCGAGCGCCGCTCGATCCCCGCGCCCACGAGCTGAGTGGCCTGCTCGCGCTGCAGCTTGGACGGCCCGGCGAGGCTGTGCGCGCCCTCGAACGGGCCGTGTACCTCGACCCGCGCGCCCCGCTGGCCTGCTACCACCTGGGGGACGCCTATCGAGCGCTCGGCCGCCCGCGTGAGGCCCGGCGCGCGTACCGGCAGACTCTCCGCCTCATCGAGCGCTTGCCGCCCGGCACGGTCCTCGGCGAGATCGCTGTGGAGCTCCTGGCCCGCTCCTGCCGGCGGCACCTGGCAGGGGGCAAACCGGTCGCGTAGCTGGGTGCGCCCATTGGCCGGCAACCGGCGTAAGATAGCGACACGGAGCTGGCTCGGCGATGGGCTGAACCGCTGGAGCTACTGCCGGCCGATCGGCAGCCGGGGCTGGGGGCGAGGCGTGCGGTTTAGCGAGAACGGGGGCCATCCTCGCCAGAAGCTGTTGGCCGTGCTGCGGCGTCAGGGCGTGCACGACGAGCGCGTGCTGGCGGCGATCCGGGCTGTGCCGCGTGAGGCCTTCGTGCCGAGCAAGCACCGGGAACAGGCCTACGAGAACATTCCGCTGCCGATCGGAGCGGGACAAACCATCTCCCAACCACTCGTCGTAGGCTTGATGACGCAGGCGCTCCGCCTCGACGGCGACGAGCGCGTACTCGAGGTGGGCACCGGCTCTGGCTACCAGGCGGCCGTCCTGTCCCGACTCGCCGCCTGGGTGGTGTCGGTGGAGCGGATCGCGGAGCTTGCCGAGCGAGCCCGCCGCACGTTGGAACACCTGCAGTGTCGCAACGTCGAGGTCCACGTGAGCAACGGCTCCCTGGGCTGGCCCGCGGGCGCGCCTTACAACGGCATCATCGTCACGGCGGCCGCCCCAGCGGTCCCGCCGGCGCTCGTCCAGCAGCTTGCCGACGGCGGACGCCTGGTCCTGCCGGTCGGCAGCCGCACGGCGCAGGACCTCTTGCAGGTGACCCGCCGCGGCGACAGCACGGAGACGCGCAACCTCGGCCCCGTGCGCTTCGTGCCGTTGCTGGGCGAGGCAGGCTGGGAGCCGGAGTCGGATAGCGAGCCGCCAGCCACCACCTAGCGAGGGCGGCGGCCTCGCCGGCCCAACGACTCAGTCCGCGCCGGCCGGGCGCAGCACGAGCGTTTCCCCCTCCCGGCTCAGGAGTGGGACGACCAGACTGGAATCTGCCGCGGCGCAGTAGGCGAGGTCGTCGTCGAAGCCGAGCCTGGCTAGCTCGCGTCCATGGAACGCTTCCGCGAAGCCCTGCGCCGCGGCTGCTGCCGGCCCTGACGCGCCTGCGTACGAGCGATAGAGGCGCCAGGCAGCGATCGCCCCGTCGTCCAGGTCGAGAGCGTCGTCGCTGCTCGCGGCGCTGGCCTGCAAGCGCTCCACGACGTAGCCGGCCGCCAGGGCGTCCTCCAGCGAGAACTGCCTGCCGCTCTCGTCGCCGGCGCACACCAGCGCCAGGTCTACCCCCTGTGCTCTGGCCGCCGTTCGCGCGCAGGCGGCGACGGCGGAGGCGTTGAGGAAGCAGCCGACCAGCACCAGCGGGGCGCTCGCCAGCGCCGCCAGCGCGCGGGTGCCGTTCGACGTCGCCAGCACGACGGCTTGCCCCTGGAGGTTCACCCTGGCAAGCTCTGTCGGCGAGTTCCCGTGGTCGAAGTCGGACGGCGGCAGCCCGCCTACCTCGCCGCACAGGAGCGGGCGCCGGGGCAGGCGAGCGGCGAGGGCGCGGGCGGCGTCTACCGTTTCGGCGATGTAGACTGGCGCCGCGCCCCGGTCGAGCAGCGTGACCAGGGTCGAGGAGGCGCGCAGGACGTCGAACACCACGCAGACCCGCTCCGCCGCGCGCGCCAGGTCTCGGGGAAGAAAGACAACCTGGAGTCTCAGAGGAGCACCTCGCCCACCGTGATCCGGTGCAGCTCACCGGTCGGCAGGCGCAGCAGCAGCGCCCCATCGAGGGCGACGCCCTCGACCAGCCCCTCCTGGGTCTCGTCCCCGAGGGCTAGCCGAACCGTCTGTCGCCGCCGCCAGAGACGCCGCAGCCACTCGCCATAGTACCTGGCCTCCCACGCGCTCGGGGGTTCGGAGGTCAGGTGCGCCAGCTCGCCCAGTAGGTCCGCGAGCAGCGGGCCGCGGGGAATGGGCCGTCCAGCTTGCCAATCCAGAGAGGTGGCAATGTGGGGCAGCAGGTCCTGCCGCGCTCCGTAGTTGACGTTCAGACCGATACCGACGACCTGGTAGGCCGGCCCGGCGCCGCTGACGCGCTCGGTCAGCACGCCGGCCACCTTCCGATCGGCCAGGAGCACGTCGTTCGGCCACTTGATGCGTGGCGCCAGGCCGCGGCTCTCCAGCACGTGGCACAGCGCCAGCGTACACATGGCCGTCTGGGCGAACGGCGCCAGTCGCGTGTCCCGCAGCAGGACGCTCAGGAGCAGGCTCGTGCCCGGCGGCGCCTCCCACGTCCGGCCGCGCCGGCCGCGGCCGGCGCGCTGGAAGTCGGCCGTCCAGACCGTCCCGTGGGGGGCGCCTTCGGCTGCCGCGGCGCGGACCGCGTTCTGCGTCGAGTCGACCTCGGGCGCATAGTGAACCGACCAGCCGGCCGGCCAGCTACTCCGTGTCGCGCAGTATGCGCCCAGGTCGTCCACCACCGCGGACGAGGGCGGAGAGTCCAGGGCGAGGCTGGCGTCTGCCTGCGGCCGGTCACTCACGCGGAGCGTTGCTCCATCGCCCAGTATTCGTCGAGCTGCTCCTGCCCCTGCAGGCGGCAGGTGCGCTCGACCGCGCGGCGGCAGCGGTTGACCAGGGACCGATCGTTCGGGTCGACGTACTTCTCGAGCAGCCGCA
>Ga0070741_10009473_pt1 | contig 18884 bp, 12 predicted proteins | sample Coa_R1_4_FD_66440 | JGI IMG/M metagenome (GOLD analysis project Ga0070741, IMG submission 66440) | Surface soil microbial communities from Centralia Pennsylvania, which are recovering from an underground coalmine fire - Coalmine... | ecosystem: Environmental > Terrestrial > Soil > Unclassified ...
AGACGGGAGTGCACAACTCGTCATCACGTCCCCGCCTTACAACCTTGCCAAGGAGTACGAGAAGGACCGCAAGCGCACGACCGACGAGTACGTGGCTGAGCAGACGACCGTCATCGACGAATGCGTGCGAGTGCTGCGCCCGGGGGGCAGCCTCTGCTGGGAGGTCGGCAACCACGTCGTGGACGGTCGGATCCTTCCGCTCGATATCCCCTTGTACCCGGTGTTCGCGCGGCACGCCGAGTTGGCTCTCCGAAACAGGATCGTCTGGCACTTCGAGCATGGGCTTCACTGCTCGAGGCGCTTCTCGGGCCGGTACGAGGTGATCCTGTGGTTCACCAAGGGCGACGAGTACGTCTTCGACGTCGATCCGCTTCGCGTGCCCCAGAAGTACCCGGGGAAGCGAGCGTGGAAGGGCCCGAAGGCGGGACAGTACACGGGACACCCACTCGGCAAGAACCCGGGCGACGTCTGGATCTTCCCGAACGTGAAATCGAATCACGTCGAGAAGACGTCGCACCCGTGCCAGTTTCCGGTGGAGCTCGTCGAGCGGTTCGTCCTCGCGACGACGGTGCCGGGGGACCTGGTCCTCGATCCCTATCTCGGCGTCGGCAGCACGGCCTGCGCTGCGGTGATGCACGACCGGCGCGCGGCCGGCGCCGAGATCGTCGCCGAGTACGTCCAGATCGCTCGCCATCGAATCCAGCTTGCGATGCGGGGGGAATTGAAGACGCGGCCCATGGGTCGGCCCGTACATGAGCCGAGCCCCACATCGAGTCTACTCCGCCGAGACGCAGGACCCGCCCCATCCCGGGTGGTTCGCCGTCGCGCACCGGCGCAGGGTCTCCGCATCGCCCTGGACGCCGTGCGAGGCGCCTATCGGGAAGATGCGCAGCTGGAGATGGCGGCAATGGCTCACGGCCATCGGGACGCTGAGGATTAGCGAGCGGGCCCGTCGGATCGGAGGCGGGTGGGGCGGCGTGCGAATCCAAGAGATGTGCTCTCGCCCGTTCGGCAAGTACGCCTTCGTCGCCTACGATATGCTCGTCGGGCACATGGCGTTCTTCATCGGGGGCGTCATCGACGCAGGCGTCGAGATTCTTCCGATGAAGGCTTTGCACGCGCTGGTTGTCATCGGCGTGTGCCCTTCCGCGGGGCCGCGATCATTCGCGGCGGAGGCTGCCGGACTCCTCGAGCCGAAAGGTGGTACAGAGGCCCGGTGCGCCGCGCGTTCCGCTGGCTGAACGCCGCGGTCGCGCTCGTGACGCTCGCGAGCGCGGTCGCGGTCCTCGCGTCCGACGTCGCGGACCCCGGGTATCGCGCGCACTACCACGACGCGCTCTGGTTCGTCGCCGCGTACGTCGCGGTCCAGGTCGGCATGCTCCTCGGCTTCCTCCGCGACGGCCCGCACGTCCGCTGGCTCGCGCTCGCGAAGACCGCCGCCGCGTACCTCTTCCTCGCGGGCTTCACCTCGCTCTGGCCGTACTGGCGCTACTGGACGCCCGCCCGCTACGTGTACCTCCTCTTCGAGCTGCCGGACGGGAGCCAGGTGGGCGAGATGGCGCTCGTCTTCCTCGGGCGCGGCGCGTTCAACACGCTCTCGGTCTTCGTCTGCACGCGCGACTGGTGGCAGCCGCTCCGCCGCGCGCGCCCGCTCCTCGGGCGCGCCGCGACGGCGCTCCCGCTCGCGATCGTCGCCCTCTGCGTGTGGGCGTTCCTGGCGCTCGTCGAGGAGGAGCGCCGGACGTTCTCGCCCGAGGCGCACGAGGTCGCGGCCCTCGTCCTGGACGGCCTCGACTGCGACGCCGTCCGCGCGAACGCGGGGACGACGACGACCGACGTGCGCCGCCGCGGCGACCGCACCTACGGCGTCCGCATCTCCTGGGGCTGTCCCCTGACCCGCGTCCTCGTGCGCGCCGAGGACGGCCGCATCGGCATCGCGGCCGGCCCGCGCCCCGAGTGCTGCGGCCCGGGCTAGCGCCGCACGCGCCTCACGGCCACGGGCCGACCGGGCTCCGGTGCGGGCCGAGCTCGAGGAGGTTGAGCGGCCCGTGCCACTCGCGGCTCCAGAGCGCGCTCACGATGCCGAACGCGAGGTGGGCGGGGATGTAGAACGGGCCCAGCACCTCGTTCTGAATCGTGTGCTGCATCTCCTCGACGCCGATCGTGCCGCCCGCGGCGCCGGGCGACCAGGGCGAGGCGTCCGACTGGTAGAGCGTCACGTTTCCGAGCGAGATCGCGTCGGCGAAGCCCACGCGGCCGAGGAAGTCCACGAGCGGGTTCCGCAGGAACTCGATCGCGTTGTCGCCGAGCACGGGGCGGGCGCCGCCGAGCGCCCAGCCCGCGAGCCCGAGCGCGAGCCCGAGGAGCGTCGCGGAGAGCCCCCACGCCTTGCCGAGCGCGCCGGCGGCGCGGTCGAAGAGACGGATCCAGTCGGGGCCGGGCGCGGTCGCGTCGCGCGCCCCGTCCTCGGTCCCGCCCGCCTCGCCCGCCGACGGCCGTCCGGGCGCGGCCTTCCGCAGCGCACCGGTCGCGCCCTTCAACGCCGCCGCCGCCTCGACGATCGTGAGCAAGCCCGTGAGGTACTGTCCGCGGGCGAGGTCCTCCGCGGCGTTGTACGCCGCGTAGCCGGCAAGCGCGAGCCGGTACGCGAACGCGAGCGCGACGCTGTCGACCGCGTTCACCGCCGCCCCGACGATCCCGAGCACGGCGCCCGTCGCCGCGCCGTACGCCGCGCCGAGGCCCGCGGCCTGGAGCACCTGCGACAGCGACGCACCGCTCATCGCGGCGCGGATGGCGGCGGTCGCCGCGCCGACGAGCGCGCCGACGATGACGCCGACGATGAGGCCGCAGAGGAACCCGCACGTGCCGTTCGGGTCGGTCACGTTGAGCGGATTGCCGCCGACGTGGCTGTACGGGCTCGCGAACTCGCGCGCCGGGTCGTGCGAGACGAAGAGGCCGAGCCCGGGATCGTACCAGCGCGCGCCGAAGTAGAGGAGCCCGCTGCCGTCGTCGCCGCGATGGCCGCCGAACCCGAACGCGCTCCGGGAGTCGGCGAGCGCGTGTCCGGCCGCGTCCCAGACGGCGGCGAGCGCGCCGAACGGCCGCACGACCAGGTGCTCGAGCACCGCGCCGTCCGCGCCCGTGAGCAGCCGCGGGCTCCCGAGGTGGTCGCGGTGGTAGAAGACGGTTCCCGCGGGCGGCGACGTCGCGGGCGCGTCGCACTGCGCCGCGGCCGGCGCGCCCGCGGGCAGCTCCGCCGCCCAGAGGAGCACGGCCACGAGCGCGATCGACGCGCGCCGCATCCGGCCGAAGGCGCCGCAGCGCCGCCGCCCGGGGACGGCGAGCGCCGCCCCGACGAGCACGAGCACGACGGCGCCGCTCGCCGTCCCCGCGGCCGCGCTCGCCCGCGAGGCGGGCAGCGCGGTCGCGAGGACCGACGCCGCGCTCACGGGCGAGGAGGCGACGAGCCGGCCGTCGAGGCGGAGGTGCCGCACGACCGTCCCGTCGCGGACGTCGAAGGCGCCGAAGAAGAAGGTGGTGGCGCCGTCGGCGGCGGACCAGGCGGCGACCCGCTCGCCGCGGTGGTCGTAGAGGTAGCGCGCGACGAGCGCGCCGGCGCGCCGCACCTCGACGAGGCGGCCGAGCGGATCCCAGACGAGCGTCCGCTCGCCGGGGAGCGCCGTCATCGCGCCGTTCGCGTCGTAGGCGATCGCGGCGCCGCCGATGGCCGCCGGCTGGTGCGGGTGCGCGGTGGGGACGTAGGCGTACGCCGCGCCGTCCTTCCCGACGAGGTTCCCGAGGCCGTCGCTCGCGAAGACGCCCTCGTACGGGCGCGCGGCGGGCGAGGGGCCGCCGCCGCACTGGACCGCGTGGGCGAGCCGCGCGGCGTCGTCGTACTCGGCCGCGATCGTCTCCGACCAGGGCGTGCGCGGGGGGTAGAGGAGGTCGCGGATCGCGCGCACGTTCCCGTTCCGGTCGTAGTCCTGGTAGAGCACGTCGCGGTAGACGGCCTCGGGCGCGCCGGGCGTCGCCGCGCGCGCGGTCACGAGCTCGCGCAGGCGGTAGCCGGCGTCGGGCGGGGCGTACGCGAAGCGGTCCTCGACGCCGTTCCCGTAGCGGATGCGCGTCGGCCGCCCCGTCTCGTCGCGCTCGACGTCGAAGACGTACGTCCCGCGCTCGGAGCGGAGCGCCGTCGCCGCGCCCTCCGGCGAGTACTCGACCGCAATGCGCTCGGCGCCCCCCGGCCACGGCACGGTGGTCGCCACGAGCCGCCCCGTCATCGGGTCGTACGCGCTCTCGGTGGTGAACACGCGCGTCACCGGCGCGCCGCCCGGCGGCGCGAACGTGATCGCCTTCGTGCTCCGCAGCACGTTGCCGCGCGCGTCGTACGCCTCGAACGCCGTGAACCCCGACGCGTCGGTCACGCGCGCGAGCCGCCCCGTGCCGCCGCTCGCCGTGTCGTACGCGTACGCCTCGAGCACCGTCGGCGTGCCTTCGCCCGGGTCGTCGCCGCTGAAGGCGATCCGCTGCGTCAGGCGGCCCAGGTCGTCGTACGTCATCTCGACGTGCTGCCCGGGCTCCGGGTCGTCCACCCAGACGAGGTTGCCGTCGAGGTCCCAGCCCGAGCGCCAGACGCCGCCCGTGTCCGGGTCCGCGACCGACGTCTTCCGGCCGAGCGCGTCGTAGCCGTAGACGACGGGCAGGACGGTGAGCGCGCTCGAGCTGCGGCGCTCCGTCGCGAGCAGGCCCGACGGGAAGTACGTGCGCTCCTCGATCGCGTCCGGCGTCGCCGCCGCGCCGAGGTACGTCCGCCGCGCGACGAGGCGCCGGAAGGCGTCCGACTCCTCCTCGACGCACTCCCCGGTCGTCGCGTCCTCGCCGTGGCGGGCGTCGCAGCGCCGCACGGTCCACGGCGCGGCGTACGACGTCGCCGTCACCGCGCCGTCCGGGTCCATCCGCCGGATCGCGCGGCCGAACTCGTCGTGCAGGTAGACGGTGGCGCGCGCGGGGTCGGCGACGGGGACGCGCACGGCGGGCGCCGCGCCCGGGGGGAGCACGACGGGCGCGTACTCCGCGACGAGGCGGTCGTTCGCGCCGTACCGGCGCGCGCCCGTCGCGACGACGCGCGCCTCGCCGCGCACGCGCGCCGTCACCTGGCTCTGGAGCGGCCGGCCGAAGGCGTCGAAGAAGGTCGCGTGCGCGATCCAGTGCGGCGCGGGGCTCGTCTCGAGCACGAACGTCTCGACGCGGGAGACGGGTCCGAGGACGTACGCGAACCGCCGGCTCGGCAGGGCGTCGCTCGTGCCCGGCTCTACGACCGTCGCGAGGCGCCCGAACGCGTCGTAGCTCCAGCGGACGGTCGCGCCCGCCGCGTCCGTCTCGAGGATCCGCTTGCCGAAGCGCGGGTCCCACGCGAAGCGCTCGACGTAGGTGCGCCCGTTCGCGCGGCGGGTCACGACGGCCGGACGGCTCGCGGTCTCGGGGTCGTAGTCGATCGTCGTCTGCATCCCGCGCGGCGTCGTGGTCGTGCGAACGTTCCCGTAGGCGTCGTACGCGAGGAGCGTCGTCGGGTTCCCCTCCCCGACGAGCGTCGAGCGGACGAGGTTCCCGCGCGCGTCGTACGCGAACGTCTTCTGCACGCCGCCCGCGACGCCGACGGCCGACGCCCGGTCGCAGATGCCGACGCAGAGCCGGAGCGCGTCGCATCCGCCGCCGATCGGCGCCCAGGCGGCGGTGCTCGTCATCGACGTGCCGTGGGCGAGATCGGTCGTCGTCTCGCGGGTCGTGTTCCCGCACGCGTCGTACTCGTACGTGCTGACCGACGTCCGGCTCCGCCCGGTGCTCGTCCACGGGAGGTCCGCGGCGCTCTCGTACTCGCGCCGCGTGACGTCGTGGAGCGTCGGGAGCCACCGCCCGGCGACGTCGGGCGCCGCGCAGTCGGCGCTCGTCGCGCACGTCCAGCCGGAGAGCGTCTCGCGCAAGAGGCCGTCGGGCGCGACCGGCCAGCGCGCGTACGTCGCGACGCGCGCGACGCGCCCGCGGAGCGCGTCGGTCTGCCGGAACTCCGTCCACTCGGTCGTGCCGGGCGTGCCGTCGGGCGCGACCTCGGTCCGGGCGGCCACGCGGAAGCCGCGGAACTCGCGCCGTGCGGCGTCCCAGTAGGCGCCGCCGTACGCGAAGGCGTGCGCCGTCGCGCTCGCCGGGTCCCACGGGTCGACGCGCACGATCGCCCGCACGACGGCGAGCGGGAAGGGCATGTGCGGGCGGCCGTCGAAGAGCGCCGGGTCGACGTTCGGCCCGTTCGCGCCGCCGAGCGCGGTCGTCACGTCGTAGGCGATCGTGGTGACGCTCCCGAGCCCGTCGCGCATCTCGAGCATCCCGTCCGCGGGCACGGGGACCGGATGGCCGAAGTACACCCGGGCGACGCTGCCGTTCCCCCCGAGCCGGACGATGTCCGGGAAGCCGTTGCCGTCGAGGTCGAACGTGTCCATGACGAGCGCGCCGGTGGCGCGCGATCCGCCGTCGTCGAGCTTCCGCCGCAGCCGCTCCGGCGCGGCCATGCGCACGGGCGGCGCGAGGCCCGCGCCCGTGTTGAGCCAGACGACCCACGCGTGGCCGTTCGCGCGCCAGTCGCGCACGTCGACGAAGTCCGGGAGCCCGTCGCCGTTCACGTCGAGGACGTCGAACTGGAACTCGGCGAGCCCGGCGTCCCACGAGCGCAGGAGCGCGGGGCCGGCGCTCGGCCAGCGGTACGGATGCCCCGCGGCGTCGGCGCCGGCGAGCCCCGTCCCGGTGCCGAACCAGACGTTCCAGTGGGCCCCCCGCCCGTCGTCGTTCCCCTTGGCGACGACCTTGTCCGGGAGCCCGTCGCCGTTCACGTCGAAGAAGTCGGAGCGGATGTTGCGGTCCGCGGTGTCGACGCCGCCGTCGCGGATGGCGCCGTACGGCGCGAAGAAGGGGACGCCGTCCGCGAAGCCGCAGACGGGCCCCCGCGGCCCGGCGGTGCAGCCCTGGTTGTAGCGGACGTGCCACCACGTGTGGGACGCCGACCACCCCGCGGTGCCGACCAGGTCCGGGCGCCCGTCGCCGTTCACGTCGACGACGTCGCGGACGATCGCGCCGTCGGCGTCGCCCGCGCGGAGGTAGGCGACGCCGTCGGCGTACCAGCGGACGGGCGTCGTCGCGAAGCCGCGCCCGGTGTTGAGCCAGACCGTCCAGGGCGCCTCGGTGCTGTCGACGTAGTCGGGGAGCCCGTCGCCGTCGAGGTCGACGACCGCGGCGGTCGTCAGGTTCTCGTCCGGGACGCGCGCCGTGATGCACGCGCGCGGCGCGGGCCACGCGACCGGCGCCCCGAACATCCCGCCCGGCGCACCCGCCCCGCGATTCAGGTACACCGTCCACGCGCCCGTCGTCGCCCAGCTCGCCGTGCGCACGAGATCGGGCCGGCCGTCGCCGTCGAGGTCGAGGAAGTCGCGGTTGTTGCAGTCGTCGCCGTCGCGGAACGACGTCTCGTGCACGTCGACGCCGACGTACGCGGGCGCGAGCGCCACGTCGGCCGTCTCGGCGTAGCGGAACGTCGCCGCCGCGGGCACGGCGCCGTCCGGGCCGACGAAGAGCTCGGCGCTCCCGTCCGCGCCGCGGCGGAGGACGGAGGCGAGGAGCGCCTCGCCGTTCGCCGCGCTCGCGCGGTACGCGAGGTCGTACGCGCGGACGAGCGCCCCCGTGCGGAGGTAGCGCACCTCGATGCGCGTGCAGACCTCGGGCAGGTCGCGCGCGAAGCCCGCGGCCCACGAGAGGCGGTTCGTCCCCGGGCTCGGCGTCCACCCGAAGCGCACGGCCCACGCGTGGCCGAGGCCGCTCCGGTTCCCGCCCCAGCGGATCTCGCTCGGATGCACGCCGTGCCCGCCGGCCGACGCGCTCCACGTGACGTCGACCGTGTTCCCGTTCGCGTCCGCGATCCGCGTGAGATACCACGCGAACGTGCCCGCGAAGGACGACGGCGCGGGACCGAGCCGCGCGCTCGGCCCGTCGCCGAACGTGTAGTCGCGCCCGCTCCGGTCGTGGAGCGTCCAGACGTTCGCCGCCGGGGTCGCGGCGACGCTCGCGTGGGTCTCGTCGAGGCGCGCGCCGAAGCGCTCGACGCCGCCGCCCGCCGGCCCCTGGTCGACCAGCTCGGCCGTGCCGTCGGGCAGGACGACGACGAACGTGTCCGCCGCGCCGTACGTCGGAACGCCGCGGCGCGTGCTCCGCTCGATGCGGCCGATCGGCAGGTCCCAGCCCCGACCCCAGGGCCCCGGGCCGCCGAGGCTCGAGTACGCGAGCGCGAGGTTCGGCTGCATCCCGTTCCGCCCGGGCGGCACTTCGATCGCGACGCTCGTCGTCGCCGCGCCGTCGACGAGGCGCGCGTCGGCCGCCGCGGTGAGCCCGGCGAAGGCGCTCGCCGCGTCGCCGGTCGTCGCGCCCGGCGGCCCCTCGGTCAGCGCGCGCGCCGGGCGCGCCGCGCCGGCGAGGAGGGCGAGCGGGACGAGCCACGAAACGCGTCGCGAGTGTCGCATGGCGGCCTCCGGCTACGGCTCGACGTCGAGCGGCGTGATGCCCGTCGGCGACGGAATGCGGCCGACCGTGTCGGGGGGCAGGATCTGGACGAGCGGGTCGTACATCGTGCCGTCGCACGCGTTCGTCGTCCGCCGGTTCACGGTGAAGCGGACGGTGTCGTTCACGGCGACCGGCACGCCCTCGAGCCGGATCTCGAGCGTGGGCGACGCGGCCCCGACGCCGCCGTCGAAGAGGAGCGTCCTGTTCCGCCAGACGCGCACGTCGACGCCGTCGCCGCAGCGCGTGTTGTTGTCGACGACCCGGCTCGTCACGCGGATGCGGCCCGCGACGGGGCTCTGCCAGAAGCGCCCCGAGGGGTTCGGGTCGCCCGGCCACGCCCCGTTCACCCAGACGAGCTGGGTCGGGTCGGCGCCGCGCCACTGCGACTGGCGCGCGACCCACGACATCTTCGCCCAGCCGCGGCCGTTCCAGTAGCGGTAGAACCAGTACGACTGGCCCTGGACCGCGGAGAAGCCGGCGCTCGCCTGGAACTCCCACGGCATGCCGACCGTCGCCCAGGCGAGGGGGCCGAAGGGGGCGCCGGCGTTCGTGTGGAGCCGCCAGTTGAACCACTGGCGCTGGCGCCCGTCGGGCGCCGTCACGTGGACGACGAAGGCGTACGCGCCGCCCGGGTAGACGACGTCGGTCGCGCCCAGGCACACGTCCGGCACGTGCCAGAAGCTCGCCTGCTCGCACTTGAGGCAGTAGCCGGGGAGCCACGCGTTCGTCCCGGCGTTCGCCATCACGACGCGGACGTCGGCGCCGCTCCCGGGCCGCATCTCCCACGGCGGCGGCGCGAACGCGGTGAGGATCGCGTCGTCCGTGCCGAGCACGAGCACGCGGTCGTTCGGCGTGTAGGTGCCGAGCGGGCGCCCGTCCTTCGCGAGCGCCCACGCGAAGTCGTACGTTCCCTGCACGCGCGGCGCGCACACGCGCGCGCGGAAGTGCCCGACCGCCGTGGGCGGCGTCGCCGCCGCGAGCTCGGCGCGCGCGCCGCCGGCCCAGCCCGCCGCGTCGACCTCGGTGAGCGCGTAGACGCCGGGCGCCCACGTGTTCGTGCCCTGGTTGCGGAAGGCGACGTCGGCCGTCGCGCACGTGCCGGGCGCAAGCGTCGCGGGCGTCCGTCCCTGGTAGACGGCGACGTCCGTGCCGACGACGGGGACGCGCACCGCGTCCGACGGGGTGCCGAACGCGGCGCTCCCGTTCACCATGCGCCACTGGAAGTCGTACGTTCCCGGCACGTGCGGCGCGGTCGCCGTCCAGCGGAACGTCGCGCGCTCGCCCGGGAGCACGACGCGCGGCGCGCCGCTCGCCGGGTCGCGCGGCTCGCTCCAGTCGACGAGGGTCGGCCCCCAGACGGGGGCGAGCGCCGCGAGGCGCTGGACGCCCGGCCGCCACGTCGTGACGCCGCTGTTCGTCATCGTGACGGACGCGGCGGCGGGCGCGTCGGTGACCGTGCCCGCGGGGGGCGGCGTCGCGGGCGGCGTGAAGGTCGCGTCCTCGAACGTGACCGCGCGGAGCACATCGAGGAGCCCGGGGCGCTCCGGCGGTCCGGGCTGCCAGCCGGCCGCGGTCCGCCGGAGCGCGTCCTCGACCTGGGCCGGGTCGAGGGTGGGCGCCACGCTCCGGAGGAGGGCGGCGGCGCCGGCGACGTGCGCCGCGGCGACGCCCTCGGGATTGCCGACCAGGATCCGCGTCCCGCCGCCCGGCCACGCGGACGCGACGTCGACCCCCGGCGCGACGACCTGCGGCCCCGCGCGGTCGGGCAGGTTCGGCGGCACGCGGTCCGTCGGCTTCCGGCAGCCCGCCGTACCCCGGTAGCTGGTCGCGAGAAGCTCCGCGGGCGCGGCCGGCGCCGACGCGCCGACGGCGAAGGCCTCGGGGTAGTTCGCGGGCGAGGGCAGCGCGTCGGCCGGCGCCGGCGCGCCCGCGACGACCGTGTCGTGCCCAACCGCGACGACGGGCACGATGCCCGCGGCGCGCAGCACGCGGAGCGGGTCGAGCAGATCCGGGTCGCAGTGCCCCGGGTCGTCGATCCACCACGGGAGGAGGACGACGTCCGGCACGTGGCCGGAATCGAGCGGCGCCGGCTCGTCGGGGTCGAGCATCCACTGGAGGCAGTCGAGGAGGCGCCCGCGCACCTGCTCGACCGTCGCCGCCTCGAGCCCGATGCCCTTGCACGCGATCCACCGGGCGCCCGGCGCGACGCCGAGGCCGTTCGCGCCGACCGCGACCCCGAGGAGATGCGTGCCCTCGCCGTGGTCGTCGTAGGGGACGGGCCGCCCGCCGACCGCGTCCCGCCAGACGACCGAGCCGTCGCTCCGGCGGAGCGCGGTGTCGCGGAGCGCCGGATGCTCGGCGTCGGCGCCGGTGCCGACGAGGCCCACGACCGTCCCGGTCCCGTCGCCGACCGCGCGCGCCTCGACGGCGCGCACCGCCGCGAGCGAGTCGAACGGCGTCGCCGCGTCGGCGGCGGGCGCCGGCCGCGTCGTCATGCCGTCGTAGCGGACGGTGGCGACGTCGTCCCGCGCGGCCGCCATGCCGATCACGTCCTTCGTCGTCTCGAGCGCGACCGCGTTGACGATCCAGAACGAGCGGACGTTCCGGACTTCGTCGGGCCCGAGGCCGGCGAGCTCGTCGAGGAGGCCGCGGCCGCCGCAGTCGGCGGCGTTCTGGGTGGTCGCGGCCTTCGTCTTGAGCGCGTCGACGAGCGCCGGGACGACCGCGTCCTTCCCCGCGCGCCCCTCGACGGCCGCCGCGACGTCCACCTGGTCCGCCAGCTCGACGATCACCGGCAGCCGCGTCGTCGCGTCGCTCTCGTCCATCATCGCGCGCAGCTCCTCGGTCACGGTCCCGGCCGCGGCGGCGCGCGCGGCGAGCGTCACGACGGCTCCGAGCGTCACGAGACGAAGCGTCGTCATCGGCGTCCTCCGGCGGGCGGGGTCACGGCGTACACGTGAAGCCCAAGCGGTCGCGGTCGGCGGCGCCGGCCGCGTCCGTCGCCTCGACGGCGAGGACGACGGACGCGCCCGCCGCGACGCCGACGGGAATTTCGCCGCACACGTGGCGCGCCGCGAGCGCCGGCGTCACGACGAGCGCGGGATCCTCGCCCGCGACCGCGCCGCCGTCCGCGCCGAGCGTCGCGGCGAGCGCGGCGAAGAACGCGGCGCGCGCGGCCGCGTCGAGGGTCGTCTCGGGGGCGAGCGCGACGCGCGCGACGTCCGTCGGCCGGCACGGCGTGGTGCCGCCGCTCGTCACGAGCGCGGTGTTCAGGCAGTAGGAGACGGTGAAGCCGCAGCGGCCGGCGGCCGGGTCGCGGTCGCAGGGCGCACCGTCGCGGCACGCGGCGACGCCGCCCGCGAGGCCCGCGACCCCCCACTCGACGGCGCAGAGGTCCCACGGCTCACCGCCGCCGCCGCCGTACGGCGCCTCGAACGCGCAGCGCGCCGAGCAGCCGTCGCCGTCGGCGCGGTTCCCGTCGTCGCACTCCTCGCCCGCCTGGAGGACGCCGTCCCCGCACGCCGTGCGGCACGCGAGCGTACAGCCGTCGTCGGGGGCGCCGTTCGCGGCGCCGTCGTCACACTCCTCGCCCGGGTCGACGCGGCCGTTTCCGCAGCGCCAGCAGCCCGTCCGGTCGAGCCGGCAGCCCGCGGTGCACGCGAGCGCGCCGCCCGTCTCGCCGGGCGCGTCGCACGCGGCGCCGCCGAGGTCGCCCTGGTCGCACTCCTCGGTCCCCTCGCGCCGCCCGTTCCCGCAGCGGAAGCAGCCGCGCTCGTCGATCGCGAAGCAGTCGGGCGCGCACGCGGCGACGCCGCCCTCCGGGCACGTCCAGCCGCCCAGGTCCGCGCCGTCGCACGCCTCGCCGGGCTCGCGACGGCCGTTCCCGCAGCGCGTGCAGCCCGCGGTCTCGAACGTGCAGTCGGCGCGGCAGGCGAGCCGGCCGCCGTCGAAGCAGAGGTTCTCGCAGCCGAAGGCGCCGAGGTCCGTGCCGTCGCACGCCTCGCTGCCGTTGCGGACGCCGTCGTGGTTGCACGCGAGGCCCGCGGGCGCGAGCGCGGCGAGCCCGAGGAGCGCGGCGCAGGCGGCGAGCGAGGCGTGGCGCGGCATCGCGCGCGCCGCGATCCAAGAAACGGACCCGCGGAAAACCGCGGCGCGACGGGCGCCGGGGGCGGCGGGATGAAACGCCGGTGCCGCCGGGGTGCAACGCGCGCGGCCGGCGCGCCGCGGCCGAGGAGCGCGTCCGCTTCACGGCGGCGGGCGCTGAAACGGTCAGAGCCTCCCGTACTCCTCTTCGAGCGCGACGATCGCGCGCCCGATCTCGCCCGCGAGCCGCCAGTGGTCGACGACGAGCCGCGTGAGCACCGGGTACCGCGCGCCGCGCTCCGGGAGCGTCCGGTCGAGCGCGCGCCGGCGCATCTCCTCGATTCGGCGCAGCGCGTAGTTCAGGTCCGCGTCCGACGCGCGCGAGGTCCGATCGCCCTTCGGGCGGCGGAGCTCCGCGCGCACGAGGGCGAGGGCCCGGTCCGCGTGCTCGACGAACGTCTGCGTCGGGATCGTCGCCACGGCGAGGTGTCTCATGCGGCCGCCCGCTCGAAGTACGCGTGGAGGGCGGCCGTGTACGCGACGTCCACCTCGCGCAGCACCTGCTCGAGCCGCTCGCGGGTCCGCGCGACGGCGCGGCGGGAGAAGCGGGCCTCGAAGCGCGCGAGCCGGCGCGTCAGATACCCGAGGTGCCGCTCCTCGTCGGCGATGATCTCGGCGAGGAGCGCCTGCGTGCGCCGATCGCCGGCGAGCGTCGCGTGGTGCGCGCGGAGCTTCTGGAGCGAGTCCTCCTCGGCAACCACCGCCGCGGCGACCAGCTCCATCAGCTCCGCCTCGTTCACGGTCGCGCGCGCGGCGTGCAGCAGCTGGAGATCGCGGGCGCGCGTCCGGGCGAGGAGGTTCTCGATGCGATCGAGCGCGGGGGGCACGCGGAAGGCGTGAAAGCCGAGCTCGGTCATCCGCTCGAGGAGGAGGTAGGCGTGGCGGCTCTCGTCGAGCCCGTGCCGCGCGAGGTCTCGCTTCAGCTCGGGCTCGCCGACGAGGTCCGCGAGGAGGCTCATGTCGACCGCCGCCCGCACCTTGGCGCCGCGGACGAGGTTCAGGAGGGCGCCGGTGCGCGCGGCGTCGGAGCGGGTCGGATTGCGAAGGTCGGGCGGCGTCGGGTCCTCGGGCGTCATGCCGTGGCCTCCTTCCATGGGGGGGCGTGCGCGCCTCCACAGCAACCGCCATGCCCGCGTCCCGCGGCACGGACGCGCCCGCGCGACCGAGGGTGCCGCTCCCGCGGCCGTGAACGTCCGTTCCTATGCGCCGACGCCGCTCCGACCGCGCGTTCACGGCCGGCGGCCCCGGGGCCGCTACATCCCGAGCCGGCGCATCTTCTTCAGGAGCCCGCGGTACGTGATCCCGAGCTCCTCGGCGGCCCGCGTCTTGACGCCGCCCGCCCGCTCGAGCGCGGCGACGATCTCCTCGCGCTCGAAGCTCGACCTCCGCTCCTCGAGCGATTCGGGCGCGCCCTCGCCGGCGTCGCTCGACGTCTGGAGCTCCTCGGAGAGGCAGTCGGCGGTGATCTCGCCGCCCGGGGGGGCCAGGAGCACCGCCCGCTCGAGCTCGTTCGCGAGCTCGCGGACGTTGCCGGGGAACGGGTAGCGGACGAGCAGGGCCAGGGCGTCCGCCGAGGGCGGACCGACCGGCTTCTTCTGCTGCTCGGCGAGGCGGCGGACGAGGAAGCGCGCGAGCGCCGGGATGTCCTCGGCGCGCTCGCGGAGCGGCGGGAGGCGGATCGGGAAGACGCGGAGGCGGTAGTAGAGGTCCTCACGGAAGCGGCCGGCCTTCACCTCGTCCTCGAGCGTCCGGTTCGTGGCCGCGATGACGCGGACGTCGACCGTGCGCGGCCGGCTCTCGCCGACCGGGCGCACCTCGCCCTCCTGGAGGACGCGGAGGAGCTTCGCCTGGAGCGCGGGCGTCGTCTCCGAGATCTCGTCGAGGAAGATCGTGCCCCCGTCCGCGACCTCGAACAGGCCCTTGTGGTCGGCCGTCGCGCCCGTGAAGGCGCCCCGCCGGTGACCGAAGAGCTCGCTCTCGAGGATGCCCTCGGAGAGCGCCGCGCAGTTGACGGCGACGAAGAGGCGCTCCCGCCGCGGGCTCGCCGCGTGGATCGCGCGCGCGACGAGCTCCTTGCCGGTGCCCGTCTCGCCCTCGATCAGCACGGTCGAGCGCGCGCCCGCGACCTTCGCGACGAGGTCGAGCACGTGGCGCATCGCGGGGCTCTCGCCGATGATCTCGTGCGCCGGCGCGCTGCGCTGCCGGAGGTACGCGTTCTCGGTCGCGAGGCGGTCGTTCAGCGCGCGCAGCTCCTCGACGAGCCGCGCGTTCTCGCGCGCGAGCTGGAACATCTCGACGGCGCGCCGGAGCGTCAGCCGGAGCTCCTCGTTCTCCCAGGGCTTCGTCACGTAGCGGAAAATGCGGCTGCGGTTGATCGCCTCGACGATCGACTCGACGTCGGTGTAGCCGGTCAGGATGATGCGGTTCGCGTCGGGCCGCAGCGCCATCGAGCGCTCGAGGAACTCGACGCCGCTCATGACCGGCATGCGCTGGTCGGCCACGATCACGGCCGCGTCGTGCGCGCGGAGCAGGTCGAGGCCGCGGGCGCCGCTGTCGGCGGTGTGGACGTCGAACTCGTCGCCGTAGCTGAGCGCGAACGACCGCAGGATGTCCGGCTCGTCGTCGACGACGACGACGGGGAAGCGGCGGTAGTCGATGTCCACGCGTCCGTCTAATCGGCGGCGGGTGCGGCGCTGTCAAGGGAACGCGGGGGTCGGGCCGCGGGGCGGAGCGCGCCCGTCGTGCCGAGCTGGAAGACCGCGAAGGCGAGCGCGGCGACCCCGGCGGCGCACCCGAACATCGCCCGGTGCCCCCACGCCTCGACGACGCCGCCGAGGAGCATGGCGCCGCTCGTCGTGCCGAGGTTGAACGCGCCGTTGTAGAAGGTCTGCACACGGCCCAGGCGGTCCGTCCCGGTCTGGTCGATCGCGAACGCGTTGAGCGTCGGATACGAGAGCCCCTGCGCGAGCCCGAAGCCGACGCCCGCCATCGCGAGCGTCGCGGGCGCGTGGACGAGGGCGAGCGCGGCGATCGACGCCGCGAGGAGCCCGATCATGGGCAGGATGACCGTGCGCCGCTCGAAGGCGTCGCCGAGGCCGCCGCCGAGGACGCGCGAGAGGACGGCCGCCGTCGTGTACGCGAGGAAGAAGACGCCGACGCGGCCGAGATGCGCGTCGGCGACGAAGGTCGGGACGTAGGTGATGACCGAGCCGAACGCGATGCCGCAGCACGCGACGGTCGCGAAGGTGGCGACGAGCGCGCGCGACGAGGACCTCGCCGAGCGCGGGCGCGAGCGCGTGCGTCGTGAGCGTCGAGACGCCGAAGAGCCCGAGCGCCGCCGCCCGCCGCTCGAGCGGCGCCAGCTCGACGGCGAGCGTCGAGGCCGCGTTGAACCCGGCGGCGAACGCGAGCCCCTGGACGACGCGGAGGAGGAAGAGCGCCGGCCCGATGTGGTCGACGGCGAGGAACGCGGCCGCCGAGACGCTCATCGCGACGAGCCCGCCCACGAGGAACGGCCGGCGCCCGAAGCGGTCGAGGAGCCATCCGGCGACGACGACGACCGCGAGCGCGGCGAGCCCCGCCGTCCCCATGACGAGCCCGATCATCTGCTCCGACCCGCCGAGCGCGCGCACGTGGAGCGGCAGGAGGAAGAAGGACGCGAAGGTGAGGAAGAGGCAGAAGTTCGCCGCGATGACGCGGACGAAGGGCGGCGAGAGGAGACGACGTTCGCTCGACATGCACGCGCCGCGGCTTGCCGCGCCGAGCGCGGCATTATACATGCGCCGCATGGCGACGGAACGACAGCGCGAGCTCCGGCGACGGCGCAAGCGCCGCCGCGAGCGCCTGAAGCAGCGGAGACGCGAGGCCGCGAAGGAACGGCGGCGCCAGCGGGGGAAGAGCTAGGGACGCCCTCGCCTCAGTTACCGGACGCACCTCGCGTACGCGGGCAACAGGCGGCGGACCATATGGAGATTCGCCGGCCGCGATAGCGGATCTTCGCAAAGCTTCACGTGTCCTCGGCGCGCGGACAAAAGGTGGCGCGGCGCAGCCGCCGCGGGGTAGAGCGCGTGCAGGGAGTGCGGACCGTGAGCGGGACGTCGGTGGCGTACTCCGCCTGGGACGTGGCCAGGAGCAGCGACTCGGGCGCGTGTTCGGTCCGTGTGCTACTGTCCCGGGCATTGCGACAGAGGTGGGCGATGAGCAGCATCCGGCCCTTCTATCCGCGACGGGAGAGCGACGTGGGGCAAGTGACGACCCGGGTCCAAGTCGGGAGTCTGCTCGATCCCGGCCACGACGTCGGCTTCGATGCCATGGTCGACACGGGCGCGTTCGGCCTGATCCTGCCCTCGGCATGGCGCGAGCGGCTCGGCCGACTCGACGAGGTCGCGACCGTCGAGCTCGAAACCGCCGATCAACGCGTGGTGCCGGCGGTGGTCTGTGGTCCGGTCCGCATCCAGCTTCCCGGCTTCCGGCCCGTCGTCGGCGAGGTGGTGTTCGTCGACATGGAGCCCCGCGGAACCGGCTACGAGCCGCTCGTCGGCTACACGGTGCTCGAGCTGGCGGGCGCGGTCGTCGACATGGTGAGCCACCGGCTCGTGGCCCGGAAGTACTACGACTTGAAACGCGTCGCCTGACTCGGCGCTGCGCGGGCGGCGAACCGCGCCAGCCCGTCGTCGCGGCTCGCTCGGGGCGGTGCCCCGACACGGCACGCCGGCAGCGGCGACTGTGGCGTGCGCGTCCCGTCTCGAGCAGGCGCTCGCGAAGCGCAGCGCGCGCCGCGAGACGAAGGGCCGAAGCCAGCGATCTGGCCGAGAAGAGCGGCTGACGGCCTTGCCGGGAGCGCCTCGCCGGCACGACGCGTCCGCCGCGGCCGTCAGGTGACGCGGCTCCTGACGCGCGTGGTGGACGGGTTCCGCCGGCAGGATCATCTGCCGTTCACCCACGAGGACCTGACTGCGCTCTGGCTCGCACGCGACGCCCTCGAGGCGCTCGACGGTACGGTGTTCGCGCTCGGGGCACGCTCGCTGCTCGAGAAGGTGGGCCCGGTCGGCGTCGGGCTTCGTGTACCCGTCTGCCAGAATCCCACCCGGGAGGCCGTTCGGGTGGCGCGTCGGGACGCAGTGGTCGAGCGCCGCCGCGTTGCGCGGAGAACCAGCGGATCCTCGCCGCGCGCGCGAAGCGCCGGCTCTCGTCCTGCCTCCGTCAGCGGCTGACGGCCGGTCGATCAGGGCGGGGGTGGAAAACGACTTTCTCTTGACAGCCGCTCGCGTCGTTTCGTAGGCATCTCTTTCGCCGTGCATTTCGCAGCAAGGCACATCGCAATACGCCTTTGCAGCCGGACATCTATCAGCGGGCCTCCCGTCCAGGACCCCCGGCGCGGCGCAGGGGCGCGGTTGCCGTGACGGAGGTCTTCGCGACGCTCGCCGCGGAGCGGCTCGGGGAGGAGAAGCTCGCGCTCCTCGAGAACGCTCGCGAGAAGCTCACGGATGCGTTCAAGGCCCTTTCGGCCGACGCGCTCCGGGCGAGCAACGAGACGTTCATCAAGCTCGCCGCGGAGAGCCTTGCGCGCTTCCAGGAGGGTGCGAAGGCCGAGCTCGAAGCGCGCGGGAAGGCGATCGCCGATCTCGCGCAGCCGATCCGCGAGCGGCTCGAGCGGTTCGACGGCAAGCTCGACGAGCTGGAGCGGAGCCGCCGCGGCGCCTACCGCGCGCTCGCGCAGTCCGTCGACGATCTCCTGAAGGTCCACCTTCCGCAGCTCCACCGCGAGACCGCGAGCCTCGTCCAGGCCCTCCGCCAGCCCCAGACCCGCGGCCGCTGGGGCGAGACGCAGCTCCGCCGCGTCGTCGAGCTGGCCGGCATGCTCGAGCACTGCGACTTCGAGGAGCAGGTGACGCAGACGACCGACGGCGGCCGCCTCCGCCCCGACATGATCGTGCGCCTCCCGGGCGGCCGGCAGGTGGTGATCGACGTGAAGGTGCCGCTTGAGGCTTATCTCTCGGCGGTCGAGGCGCCGGACGAGGAGACGCGCCGGCGCCTGCTCGCCCAGCACGCGGCGCAGGTGCGCGCGCACGTCGCCTCGCTGTCGGGCCGAGCCTACTTCGAGCAGTTCGACCCCACGCCCGAGTTCGTCGTGATGTTCGTCCCGG
>Ga0070741_10009474_pt1 | contig 18882 bp, 9 predicted proteins | sample Coa_R1_4_FD_66440 | JGI IMG/M metagenome (GOLD analysis project Ga0070741, IMG submission 66440) | Surface soil microbial communities from Centralia Pennsylvania, which are recovering from an underground coalmine fire - Coalmine... | ecosystem: Environmental > Terrestrial > Soil > Unclassified ...
AGGCGCTCGAGGATCACGAGATCCGCCACGAGATCGTCGTGTACCCCGGCGCCAGCCACGCCTTCTTCTGCGAGGTCGCCGAGCGCGGCTCGTACGTGCCCGCCGCCGCCGAGGACGCGTGGAAGCGCGTGAAGAAGCTGTTCGCCGAGGAGCTCGCCGCCTAGCGCTACGCCGGCTCGTTCTACGCCGGCTCGCTCTACGTCGGCTCGTTCTCCTCCGAGATCGCCTGCACCGTCTCGCCGACTTTTTCCCGCGGCAGCTCGCGCGCCAGGTCGGCCTGCGACACCACGCCGATGAGCGACCCGTGCTCGTCGACCACCAGGATGCGCCGCAGCTGGTGCTCGGCCATCAGGCCCTTGCACGTCTCGTCGTCGTCGTTGGGCGAGCAGGTGACCAGCTCCTGCGTCATCACCTCGCGCAGGTTGGCCACCGCGTTGGGATCGCGGCCCTGCGCCACCACGCGCACGACGATGTCGCGATCGGTGATCACGCCGATCGCCTTGCGCGTGTCGCGGCTCTCGACCACCGGCACCACGCCGACGTTCTCGCGCTCCATGATGCGCGCGACGTCGATGACGCTGTCGTCGGGCGTCACCAGCTCGGGGTTGGGGGTCATGATCATCGAGATCTTCATGCCGCGATCGATCGCAAAGCGCGCGCCACGGCGGCCGGCTCCTCGACGGCCGGCGCCTCGACGGCGGAGCGCTCAGTCGGCGAGCAGGCGGCGGGCGGCGCGCTGGGCGGCGCGGTTCTCCGGGCGCGCGTCGGCGAGCGCGTCGGCGTCGGCGGCGACGACCTCTTCCAGCAGGCGGCGGTAGAGGCGGCCGTCGCGCACGCGCACGGCGTAGCGCTGCGCGTACTCGAGGCGCGTCGGCAGGTAGCGCGGCGCCGACGCGACCGAGGCCTCGAAGCGCTCGAGCGAGTCGAGCAGCAGCGCGCCGCTGTCGAGCGGCAGCGTCGCCTCGAGCATCGCCAGCACGCGATCGGGCGCGCCGTGCCCGGCCGCGCGATCGAGCACCACGGCGCGGTGCGCGGCGGCGCGGATCCAGTCCTGCTGCGCCATCAGCGTCGCCAGGCCGCGGCGCTCGCTCCAGTCGAACAGCGCCTCGGCGTAGGCGATCAGCGCCGGCTCGTCGTCGCGCTCGGCGGCTTCGAACACCGCGGTGGCGGGGCGCAGCTCGCGCGCGCGTTTGCGCAGCGGCTCGCGCAGCGCGAGGGCCCGCTCGGCGAAACCGACCGCCTCGTCGGCGAGCGCGTCGCCGGCGCGCCCGCGCACGTCGTGCGCCCGCAGGCGCGCCGCGCGCGACAGCTTGACCAAGAGCGCCGCGTCGCCCGGCGTCTCGCGCAGCGCCGTACGCCACTGGCGCAGCGCCTCGTCGAGCCGCGCCGAATCTTCGCGCTCCTCGAACGCGCGCTCGCCGAGCGCGATCACCCCCGACACGTCCGCCGGCGGCGGATCCGCGGCCGCGACCCACATCGCCGTCCGCGACGCCGCGCACCCCGCGCACACCACCACCGCGATCATCCACTTCACTAGAACGTTCTAATCAGCGACGAGCCCCCCGCAACGCACGGAGGGAGCGCTAGCCGATGACGGCGACGAAGGCGAGGAGCTCGGCGAGGGCGGGGGAGTCGGTGAGGGCGAGCGCGCGGGCTTCGGGGGTCGCGGCTTCGCCGGGGCAGAGCGCGAGCAGGGCGGAGCGGAGATCGCCGGTGGCGGCGAGCGCGGCGCGGTCGGCGCTGAGCCGCTCGGCGGCGCAGTAGGCGGGGCCCGACGCGAGCGCGTGCGAGTCGAGCACCAGCGCCACCAGCACCACCTCGAGGTGCGTGCGCACCGATTCGGGCAGCGCCTCGGGCCGCACGTCGAGCGCGCGCAGCTCCGCTTCCCACGCCTTGACGAATGCGCCGGCGCGCGCGCTCGCCGAGAGATCGGGCAGGAACATCGCCGCCGCCGCGCGCACCATCGCCGCCACGTCGTCGGGCGCGCGCCCCTCGATGAGCGGCACGCCCGAGCGCAGCGCCGCCAGCGCGCGCACCGCCGCGAAGCGCGCCACGCCCTCGTCGCCGAGCGCGCGCCGCTGCAGCAGCAGCCGCGGCGGGCGCGTCGGCTCGGCCCAGGCCGGATCGAGCAGGTCGGCCACCACCGCCGCGTCGAGCCCGCTGAACCCGGCGGCGATCGCCAGCGGGCGCAGCTTCTCGGCCCACGCCGGCGCCGGATCGGCGTCGATCTGCGCCGCCTGCAAGCCGAGCACGAGCGGCCCGAGCGCGGTGAGCGCGTCGCGCAGCGTCCCCTGCGCGCGCGGGTGCACCAGCTTCTCGTCGGGGATCGCCAGCGGCTGCGGCGACGGCAATTCGCGCAGGCGGCGCGCCGCGACGCCGGTCCAGTCGACGAACGCCGGCACCGCGTACTGCAAGCGCGCGCGGCTCGGCTCGCCGGCGGCGTCGAACAAGCGCCCGAGCGCCACGCGCGCGCCGAGATCCGCCGGCCGCTCGCGGATCCATTCGCGCAGCGCCTCGACGAGCAGCGCGCGTCCCTGCTCGCCGCCGCCGAGCGCGCGCGCCGACGCCCGCAGCGCCGGATCGATCCGCGCCAGCTCCGAGACCTTGGCGCGCGCCAGCGCTCCGACGAGCCGCGGGCTCGACGGCTGCGCCACCGCCACCACCACCGTACCGCGCGCCTCGTCGCCGCCGAGCGCGATGCCGAGCCCCGCCTCGACCGCCGCGTCCTCGAGCGGCGCCGGCAGCGACTCCAGCTCGCGCGCGACCTCCGCCACCGCGCCGTGATCGCCCTCGTCGTAGTAGTAGAGCACCAGGCGGCGCAGCGTCGGCGCGTGCGTCGGGTGAAGGTCGGCGGCTTTGAGGTACGCGTCGTTGGCGCGCTCGAGATCGCCGATCTTGCCGCGCAGGATCTCGCCGCGGCGATAGAGCAACTCGGCGCGCTCCGACGGTTTCTCGGCGAGGTACGACAGCCGCGAGTAGGCGTGCGCCGCCGCCTCCCAGTCTTCGCCCTCGACGTAGAGCTGCGCCAGCGCCTCGAGCGCGTCCGAGCGCGTCGGATCCTGCGCCAGCACCAGCTCGAAGAAGTGGCGCGCCTGGTCGTGCTCGCCGAGCTTGAGCGCCAGCTTGCCGAGCTGGCGGCGCAGCTCGGTGATGCGATCCACCGCGTCGAGCGGCAGGAGCTCGAGCACCGCGCGCAGGCTCGAGAACGCGGCTGCGGCATCTTGCCGCAGGAGCGCCAGCCGCGCGAGCGCCTCGTGCGCCTGCAGGTTCGACGGATTCTGCAGCGCCGCCGCTTGGTAGAAGCGCAAGGCCTCCTCGCCTTCGCCCGCCTCTTCGGCCAGCTCGGCGCGGCGGCGCAGCACCTCGTCGGGCGCCAGCGCCGACGGGCGGGCGCCGAGCGCGCCGTAGAGCGCCCGCGCGCGCGCCACCTGCCGCGAGCGGTACGCGAGATCGGCCAGCGCGTCGAGCGCCGGCACGTGCGCGGCGTCGACCGCCAGCGCCGCTTCGTAGTCGGCGAACGCCGCCGGCGCGTCCCCGAGCCGCTCGGCGATCCGCCCGGCCTCGAAGCGCCGCCCCGCGCGCTCCACCGGATCCTCGACGGCGACCGCGCGCGCGCGCAGGAGCGAGGCCACGCCCGCGTCGTCGCCGCGCTGCTCGAGCACGCGCTTGCGCTCGACGAACGCCAGCGGATCGTCCGGCGCCCGCGCCAGGATCTCCTGCGCGCGCAGATCCACCTCGGGCTGATCGCCCGCGTGCACGGCGAGGCTGAGCAGGCGCCGCAAAAATTCGAGGCGCAGCTCGCCCTCGGGCTCGATCGCCAGCCGCTCCTCGATGCGCCGCTTGAGCTCGTCGGGATCGCCCGCCTCGTCGGCCAGCCGCAGGAGCGAGTCGTCGGCCTTGCGCCCGGCCTCGCCGCCGAGCGCCGCCGCTTTCGCCAGGCGCACGCGCGCCGCTTCGCCGTCGCCGAGCCGCTCGTACAGCTCGCCCGCGCGCGCCAGCGCCTCGGCGCGCAGCGACGGATCGGCGCTCGCGTCCGCCTGGCGATCCGCCGCCGCCGCCGCTTCGCGCAGCCGATTGCCGTCGACGTACAGGCGCACCAGCTCGGCCCACGGCGCGCCGCGCCCGTTCTGCGCCTGCGCCAGGATCGCCGCCGCCTGCTCGAAGTTGCGCAGCGCCTCCTCGGGATCGAGCAGCTTGTCCTCGAGCAGGCGCCCGAGCTGCTCGTGCAGGCCGGCGCGCGCGGCGTCGTCGGTGGTCGCCGCGATCTCGCGGTAGAGCTGCTCGGCGGCGAGCGCCCACTCGCCGCGCGCCTCGGCCATCTCGCGCAAGCCGCGCGCGGCGTCGCGCAGCCCGGGATCGCACGCGACCGCCTCTTTGTAGCAGCGGTACGCGTCGAGATCGCGGCCGAGCTCGAAGCGGTACAGGCGCGCGCGTTCGAGCGCGATGCGGCCGCGCTCGCGGCGATCGGGCGTGAGCAGCGCCGCGCGGCCGAGCAGCTCGGCCTGGCGCTCGTACTCGCCGCGCGCGGCCGCGAGATGCGCCAATCCCTCGACGGAGCGGCGGTCGGCGGCGTCGAGCGCGGCGGCGAGTTGGTAGAGCCGCTCGGCGGTGGTGGTGTCGCCTTCGCGCAGGAGCACGTCGGCGGCGTCGACGGCGCAGGCGGCGGCGCGCGCCGGCTCGAGATCGGGCGCGTCGGCGGCGGCGATCAAATGTTCCAGCGCGCCGGCGAGATCGCCGCGGCGCTTGAGCACGGCGGCGAGCGCCGCGTGCGCGCGCCCGACCCGCCGCGTGGTGATGAGCGCGTGCAGGAACTCGGCTTCGGCCTCGGCTTCGTGACCGGCTTCGAGCAGCAGCTCGCCGCGTACGATGCGCAGCTGCGGCTGATCGTCGGCGGGCGCGAGGCGCAGCTCGTGCTCGAGGATGCGCAGCGCCTCGCGCGGCTCGCCGGCGGCGGCGTAGAGCTGGCGCGCGCGCTCGGCGAGATCGCGGCGGTTCGGCTGCGCGCTGAGCAGCTTGCCGAGCCGGCGCGCGGCGTCGGCGGGTTGCGCCAGCTCGCGCGCCTGCACGTCGGCGGCTTCGAGTTCGAGCGCCAGGCGCCGCTCGGGATCGCGCTCGGAGGCGGCTGCGCGATCGAGCGCGGCCACCAATTCGGGAAAGCGCAGCTCGGCGCGGAGCAGCGCGCGCCACGTCGCCGGATCGATCTCGGGATCGAGCCCGGCCAGCCGCGCGCGCTCGAAGAACGCCAGCGCCGCACCCGAGTCGGCGCCCTTGGCGAGGTGCGCGCGCGTCGCCAATCGCGCGACCTCGGCGCGCGCCGGACCTTCGAGCCGCCCGTCGAACAGCGCCTGCGCCAATTCCGGCGCGGCCTCGGACTCGCGGCCCGCGCGCGTCAAGAGATCGTAGAGCCCGCGCGCCGCCTCGACGGTGGGCACCGACTGCAGCGCGGCGCGATAGCCGATGAGCGCGCGCGCGGCGTCGTCCGCTTCCACGGCGTGGCGCGCCAATTCGAGCGCCAGCTGCGCGCGCCGCGCCGAGCGGACCGCGGGCGCGCCCGGCGCCGACGGCTGCGACGCGCGCGCGATCTCGCGCTCCAGGCGATCGAGCAGCGCCGCCCGATCGCCGCCCGCGCGCAGCCGTTCGAGCACCCGCTCGCGCGCCGACTCGTCGTCGGGATCGTCCTCGGCGATCTGCTCGTACAGCGCGCCCGCCTCGGCGGGCGGAAGGTGCGTCACCGCTTCGCGCAAGAGCGCCGCGCGCTCGGGGCCGCGCGCCTCCTGCGCCAGCCGCCGCAGCGTCTCGGCCAGCGCGCGCCCGTCGCCGCGGCGGCGCTGCACGTCGGCGAGCCGGCGCCACAGCGACTCGTCCGCGCCGGCGTCGAGCGCGCGGCGGAGCGCGTCGGCCTCCGCGTCGGCGTCGCCGCTCGCGCGCGCGTGGTTCGCCAGCTTGACGAGCACGCGCGCCAGATCCGCGGCCGGCACCGCGCCGCGTTCGAGCGCCCGCCGATAGTAATCGGACGCCGGCTCGAGCTCGCCCTGCGCGTCGTGAAAATCGGCGAGCGGCAGGAGCACGTCGGTGCGCGAGCGATCGGCGCCGTGCGCGCGCGCGAACGAACGCGCGCCGGCCTCGCGATCGCCGAGCGGCCCATAATAAAGGTGGCCGAGCTGCGCCCACAGCTCCGCGTCCGACGGGCCGAGCGGTAGCGCGCGTTCGTAGAGCGCGGCGGCGCGGCGCGCATCGCCGAGCGGACCGGCGCAGATGGCGGCGGCGCGCACGTACATGGCGCGCGCCTCGGCGGGCATCTTGCGCGGCGCTTCGCTCTCGTACAGCTCGACCAGGTCGCCGAAGCGGCCGGTGGCCTCGAGGCAGCTCACCAACAGATCGGTCGAGCCGGGCAGCCCGTCGAGGATCGGGATGGCGGCGGCGAACGCGCCGCGCTCGACGTACAGCTCGGCGAGGTGGCGCAGGTCGGTGTCGCGCGCGGCGCCCTCGGCGCGCAGGGTCTCGAGCAGCGCCTCGGCCGACGGCGCGTCGCCGCGTTCGAGCGCCGCCAGCGAGCGCAGCGCCTCGGCGCGCGCCTCGTCGCCGGGCGCGCTGTCGTCGAGCGCGCGGCGGAAGGCGTCGCGCGCGCCGGCGGGATCGTTCAGCCGATCGCGCGCGAGCGCGCCGATCGCCGTCGAGAGCCGCGCGCGCGTGGCCGGGTCGCCCGCGCGATCGCGCACCGCCGCGAGCACGCGCGCGGCGTCGATGGGCGCGGCCTCGCGCACCAGCGCCGCCTGCGCGTCGCGGCTCGACGGATCGAGCTCGAGCGCCTGCTGATAGCGCCGCGCCGCCTGAGCGCCGCGCTCGCGATCGCCGAGCGCCACCAGCGTCTGCGCGTCGGGCGCCAGCGCGGCGGCGCGTTCGAGCGCGGCGCGCGCTTCGTCGCCGTCGAGGCGCTGCGACACGCGGCGGTAGAGCGCGGCGGCGGGGAAGGGCGCGAGGCGGCGCGCCAGCTCGTCGAGCAGCGCCAGGATCGCCGCCGGCGACAGGCCGTGGATCGCCCAGCCGAGCGCCTCGTCGTCGGTGGGATCGCCGACCAGCGCCTCGACGGCGGCGACGCGCGCCTCGGCCGCGCGCCCGGCGGCGAACGCGCGCTCGGCGCGGCGGCGCTCCAGCCGCGCCACGTGCGCGCGCGCCTCGGCGTCGTCGGCGGGGAAGCTGCGCCACACCTGAAGCGCGTCGGCGTCGCGGCCCGCGCGCTCGAGCGCCTCGGCGCGCAGCCGCGGCGGCGCCGACTCGCCCGCGCGCGCGAACGCCGACGCCGCGCGCTGCGCCTCGCCGCGCTCGAGCTCGAGCGCGCCCAATTCGGCGAAGCCGGCGGCGTCGAGCGCGTTGAGCTCGGCGGCGCGCGACAGCGCGTCGGTGGCCTCTGCGTTCGAGCCGCGCTCGCGCTCGACGGCGCCGCGCAGCCGCCACGCGCGCCCGTGCTGCGGCGCCGCCTCCAGCGCTTCGCGCAGCCGCGCGCGCGCGCCGTCGAGATCGCCGATGCGGCGCAGCACCTCGGCCATCTCCACGCCCAGCTCGGCCTCGCGCTCGGCGCCCTCGAAGTTGCGGCGCGCCGCCTTGAGCAGCCGATCGAGCGACTCCAGGTACGCCGCGTCGTCGCCGCGCGTGCGCTCGACGGCGGCCAGCGCGCGCGCCGCGTCGCGATCGTCGGGATCGAGCGTGACCGCGCGGCGCAGCAGCTCCTCGGCGGCGGGGCTCGGCCCCTGCTCGGCGGCGAGGCGCGCCAGCTTGCGCACCGCCCAGCGCTCGCCCGAGAGATCGCCCGACGCGTTCGCGCGCGCGCGCAGCATCTCGAGCGCCGGCGCCGCGCCGACCGCCGACGCGCCGGCGCGCGCGGCCAGCACCTCCTCCAGATCCACGCGCAGGCGCAAGACCGCGTCGGGCGCCGCGTCGACGTCGAGATCGCGCAGGAGCGCGAGCGCCCCGTCGAGATCGCCGCGCACCTGCCGCGCGCGCGCCCGCTCGGCCACCGCCTGCGCGCGCGCCGGCGCCCGCTCCTCCAGATCCGCCAGCCGCCCGAGCAGCGCGTCCTCTTCGAACGCGTCGTCGCGCGCGCGCGCCAGCGCCAGCAGCCCGCCGAGCGCCACGCGCGAGCGCGGCTCGACCTCGAGCGCGCGCTCCAGCGCCGCCTGCGCGCGATCGCGATCGCGCAGCCGATCGTGATAGAGGTGCGCCGCCTCGACGTAGAGCGCCTCCGCCTCGGCGCCTCGCCCGTCGGCGGCTTTCTGCTCGGCGAGGCGCGCCAGCACGCCGGCGAGCGGCTCCCACGACTCGTCGAGCCGCAGCAGGGTCGCCAGCCGCGTCCACGACGCCGCGTGGCCCGGGTGCAGCGCGATCAATTCCTGATACGCGGCGATCGCCTCGCGGCGGCGGCCCGCGCCGTCGAGCAGCGCGGCGCGGCGGTGCAGCAGATCGAGCGCCGGCGATCCGCCCGGCACCGCGGCCGCGCGCTCGCCGAGCACGCCCGCGAGATCGTCGGTGCGCCCGGCCTTGGTGTACAGCTCGTCGAGCAATTCGAGCGCGGCCGGGTGGCGCGGGAAGGCGTCGAGCGTGCGCCGCGCCAGCGCCTCGGCCTCGCTCGGGCGATTGAGCTGCACGTAGAGCTGCGCCAGACGCAAGAGCTCGGCGGCGCGCCCGTCGAGATCGGCCGGGTCGGCGGGCAGCGCGGCCAGCTTCTCGAGGCGCGCCTGTTCCTCGGCCACGTCGCCGCGCGCGCGCGCGTCGGCGGCGAGGAACGCCAGCGCCGGGCGAAACTCGGGATCGAGCTCGAGCGCGCGCCGGTACGCCTCGCGCGCGGCGTCGGGGCGGCCGAGCTTCTCCGCCTGCAATTGCGCCAGCCGCCCGAGGATCGCCTTCTGCTGCGCCGGCCGTTTTCCCGTCGCCGCGATCTTGCGGCCGAGCACCTGCGCGGTGCGCGCGGCGTCGCCCTCGGCCATCGCCTCGAGCGCGTCGAGCGCCGCGAGCTGCAGCGGATCGAGCCCGAGCGCGCGCTCGTAGAGCTCGCTCGCCTCGTCGGCGCGGCCGCCGCGCTTGCGCAACAGATCGGCGGCGGCGACCAGGCGGCCGGCGCGCGCGGCCTCGCCCTCGCCGGTGCGCTCGTCGTCGGCGGCGGCGATCAGCGCGCGCGACTCGGCGTCGTGATCGCCGCGCGCGTGAAACAGCCCGCCGAGCGCGTTCCAGGCGCGCACCGCGTCGCCGCCCGAGGCGCCGGCCTCGATCGCCGCTTGATAGAAGCCGATGGCCGCGGCCGACTGGCCCTGCCGCTCGGCGATCTCGCCGAGGCGCAGCGCGCGCTCGACGCGCGGAGGCAGCCCGCGCACGTGCAGCGGCTCGAGCGCGGCGCGCGCTTCGTCCCACTGGCGCAGCGCGTACGCCGCCTCGGCGAGCCCCGCGCGCGTCTGCGCGTCGTCGGGCTCGAGCGCGAGCGCGGCGCGATACGACTCGGCCGCCTCGGCGGTGAGGCCGAGCCGCGCGCGCGCCGCGCCCTGCGCCGCCAGCGCGCGCGCCCGACCGCGATCGTCCGCGCGCACGCGCGCCAGCCGCCCGAGCGCGACGTCGAGCGCCGCGTCGTCGCCCTGGCGCAACAGCACGTCGCACAGCGCCTCGAGCACCTCGCGCGCGCCGTCGGCGTCGGCCATCGAGTCGAGCGCGTCGCCGAGCAGCGCGCGCGCGCCGTCGAGATCGCCGTCGTCGGCGAGCAGCTGCGCCAGGCGCACGCGCGCGCTGGCGTCGGGACGCGCGGCGACCAGCCGTTCGAGCGCGTCGCGCTGGAGATCGGTCTGGCCCAGCGCCTCGCGCGCGGAGACGACGATCGGCAGCGCTTCAGCCGGGCGGAATCCGGAGAGCCCCTCGGCGGTCTCGGCGGCCTCGACGAAGCGGCCGAGCCCGAACAGCACGCGCGCGCGCTTGAGGCCGGCCTCGCGATCGCCGCCCTCGGCGAGCGCCGCGAGCAGCTCGGCGAGATCTTCCGAGCGGCCCTCCGCCTCGGCGAGCCCGGCGGCGAGACGCAGCGCCTCGGGGGTGGCGCGCAGCTTGAGCGATCGCTCGACGTAGGTGCGCGCGGCGCTCGGATCCTGGAGCGCGTCGCGGGCGATGCGCGCCAGCTCGCACAGGAGCGGCGCGCGCGTGGCGGCGTCGGGCGCGGCTTGAATGGCGCGCTCGTAGGCGTCGACCGCCTCGTCGAGACGGCCGGCGCGTTCGAGCAGCGACGCCTGGCGCGCCAGCGCTTCCGGATGCGCCGGTTCGAGCGCCAGCGCGCGGCGCACGTGGGCGAGCGCGGCCTCGACGCCCGGCGGGCGCGCGTCCTGGCGCTCGGCCATGGCGGCGGCTTCGAGGTGCACCTCGGCGGCGGCGGATCCTTCGGTGAGCGAAGCCGCGCGCTCGATCGCGGCCAGCGCCTCGGCCGAATCGCCGGCGGCCTCGAGCGCGCGCGCCAGCAGGCGGTGCGCGTCGGCCGAGCGCTCGTCGAGCTTGAGCGCCTGCTCGAGCTCGGGCAGCGCGCGCGTCGGCTCGCCGAGCCGCTCCAGCCACAGCCGCGCCAGCCGCACGCGCGCCTGCGCCTCGCCGCGCGCGTGCCGCTTTCCGACGGCGGCGAGCAGGCGGCGCTTCTCCAGCTGCAACAGATCGCGCCAGCGGCCCTCGGCGGTGAGGCGCTCGGCGTAGAGCGCGGCGGCGCGCTCCTCGCCGGGACGATCGGCGAGCGCGCGTTCGAGGTGGCGCGTGGCCTCGGCGCGGCCGGCGCGCGCGAAGCACTCCCCGGCGGCGAGCGCCGCCCACGCCGCGTCGGCGCTCTCGCCGGCGGCATCCGCCATAGCGGATATCTGCGCGTAGCGCTCGCCGGCGGGGCCGTGATCGCCGTGCTCGGCCGAGAGCGCGGCCAGCGTGAGCAGCGGGAACGGCCGATCGGGGAACCGCTCGACGAGCCGCGCCGCCAATTGCAGCGCGTCCTCCAGCCGCGCGGGGATCGCCGCGCACGCCGCCAGCTCGCGTTCGTACAGCTCGGGCAGCCCGGCGTCGCGCGCCCGCTCGGCGTACAGCTCCAGCGCGCCCTGCAGATCGCCCGCCTGCAACCGGCGATCTCCGTCGACGGTCGCGGCATGTAGCGCGGCCGCATCCGTTAGAGCGGATGCGCCGTTTTCCTCTCCGCCATAACGGAGAACGAGCTCGCCGCGCCCGATGCGCGCCTCGGTGAGCGGCGTGTCGCGGTAGCGCGGCAGCCGCCAACCCGACGGCGGCAGCGCGCGCCACAGCACCTGCTCGATGGGATTCGACTCCACCAGATCGACGCCGTCGAGGTGCAGCGCCGAGTGGCCGCGCCCGACCGGCTGCGCGCCGATCGCCAGGAGGAGCCCCATGCCGACCAGCGGCGCCGGCGCGCCGATGAATCCATAGACGCGCACGTCGCCGACGTAGGCGCGCAGCTGCTGCCGATCGCGCTCGTCCGCGCCCGCGCCCGCGCGCTCGCCCGACGACAGCCGCACGCGCGCGGTGAACGGCGCCGCGCGCTCGCCGATGCGCACCCAGCCCTCGATCTCGACCCGCCCGTCGGCCAGCCGCGCGCGCACCTGCCCGAGCCCGTAGCGCTCGAGCTGCGGCCGCGCGTCGAGCCACTCCTGCAAACGCGGCTCGTCGATGCGCAGCTCGGCGCTCTGCAGCAGGCAGCGGCGCGTCTGAAACCGCTGCGCGCCGCCCGAGACGTCGAACGGAAAGCGCAGGTTCGGGATCTCCAGCTCCAGCCGCTCGACGCCGATGAGGTCGAGCGGCGCGCGCTCGCGCAGGCCGAGGTAGCCTTTGCCGCCGGTGAACCGCAGCGCGAAGTCGAGCGAGCTCGGTGGGTGAGCGGCCACGGGCCGTCTACTTTATCACTTCCGAGAAACGCAGAGGATTGAACCGCCAAGGCGCCGCAGACGCCAAGAAGATCAGAAAAATTATTTTTCTTTTGGCGGCTGCGGCGCCTTGGCGGTTCTCCGCTCTCTTAGAAGAGCTTGTTGGTGGCGCAGGGCTCGTACTTGGTGGAGCGCTCGTGGCCGGGCGCGAGGCCCTCGTAGGCGAGCACCTCGTCGTTGACGCGGATCGCGCCCTGGTCGCGCACCTCGACGCAGCGGCTCTTGGACCAGTCGTCGAGCGTCTCGGCCCACTTGGTGCGCTCGAGCTCGCGGATGAGCTCGTCCTTGCGCTTGTCGAAGTCGGCGAGGTCGGGATCCTTGCGCTCCTTGAGCCGCACGATCACCCAGGTGCCGGCGACCTCGTAGGGGCCGGCCAGCTCGTTCGGCTTCATCTCGAACGCGTGGCGCGCGAGATCTTTCGAGACGCCGATCTCCTGCACCATCTCGCCGCGGCGGGCGAACAGCTGCGTCTCCTGAAGCTTCGGCGGATCGTTCAGCCGGCGCCCGAAGCTCTTCTGCGACTTTTCGCCCGCGGCCTCCTCGGGCGTCTCCTTCGGCAGCAGCTCCTCGAGCTTCTCGCCCTTCTTCGCGCGCGCGAGCATCGACTCCGCCTCCGCCTTCGCCTTCGCCTTGCCGTGCTCGTTGCGCACGGCGTCCTCGGCCAGCTCGCGCGCCGCGGCCTCGAACGGAATGTCGCCCTCGCGGAAATCCTCGACGGTGACCAGCTCGAACCCGCGCTCGGTGCGCTCCGGCCCGACGACGTCGCCCTTCTTGCGATCGGCCGCGAAGATCTTCTCGTCGAGCGCGGGGCCCATGCCGGTGAAGCCCTTCTTGCGCCAGCCGAGCAGTCCGCCGCGCTTCTTGTTGCGCTCGTCGGAGCCGACGGCGCGCGCCACGTCGGCGAACGCCGTGCCCGCCTTCACCTTGGCCGCCGCGGCGTCGATCTGCTTCCTGGCCGCGTCGACCTCCGCCGGCGGCGCGTCCTTCTTCGCTTCGACGATCACGTGGCGCAGCCGCGCCTGCTTATCGGTCTTCTTATAGAGGAAGCTGCGATCCTCGAACTGCTTCTTGAGATCGGCCTCGTGGGCCTTGATGTACGCGTCGATCTCCGCGGCCGGGATCTCGCCGTCGTCCTCGTAGCGGCGCGGCGAGAAGCGCGCGAACTCGAGGTTCACCTGCGTCGAGCGATCGACGAAGTCCTGCTTCACCTCGTCGGGCGAGACCTTGATCGAGACCTTCATCAACTCGCGCGCCTTGTCGGCGAGCAGCTCGCGGCGCTCGATGTCGATGAAGCGCGCCACCGTCACGCCGAGCTGGTTCTGCGCCACCATCTTGAAGCGGTCGTAATCGAACTTTCCGTTCTTGAAGACATACTCGTCCATGCGGCGCGGCATGCCGATCAGCATCATCTTGCCGTCGGCGACGAGATCCTCCGCCTCTTTCGCCGAGACCTCGAAGCCGAGCCGCTCGGCCTCCTGCGCGAACAGCTCGCGTTCGATGAGCTTGTTCATCAGCGTCTCTTTGAGCCGCCGCTCGCGCGCGACCTCGCCGGGGATCTGCCCGCGCGTGAGCGCCATGTACGCGAAGTGGAAGTCCGCCTCGCTGATGGTCGCGCCGCCGACCTTCGCCGCGTAGCTGGCGCCGCTCGCGCCCGACGAGCCGAAGCCGCGCGAGCCCGGTCCGAAGCTGATGATGAACGCGGCGATGATGACGCCGAACAGCACGTAGATGATGACGCTGCGCGAATTTCTGCGCATGGCTTCGAGCATCGGAGACTCCTTGGGGGACGGAATCTAGCAGGCCGTCAAAAAACTCGCCAACGGCAGTTTTTTAACGGTCGTCGGCGGGCGGGTCGACGCGGAAGTGGATGCCGGTGACCTCTTCGATGTCGGCGAGGATGCCCTCGGTGATCTCGTCGGGGAGCAGCTCGTAGTCGGCCTCGATCTCGATGATCTGGCCCTGTTCGTCCTCGACCAGCAGGTCGTTGCCGTCGAGCACGTCGCGCTGGCTCACGCGCCGATCGGTGGCGCGCCGCTCGAGCGCCTGCCCCTCGCGCGAGCGCGCGCGGCCCACCGCCTCGGCGCGGCGATCGCCCCAGCGACGGTCGCGGTACAGCCGCATCTTCAGGCCTTCGATCGAGCGCGCGGGCGGATTGAGCGACTCGGCGAACGCGACGCAGTTGTGGCAGAGCACGATCCAGCGGCCGCCGGGCACGTTGGTCTGAAGGCCGATCTCGAAGTAGCGCAGGTGGATGCGGCGGCGATCTTCGCAGCCGGCGCACGAGGCGCCAATGCCGATCGGACGCGCGCGCACCCACGCTTCGTAGCAGCGATCGCAGCGGCCGCGTCGCAACGTTCGGCCGGATGAAGGCGGATCGCCGCAACCGCCGCAGCGGACCAGCGGAGCGTTCGTCATACTCGACGAGTAAACCGCGTCCACGGAAGTCGCAAATTTTTGCCTTCGCCGTTTCGCGGCGCGCGGCCTCGATCTTGCTCGTATTACGAGCGTGCGCTCTGTGTTGACGGCGTTCGTGACGGCGACGGTGTTCGCGACGGCGATCGCGAGCATCGGCTGCTCGCCCGCGCCGCCGCCGAACATGCCGCCGGATCCGGGCGATCCGCTGGCCGGCGCGGAGGAGCCGCTGGTGGTGCAGACGCTGCCGGGCGCGGCGCCGCTCGAGTGGCCGCTGCCGGTGGCGTACTCGGCGGGGCGCTACCTCTTGCCGTATCGCGACGGCTCGACGCTGCACGCGCTGATCGTGTCGAGCGGCGGCGCGACGGCCGACTTCGCGCTCGGCGACGAGAAGCTGCTCGACGTCGCGCCGTGGCGCGCGGGCTTCGCGGTGGCGACCTTCCTCGATCGCGTGACCATCCACTTCCTCGACGGCGAGAGCGTGACCGCGGTGCAGCTCGATGCCGCCGGCACGCTGGTCCCGGCCATCGCCTCCGACGGCGAGCGCGTGATGGTCGCCGCCACCGTGCCGAATCCGACGCCGCCTCCGCCGACCGGCTTCATTCCGCCCGCGCTCGACGCGCACGCGTTTCTCGTCGACCTCGACGGGCCGATCGGCCGCGAGGTCGGCCTGGTCGACGCCATGCCGTCGCTGTACGGCGATCGCGCCGGCTTCATCGTCGGCGGCCGCTGGCGACTCGCGGCGATCGGCGCCGTCGACAACACGCCCGCGGCGCAGCTCCCCGGCGCGCGCCTGTACCGCGCCGCCGCCCCGCTCTCCGACTCGGTGACCACCGACGGCGCCGGCTGGCTCGACGTCGGCGGCGTGGTCGCGTGGGCGTACACCGACGACGCGGGCGCCGCCATCGGCGTGATGCACGACGGCGCCCCCGACGACGTGCTCCTGGCCTCGCCCGCGCTGGCGCCGCTCGGCCGCGTCGCGCTCCCGTCGACGACGCGCGCGCTCCAGCCGGGTTGGATGCGCGGCTTCCGCGGCGGCCGCGCGCTGTGGGAGGCGCCGATCGCCGGGCAGGACGGCCGCGTCGATCACGCCTTCGCCGTCGTCGATCGCGCCACGCTCGCGCCGCGCGGCACCTTCACCCGCGCCGTCGCACCGACGAGCCGCACGGTGGTCGCGCTTCTCGGCGACACCGACATCCTGTTCGCCTGGATGCAGTCGAACGGCGACCCGCACCACCCGATCTGCCGCTTCGCCCTCTACCCCCGCTGACGGCCGCGCGAGCGCCGCGCGTATGCTGCACCGCAAAATAATTCCCGCGCGGAAGTTTCAATTGTCACGTAAGCCAGCATGCGAACGTGGATTTTCTTGATAGGCGGGTGCACCCATGCTAACACTTCAAGTCAAACCTCTCTCGCTGTCCGGCCAGGCAGGATGGTGAGTTTTCATCTGGAGCACCGATGCTGTTCGACTGGGTGTACGGATTGTTCTCGAACGATCTGGCGATCGATCTCGGGACTGCCACCACGCTCACCTTCGTAAAGGGCAAAGGGATCGTCTCGAACGAGCCCTCGGTGGTCGCGGTGCAGCGGGGCAACAACGGCGTCAAGAAGGTGCTCGCCGTCGGCAAAGAGGCGAAGGAGATGCTCGGCCGCACGCCGGGCAACATCGTCGCCGTCCGGCCGATGAAGGACGGCGTGATCGCCGACTTCGAGGTCACCGAGGCGATGCTGCGCTACTTCATCACGCGCGCGCACAACCGCCGCACGCTGGTGCGCCCGCGCATCATCATCTGCGTGCCGTCGGGAATCACCGAGGTCGAGAAGCGCGCCGTGCGCGACTCGGCGCTCGCCGCCGGCGCGCGCGAGGTCTACCTGATCGAAGAGCCGATGGCCGCCGCGATCGGCGCCGGCCTGCCGATCACCGAGCCGAGCGGCAACATGATCGTCGACATCGGCGGCGGCACCACCGAGGTCGCGGTCATCTCGCTCGCCGGCATCGTCATGTCCAAGTCGATCCGCGTCGGCGGCGACAAGATGGACGAGGCGATCGTCCAGCACATCAAGCGCAAGTACAACCTCTTGATCGGCGAGCGCACCGCCGAGGACATCAAGAAGCAGATCGGCTCGGCGTACCCGCTCGAAGAGGTGCTCACCGTCGAGGTCAAGGGCCGCGACCTGGTGGCCGGCGTTCCCAAGACGCTCACCATCAACAGCGACGAAATTCGCGACGCGCTCGCCGAGCCGGTCAACGCCATCGTCGAAGCGGTGCGCGTCGTCCTCGAGCGCACGCCGCCCGAGCTCTCCGCCGACATCGTCGACCGCGGCATCGTGCTCTCGGGCGGCGGCTCGCAGCTCAAGAACCTCGACGTGCTCCTGCGCGAGGAGACCGGCCTGCCGGTCATGGTCTCGGAGAATCCGCAGCTCGCCGTCGTGCTCGGCACCGGCAAGGCGCTCGACGAGCTCAAGCTCCTCAAGGAAGTGACCATCCACTGAGCCCCGCACCATGACGCTCACGCGCCGCGCCCGCGAATGGGTGATCGTCGCCGTGCTGATCGCGCTGCCGGTCCTGTTCCTGCGCGCCAACCTGAAATCCCCGTCGGACATCAACTGGCTCGATCGCGCCGTGCTGCGCATCTCGTCGCCGATCGAAGCCGCGCTCACCTGGATCGGCCGCGGCCTCGGTCACGTCTGGTCGCGCTACATTTATCTGGTACACCTCGAGCGTGACAACGAAGCGCTGCGCGACGAAAACGCCAGGCTGCGCTCCGAGCTCGTGGCCGCGCACCAGCAGGCCGAGCGCGGCGGCGAGCTCGAGCGGCTCTTGAAGCTGCGCTCGACCCTGCCTTCGGGCGTCCTGGCCGCGCACGTCGTCGGCGCCGAGACCAGCGCGTTCTTCCGCGTGGTGCGCGTGCGGCTCGATCGCGGCGAAGGCGAGGCCAAGCCCGGCATGCCGGTGGTCTCGTCGGCGGGCGTGGTCGGCCGCGTGCAGCGCGTCTACGGCCCGTACTCCGACGTGCTGCTCGCCGCCGACGCCAAGTCGGCGATCGACGTGGTGCTGCCGCGCACCGGCGGACGCGGCGTCATCAAAGGCATCGCCGGCGACAACCGCTATCGCACGCGCATTGAATATCTATTGCGCAAAGACGAGATCGCCGAGGGCGACACCGTCGTGACCTCGGGCCTCGGCGCGTTCCCGCGCGACCTCGTCGTCGGCAAGGTCGTCAAAGTCACCAAACGCGACTTCGGTCTCTATCAAGAGGCCGAGGTCGAGCCCTCGGTGGACTTTGCAAAGTTGACTGAGGTGTTGATCGTTCAATGAGCTTCGCGCGCGGCGTCACGTTCCTTTTGACCGGCTACCTGCTCTTGATCCTGACCGGATCTTTGCGCGCATTATTGCCGTTCTCTTTGCCGGTTCCCGACGTCGCGCTGATGGTGGTCTTGTACCTCGGTCTCGGCGGGCGCGGCGCTCCGTCGGCGCACGCCGGCGTCGCGCTAATCCTGGGTTATTTGACCGATCTAATGTCGGGCGCGCCGCGCGGCCTGCACGCGCTCAGCTTCGTCATCGTCATGCTGCTCGCGCGCGCCGCCGCCAGCCGCTTGATGGTGAGCCGCGTGTGGCAGGAGATGGTGGTGGCGTTCGCGGTGGCGCTCGGCCACGGCGCGCTGGTGGTGGCGGTGGCGTCGCCGATGTACGACGGCGAAGCGCTGTCCGCGCTGCGCCAGGTGCCGGCGAGCGCGCTCATGACCGCGGTGATCGTCGCGCCGCTCCTGTTCCGCTTCCTGCGCCGCATCGATCGCAAGCTCGCGCCCGATCCGCGCACCTTGCGCATGCCCGGTTCATGACGACCGTGACCACGCCGCGCGCCAAGGGCACCCAGGCGCCGCCGCGACGGTTCTACTGGGCGCAGCTCGTGGTCGCCGGCGCGTTCCTGATCCTCGCCGGCCGTCTGTGGCAGCTCCAGGTCTTGTCCGGCGAGCACTACTTTCGCAAGAGCGCCGACAACTTCGTCAAAGAGGTCGAGCTGCCCGCCACGCGCGGCCAGATCCGCGACCGCCAGGGCCGCGTGCTCGCCGACAATCGCCCCTCTTATAACGTCTATGTCACGCCGCGCTTCTTCACTGAAGACGCTTTGGCGCATCTACAAAAGTTTCTGAACCTGACTGACGAGCAAGCACAGTCTTTAAAGACAAAGCTCGCGTCCAAGCACGGCCTCGATCGCTTTCACCAGGTCGAAGTCTTGGAGGACATCACGCGCGATCAGCTCGCGCTGCTCGAGTCGGAGAAGCTGGATCTGCCCGGCGTCGCCGTCGGTGCCGTGGCCCATCGCGCCTATCCGCACGCGACGCTGGCGGCGCACGTGCTCGGCTACATGAACCAGATCGGCGCCGACGAGCTGAGCGAACACCGCGAGCTCGGCTATCACCTGGGCGACTACATCGGCCGCTCCGGTCTGGAACGCCAGTGGGAATCGTTCTTACGCGGCAAAGACGGCGTCGAGCGCATCGTGGTAGACGCCAAAGGCCAGCGCAAACAGGACGT
>Ga0070741_10009475_pt1 | contig 18882 bp, 23 predicted proteins | sample Coa_R1_4_FD_66440 | JGI IMG/M metagenome (GOLD analysis project Ga0070741, IMG submission 66440) | Surface soil microbial communities from Centralia Pennsylvania, which are recovering from an underground coalmine fire - Coalmine... | ecosystem: Environmental > Terrestrial > Soil > Unclassified ...
GGCGGCATCTACAATTTCGTCACCAAGCGCGGCGCCTGCCGCGGCGTGAACTCCAAGATCTCCTGGACGCAGGTCGAAACCGGCTCGGCGATCACGTGGAAGTATCCGAGTTGCCTCCTGGTGGGCGACAACTCGGTGGGCGAGTTCTATTCGGTGGCAGTGACCAACAATTATCAGCAGGCCGATACGGGCACGAAGATGATCCATATCGGCAAGAACACCACCAGCACCATCGTGTCGAAGGGCATTTCGGCCGGGCACGGCCAAAACACCTACCGCGGCGGCGTGAAGATTCTGAAATCGGCCACGGGCGCGCGCAACTACTCCCAGTGCGACTCGATGCTCATGGGCGACAAGTGCGGCGCACACACGTTCCCGTACCTGGAAGTGAAGAATACGTCTTCGCAGGTGGAGCACGAGGCGTCGACGTCGAAGATCGGGGAAGATCAGATCTTCTACTTGCGGCAGCGCGGCATTTCCACCGAGGACGCGGTTTCGATGATCGTGCACGGTTTCTGCAAGGAAGTTTTTAAGGAACTGCCCATGGAATTCGCCGTGGAAGCGCAGAAGCTCCTGGGAATCAGTCTGGAAGGAAGCGTTGGTTAGATGGCATTGTTAGAGATCAAAGACCTGCACACCACCGTAGGCGAGCGCGAAATTCTGAAGGGCATTAACCTGACCGTCAACCCGGGCGAAGTCCACGCCATCATGGGGCCGAACGGCTCCGGCAAGAGCACGCTGGCTCAGGTTCTGGCGGGTCGCGAACTGTATCACGTGACCGGCGGCGAGGTGCTGTACGAAGGTAAGAGCCTGCTGGAGATGGCGCCCGAAGACCGCGCCCGCGCCGGCATTTTTCTCGCCTTCCAGTATCCGGTCGAGATTCCCGGCGTCAGCAACATGTATTTTTTGAAGGCCGCGCTGAACACCATCCGCAAAAGCCGGAACCTGCCGGAGCTGGATGCAATGGATTTTCTCGACCTGGTTCGGGAAAAAATGAAGCTGATGGACATGGAGCAGGCGCTGCTCAACCGTCCGGTGAACACGGGCTTTTCGGGCGGCGAGAAGAAGCGCAACGAAATTTTCCAGATGGCCGTGTTGGAGCCGCGGCTGGCTATTTTGGACGAGACCGACTCCGGGTTGGATATCGACGCGCTGCGTACGGTAGCCGGCGGCGTGAACGCGCTGCGCGGTCCGGAGCGTTCCATGATCGTGGTGACCCACTACCAGCGGCTGTTGAATTACATCGTGCCGGACTTCGTGCACGTCCTGTCCGAAGGCCGGATCGTGAAATCGGGCGGCAAGGAACTGGCGTTGCAACTGGAAGAAAGCGGCTACGCCGGGTTGGGCATCGCGGACGAAGAAGAGGCGGTCGGCAAGCGATGACGGCGGTATCGGAACAGACCGGAGCCTGGCTGGCGCAATTTGGGGAGCAGAAGCCCGCGGAACCGTGGCTGCAAAAGTTGCGCGAGACGGGATTTCGTCGGTTCGCGGAGCTGGGGTTCCCGACCACGAAAAACGAAGAGTGGCGGTTTACCAACGTCGCGCCGATCGCGCGGACGGACTTTCGCGTGGCGCCGGCCGGCTCCACCGTTCGGTTCCGCGGGGCCGAGAAGGTGGAAGAGGCCGACAAGTATTTCGATCCGGCGCGGCTGGCGGCCGAGCCGAATCCTTTCGTGGCGCTCAACGCCGCCTTTACCGATAGCCCCTGCGTGCTGCGGGTGCCGCGGGGTGCGGTTTTGGAGCAACCGATCGAGATCGCCTATGAGATCGCGGTGCAAGGCGATCGGCCGGCAGCTGTGCATCCCCGTATTTTGATCCTGGTCGAAGCGAACGCGCAGTGTACGATCGTGGAAAAATACACGGGCGCAGGCCGATACCTCACCAACGCGGTGACGGAAATTCGGGTGGGCGAAGGCGCAGTGGTGGAGCACTATCGAGTGCAGGACGAGAGCCGCGAGTCTTACCACATCTCGACCCTGCGGGCCGCGCTGGGGCGGAGCGCGAATTTCACTTCCTATTCGTTTGCGCTCGGCGGAGCCCTGGTTCGCAACGATGCCAATGCGACGCTTTCCGAAGGGACCGCGGCGACGCTCAACGGCTTGTATGTCGTGAACGGCCGCCAGCACATCGACAATCACACCGAGATCGATCACGCCAAGCCGCACGGGACCAGCCACGAGCTGTACAAGGGCATTCTCGACGGCAAAGCCACCGCCGTATTCAACGGTCGCATTATCGTTCGCAAGGACGCCCAGAAGACCGATTCCAAGCAGACCAACAAAAACCTGGTGCTGTCGGATGACGCGGTGATCGACACCAAGCCCGAACTGCAAATTTTCGCCGATGACGTCCGCTGCACGCATGGCGCGACCATCGGACAACTGGACGAGGAATCGATGTTCTATATGCGCTCGCGCGGCATTGGCCGCGAGCAGGCGCGGAGCCTGCTGACCTATGCGTTTGCGCAGGACGTCCTCGACCGAATCAAAGTTCCAGCCGTAAAGGACCAGCTGGAAAAACTCCTTTTCGAGAAATTCCATGAGCACGGCGGGTAGAATGCTGGCGACGGGGTTTGACGTGGAGAAAATCCGGGAGGACTTCCCGGTTCTCAAGCAGAAGATCCACGGCAAACCACTGGTATATTTCGATAGCGCGGCGACGGCGCAGAAGCCCTTCGCGGTGATCGACGCGATCCGAAAATTTCATGAAGTGGATTGCGCCAACATTCACCGCGGCGTGCACGAACTGAGCCAGCGCTCGACGGCAGCGTACGAAGAGACGCGCGCCAAGACCAAGCACTTTCTGAATGCGCATAACAAGAGCGAACTGGTGTTCGTGCGCGGCGCAACGGAAGGCATCAACCTGGTGGCCAGCACGTGGGGACGCCAGAACGTGAAGCCGGGCGACGAGATCATCGTGTCGGCTTTGGAACATCATTCGAACATCGTGCCCTGGCAGATGTTGTGCGAAGAGAAGAGCGCGAGGCTGCGCGTCATCCCGATGAATGACCGCGGCGAGCTGATCCTGGAACAGTACGAATTGCTGCTTGGCCCCCGCACGCGCATGGTGGCGATTGCTCACGTCTCCAATGCGCTGGGCACGATCAACCCCGTGCGGCAAATGATCGAAATGGCGCACCGCGCCGGCTCCCTGGTTCTGATCGATGGCGCCCAGGCGGCGCCCCATATGCCCGTCGATGTGCAGGCGCTCGACGCCGATTTTTACACGTTCAGCGGCCACAAGGTGTTCGGGCCCACCGGCATCGGCGTGCTCTACGGCAAGATGAAGCTGCTCAATGCCATGCCTCCCTATCAGGGCGGCGGCGACATGATCCGCACGGTCACTTTCGAGAAGACCACGTATAACGATGTGCCCTATAAGTTCGAAGCGGGCACGCCCAATATCGCGGGCGGCATCGGGCTGGGCGCGGCTCTCGATTACGTGACGCATCTCGGCCTCGATCAGATTGCCGCGTACGAGCACGAATTGCTGGTCTACGGCACTGAAGCTCTGGAACAAATTCCCGGCCTGCGGATGATCGGCACGGCGCGTGAAAAAGCCGCCGTCCTTTCGTTCGTTATCGAAGGTATTCACCCGCACGACATCGGGACGGTGCTCGACCGCATGGGAATCGCCGTGCGCACCGGCCATCACTGCGCGCAGCCCGTCATGGATTGGTTCCACATTCCGGCTACCACTCGCGCGTCGCTCGCGTTCTATAACACGCGCGCGGAGATCGACGCCCTGGTCGAAGGCCTTCACAAGGTCAAGGAGGTTTTCTCCTGATGATCGACGACTTGTATCAGGAAACGATTCTCGACCACAGCAAGCGGCCCCGGAATCACCGGGATATGGTCGACGCCAACCGCCGGGCCGAAGGCTACAACCCGCTGTGCGGCGATAAGCTGAAACTCTATCTGAAGGTGGAGAACGACATCGTACAGGATGCCAGCTTCGAAGGCTCCGGCTGCGCGATTTCCACGGCTTCGGCCTCGCTCATGACCGAAAGTCTCAAGGGCAAGAGTCGCCAGGAAGCGCTCAAACTGCTGGATAAGTTTCACGATCTGCTGACGACCGATGTCGCCGCAGCCAAGGATCTCGGGAAGCTGGTCGTCTTCTGCGGCGTGCGCGATTATCCCGCGCGCGTCAAGTGCGCCACGCTGGCCTGGCACACGCTCAAAACGGCCTTGAGCAACGCAGACGAGGTGGCCACCACCGAATGAGCCTGCACGATCAAATCATCGCCGCCTTAAAGACGGTCTACGACCCGGAGATGCCGGTCAATATTTACGAGCTCGGGTTGATTTACGGCGTCACGGTGGATGAGCAAGGCGGCGCAGCGATCCGCATGACCTTGACGGCGCCCAACTGCCCGGTGGCCGGCACACTGCCGGGGGACGTCGAACGCGTGGTGCGTGCGGTCCCGGGCGTGACCGACGTGAAGCTGGAATTGACCTTCGACCCGCCCTGGACCAAGGACCGGATGTCGGAAGCCGCCAAGCTGGCTTTGGGGCTCGAGGAGATCATTCCGATCGCGAGGTTGCGGCGATGAAGTTGTCCGCGAACGAAGAATACGGTCTGCGCTGCCTCGTCCGGCTCGGCTATGCCGGCGAAGGGGGCAGTCTGACCATACCGGAGATGAGCCAGGCCGAAGGTGTCTCTCCCTCATATGCCGCCAAGATTTTGCGGGTTCTCCGCAAAGGCGGGTTTGTGAAGGCCGCTCGCGGTAAGGAAGGCGGCTACATGCTGGCCCGGCCTGCGCAGCAGATCGTCATCGGTGAAGTCATGAACGCGCTGGGCGGCCGCCTCTTTGAAAGCACCTTCTGCGACAGCCATGCCGGCCAGGCCGCCATCTGCACGCGCTCGGTCGATTGCTCGGTTCGTTCCTTGTGGCGCGCCGTCCAAGTCTCCGTCGACCAGGTGCTCAGCAAGGCCACTCTTCGGGATCTATTACAAAATGAAGAAGATATGAATTCCTGGGTGCGTACCATTCCAGGACCTAACGGACTTCGGCTGGTTCAATAGTATAATAAGGGTAGATGGTTTTGATCCGCCCGCAGAAGCGGGTTGGCACAATCTCGAATCCCACAAATCCCCCAGTCAAAGTTCTGTCGTCTTTTTCAAACTTCGGAGGTATCCAACACCCCCTCAATGAAAGCTAGCGTTCGTATCAGCCGAGGCGTCGAAAACCTCTTTGGCACGCGCGATGAAAACATCCGGTTGCTGGAAAGCGGTTTGAGCGTCCACACCCAACTGGTCGATAACAACATCGAAATCGAAGGCGAAGCGGAGAACGTCTCACGGGTGGAAAACATCCTTGAGGACTACAACGCGCTGATCCGGGAAGGACACGTCTTCAACAACGGGGATCTCAACGGATACCTGCGGGTCGTCACGGTCGATCCGGAGGTCTCGCTTCGCGCACTGGTTCAGAGCGGCAAGCAGCGGAATTTCGGCAAGAAGGCCCTGGCGCCGAAATCGGTCAACCAGCGGCGCTATCTCGAAGCGATCGAGCGCAACGACATGGTCTTCGGCGTTGGCCCGGCCGGAACCGGCAAAACTTATCTGGCCGTCGCCATGGGAGTTTCGGCGCTCGTCAACAAGCAGGTTTCGCGCATCATTCTGACGCGGCCGGCGGTCGAAGCGGGCGAACGGCTCGGGTTCCTTCCCGGCACGCTGCAAGAAAAGGTAGATCCGTACCTACGCCCTCTCTACGACGCGCTCTATGACATGTTGGAGAACGATCGCGTGGAAAAACTGCTCGAGCGCAACGTCATCGAAGTGGCGCCGATCGCGTTCATGCGCGGCCGCACCCTCAACGACAGCTTCATCATTCTGGACGAAGCACAGAACAGTACCCCCGAGCAGATGAAGATGATCCTCACTCGCCAGGGGTTCAACTCCAAGATGGTAGTGAACGGCGACATCACCCAGATCGATTTGCCGAACGCCCGCCGCAGCGGGCTGATCGATGCCCTCGAAGTTCTCAAGGGCGTGCAGGGCATCAGCTTCGTGCAGTTCGATGAGCGCGACGTGGTGCGGCACGCGCTCGTGCAACGCATCGTCAAGGCATACGAGCGATATAACGATACGATCGGCGCCGGCCGACAACTCGCGCTCAAGCTGGCCGAGCCCGGAGCGGAAAATGGCAGCGGCAACGGCAACGGCGATGCCAAGCCGGAGCCTCCGGTCGAGACTGCGCCCCAGGCCTGAATTCACGCGGATGTCTCCCGACGGCAGTAGCGTTACATTCCGGCGCGTCCCTGAAAGCTTGAACAGAGGACCCATCGAGCGATTTGCTCGAAAAATCCAAACGGCTGTCGCGAAGGGGCGTACTTTCGATTGCCTCATCACGGGCGACGCGGAACTGCGCAGGCTCAACCACGAATTTCGCGGCAAAGACGCGCCGACCGACGTCTTATCGTTCCCGGCAACATCGTCTTTCCGAGCCGCGAGCACCGGTCCTCTCGGCGACATCGCCATCTCACTCGCCCGCGCGCGGGCGCAAGCCCGCCAGTTCGGACATTCGGTCGAGCAGGAGGTCCAAATCCTGATGCTGCACGGAGTGCTGCATCTGCTCGGCATGGATCATGAGGCGGACGGCGGACGGATGGCCCGCGCGGAAAAACGCTGGCGGACCAGTCTGGGACTGCCCAACGGCCTCATTGAGCGGGTGCAGTCGTGATGATCGCGGTCACCATTTTGACGCTCGCAGCCCTTCCCTTGCTCGGGATCGTGACATTCGTCCAGGTTCTTTATCTCGAAAGCATGCGCCTGCGGACGCGCGATCTTCCATCCATCAAATTCTTCAAAGAAACACTGGAAGACAAGCTGGGCATGAGCACCGAGCAGGGCTCGGGTGTTTTCTCCTTGATCAAGCATTCTCTGCTTTTATTGTTGGCCATCGGTTATTTTGGCTGGTTCGCCGACGGCCAGCCGTGGAGCTGGGGCGTGTTCTGGCAGGCGGCTCTGGCGGCCTGGGTCACCATGGTTGCTTTGACATACGCTCTGCCGCAGCTCTTGTACCGCCGCACCAAGGCGCAATGGCTGCTGCCGCTGGTTCCGTTGCTGCGCGGCATGGGCTGGATCGCGCGTCCCTGTCACGCGCTGCTTGCGTTTTTCCAATCGCTGGTGGATCTCGGCAGTGCGACCGAGACTTTGGAGGAGCAGCCAACCCCTGCGGAGAACATCGAGGCGCTGATCTCGGCAGGTACCGAAGAAGGCTTGATCGAAGAGGAGGACCGCGAACTGATCCAGTCCGTCGTCGAATTCGGCGACAAGATCGTGCGCGAAGTCATGACCGCCCGGCCCAATATCGTCGCGATCTCCGCGGACGCGACGCTCGAGCAACTCCGTCAACTCGTCATCACCGAGCAATATTCGCGCATTCCCGCCTATGACCAGAACATCGATCAGATCGTCGGCTTCGTCCACGTGCGCGATATGTTCGAATTGGAAGAAGAAGAGCGCGAACACCGGACGGTACGCGAACTCCTGCGGCCCCTCATGTTCGTTCCCGAAACCAAGCCCGTTAGTGACCTGATGCGGCAGATGCAGCAGGAAAACACTCATATGGTCATCGTCGTGGATGAATACGGTAATACCGCCGGTCTGGCCACCATGGAAGACCTGCTGGAGGTCATCATCGGAGAGATTCGCGACGAACATGAACCCGACAGCGATATCACCGAAGACGGCCACGGCGGTTACATTGTCTCGGGGAATTTCGATCTGGACCGCGTCGGCGACCTGTTCGATTCCTTCCACCGCGAGGAAGAAATCGAGTCGACTACCGTGGGAGGTCTCGTGACTGAGTGGCTGGGTCACGTGCCCAAGCCCGGTGAGTTCGTGGACCGCGACGGCATTCGCGTGGAAGTGCTGGCCAGTGATGAATTGCGCGTCGGCCAGGTGCGCATCAGCAAATCACAGGCTGTCGCCCATGAGTGACAGCTTCCGATCGGGGTTCGTGTCGCTGGTCGGGCGCCCCAACGCCGGCAAGTCCACATTGCTGAATGCGCTGGTAGGTCAAAAGGTCGCGATCGTCGCCGACAAACCTCAAACCACCCGTACTTCGATTCAGGGCGTTCTCACGCTCCCGGGTCTGGCGCAGGTTGTGTTCGTCGACACCCCGGGCATTCACGAACCCGATTCGGCAATCAATAAGCGCATGATGGATGCGGTGCACGCAGCGCTCGAAGAACGCGACCTGCTGTTGTTTCTCGCCGATGCCCACCGGCCTTTCGGAGAGGCGGACCGGCGCGCCATCCAAGAGGTGAGCCGCACCAGCACGCCTGTCGTTGCCGTCCTCAACAAGGTCGATCTGCTGAGGGACAAGGCTATGCTGCTTCCGTTAATCGAGCAGTATAAAGCCGCATACGACTTCGCCGACTACGTGCCGATTTCCGCGACCAAAGGAATCGGTCTGGACGAACTGCGTAAAGTGATTCTGGAGAGACTGCCGGAGGGCCCCGCCTATTTCCCCGAAGATTACGTCACCGACCAACCGGAGCGCTTTCTTGCCGCCGAGTTAGTCCGCGAAAAAGTGCTGCTCGTGACCCGCCAGGAAGTGCCGCACTCGGTCGCTGTCACCGTCGAGGAGTGGAACGAAACTCCGCGGATCACGCGGATCTACGCCACCATCCGCGTCGAGCGTCCCGGCCAGAAGGCCATCGTAATTGGTGCGCAAGGTGCGACCTTAAAGAAAATCGGCACGCTCGCCCGCCACGAAATCGAGCGCCTGCTGGGCATCAAAGTCTATTTGAACCTCCATGTACGCGTGCAGCCGGGTTGGCGTGAGAAGCCGGCCTTCCTGGATACCCTCGACTGGCGTACAATGGCCGGGAAAGATGAAATCTAAGATCTGCTCGTTCCTGCTGATGGCCTTGATGCTCGTCGGAGTCTGCCTGGCCAAAGATGCTGTCTCCGATGACATGATCTATAACAATGTCCGGATCAAACTGGCGAGCGACCAGGTGGTGAAGGGCGGCGCGTTGGACGTTGACATCAAGGATGGCGTGGTCACCCTTAAAGGCTCCGTAGAGCAGGACAAGCAAAGGGACCGGGCGGCGAAGCTCGCCAAGGGCGTTAAAGGCGTCAAGCAGGTGATCAACAACATCACCATTCGCAATAAGAACGTCACCCAATGATCGGCGGCAGTTGCCGAATTCCGCTGTTGGTCGTGTTCGGATTGGGGCTCTTCGGCCAGGAAGCGGTCCAGTATGTCACCGAGAAAATCGCGGCTGGATATCGCTTCACCGAAGGACCGGCATGGTCGAAAGACGGTTTTCTGATTTTCAGCGACACGTCGAAAGACCAGCTCCTGAAGTGGGTCCCGGGTCGCCAGGCGGAAGTCTTTCGCGAACGTGCCAACGGCCCGAGCGGTAATGCGTTCGACGCCGAAGGACGCCTCTACACCTGCGAGACGCGTGCCCGCCGGATCACCCGGACGGACAAGAAGGGCGCCATTGAGGTGATCGCCGACCGCTGGGAAGGCAAGCGGCTGAACGCGCCCGCGGGCATCGTGGTGAGCAAATCGGGGCACGTGTATTTCACCGATCCTGCGTTTGGATATCAATCCGATCGCCGCGAACTGGATTTCTACGGTGTCTATCACATCCCGCCCAAAGGCCCGATGGAGATCGTGGCGCGGCCCGCGGGCCGTCCGCACGGCATTGCGCTTTCACCCAACGGGCGGACGCTCTACGTCAGCAATGCGGACGAGCATAATATTCGAGCCTACGATCTGGGAAGGAACGGCGAAGCATCGAACGAGCGGATCCTGGTTTCGAATATCCCCGGCGTGCCGGGCGGAATCGCTGTGGACGAGAAGGGAAATCTCTATATAGCAGCTAAGGGGATCTCGATTTATACGCCCCAAGCCCGCCTGGTGCAAACCATCGAGATGCAGGATCAGGCTTCCAACTGCGCCGTGTTCGAGGGCTCCATGAACAACATCTTCGTAACGTCGCGCGGGACCGTTTACCGCCTGCACCCCGCGGAGCAGTGAGGAAAAAGCCGAGCCGTGAAGGAAGATCGCCGCTATCCCCGCCGTCCCATGCTCGGAGTGGGTGCTCTGATCTTTGATGAGGACCGCATCCTGATGGCCGAGCGGGGCGGCGAACCGCTCAAGGGCTGGTGGTCCATTCCCGGAGGGCTCGTGGAAACCGGCGAATCTCTGAAGGATGCCATCTGCCGGGAAGTGCGAGAGGAGACCGCTCTGACCGTGCAACCTCTCGGCGTTATTGAAATTTTCGAGCGGATCATGCGCGATAACGACGGTGCGGCTGAGTACCACTACGTGCTGATCGACTACATTTGCCGGGTTGAGAGTGGCACCCCGTGTGCCGGTGATGATGTGAGCCGCGTGGAATGGGTGCGGCAACGCGATTTGCCGCAGTTGCACATCACCGAGGGTACCCTGGCTGTGATTGAAAAGGGCTTTCGCGAGCGCGGAAAATATGAGTGACCGCTCACCCGGGTCGGGCTGCTGAGCCGCGACCGCGAGGGAGCGGTCCGGGATTCTGACGTGAGAACCAGCGCCGAAGTATTGGAATACGAGCCGCTCCGCCAGTTGGTAGGGCGCTTTATCTCGAGCCCGCTCGGTAAGCGCGAGTTGGAGAAAATCCAGCCGCACGCCGAGCGCGACCGTCTGACCGAAGATCTCGCCGAAACCGGCGAGGCGATGGAATATTTGAGAATCGCCGGGCGCCCGCAACCGGCCGCGCGCGGCGCCGCCATCCGCATCGATTTCGGCGGCCTGCCGGATCTGGAAGCGACCGTTCACAAGCTACGCATCGAAGGCGCGACCCTCGAGCCCAAGGAAATCTTCGACGTGTTGCTGTTGCTGGATCGCGCCGCGGACGCCAAGTCGGTACTCACGGCAGCAGCCGAGCGATTCCTGCGCCTCGGCCGCCGCGCCCAGACCATCGGCGATTTTCGCGCGCTTCTCAAGGATCTCGACGGCAAGATCCTGCCCGATGGTTCCGTCTCCGACAACGCCAGCGTGGCGCTTGCCCGGCTGCGGCGCGATATCGAACGGCAGAAGAAGGCGATTCAGGAATCGCTCGAGCACTTTCTGCGCGCGCATCGGGAAGAGGGCGTACTGCAGGAGGAATTCGTCACCATACGCAACGAGCGGTTCGTGGTTCCCGTGATAGCCGGCCAGAAACGGAAACTCGATGGCGTCATCCACGGCGCGAGCTCGAGCGGCCACACCCTGTTCATCGAGCCGATCGAGACCATTGACCTGAACAACGAGCTGGTGCGCCTGGGCGACGATGAGGCGCGCGAGGTCCATCGCATCCTGCTCGAAATGAGTGACCGCCTGCGCGGCTACGGCGATTCCATCCGCCAGACCCTGGTCACGATGGCTGAGCTGGAGATGGTTTTTGCCAAAGCCCGCTTCGGAGCGGAATTCCAATGCGTCATTCCCCGTTTCGGCGATCGTCTCCTGCTCCGGGAGGCGCGCCACCCGCTGCTCGAAGATGTTTTGCGGCGCCGCCGCAAAGCCGCTGTTCCACTGACGCTCGAACTCACGCGCGAGGGCCGGACCTTGCTCATCAGTGGACCGAATACCGGCGGGAAGACCGTGACCCTCAAAACGGTGGGCCTGCTCAGCCTGATGGCGCAATCGGGCCTGCCGGTTCCGGCAAACGAAGCAGAGTTTCCACTCTTCGAACAAGTCCTGGCGGATATTGGCGATTACCAGTCGATTCAGGAAGACCTCAGTACGTTCTCGGCCCACATGTCGAACATCCGCGAGATGGCGCTCGATGTCACGCCGGATTCGCTGGTTTTGCTCGATGAACTCGGATCTGCCACCGATCCGGAGGAAGGCGGCGCCCTGGGCGTCGCGATCGTTGAACACTTCCGCGGCGCGGGCGCATTCACACTGGTTTCGACCCATCTGATGGCACTCAAGATTTACGGCACTGGAACCGAGGGTGTGGTCAACGGCTCGATGGGTTTCGACGAGAACACGCTGGAGCCGACATACCAGTTCCGCGCTGGGATGCCGGGCAAATCCGCCGGTCTTGATATCGCCAAGCGGCTCGGTATGCCGGAAGACATCATGCGGCGCGCTCGCGACGCCATGGGCGATCGCGAGCGCGACGTCACCCGTTTCGTCGGTGAATTGCACCGGCGCATCGAAGAGACCCAGGCGCTTGAACAGGAGTTACGGCGCAAGATCGCCGCCACCGAACGGCGTGAACAGGAAGTGGCGCATGAGTGGGAAAAGCGCGAGACGGCCAAGTTAAAGGAACTGGAGCGCCGCACCGATCAGGCACTGGCGCGGTTCGAAGATCAGGCGCAGGAAACGCTCGGAAAAATCGTTCAGAATGCCGATCGCCGCAAGGCGGAGCAGGAAGCGCAGCGCCGCGTCTCCAAAGCCAAGCGGGAGTTGCGCGAAGATTTTCAAACCACCGTTCTTTCCACCCAGGACGACTCCCGCCAAGGCGCGATCCAGCCGCTGCGTATCGAGGAAGGTGCCCGCGTGCGCCTGCGGGACGTGCGCGAGCCGGCGCGTGTGCGGCGGAAATTGAGCGCGGATCGCCTCGAGGTGGAAGCCGGTTTCCTGAAGATGCAGGTGTCGATTGACGATGTGCTGGAAGTGCTCCCCGAGACCGGAAAGGCGGCCGCCAGCCGCCTCCCGCAAAATGTCAGCTATAAGCCGGCGCCGGAGTTCGCGCCCGTCCATCAGGAGATCAACGTCATTGGTCAGCGCGCCGAAGAAGCGCGCGATGCGGTCGATGAATTCCTGGATCGCGCGGTGATGGCGACCGCCAGCCGCGTGCGCATCGTGCATGGCCACGGCATGGGCATCTTGCGGAAAGTCATTCAGGAGTTGCTTAGCCATCACCCGCACGTGGCGCGTTTCTATCCCGCCCCTCAGCAGGAGGGCGGCGCCGGCGCAACCATCGTCGAAATCAAGGATTAATGTGACAAGCTTGATGCGCCTTAAGATCGTTCAAACCGGCGATCCCGTCCTACGCCAGACGGCCCGCGAGCTCTCAGCCGAGGAGATTCGTGGCGCCGAAATCCAGCGGCTCATCGAATGGATGCGCGAGACCATGCGCGACGCGCCGGGCGTCGGTCTTGCCGCGCCGCAAGTCGGCCTTTCTCTGCAACTCGCGGTGATCGAGGATCCGGCTGATCTTCAGCGCACCATGCCGCCGGAAAGATTGGCCGAGCGGGCCCGTCGGCCCGTCCCCTTTCACGTCATTGTGAACCCCGTACTCTCGCTCGAAGGCGATCCGGTCGAGTTCTTCGAAGGCTGCCTGAGCGCTCCCGGTTTTTTCGGCCTGGTGCCGCGCGCCTCACGCGCCCGTGTCGAATGCCTGGACGAACATGGCGAACCCAGGTCCCTGGCAGCCGATGGCTGGTACGCCCGCATTTTGCAGCACGAGATCGATCACCTGCATGGCACGCTGTACCTTGACCGCATGCACAGCCGGTCCTTCACCACCGCGGACCATTTAAACCGCCACTGGAATGATCTCCCGATCAGCGAAGTGAAGAACAGGTTAGCCCTGCCGTGACAAATTGTGCACGCATTTATGCGCGTACCAGCCGGACCACGAGCAGCGAGGCTACGATTGCGGCGGCGACCAAGATACCGGCCCTGACCACGGAACTGCTTCGAAGCCTCTCGGTTTCTATCTGAAGCTTGCTTTCAATCAGGTGTAAATCCTGGTCCAGCTTCTCGCGTTCGTCTGTTATATGACGCTCTATTCGCTCTGATGCTTCGCCCATTCGAGGTTCTCCTTCACGGTAGTAATCGTTCTTTCCGGTTTGACACGGACCCGCTGGATCTGGTGTCGGCCCGTCGCGATCAGAAGAGTGGCAGTCAAGCCGGCCAGGGCAGCCATCACAAGAAAGGCCAGCCACTGAGGCAGCACAAGGGCCAGGGCGGAGACACCGGCAAGCAGCGCCAATCCGACGGCGTACAGAGCGAGGACAGCCCCGCCGCCGAGCACGGCGCCGGCTTTTCCGGCTTTGCCGATCTCTTCTTTAGTCTCCGTCTTCGCCAGGCGAACCTCGGAGCGAATGATCTCCCGAATACTCGAAAAGGCATCTTGGAATAATTGGGCAAAGCTGGCGTTTTCCTCCATCGACATACAATTCCCCCAACTGAATGAATCCCATCGGCACGTTCCGTCGGCAGTCGCTATGCTTCAGGCGCTCCGCCGTTCGCGATCCTCTCCGCTGCGGACCCATGAAACTGGCTCTGCTGCCTGCGGCCGCTCGACGTTCAGACACACGCCTGTGGCGTGACAGGCATAGATTCTGGTGAACTCCGCTCCAAACAGAAAAAGCTGCGACGAGTAATAGACCCAGATCAGCAGCACAACCAGAGATCCGGCGGCTCCATACGCGGAGGTAACGCTCGCGCGCCCTAGGTATAACCCCAGCAGATCTTTACCAATCGTGAACAGCACCGCGGTTGCAAAAGATCCGGGCCACAATCGCTTCCAAGGCAATGTCTGCTTGGGCACGAACCGGAAGATCATGGCAAATACCAGCGTGATCACCGCCATTGAAAACGCCCAATTCACGACGTGGAATACGCCCATCGGTAAATGCGCGCTGGCAAATTTCCCAACCACGTTCAGAAACGTGCTGACCAACAAGGAAACCAGGAGCAGAAATCCAATGCCGACCACCATTGCGAACGAGAAAACCTGTTCCCGAAGCATGGACCACCAACCGCCCCCTTCCCCGGCGGGAATGTCCCAAATTCGGTTCAAGGCCTTGCGCAACTGCGTAAAGACTCCGGAGGCTCCGTAGAGGAGCACACCGAAACTGATCACGCTTGCCACGATTCCGGCGCTGGGCGATTGGGCATGCGCCAGCATCGTCTGAATCGCCTGGGCGCCCGAACCAACCACCCCCTTCATCTGCTCGACGATCTCGCCTTGAACGGCCTTTCGGCCGAAGACCAAACCCGCGATCGAGACGGCGATCACCAGCAGTGGGGCCAGCGATAGAACCGTATAGTATGACAACGCCGCCCCGTGAGTCTGCGCATCGTGCTTGTCCCACTCGTTATAAGTCGTGGAGAGCAGAGACCGTGCGTAGTTCAAACGTTCCTTCATAAAGCTCACCTGCACATGGGAACGACCACATGATGGGAGCAGCACTTGCCGTGCCAGAAGGCGAGACTGTACGGGCTCTTACGCGGCTAATCCAGCCAGGAACTTTCGCGCGGCGCAGACAGCGCCGGCACCCCGCCAAAGCGGCGCTCGCGCGTGCGAAACTCGCGGACCGCGCCCACGAGATCGTCGGCCCCGAAATCGGGCCACATCCGCCGCGAGAATACCAGTTCGGCGTACGCGCACTCCCAGAGTAGAAAATCGCTGAGCCTTTGCTCGCCGCCGGTCCGAACCAGCAAATCGACCGGCGGTCCTAAGGCGTCATCCACACTCTCGCGTGAAGGTTCGCCGGTCTGTTCCACCGCGGCCAGAATTGCGTCGCGCCCGGAGTAATCGACGGCAATCCGCAATCGCAGGCGTTCTCCCAGCGCGGTCGCATCTTCAGCATGCCGGATAGCCATGCAGAGGGAGCGGTTCAGACGGTCCCGCCGGCCGATCACTTCCAACCGAACTCCGTTGTCCAGGCAGCGTGGCGTCTCCGATTCCAGAAATTGCCCGAACAGTTCCATGAGCGCGGCGACCTCGTGCGAGGGCCGTCGCCAATTGTCGGCCGAAAAAGCAAACAGTGTCAGCGCGCTGATGCCCGCCGACGGCGCGGCCTCCACAACCCGACGCACCGCTTCGGCGCCCGCGTGATGGCCCACGATGCGCGGCAGCCCGCGTCCTACCGCCCACCGGCCATTGCCGTCCATGATGATGGCAACATGAAGAGTACTTTGCTCAGTAAAGTGAGAGACCATAAAAAAAGAAGATTACCGCTCGCGCATCGCGCGGATCAGCGCTTCCATGTGGTCGAGGTACCGCTCCAGCGCCCGCTTGCCGGCGGCGGTCAGCCGGTAATCGGTGCGCGGCATCCGCCCTTCAAACGATTTCGCGCAGCCGATATAGCCGGCTTCCTCCAGTTTCCGCGCGTGCACGCTGAGATTGCCGTCAGTGGTGTCGAGAAGCTTCTTCAGCTCGTTAAACGTTAGCGAATCGTTCACCGAAAGGGCGCTCAAGATTCCCAGCCGCAGCCGCTCATGGATCAGCCGGTCGAGCTTCGGCGCTCCCGCCGGCATCCCGGCTAAGCCCGCTTCCGGTTTCCGTTCGCGCCGCGCAGCGCTCATCTTACCCGCCATATTTCACCGTAATCACAATTCCGAACAGAATATGCAGCCCGCCGAATCCGCCCGCTAGCAGAAGATTTCCCCAACTCACCGGGCCCAGTAGCGCCGCCGAACCAGCCGCCATGAAACAGGCGCCCATCAGCGGCACGATCCGCACCGAGGCCGCGCCCCCGGACACGACGCCCGTGCCATACAACAGCAGCCACATGCCGGGGAGAAATGAAAACATCCCGGCCCGAAACAAAACCAAGGTCAGCAGCACGCCCGCGGCCATTGCTGGAACAAATCCGGCAAGAAACCGGCGGCTCGGTCCCGCCAGCAGCGGCATTCGGGCACGCGCCGACTTGCGCGCCGTAGCCGCAATCCCGATCAGGAAAGCCAGCCCCGCTTCTGCCATCCAGATCGCAAGCCATCGCACCGAACTCGACTGCCGCGCCGCCATCGCCGCCGCCACCAGCGCGGTGCAACCGATCAGAGTTCCACCCACCCCGGGGACTGCGGTGAACGAGCCGGCTCGCTCCATCGCCAGCCGGATATACCGCAGGTTATCCATGGCCCGCTCATGCAGCTCCAGGGGTGCAGGAGCGGAGGGGCGAATCGGGCGAATCAAGGCCACCGAGTCATCATAGCTTTCTGTTTTATCGATTTCAAGTACTTTTCCGCATAAAGTCGATTCATTTCACACCAGGTTGCCCCAATTTGAGTGATTTGCCCCACGCGCACCCTGGATTCGGCCCTCGGGAAGCGTCCAAGCTTCTGAGATTTAACAGCTTACCTGAGGACCTCCCGGCTGGTCCGGCACGTGCTGTGCACCTCCCTTTCCGAGGTGATGATGCGGTTTTTTCGAGATGCCGGCCATCTCGTCCGCCCGGCCGCGGTTCTGCTGGCTGGGCTGGCTGCTTTCCTGGTGATTCGGAGCGCCGTTGTTCCGAAAGCCTTCGGCCAATACGGCCACTATCGTCCCGCGGCATTGGATCTGATCCGCCAGCGGCCTCTCACCTTCGCCGGCCAGGACACGTGCGTCCTCTGTCACGATGACGAAGCCAAGACCCGCGCCGCCGGCAAACACGCCCATGTTTCCTGCGAGGCCTGTCACGGGCCGCAAGCGAAGCATGCCGATGATCCCGCCAGCCTCAAGCCCGTGCTGCCGGATGTAGCCGTTCTCTGCGCACGCTGCCATGAGAAGGACGCGGCCAAGCCCCGAACTTTTCCTCAGGTCGCGACGGCCGAACACTCCGGCGGCATGCTCTGCAACACCTGCCATCAGCCGCACAATCCTCACTTGTAGGAGCGCCATGGACACCACCCGCCGCGAACTCCTCATCCAGGCCACCAAGTTGCTCATCCTGACCGGCACCGCCGCGCGCGCTCTCGACAAGGCCGGCGAGGCCCCGGGCCCCGCCGACACCTACCACATGGCCGATCACTGGTGGGGCATGATCATCGACATCGATAAGTGCATCGGCTGCGGCAACTGCGTTCGTGCGTGCTCGAAAGAGAACGACGTGCCCGACGGCTATTTCCGCACGTGGGTCGAACGCTATCAGGTCACCGAAGACCGCGACCACCCCCTCGTCGAATCGCCCAAAGGCGCGATCAACGGTTTTCCGCCTACCACCCGCCCCGACGTGAAGAGCTTCTTCGTCCCCAAGCTTTGTAATCACTGTGCCGATTCTCCCTGCACACAGGTGTGTCCGGTCGGTGCGACCTTTATTAGCCCCGACGGCGTCGTGCTGATCGATCCCGACTACTGTCTCGGCTGCCGCTATTGTATTCAGGCGTGCCCGTACGGATGCCGCTATTTCCATCCGCAAAAGGAGATCGCCGATAAGTGCACGCTCTGCTATCACCGCATCACCAAGGGCTTGACCACCGCCTGCTGCGAAGCCTGCCCGACCGGCGCGCGCCAGTTGGTCGATCTGAAAAATCCCAAGGACCCGGTCCACGAGTTCCTTCGCGACAACAAAGTCCAGGTTCTCAAGCCCTATATGGCGACGGAAGCCAAGGTCTTTTACAAGGACCTGGATGGTTCGGTGAGGTAAAGGAGTCCAAATGAACGGCGTCGATGGCTTCATGTACCCCAACGAAGTGGAGTTGCAGTGGAGCCTGCTGATTGTGCTGTATCCCTATATCACCGGACTGGTGGCCGGCGCCTTCATCCTCGCTTCGCTGGAGCGCGTTTTCAAAGTGGAAGAGGTGCGGCCGACGTACCGGCTGGCCCTGCTCACTGCCCTCGCGTTTTTGCTGGTCGCGCCGCTGCCCCTCCAACTCCATCTCGGCCATCCCGAGCGCTCCTTCGAAATGTATCTGACGCCGCACCGCTCGTCCGCCATGGCGATGTTCGGTTTCGTCTACCTCTGGTATCTGACGGTAGTTTTGCTGGTCGAGATCTGGCTCGAATACCGCGCCGATATCGTCCACTTCGCGCAAACCCGGACGGGCATTGCCCGCTGGATTTACAAAGTTCTCACGCTCGGTTCCGAAAACCTGAGCCCGGCCAGTCGCCGCATCGATGATAAGGTCGGCTACGTCGTCACCGTCATCGGTATCCCTTCCGCGTTCCTCCTCCACGGCTATGTGGGGTTCATCTTCGGATCGGTGAAAGCCAACCCCTGGTGGTCCTC
>Ga0070741_10009476_pt1 | contig 18878 bp, 17 predicted proteins | sample Coa_R1_4_FD_66440 | JGI IMG/M metagenome (GOLD analysis project Ga0070741, IMG submission 66440) | Surface soil microbial communities from Centralia Pennsylvania, which are recovering from an underground coalmine fire - Coalmine... | ecosystem: Environmental > Terrestrial > Soil > Unclassified ...
TCATACGCATAGACCTTACGACCACTGCGGTCTGGAAGAGCCCAGGCCGCAGTAAGGATCTCCTGCCCAGGAAACACTGGTCGTGAGAACCGCGCACGCAAACGTCGCAGCCGACGCGGATCACCATCACATAAGCGGTCGATTATCACTTTTGACGTGAATGCCATCGTGCACAGTCCATGGACAATGATACCGGGAAGCCCAGCTAACTTCGCGACACTCTCGTCAGTGTGAATTGGGTTGTAGTCACCAGAGGCTTTGGCGTAGCGGTACGTTTGGTCGTCGTCGATCTTCTGACGAACGCGAAAGAAAGGCTCTCCTGTCGGTGAAGGATCTGCCGGCCGCGGGCGTGTTTTCTCTTGCCCGGAGCGGCCACGAATCAATGCAGTGAAACGCATTTGCTGGACGTGCTCGGCGCGTTGATTCTCACAGTGAACATCGACAGCAAGTGATTCGCCTATTGTTTCTTCTTCAACCGCAGCGACGCTGGCAGTGCTGGTAACAATGTCACCCGGTACTAGAGGCCGAAGGAAGTGCATGTCTTGTTCGCTGTGTAGTAAGCGTAGGACATCAACGTTTAATTCACTATCTGTTACGGCCGTCACTATTGACAGCCAACCCGCTACGACACCAAACATTGGCGGGGCAATAATTCCGCCGGGCCGGTCGGCGGCGAGAAACCAAGGGTTGTCTTCGTTGTAGGCGCGAGCGTAATTGATGATCGCTTCAGCGGTCACACCATAGTCTTGTGACGGATAATGCTTGCCGACAAGATCGCGGTTCAATGCCATCGGCGTTGTTCGCTCCTTCCTCGGCTACTGCTCCCAATAGCCATCGTCGACGAAACTCACGTATCTCCCTTTACCAATGATGAGGTGATCGAGAACACGGACTCCCATGATGTCTCCGACGTCGCGGAGTCGACGAGTAATGTGCAAGTCTTCTTGACTCGGCGTAGGATCGCCGCTCGGGTGATTATGGACGAGGACCACTGCCGCGGCGGATTCTCGAATGATGGGATTGAACACCTCACGCGGATGGACAAGGGACGACGTGAGAGAACCTTCTGACACGCGCACATCTTTGATCTTCCTGTTCTTGGCATCCAGTAACAAGACGTGAAACTCTTCTTTCTTCAAGTTGCCGAGCTGCTCGTGGTAATGGTTAAAAATGTCGGTACTTGAACGAAACTGCTCCCCACGTTTAATCTCCTCTTGGGCAAAGCGTCTGGCGATTTCTAGTGCGGCTTTGATCTGTGCGGCTTTGGCCGGGCCGATTCCTTTGATTGTGCAGAGTTCCTGCGTGCTCGCGTCCGCCAGTACGCGAAAGGAATTTTCACAGAGCGTCATGAGCGCGCGACCGTGGTCTAAAGCACTTTGTCCGGTACTGGCTTCGCCGGTGCGGAGAATAATGGCCAGCAATTCAGCCGGTGACAGTGATTCAGGTCCGTGTTCAAGGAGTTTTTCGCGGGGTCGATCTGACTCTGGCCATTCTTTGATCGGTTGCATAGGAATAAGGGTTCCGGTGGTTCAGGTTGAGGGAGAGGGGGAGAGCCCTGGAGAATATCTCGGAGGCTCAGGACCTATCCGAATAACCGTAGCCGTCCGGAATTGTCATTCTGAGTGAAGCGAAGAAGCTCGCATGGAATGCTGAAGAGAGATGTTTCGCCGCGCTCAACATGAAACTCTGCCAACCGTTATTCGGATAGGATTTTCTATAGATTATTGGACCGTCACAATTACCTTACGCTCTCGTGGTCCGTCAAGTTCGACAAACAAGATCGACTGCCAAGTGCCGAACGCAAGTTTGCCCTTTTGCACTGGAATGGTTTCGCTCGGACCTAGAATAGACGCTTTGAGATGAGCGGCGCCGTTGCTGTCGATTTGATCGTGTCGCCATCCACCTTCTGGAACGAGTTTATCGAGCGCATCAAGTAGATCGAGGCCGATCTGCATGTCATCATTTTCGTTAATGACAACCGCTGCAGTGACGTGTGGAACAAAGACACAGCAAAGTCCTTCATCGACATTAGCTGTTTTCACGACCTCGGCCACTTTCCGGGTAATGTCGATAACCTCAAATTTCTTGGTGGTCTGGACTTTTAATTCCATAGCCTACTTGCTCGCGGCAATTGTTCCGGCATTACTGGCTTCGGTGTTGTCGAACGCTCCTGGAGGTTTTTTCTGTTCGATGATTTCCTCGGGCGGGCTCTGTTCTTCCGACTGTTGTTGCTCATAGATTTCTTCAGGCTGCTCGTCTTGTTGTTCTGGTTCTTCCAAACGGGAGCTTAAGGTGACGTCGGTCGGAACGCCATTTTTCTTGAGTAAGGCCTTGAGTAAGAGGTTTTTATCAATCATGTCTTCCCAACCACTCTCACGTGCAACTTTTTGCGCTTCCTCCCAAAGGTCGGGGACGAGACCGTAAATGTCTTCGTGCACTTCGGCGTAGACCTTGCCATTCAGCAAACCGATCTTCACAGGTTGGTAGACGAACTCGCCCGGTACGCCAACGCGAATGACGTTGAAGAACTGTTGAATATCTTCGGGATAGAGACGAATGCATCCGTGCGTCACCAAGCGACCCACTGCCCACGGATTATTCGTGTCATGGATGGCGTACATTGGAAGAGTCAATTCAATTTTGTATTTCCCCATTGGATTGTCAGGTGACCCGCCGGGAATAAAATCTTCGCTCCAGCCTTTGTCAGCGATCCGTTCTTTCTTGATTGATTCAGGAATGATCCAGGTCGGATTGGTTATCTTGCCGCGTATTTTGAACTTTGCCACCGGCGTCGGCCAATCATCACGTCCAAGACCGACTGGGAGCGTCACTACCATACGCTGAGTTTCACCTCTTTCACGGGGCGGAAAGTAGTAGAGCCGCATCTCGGGAATGTTGACTACGACTCCTTCGTTGCCACTCTTGGGAAGTATCCAGAACGTCGGCAGAGTCAAGGTCTCTCCGACCGGCGGAAGCCACGGGTCCATATCAGGGTAAACTTGAACAAGTTCGTTGTAGCCAAGATCAAAGTACCGTGCGACATCGAGCAGGGTATCTTTTTTCTGAATGGTGTATTCGCGTGGCGAGCCGACAATGGTTTGGGCGTGCAGGTCCTTTGGTCCTTGCGGAAGGGAAAAAGGACGAGCGATGATGATCGTCTTACTATAGAAGTTATCTTCTTCCCAAGCATATCCAATACTGGAAAAGACAATACACAGGCTACAGGCAAGACTGGCTAAGAGTACACGACGTAAAGGTTTTCTCTTCATAATAGTTTTCCCTAGACACCACTCCACTACCCCTTAAGTATATCACGTGAATTCGTTCACCACCAATGAAAGATCAGTAAGAATCTGTATTGGCAGAAAAATGGCGAGGCTTTATGACGACCAGAGGAGTTAGGACTTGGAAGGCGAAGGGAGCTTCTTTCGCGACGGATTTTTTTTTGTTTTGTTCTGTTCGGCAAGCAGACGGTCAAGCTTCATGTTGAGGTTGACCAAACTGCCTTGGAGGGTCTCAACTTTTGTCAGCAATCTGTTGTAATCCTCCTTGGACGGAAGATTCAGTAAGGCAAGCAGAGTGTCCATACTCTTGTCTATCTTGCCCTTCGTCGATGAAGCATTACGTAAGACCTGCTTCATAAATCCAGAGACCACAGGGTGAGAAAGCGCCTCTTTAGCAAAACGCGCCATGCCTTCCTCACTTGCTTCGTAGAGCTTGTCGAAAATGGTCTGTTCTTCTTTCACTGGTCTGTATAAAACGAACGAAGGGTTTATAGAAGAGTATAACAGACAACTACGAGGGAGGAAGAAAGTGTCGTGAACTGGGAGATTTTTGTCGGATATTTTACCGGGCTGCGTTTTATCGCAGACGATCTCCCGCTTTCCGTGTTACTCGGGACTGCCCTGGCTGCTCATATGCTTGACGGCATAATGTGTCATCTTTTCGCCTATAACAACGGGTACTCGAAAGGGCTGTGGACCGTTCTAGGATTCATCTTCGGCGTGTGGGCAGTGTTGGTATTGATTGTCCTTCTCAAGCGAGAAGAAAAAGCGGGCAGGTTGTGACCCTGCCCGCTTCTATCAGCTTAATTGCTGGAGGCAAGAGCGGATTTGGTCTAAATCGGGCATATTTCTCGCGTCTTCTGTCACCCAGGCGTATCTGACAGTTCCACTTTTGTCGATGACAAACGCGGAGCGCTTGGAGACGCCGTTAAATCCGAGAAGATTATCGTAGAGCGATCCATACGCAGAAGACACAGTCTTATTAAAATCGCTTAACAACGGGAAGTTGTACCCCTCTTTGGCCGCCCAAGCATCGAGCGCAAAAGGGCTGTCTACACTGATACCAACAACCTGAGTGTTATCATTCTGTAGCGAATTCACGCTGTCACGCACCGAGCAAAATTCTTTTGTGCACACCTGCGTAAAAGCGAGCGGAACGAAGAGAAGCACAGTGTTCTTTTTCCCTTGCAGATCACTCAGCTTAAAGTCCTCCATCTTGTTGGTCTTCAATGTAAAATCCGGCGCTTTCTGTCCAACTTGAACGCTCATATGTCCTCCTCTGTGGATGTAATATCTTCTTCAACCGACACGACAACTTCTTCTGCTGCTACTTCATCCTCTTTTTCGGCGAGAAGCGCAAGACTGACCACCCGTTCTTCTGCTCCGGTGTTCAAGAGCCGCACGCCCTGCGTGTTTCTGCCTATGACACGAAGCTCTGCCATACGCAAGCGGATGATTCTTCCGGTATCGGTCACGAGCATCAGGTGGTCATCGTCCTTCACTTGCCGCATGCTCACGACCTCGCCGGTTTTGTCGGTGGTGCGCATGGTGATGACGCCCTTGCCACCGCGCGATTGAACACGATACCCGTCTACATCGCTCCGCTTCCCGTAGCCACGAGCAGAAACCGTGAGCAACGTGGCTTCTTTATTGATGGTTTCCAAAGAGACTACTGCATCGTTCTCTTCGATCGTGATTCCCTTCACGCCGTATGTACCACGCCCGGTCGGTCTGACTTCTTCTTCTGGGAAGCGGATCGCTTGACCACTCTTGGTGGACAGCAATACCTCTTGTTGTCCGTCGGTGAGACGCACGCCAATGACTTCATCGTCGTCTTCTAGCGCCAGCGCGATGATGCCGTCGCGTCGAGGGTTGGAATAGGCCATCAATTCAGTCTTCTTCACCAGACCCTTGCGTGTTGCAAAGACTAAGAAGTTTCCTTCTTTGAACTCTCGCACTGGCAGAAAAGCCGAGATACGTTCTCCTTCACGTAACGGGAGCAAGTTGACCAGCGCTTTGCCGCGCGCGGTACGGCTCGCTTGCGGAATCTCGTGGACTTTCACCCAGTACACGCGCCCTTTGGTGGTAAATACCATGAGGAATGAATGAGTCGAGGAGACAAACAAATGCTCGACAAAATCTTCTTCTCGGGTATTGGCACCAACCACACCTTTCCCGCCGCGACGCTGTGAGCGATACAAAGTCACTTGATTGCGTTTGATATATCCCTCGTGGGAAACAGTCACGACCATATCTTCTTCGGCAATCAGGTCCTCATCGGACAGGTCAGTCGTCTCAGAGACGATCTGGGTGCGGCGCTCGTCGGCAAAGCGGGTTTTTATATCATTCAGTTCTTCTTTGATGATCGCATCAATCTCTTGCGCGCTGGCCAAGACCTCTTGCAAGCGATTGATTAACGCAACCGTCTCGTTGTGTTCCTCTATGATCTTTCCCTGCTCAAGTTGCGTAAGCCGCTGCAAACGCATATCGAGAATGGCTTGGGATTGGCTTTCACTCAGGGAGAATTGGGCCATTAAGGTGAGACGAACCGCGGCCGGATTTTGTCCTTGACGAATGACCTGGAGCACCGCATCGAGATTATTGAGTGCGATCTTCAAGCCATCAAGAATATGCAGGCGATCCTGGGCTTTTTTTAGATCGAACGCTGTGCGCCTTCTTACAACCTCGCGGCGATGTTTCAGGAAAAGCGTCAGCGTATCTTTGAGTGTCAGTAGTTTAGGGCGACCATCGACAATCGCCAGGAGGATGACGCCGAACGACTCTTGCATCGGCGTCATTTTGTACAACTGGTTGACCACGATGTTGGGGGTCGCATCGCGCTTCAATTCGATGACGATGCGCATGCCGTCGCGATCAGACTCGTCACGCAGGTCAGAAATCCCTTCGATACGCTTTTCGTTGACCAGCTCAGCAATACGTTCAATGAGTCGCGCTTTGTTCACCTGAAAAGGAATCTCATTAACGACGATAGTGCTTTTTCCGCTGCGCTCGTTGGTTTCAATCGATATCCGTGCGCGCATCTGGATAATGCCTTTGCCAGTTTCATACGCTTCACGAATTCCGCTAGTGCCGTAAATAAATCCGGCGGTGGGAAAATCCGGACCAGGGATGTAGCGGCGTAGGTCAGCGTTGTTGAGAGAAGGGTTCTCAAGCAATGCAATTAACGCGTTGCTGACTTCTCCCAGGTTGTGCGGCGGAATGTTAGTTGACATTCCCACGGCGATTCCCGAAGCACCGTTAATGAGGAGATTCGGAACTTTGGCCGGAAGGACAAGGGGCTCCTGAGTTGAGTCGTCGTAATTGGCAGCAAAGTCGACCGTATCTCTATCGATGTCAGCGAGCATTTCTCCGGCGATGCGGGTCATGCGGATTTCGGTGTACCGCATCGCGGCCGGCGGGTCACCGTCGATAGAGCCAAAATTCCCTTGCCCGTCAATGAGCGGATAGCGCAACGAAAACTCTTGCGCCATACGCACGATCGTGTCGTAGACCGCGACGTCGCCGTGGGGATGATATTTTCCAATTACATCGCCGACGATACGAGCAGATTTTTTGTACGCGCGATTCCAGTCATTGCTCAACTCCGACATGGCATAAAGCACACGACGGTGCACTGGTTTTAGTCCGTCACGCACATCAGGCAGCGCGCGCCCGATGATGACGCTCATAGCGTAGTCCATATAGGACTGCCGCATTTCCTGTTCAATATTGACGGTTACTGGGCCGTTGTTCGGTGATAATAATTCCATAGCTAAGCGAGTGCATTGTCGGTAAAGAATCACGTACCGCGCGCCACGCAATACGGTTTATGTGTCGCGTAGTACGAGTTGCGTAAAGCGAAATAAGAATTCAGAATGGACAAGCTTTGCTTCTCTACCTTTTCGGTCCCTCTTTTGACTACTGGATTCTGACTTCTGACTTCTGTCTTCCTCAGATGTCTAGATTCTTCGCGGCCAGCGCATTTTCTTCGATGAAGCGGCGTCGTGGCTCGACCTCATCACCCATAAGTGTGGAAAAGACCTCGTCGGCTTCATAGGCGTCTTCGATTTTCACGTGCAGGAGAGTACGAGATTCTGGGTCCATGGTGGTTTCCCACAGTTGCTCAGGGTTCATTTCTCCTAGCCCTTTGTAGCGCTGAATTTCCATTCCCTGGCGTGAACGAGCGTGAATGTAATCAACAATCGCTTGTTGATCAGCAAGTGTGACAGCTTCGTCTTTTTCCACGAGCGTGAACGGAGGGGAACCGATGATTTGCAGCTCGGTAAACGTACGGATCAGTTCGTGCGCCTCAGGAGACGTAAGGAAGTCGTCATCGAAGACGGTGTGAATTCCAGAACCATTGGTTTTGGCGGTTACGATGATGCGATAGCCACCAATTTCCTTATCTTCTTCGGCGAAAAATGAGATCGGCAGAAGGTCTGGAAAGCGAGATTTTACCGTTTCTTCAGCTTTGGAAAAAATTTGTTCGAGTGCTGCACGATCTTTAAGAGCTTCTGCAGAAAACCCGGCCTGACTAAATAAGGCGGATACAACACGGCGATCCCTGCCTTTCCGCTCAACAAGGTCAAGAAGTTTTTCACAGCGAGCGAACTCTTTTACCCAACTCTTGAGTTGCTCTCCTGCGAGCAGTCCGACTGTGATATTCTCGATTCCGGCATTGATGAGGAAATCTTCGAGCGCGGTGTCATCCCTGACGTATCTTTCTTGTTTGCCTTTTTTTATTCGATACAGCGGCGGTTGAGCGATGCACAAATAGCCGTTCTCTATAATTCCGGGGAGCTGTCGGTAGAAAAATGTGAGGAGAAGGGTACGGATATGCGAGCCGTCAACATCCGCATCGGTCATGATAATCACTTTATGATAGCGCAGTTTAGAGAGATCACTCTCTTCTTTTCCTACTCCCGCACCAAGAGCAGTAATGAGAAGCTTAATTTCCTGCGAAGAAAGCATCTTATCGAAACGGGCTTTTTCGACGTTGAGGATTTTTCCACGCAAAGGAAGGATAGCTTGGTTCGCACGATTTCTGCCTTGTTTGGCTGATCCTCCTGCAGAATCTCCCTCGACAATAAAGATTTCGCTCTTGGCCGGATCGCGTTCTTGACAGTCGGCGAGCTTTCCAGGAAGCGAACCAGAATCGAGTGCGCCTTTCCGGCGTGCTAGTTCTTTTGCTTTACGTGCAGCCTCGCGAGCACGGGACGCTTCAAGACTTTTTTGACCGATCTTTTTTGCTTCAGCAGGATGCTCCTCGAAATACGCTCCGAGTTTTTCATTAACGAGCGCTTCGATGAAGCCTTTGACCTCACTATTACCGAGCTTGGTCTTTGTCTGTCCTTCAAACTGAGGCTCAGGGACTTTTGCACTAATGACGGCGGTGAGTCCTTCACGAATATCTTCACCTTGGAGCCCCTCTTGATCTTTTTTGAGCAGACCATAAGAGACGGCGTAGGAGTTCACTGTTCGTGTGAGCGCGGCTTTCAAGCCAACAAGATGGGTTCCACCTTCAATGGTGTTGATATTGTTGGCGAAGGTGTAAATGTTTTCTGCATACCCGTCATTCCATTGCAGGGCAACTTCAGCTTCGATCCCGTCTTTCTCCCCTTTGAGATAGATCACTTTGGGGTGAATAGGAGCTTTTGCACGCCCTAAATGCTCGACGAAGGAAACGATGCCGCCCTCGTAGAAGAAATCGTGGTGCTTTTCAGGATCGCGTTCGTCTGAGATAGAGATTCGTAGCCCGGAGTTCAGAAAGGCGAGTTCTCGCAGTCGCTGAGAAAGATAATCGAAACTATACTCCCGCTCGCCGAAGATCTCGACGTCGGGCTTGAATGTGACTTTCGTTCCGCGCTCTTCGGTGACGCCGATTTCTTTGAGCGCTTCTTCTGGTGTACCTCTGTGGTAGCGCTGCTGATAAACTTTGCCGCCGCGCTTAATTTCGAGATCGATTTGTTCAGACAGTGCATTGACGACGGAAATACCAACGCCGTGGAGTCCGCCAGAGACTTTATAGGCGCCCTTATCAAATTTTCCGCCAGCGTGGAGCTTCGTCAGCACAACTTGCGTGGCAGAGACTCCTTCAGCCTCGTGTATCTCGGTGGGAATACCGCGACCGTTGTCTTCTACGGTCACGCTATTGTCGATGTGGAGAGTAACTTTGATCTCAGTGCAATATCCGGCTAATGCTTCGTCTACAGAATTATCGACGACCTCAAACACGAGATGGTGAAACCCTCTCTCAGCGGTATCGCCGATATACATTCCCGGTCGCTTGCGTACTGCTTCGAGTCCTTCAAGGACTTTAATATGGCTCGCCCCGTAATCTTGCTCGAGCATGCACCCCTCAAAAATGGATTTATAAAATTGTTATTTTCTTTTGATGATGAGTCAAGAAAGATTAGCATTGATAGCCTCTTAAGTAAATAAGATTTCACGAAGAAGATTAAATTAGAACGATTTTTCAAAATTAAAAAATCCTCATAGGCATAACCACATACGAGAAGTCACTATCTTTCTCTGCTGTTATCAAGCCTGGGCTCGCTTCGTCTTTGAGATACAGGGTCATTTTTTGCTCCTCGCCGATGACAGTCAGCATTTCGGTTAGATAGCGACCATTGAATCCGATAATGAGTGTATCCCCGCCGTGGTCGATAGCGATCTCTTCAACACCTTCACCAAGATCAGGCGTGTTGACCGAGACTTCCATCTTCTCTTTCTCGATTTGCAGCTTTACTCCGCGAGAACGTTCGGTAGTCAACACGAGCAAACGACGTAATGCTCCAAGCAGGTCTTCGCGAGAGAATGAGATCTCGTGATTTTTCTCTCTGGGGATCACTTGTTGATAGTCGGGAAACTCGCCCTCAACCAGTCGCATGGAAAGTTCGGTCGTCTCCTTGACGAGCGTTGCTATAGACCCGTGGATGGTGAACTCCACATTCTCTTCTCCTTTTTCGAGTAGCTTGCGCGCTTCCACGAGTCCTTTGCGCGGAAGAATCGTGCTGGGCCACGAGGATGGTGGACTCACGGTTTCGCGCTCGATCAACGCAAGCCGATGTCCGTCACTTGAGACCATGCGTATCTTACCCGTTTTTTGCCCTTTATTGGCGTTACACGGCTCGATATAGACGCCGCTGAGGTTTGGCCTTGATTCGTCGGGAGAGGCCGCGAAGAGCGTCTTCTCGATCATTTCCCGTAGGGTCTGGCTGGGAAGAGAAACCGCGACCTTCTTCTCTTCGTCATCACGCGTTGATGACGAAGGACCGATAGCCGGAAATTCTTTGGGATCAAGACTCGCCATGCGGAATCGCGATCTCCCACTGCTGACCTCAACCCATCCATTCCCGGTGGAACGAAGAGAGACGAGATTCGGTGGCAGCTCACGGATGATCTCGTAAAGTTTACGTGCATCGGTCGTGACTGCGCCATTTTTTTTCACTGTCGCTTTGCATCGCTGCCGGAGGCCAACCTCGAGGTCGGTCGCTCCGAGAGATAGTTCTCCCTCTCCTGACTCAATCAGGACATGAGAGAGGATGGGTAGAGTGGATCGCTTCTCTACGACTCCTTGGACAAGGTACAAACAGCGAAGTAAGTCTTCTTTCTCTAGCGTGCTTTCCATGACGATCTCCTGTCGCTCTTTTCTTTCTTCTTACCCGTTGCTCTTTGTTTCTTCACTCCCCTCTCCTCACCACTTTATCCACACCTCTTCCCTTTTTTTCACCACCAAATTTTTTCCTCCCCTCTTACTTCTACTCTTCTTTCTTTTTTATACATAGTAGTAGTAGGGGGTGTGAATATGTGGATAACTCACTTATGTATGTAATAAATAAAGAAAAGTTATTCACACCCCCCTGTGAATAACTCTGCAAAATTATCCACAGGGGCAAAAGTTATTCACAGGTTATTCACAGGTTATTCACATACTTATTCACAGGTTATTCACATACTTATTCACAGGGTTATTCACATACTTATTCACAGGTTATTCACAGGGTTATTCACACCCCTGTTGATCATTCTTCTACGCCGTATACGAGGTGCTCGACACGGGAGAGAACCGCGCGCAGCTCCTCGTCCTCTTTGAAGCGGTTTTCGATCGCCGCACAGGCGTACAGCGCAGTGGTGTGATCTTTGCCGCCAAAGCGCACGCCAATCATCGGATACGAGGCCCCGGCCAGTTTTCGACAGAGAAACATAGCGACTTGACGGGGAAAGGCAACGAACTGCGTCCGTTTCTTGGACGTGAGGTCAGTGACACGAATGCCAAAGTATTTGCACACTGCCTTTTGCACCGTCTCAATCGAAACTTCCTTCTCTTTCTCTTTTCCGTTCTTCAGCAAGTTTTGCAGGACTTGATTTGCCAGATCGACCGTAATCGGACTTTTGGTCAGGGAGGAGAACGCTTCGAGCTTGGTCAACCCGCCTTCGAGTTCGCGCACGTTGGCCGTCACACTGCTTGCGATGAAAAGCGCCACCTCTTGTGGGAGATGAATTTTCTTCAGTTGAGCTTTTTTCTGCAAGATTGCTACGCGAGTTTCGAGATCCGGCGGCTGGATATCGGCAATCAGTCCCGATTCAAATCGGTTGCGTAGCCGTTCCTCAAGACCTTCGATCTCATTCGGGAATTTGTCTGAGGTGAGAATAATCTGCTTATGTGATTGATGTAATGTATTGAAGGTATGAAAAAATTCTTCCTGGGTACGTTCTCGTCCCGAGAGAAACTGTACGTCATCGAGAATCAATATGTCGGCTTGACGAAACTTACTCTTGAACTCGTCCATGCGATCGCGCCGCAAATGAGAGATCAATTCATTGGTGAATGATTCTGAAGAAAGATAAAAAACACTTTTACATCCTTGCTTCACAATGGCTTCGTGGCCAATAGCATTAATCAAGTGTGTCTTGCCGAGGCCGACGCCACCATAAATGAACAGTGGGTTGTAATTTTTTCCCGGACTTTCGGCGACCGCCCGTGCTGCGGCGTGAGCGAATTGATTGCCACCACCGACGATAAAGGTTGAGAAGGTGTAGTTCTGGACAAGTCCGTTTTTCTTTGTCGCATTGCGTGCGGGTTCGGCTTTAGCGTCTTCCTTCTCCTCGGTGATAGAGGGGAAGAGCTCACCTTGCTTCTTAGTTGCCACATGAAACGTGAGGTGAACGACGTTGCCGGCGATATCCAACAACGACTGTTGTAACATCGGCGCAAGGTTTTCAAGCAGCCAGTCGCGAAAAAGTGCGTTCGGCACTTCGAGGTGCAGCGTGTTCTCTCGCAATGCGAGTGGTCGTATCGGCTTGAGCCAGGTTTCGGTCTGGACTGGTCCCACCTTTCCCGCCACGTCACTCAACACCTGCGCCCACACCCGCTGCACACCGGTCTCCCCAATAACCTTGGTGAGGAAGTTATTCACACCTGTGAATAACTCTCCAACTTGCGTTACCATAGGAAGTTTTCCCCCTCCGCCACGGAGTTTTCCACACACCTCTCCCCCACCTTCTGTCTCTCCGTCCCAGGATCACCCGGTCAATGGGTCTGTGCCCTTGGGCAGGAGGGGAAAGGACTTCACTACTTTCCTTCACCTACATGTACTGGAAAAAAATAAATCGAAGAGAACGAGTATGCGAAGGCTTAAACGTTTTTTTTTTCGAATGCAAGTAAAAAATTGAGGTAGTGTGGAAGTGTGTGTCTTCGCACAGATTTTTTCTTTGCCTTGACTGGCCGGAATCGGGGTGTTAGCTGAAGGAAAATTTCCACTTGTAATGAGCACTCTCTATGTCTACGTCCGACAAGCTTTTTCTCGAAGCACAGCAATACATCCCTGGTGGGGTCAACAGTCCCGTCCGCGCCTGGCGCGCTGTTGGCGGCAATCCGCTCTTCATTCAGCGCGGTCGTGGTTGTCGTGTCATGGACGCTGACGGCAAAGAATATGTTGATTACGTAGGGTCTTGGGGGCCATTAATCGCCGGGCATGCACACCCACAAATTGTGAAGGCGATTGAGGAGAGCCTCAAGCGCGGGACCAGCTTTGGCGCCCCGACGCCAAAAGAAATTGAACTGGCGAAAGCGATTGTTGACGCAGTTCCGTCAATAGAGAAAGTTCGGCTTACCTCTTCTGGCACAGAAGCGACGATGACCGCCCTTCGCCTTGCGCGCGGATATACACAGCGAAGCAAGATTATAAAGTTTGATGGCTGCTATCACGGTCATAGCGATGCACTATTAGTTCGGGCCGGCTCTGGAGCGCTAACGCTTAGTCTACCCGATAGCCACGGTGTCCCAGAAGCGTTTGCCAGTCAGACACTCGTCGCCAAGTATAACGATCTCACGAGCGTGGCGGCCTACTTCGAGGCTGATCCGAATGGCATCGCTGCCATCATCGTCGAGCCGATTGCCGGGAACATGGGCCTTGTTCTTCCAAAACCTGAGTTTCTTGCCGAGTTACGGCAACTGACGCAACAGTATGGCGCGCTGTTGATCTTTGATGAGGTCATCTCCGGTTTCCGTATGGGTAGAGGCGGAGCGCAGGAACTATACAAGCTCACACCTGACCTGACCTGTTTAGGAAAGGTTGTTGGTGGTGGAATGCCTTTAGCGGCGGTTGGGGGCAAACGCGAGATCATGGACCAACTTGCTCCGGTTGGATCGGTGTACCAGGCCGGAACACTTTCAGGAAATCCGTTGGCAGTAACTGCTGGGATTGAGACCTTAAAAATTATCAATACCCCTGGAACCTACGAGCGACTCAATGAGCTTGGAACAATGATGGCAGAGGGGTTGCGGCAAGCAATCAAAGATACGGGCACCCTGGCCTGTGTGAACCAGATTGGCTCTATGTTCACGTTGTTCTTTGGTGTGCACGCTGTTCATGATAGGACGACTGCTGCCCGGAGTGATACCAAAGCGTTTGCCCGGTACTTTCAGGGAATGATTGAGCGAGGCGTTTATCTTCCTCCTTCACAATTTGAAACGGCTTTCATTTCCCTGGCGCATAGCGAGGCTGACGTGCAGGAAACAGTTGCGGCTGCGAAAGAGGTGCTGCGGAGTATGCGATAAATAAATCGAACCACACAGCGTTGCCACCCTGTCTACCCGGCCGCTCATGCTGAGCATAGCTCAAAGGGCGAAGTCGAAGCATGCGTCGCACGTGATTCGTTGCCCTTCGACTTCACTTCGCGTAGTTTATCCTGAGCTTGTCGAAGGGCTCAGGACGAGCGGTAAAGTAGTCCATTGCGGATAAGGGAGTGTACGAGTCTTCTGTAGTTCAATGTAGAGACCGTGAGGATCAGTGGCCAAAGAAAACCCATTAGTTACTTATGCCAAGTACAGCGCGATCGGCATCGAGTTCGCGGTCGCTGCCATTGTTGGAGTCGTTGGTGGGAGTTATGTTGACTCGTACTTTGGTACAAGTCCGTGGGGAGTCTTCATTGGCTCGATCCTCGGTCTTGCTAGTGGTGTCTATCGTCTTGTGACTGTCTTACAAGGAATGTCCGCGCGCCGTGAACAACAGAACCATAGCAAAGATTGAACAGCTCAACCTTGCTTTCATCGGCGTAGTGACTTTGCTTGGCTGGGGACTAAACCTTGTTCATGTTCCAAGTTTTCTTGCTGGTGGCCTCATTATGCAGATCAATTTTTGGCTGCTCAAGAAAATCGTCTCACTTCTACTCTTTCGTACTGGCGAAGGTCAACAAAACAGACGCGGAGCGACTTTCTTGGTGATTGCTAAGAGTCTGATTTTTCTCCTGTTGCTCAGTGCACTGTTCATTCGTTACCCAATCGAGCCGTTGAGTTTTATGGCTGGGGTCTCTTTACTGGTTGTGACCTGCATGATAGTCAGCCTGTTCGACTCGTGGAACGGTTCCCGAGTAATCGCATCAGAAAAATACCGAGTCTAATCTCATAATCTTTAATTTACGGTGCATTCATGGAGCATCCCTTTACTTGGGTTTCTGTCATTCCCGGCCTGAGCGCGATACCTGCTCATGTGGCGACCTCGCTCATTGTTGCAGCCGTTCTTGTCATTTTTACCTTACTGGCCCGCCGCCAACTCAATGCGGCAGTGGATCCAGCCGTACCTGACGGTTCGTTGAGCCTGCGCAATATCGCCGAGTTACTGGTGGAAGGCATTTCTGGCATGGCTGAGAGCACAATTGGTCACCACTGGCGCAAGTATATCAATCTGTATGGTTCATTCTTTGTTTTTATCCTTTTTGCCAACTTGATCGGACTCGTTCCTGGATTTGCACCTCCGACGGCCAATTTCAATGTCACCTTTGCTTTAGGATTGGTCTCGTTTATCGCGTACAACTTTTTCGCCTTCAAAGAGCAAGGACTTGCATATCTCAAGCATTTTGCGGGTCCACTGCTCATTCTTGCGCCACTCATGTTTCCTCTGGAAATCATCAGTAACTGTGTCCGCCCCCTTTCTCTTAGCTTGCGGCTTTTAGGGAATATGACTGGTGACCATCTGACCATCGAAATCTTTACTGGCCTTACCAAAGTCGTCATCCCGGTGATTTTCTATTTCCTGGGAGCGTTCGTTTGCTTTCTGCAGGCGTTCGTCTTCACTTTGCTCAGTATGGTCTACGTGGCCAACGTAGTCGGCCACGTAGACCATCACTAATAAAGATTGCCACATTAACCACTTTCTGAACGGCGAAGGGGCGAGGAGTGGAAGAGGATAAGAGGAGAGGCGTGCCCACGACACTTCGTCAGGAGGGAAGTACGAAAGGAGTCCGTATGAAGAAGTTAGGTTTGGTTGGTGCCTTTATGCTCGTGATGCTGCTGGCGGCTGCCGGCAGTGCGTTCGCTCAAGACGGGAGCGATAACGCTGGCAGAGGATTGATTGGTTTAGGCGCTGGTCTGGGTATGGGCATTGCCGCTGCCGGAGCTGGTGTCGGTCAAGGGAGGACGGTTGCTTCAGCGATGGAGTCAATCGGTCGCAATCCGAACTCGGCTGACCGTCTATTTCAACCGATGATCATCGGTTTAGCACTGATTGAGTCGCTGGCGATTTATGCGCTGCTGATTACCTTCTTGCTCCAAAACAAAATATAACACCGGCGTCCGCAATCGAGTGAAAAGAGAGAGGCGTAGCCCACAAGGTTACGCCTCTTTTGTTTTAGAGGTAGCCCTTTTGGAGCAAATACTCCGCCATCAACACCGCACCTTTGGCCGCGCCCATCTTGGTGTTGTGACTGACTAGCATATATTTGACAGCATTCTCTAGCGCGCCGTCCTTACGCAGGCGACCGACCGAGGTTGCCATACCGTCTTCGGCGTCACGATCAAGCCGTGGCTGCGGGCGGAAGGGATCATCATGCAGAATGATCATATGCCGCGGTGACGAAGGAAGACCGAGGCTGATGAATTCTTTGCCGAACTCGATCATTGCCGCGTGCGCGTCTTCCACCGAGCACGGATTTGTCATTGAGGCCCACACAGCCTCAGTGTGTCCCTCTAAGACCGCAGCGCGTGTGCAGGTGGCGCTGACGAGAAAATTCGCCGGTCGAATCGCTCCTTCGCCGAGTGCGCCAAGAATCTTGTGAGTTTCTTTCTCGACCTTTTCTTCTTCACCTGAAATGAAAGGAATGATGTTGTCGAGCATATCGAGCGCGACCACACCTGGTGAACGGCCAGCGCCTGATACCCCCTGCATTGAGGTCATGAGGATTTTCTTGAGGCCAAAAGTGTCAAACAACGGCTTCAGCGTAATCGCAAGCCCAATAGTTGTACAATTGGGCTGCGTAGCAATAAATCCTTTCCAACCCCGATTCTTTTTCTGCACGTCGATCAAACGAATGTGATCGAGATTCACGCCAGGAATGAAGATCGGCACGTCTTGCTCATAGCGATGCGCGGACGCCGTACTCACGACAGGCGTCGTCTTGGCATAGAGCGGTTCCAACTCACGTGCGGGTTCAGACTCAACCGCTGAGAACACCAAGTCGATACCATTCAAATTCAGCGATGACGCTTCATAGACCGGCAGCGGCAACGCCTCCTGTGGCGGCTCTTCCTGACACCACCAGCGGCGCGCGCCGGTCTTCGGATCACGGATTGCTTCAGCGTAACTCTTTCCGGCCGAACGTTCAGAGGCAGCCAACGCTTTTACTTCAAACCACGGATGATTCCGCAGGGCCACTAAAAATTGCTGGCCCGCAATTCCTGTAGCACCCACGACAGCGACATTTTTTTTCATGGCACACAAGTGAACGTGAGCGCTCTTGGTTTGTCAACACCATGAAACCCTCGTAAGGCGTGAAACGTGGTGCGTAACGCGTAAAAGGGAATAAGAATTCAGGAGCCAGCAGGAGCCAGCGGGAATAATGAATCGGGGAACCGGGGCGGGGCAGTCGCCGGTTCCCCGATTCTCCGTTTCTCCGTTTCCTTCTCCAGTTTCTGTCTCCTGGCTTCCGTATCTTCCTCGCCCTCCTGTTGACTTCGCGCGGAGAACTCATAAGACTTCAGCCCACGACAAGGAGCACGTATGGCTATCGAGTACTTCGAGGAATTTGAGATTGGTGCAGAGTATAAGACGCATGCGCGGACGATCACGGAGACTGACATTGTTTCCTTTGTGAACCTCTTTGGATTTCATGAGCCACTGTTCATCGATATGGAGTTCGTCAAAAACAACAGCATATTTGGTAGCCGCATTGCGCCGGGCTCTTTCACGTTTGGCTTATCGGAAGGGATGACGATCCAATCCGGGTTGGTGAAAGGCGGTATGGCGTTGCTTGGTGTCGAAGAAATGAAGATTCCCGCCCCGTTGCGCTGCGGCGATACAGTGCATATCAAGGTAAAGGTGTTGGCGAAGCGTGAAACCTCGAAGCCGGATCGTGGCATTGTCACCTCTGAACAACAAGTGATTAATCAGAAGGGCGAAGTGTTGTTGCAGTACACGGTGAATCGGATGATTCGGCGCAGACCGAAGGCGTAGTATCCCCTCTTCCGGTAAACAAACAAACCAGCCCTCACCCTCTCCCTCAGAGAGAGGGTGAGGGGATAGAACTGTAAGACTATGGACGCAACTCTCGTCTCTCGCTTAACAGACCTCGTCGGCCCTGAAGGCGTCGTTTCACATAAGACCAATCTCTCCGTCTATGACTGTGACGGCTATACCTTAGAGAAATCACTGCCTGAGATCGTCGTCTTACCGCGCTCGACCGAGGAAGTAGCTGCTATCGTCAGACTCTTGCATAAAGAGAAAGTCGCTTTTGTTCCACGTGGGGCGGGGACTGGCTTGAGTGGGGGGTGCCTGCCGATCGAAGCTCCAGTGATGATCGGTACCAGCCGCATGAACAAAATCCTGCATGTCGATTTGCGCAACCGCTACATCGTCACACAAGCCGGGGTCGTCAATTTATGGGTCAGCAACGCCGTTAAAGGCGAAGGGTTTCAATACGCGCCTGACCCGTCGAGTCAACAAGCCTGTACGATTGGTGGCAATGTCGCGGAAAATTCTGGTGGACCGCACACTTTGAAGTATGGAGTGACGACCAATCACGTCCTTGGAATGGAGATGGTTTTGCCGGATGGTGAGATCGTAACCCTTGGCGGCACGGTGGAAGATACTCCTGGTT
>Ga0070741_10009477_pt1 | contig 18878 bp, 13 predicted proteins | sample Coa_R1_4_FD_66440 | JGI IMG/M metagenome (GOLD analysis project Ga0070741, IMG submission 66440) | Surface soil microbial communities from Centralia Pennsylvania, which are recovering from an underground coalmine fire - Coalmine... | ecosystem: Environmental > Terrestrial > Soil > Unclassified ...
GTGTACGGCGTTGCCGAATGGATCGAAGATGGAGGCGACGTCGCGATTCACCCAGTCGGGATGGCGCCAAATGTTGGTCATCGGCAGCGCGATGTACTCGGCGAACGCGCCGTCGCGATTGACGCCTACACCGAAGGTCTTGGCGCACAGATGTCGCCTGCCGGCGAGGCAGTTGCGGCATTGGCCGCAGGTGACGTGCCCTTCGCCACTGACGATGTTGCCCGTGAAGAAATCGCTAACATTCGAGCCGACCTGGACGATCTCGCCTACGAACTCGTGACCGATGACGGTGCCCACGCGGATGGTCTTGCGCGCCCAGTCGTCCCACTTGTAGATGTGAAGGTCGGTGCCGCAGATGCCCGTGCGGTCGACGCGGATCAGGACGTCGTTGATCCCGATCTTCGGCTCGGGGACGTCTTCGAGCCACAAGCCTGGCTCGGATTTACTTTTGACTAGCGCTTTCACTGACTCAATGATCGCACGCGGCTATGCAGGTCAGGCTAGTCGAGTTGCGCGGAACGGCCAATTGGGTGGCGGCGTTTCGGAGTCAGCACGCGCTGCAATGCGGGGACTGACGAGATATTTGCGCGCCGCAGTTGCGCGAAAATATTCCGTCTGTCCCCCTATTGCCCCGAGAGACCAATCCAGACGGCGTCGCTCCGTACCCACCACAGTGGACTGTGAAGAATCTTGCAGGCTGTGCTCTTTACGCCAGGATCGCGCGGACCGGGTTGCCCTTTACGTCCGTCAAACGAAAGTGGCGGCCTTGGAATTTGTACGTCAGCTTCGTGTGATCCACGCCCAGGCAGTACAGGATCGTGGCGTGAAGGTCGTGCACGTCCATCGGGTCCTGCACTACGTTGTAGCTGAATTCGTCCGTCTGGCCGTACGTAACGCCGCCCTTGATGCCGCCGCCGGCCATCCAGATGCTGAAGCAGCGCGGATGATGGTCGCGGCCGTAGTTCGTGTCCGTCAGCGTGCCTTGCGAGTAGACGGTGCGGCCGAATTCGCCTGCCCAGATCACCAGCGTGTCGTCCAGCATGCCTCGCTGTTGCAGGTCCTGGATCAGGGCCGCCGACGGCTGGTCCGTTTCCGCGCATTGCTTGGCGATCTCGCGCGGGAGATTGTTGTGCTGGTCCCAGCCGCGATGGAAGAGTTGGATGAAGCGCACGCCACGCTCGGCCAGCCGCCGCGCCAGGATGCAGTTCGCCGCGTACGTTCCCGGCTTGCGCGCGTCCGGACCGTACATTTCGAACGTCGAGTCGGGCTCCTTCGAGAAATCGGCCAGCTCCGGCACCGACGTTTGCATCTTGTACGCCATCTCGTATTGCGAGATGCGCGTCTCGATTTCCGGGTCCTGGTATTGCTTGTAGTTCAGCTCGTTCAGCTTCCCCAGATCGTCCAAAAAACGGCGGCGCGCTTCGCCCGAATAGCCCGGCGGGTTCGAGAGGTACAGGACCGGGTCGCTGCCGGAGCGGAACTTGACGCCCTGGTACTTCGTCGGCAAAAATCCGCTGCCCCACTGACGATCCGCCAGCGCCTGCGTGTTGCCCGCGCCTTGCGACACCATCACTACGAACGCCGGCAGGTCCTTGTTCTCGCTGCCCAACCCGTATGACACCCACGCGCCGATGCTGGGCCGGCCGGCGAGCTGAAATCCGGTCTGGAAGAACGTCACCGCGGGATCGTGATTGATGGCGTCCGTTTGCAGCGAGCGGATCACGGCGATACGATCCGCCACCTTGCCGGTGTGCGGCAGCAACTCGCTGAGCCATGTGCCCGACTGACCATACTGCGCGAACTTGAAGATCGAGGGCGCGGTGGGGAATTTCGTCTGAAGCGCCGTCATGCCCGTCAGGCGCTGGCCCATGCGCACGGAATCGGGGAGTTCGGAGCCGTGCAGGCGTGTCAGGTTCGGTTTATAGTCGAACAGGTCGAGCTGCGACGGCGCGCCGTGTTGGAACAGATAGATGACGCGCTTCGCTTTCGGCGGGAAGTGCGGAAGGCCGGGCAGCCCGCCTATGGCCGCCGCGCGGGCGTCGTCGGAAAGCAGCGAGGCAAGCGCCGCCACACCGATGCCGGTGCTGGCCCGGCTGAAGAAGTGACGGCGCGTGATTGCCAGTCGCGCCTGGTCGTCAGGATTCATTGCTTGGTCACCATTTCGTCCATATTGAGAATCAGGCTGGCGACGGACGCGTAAGCCGCCAGTTCGCGACGGTCCAGCGAAGGATCGGCCGGGGTGTCGCCTTGCTTCAGGTAAGTCTCTATCTCCGGCTGCTTGCCTGCGAAATAATCGCGATGGTAATTCAGGTTGTCCTGCAGGATCTGGGCTTCGGCCGCGGACGGGTTGCGATCTAAGGCCAGCTTGAATCCGTAACGCAGGCGCGATGCCGCATCCGGGCCGCCTTGCTCCATCATGCGCTGCCCCAGGAATCGGGCCGCTTCGACGAACGTCACGTCGTTCATCAAGTCGAGCGCCTGCAGCGGCGTGTTGGTGCGGGTCTCGCGGACGACGCAACTCTCGCGCTGGGCCGCATCGAAGTTCACCATCATGGGTGGAGCGATGGTGCGCTTCCAGAAGATGTAGAGGCTTCTCCGATAAAGGTCCGGGCCCTTGCTCTGGATATAATCCATGTCTTGCATGGACAACTCCTTCCAGAGGCCAGCCGGCTGATATGGCTTGATCGACGGGCCGCCCAGCTTTTCGGTCAGCAGGCCGGCGACGTAGATCGCTTGATCGCGGATCATCTCGGCCGGGAGGCGGAAGCGCGGGCCGCGGGCCAGGAGGCGATTCTCGGGGTCGCGCTCAATCAGTTCGGGCGTGGTCTGGGACGACTGCCGATACGCCGCGCTGGTGACGATCAGCTTCTGCATCGCCTTCGCGTCCCAGTTCGTGCGAATGAATTCGGTGGCGAGCCAGTCGAGCAGTTCGGGATGCGAGGGCCATTCTCCCTGGGAACCGAAATCCTCGATGGTTTTGACGATACCCGTCCCGAAATACATCTGCCAGAAGCGATTCACGGTAACGCGCGCCAGCAGCGGATTCTGCGGGCTGATGAGCCACTCGGCGAACCCGAGGCGGTTGTTCGGAGCGCCCGCGGGCAGCGGCGGCAGGACCGCCGGAATGCCGGGCTGCACGATATCACCGGGTTTGTCGTAGGCGCCGCGGATCAGCAGGTGCGTTTGCTTCTGTACGGGGCTTTCCGCCATCACCATCACCGTGGTGAAAGAGCGCTGCAACTTCTCCTTGTCCCGTTTCAGCGACTGGTATTGCTTCCAGAGCTCGCGCGTGCCGGGGTCTGCGGCGTTTTCCAGGGCGTACCAGGTCACCACCTGTTTTTCGATCCTTGAAGGCGACGGCTTCGCAGCTACCGTGCCGATGGGCTCGCCGAGAGCGAGACCCGCAATTTCGTCCTCGCTCAGAATCCGGCCGTAGATATGGACGCCATCGATCATGCCGTGGAAGCGGTTCGCCGGGCCTGTGCCCGCGCCGATGCGGAACGGCTCCTTGAACATCTTGCCCGCGTTGCGGAAGGGCCGATAGAGGTTGTCGGCGAGCACCTGCGTCTTGGCGGGCTTGCCGTCGATGTAAACGTGTACTCCCTGGGCCATGATCGACCCATCGTACGTGGCCGTGACGTGATACCAGCGCTTCGCTTCGAGCTTCTGTTCCGTCTCGACGCGGATGGCGTCAGTGAGGTAGCTGCTGGTCAGATGGACGTGCACTTTGCCGTCGTGTAACTGGAGACCGTAACCTTTGCCCTGCGGGTTGTCGGTCATGCGCGAGAGAATACTTCCGGAGGCGGTCGAATCGGCATAAATCCACGCGGAGAGCGAGAAACGGTTATCGATGTCGAAACTGGCGGAGTCGCCGGCGTCGAGGTACTGTTGGCCGTCGAGGACCCCGGCTTTGCCGACTTTGCCCGGGGCTTCGGTAATCGCGCCGATGGGCTTCGGCTTCAGCGGCACTTCGTCGCTGGGATACCAGTAGGACGGGCACGGCTCGGGATTCGAACCGCAAGACGGTAGCCCGTGAGCCGCGGGCAGCTTCTGCTCCACTTCGTGAATCTGGTTTTCCAGCGCCTTGAGTTCCGCCTGCTGCTGCTTCGTGGGCGCCGGCACCGTCGGCGGCGAGTTGCCGTACTTCATAGCGCGGCCGTTCTCCGGCACGTTGTTGAAATAGGCGAAAACCTGGTAGAACTCCTTCTGTGTAAAGGGATCGTACTTGTGGTTGTGGCAGCGTGCACAGCCCAGCGTCAGGCCGAGGAAGACCGTGGACGTGGTCTCGACGCGATCGACGACGTACTCCACCGCGTACTCCTCGGGCACGATGCCGTCTTCGGTGTTGGCGCGGTGATTGCGGTTGAAGCCCGTGGCCATCTTCTGCGAAAGCGTGGCGTTCGGGAGCATGTCGCCGGCGATCTGCTCGAGCGTGAACTGGTTGAACGGCTGGTTGCGATTGAAGGAGTCAATTACCCAGTCGCGCCAGCGCCACATGTAGCGCTCCCCGTCATACTGATAACCGTTCGAGTCGGCGTAACGGGCCGCGTCGAGCCAGCGCTCGGCCATCCGCTCCCCATAGCGCGGCGAAGCGAGCAGTCGGTCGACAACTTTTTCATATGCGTTCGGCGATTTGTCGGCGAGGAACGCGTCCAACTCGGCGGGTGTGGGCGGGAGTCCCGTGAGGTCGAGCGTGACACGCCGCAGCAGCGTCTCGCGCGACGCTGCGGGCGACGGCTTCAGGCCTTCGCGATCCAGGCGCGCCAGGATGAAGTTGTCGATCGGGTTGCGCGGCCACGCCGCATCCGACACCTTCGGCAGCGGCGGGCGCTCAGGCGGAATGAAGGACCAGTGCTTTTGCCATTTCGCACCTTGCGCGATCCAGAGGCGCAGGGTTTCGATTTCGCCGTCGGAGAGCTTGAGTCCGGAGTAGGCGGGCGGCATGCGTACGGCCTTGTTGTCGGCGGTAATGCGTCGCACCAATTGGCTGGCTGCGGGATCGCCTTCGACAACGGCGTGACGGCCGCTTCCGAGGTCGGCCTTGGCGGCGGCTTCGCTATCGAGCCGCAGCGGGATCTTCTTGGCGACGGCGTCCGGCCCGTGGCAGCCATAGCATTTGTCCGATAGAATCGGCCGAACGTCGCGATTGAACTGAATGACACGGTCGGCGCACACGGCCGGCCAAGCGGAGAGAAACAGCGTGATCGCTGTACAACGTAGCATCTCGGGCCCTTTGGTGCTGTTAACAATTCTATCGAAAACGGGGCTGGGCGCGTCAGTTGAGCGTACCCGTACGTTCGGTGCAGCCCGGCGCCGTGTCCCGGTACACGTGGCAAGAGGATCGAAGTTTTTAAAGTGAAGTACGAATCCTACGATTGTGCACCTGGAGCTCGAGGCGGAATTCCGGGGACAGACCGATCTGTCCAGCCGGCGCAACGCCGCCAGCCGGGGACAGAGCTGTCAGTCCCCGTAGTTCCGGAGTTCTAATTCGACGCGAGGCCTTGCCGCTACATTTTGGCCGCAAATACTACAATGTGTCCGCCGGGCTCGTGCACGCCGATTTCTCGCATGCCATAGAACGTTGTGCGCTCCGGCATCGTCAGCGGATAACCGTCGAGGCGTCGCAGAGCGTCGGCGAAATCCTCGACTTCGACGAACAGCCCTACGTTGTTCGCGTCGCCTTTGGGTGCGAATTGCGGCTGGTCCTTCAGGACGCTGGCTATGGATTGCATCATTATCTCCGCGCCGTCGCGGACCAGGATGACGAAGCCCAGGCGACCTCCTTCCGGCACATCTACTGTCTTGGTGAAACCCATGCGGTCCACCCAGAACGGCAGTGACTTCTCGATTTCTTCGACCATCAGAACGGGTGTAAGTTTCATGCCCCGATACTAACGGGACGGAGCCCCCGCGGTATTGGAAAAAACGGCCACGGGCGTAGCGCCGGCGAATTCGTGGAAATCGTGGATGAGATGGGCCTGATCGAAATATCCGGCCTCGGCGGCGATGTCGGGCCAATCGCGGCGCTGCGAGCGCTGCGCCAGTTCGCAGGCATGGCGGAAGCGCAGGATCCGGCTCAGGTGTTTCGGGGTAAGACCGCTCTCCTGGAGACATCGGCGGCGGAACTGGCGAACGCTGAGTTTCGCTTGCGAGGCGACTTCGTCCAGATCGCAGGCCCCACGATGCGCGGATATCGCTTCGATGGCGCGCTGCACCGAGTTGGGCTGAGCCTGCGGCCGTGGGATACCGTTCAGCAGCAGCGCGACCGTCTCCCCGGGCGACTTTGCCTCGCGCAGACGCTGCTCCAACGTGCGAGCCCGCGCTCCCCAGGCGTCTTCCAGCGCGATGCTTTCGTCCGTCAATTCCGGTGGCGCGACACCCAGGCAGGTTCCCGCCTTGCCTGGACTAAACCTGACGCCTACCACCTGCATACCGGCGGGAAAGTGGAACCGCTGCTCAGCCGTCATCGTGCCCACGATACGGAGGCCGTGTGCCGGCGAATAGACGATATCGATGCAGCCGTCGGGCCGGACGGAATAGGCGTCCCCCTCCTCCGTTGTTTCGGACGACCAGGCGCACTCGATCCAGCGGGCGAACGCGTCGGGCGGCCGCTGCTCGCGATACATCTTCTTATCCTAATCCACGGTTCGGGGCGTACAGCGAACCCGTCCGTGCCGACTGCAAGGCGGTACCCTGGCGCAAGGCGATGTCTTGCCTCCAGGCCTCACACTGACCTGACGGTAAGCTTTTCGGCGAACCCATCAAAGCGTGGCTCTATCAGTTCTCCACGTTGTCGACCGGTGCTCCCGGCTATACGGTCACCTCTACCTATACGCTAGAGGTTCTCAGCTTAGGCGCGACGCCTCAAATGGCTTCGATCTCTTCTTCCAGCATTTGCTGTTGCGAGAGGCTGGAATGGTAGCGCCGGCTGGCATGAGTTCCCCGTGCATTCTTGGCCGACGATCGAGACGCAGAAAGGCGTGAAACTACCAGCCGGTGGCGGAAACCGAGGTTAATTAGCCGAAACAGTAGAGACGGCCGTCCTGGGCGCCGATCACCAGGCGGCCTTCGCCGATCGCGGGTGAGGCTGACAGTGCCGAGCCTGCCTCGAACTCCCACAGCTTCTTTCCCGTGGAGAGCTCCAGAACGTATAACCGGCCGTCGTTCGAGCCAATGTAGATGCGATCGCCGGCCATCGCAGGCGACGAATCGATGCGCGCCTTGGTGGCGAACGTCCAGATCTTCTTCCCGGTCTTCGCGTTCAGACAGTGCACCAGTTTGTCGCGTCCGCCCAGCACCACGCGGTCGCCCAGCACTGCCGCCGACGAGTAGAACGGGAACTGGCGCTCGGGATTCTCGTACTGCCACAGGATCTTCTTCTGCTTGAGGTCGGCGCCGATCACGTCGTTGGCGAACGTCCCGTAGAAGACGAGCTGGCCCTGCATCGCGGGCGACGCGCCTGTGTATCCGCCCGAGGGGAACTGGAACACTTCTTTGCCATCGGCGATGCGGATGCCGCGGAACACCTCGTCGCATCCGGCTATATATACGATGCCCGACGCCACCACGGGTGTCGCATGGACGTAGTTGCTCGTGGTGAACTGCCAGACCAGCTTGCCGTCCTTGGCGTTGAGGCAGTACAGGTTGCCATCGTACGAGCCGATCAGGACCTTGTCGCCGGTCACCACGGGTGACGACTTGATCTCGGCGCCGGTCTTGTAGGTCCACACAGGCTTGCCGTCGGCCGCGCGCACCGCGTGAAAGATGCCGGACAGATCGCCGACGTACACTATGCCGTCGTGCACCGCGGGCGACGACTCGCCGATCCCCTCCTGCGCCTTGTACTTCCATCGCAGCTTGCCGGTTTGCAGATCGATCGCCAACAGTTCGGCCGATTGCGATCCGACGTAGACCGATCCGCCCGAGATCGCCGCCGAGGATTCGATCGGCTCCCCCGCTTCGTAGGTCCAGAGGAGTTTCAGTGTGGGCGGCAGTGTTCCCGTCGCCACGCCCGTCAGTGCGGGATTCCCTCGGAACTGCGGCCATTCATCCGCCGCCACCAGCAATCCGGCCAGGAGGAAGAAGCCTAGCGAGCGCACGTTCTACCGCCCCGCCCCCTTCTGGATGCGGAATAAGTGCGACGCCGTGCGCACGATCAGGCTCGAGCGATAGATCGCCGGTGTAGCCATCGACATCTCGTCGAGCGAGTTCTTGCCCAACACCTTGAACTCGGGCCCGGCCTGGATCACATACGTATCGCCATCCTCGCTGAGCGCGAAGATCTTGCCGTTGTACGCCCAGGGCGACGCGGTGAACGCGGCCGCCGCCGGGTCGATGCGCTGCTTGCCGTAAATCTCCTTGCCGGTCAGGGCGTCGTGACAGGTGAAGAATCCGCGATCGAGCAGCGTGTAATAGTAATCGCCGTAAACCAGCGGCGACGGATTGTACGGTCCCGCCTGCTTCTGATACCAGGCGACGAACTGGTTGCTGGTCTCGTCGCCCTTGAGGCTGATATCGCCGGACGCGCCGGGACGGATCGCCCACACCGGCCGCACCTGGTCGCCCACGTAGCCCGACGCGATGTAGAGCAGCCCGTGGCGCGCGAAGGGCGTCGGAATGGCGATCGTGGACATGCCGCCGAACTCCCACAGTAGCTTGCCGTCCAGGTCGTACGAGCGGACGCGCCGCGTGCCCGCGGTCACGATCTCGGTGCGCTTGCCGTTTTCCCAGACAAACGGGGTGGACCAGTTGCTGGCTTCGTCACGGGCCACCCGCCAGATCTGCTTGCCGGTTTTGGCGTCGAGAGCCAGCAGGAACGACTGCTCGTCGTTGTCGTCGACGATATAGAGCCGCCCCCGGTGCAGGATCGGCGAGGCGGCCGTGCCCCATCCATAGCGCATCTTGTACGTGTTGAACGGCTGCGACCAGACCAGCTTCCCGTCGCGATCGAAGCAATACACGCCCGCGCTGCCGAAGTAGGCCCAGACGTACTCGCCGTCGGTGACGGGCGTCTCCGAAGCGTAGCTGTTCTTCAGGTGGCGTGGCGGCGCCTTATCTTTTTTGACCTCGCGCTCCCAGAGCAGTTTACCGGTCTTCCAGTCGACGCAGTAAAGCATCCAGCGATGGGCGTCGGGGGGCGCGGCTTCGCGATTGCCCCCGAAGTACAGGCCCTTCTTCGGCGTCTCCTCCGTCTCGGTGGCGATCACACTAGTGAGATAGATGCGATCGCCGGCCACCACGGGCGACGACCAGCCGCGGCCCGGAATATCGAGCTTCCAGGCGACGTTTTCGGTCGCGCTCCACGTGTCGGGCAGGTTCTTGTCTTCGGCGACTCCGGCGTCGGGACCGCGAAATTGCGTCCAGCCCTCGGCGCCTAAAGCGGCCGGCAGTGTCGCAAGCGCGATCAGAATGGGCAGCTTCATGGTCAGCGTTTGCTGTTATAACACGATCCTGCGCACGATTGTTCGACTCGCCTCCACCAGTGCCGCGTCGTCCAGGCGCAGCACCCGCACGTCGTCCAGCACCAGGTGTCGAATATCCCACAGCCCGATGCTGGACCACTGGGGATCGTAATAGGACCACCAGCGCACTCCGATCCAACGGCGTTCCTGATAAATGCGCAATGCCCAGGCGCGTGTCCGGCTATATTCGCGGCTCACCACGTCGGATGGCCGCAAACCCAGTTGACCGAGTTGGATGGGATCGTCAAGATTGCAGATCGGAGCGTCATCGGGCAGGCGAAATGACGCCAGAGCCTGCTCACTACCTATAAGTGCCGGAGTACCGCGCAGAATCGCCGGTGTCCATTCAGGAAAGCGGCCGAAGACCTCCGCAATAGCGCCTGATGCGGCATCGCTGACGTAAAGAACCGAGAAGACGCCGGGATTATCGAGACGCCCGGACCCTTGGGGCGGAACATAGCGAGCGCCTCCAGGCAGATCGGCCGCGGCTTCGCGCAGGAAAGGGAATACGCGATAGACGACTGGCACGATCAGGCGTATACGCCTTGGGCAATGCCATCGATGGCGCGGATGACCGGGGAAGCTCCCTCGATTGCCATGACGTCGATCGGGCGGGCGCCGCCCAACAGGGGCTCAGATCCCACGAGCCAGAGAGCGGCCGTGTCCGGATCGTAGACGCGCAGAATGCGCGTGAGCACGTCGTGCAGGTCGATGACCCGCCTGGCCATTTCCGCGCCAATCGGTTCTTTCCGGCTACGCCAGCGGGAGACTTGTGCGCGATCGGCGCCAAGCACCCTCGCCGCGGCGTTGGTTCCCAGGGCCTCGACGATCCGCGCCAGCAGAGGGTGAATGTCGAGCAGTTCGAGGGCGCCCGGTCGCAGCCGGATCTGGCCGGACGCGGGCCTCCAGTTCCGGGCCTTGCGAACGGCAGAACCGATATTTCGAATGTTCGCCATAACTCCAGGATACCTCAACAGAAGTTGTTGAGTGTACACAGCTACTGCTTGAAGTTGCGGACGAATGTGTCGGGCGGCAGTCCGGAGGAGATCGCCCGCTCCCGCAGGCGAACCGCTTCGCTGCGAGTCATGCGCCCGCCGATCGCGACGTAATACGGTGGGGCGCTGTCGTTCGGGAAGAAGCGCTCCGCCCGCAGGTGCGGGAATCGCTGATTGATTTCGGCTACCATCCTGGCGGCGTCTTCGGCGCGCGAGTAGGTGTAACTGACGACCCGCCAGATGCGGGCCTGCGCGAGTTCTTTCGGCGACTGATGGACCACCGGTGCGGTGGTGGGAGCAGGAGGCGGCATCGCGGAGGGCTTCGGTATGACGGTCGGGGCCGGGACGGCGGCCGGGGCCGGAACAGCAGTCTGCGCGGGAGCGGCGGTTCGGGCCGGGACGGCAGTCGGGGAAGGAACGGCAGTCGGGGCCGGGACGGCAGTCCGGGCCGGAACGCCGACTGGCGCAGGAGCCGGAGGAGTTGCCGGCTCATGTTTTCGGCCGATTAACACAACCACGACGACGAGCAGGACTGTTGCAACCGATCCCAGTGCGAACAGCCGGTTCGATATACGCTTTTGATTGTGCCGAGCAGGTGGCAACGGCTCCGGAGTGGCTGGTGCCGGCGGCACGGACACCGGCTGTGCAGTTTCCGGCCGTCCCTCCAAAAGAGTAACAATGCGCTGCGCCGTCCACCGTTCCATCGGATTGACGGCGCAGCAACCGCGGATTATGTCACGAAACGGTTGCGGGATGGACGACAGGTGGTCCACGTCGATCTCACGCGTCTGCGTGAACATCTCGTGAATGCACGTGGCAAGCGCCCGGAGGTCGGCGGTGGCGGGCTCCGCGGCCGGTGCGATCGTGGCGCTCGACAACTTGATCGTATCGCCCACCGCGAATATGGATGCGGGTTCCACACTGCCGTGCGCCAGCATCCTGGCGTGAAGGTAGCTCAGGACCTTGGCCACCGCCAAAACGGCCTCGAGCGCTTCCACTTGATTCAACGGCCGCTCCTGCAGCACCGAGGCCAGTGTCTCATCGGCGGGTTCGGTGAGGAGGTACGACATCGAGGTATCGCCGCGGTCTCCCCGTCCCGTCTCCCAATTTTGCAGCAGATTCGGATGACTCAATCCCGCGGTTTGCCAACGGTCCAGTTGCGGATGATCGGCGCCGCCGGTCTCGATCGACAGCCACAGCCAGCCTAAGGGCTGCGGTCCGCCGGCAACCCGGGCGAGAAAACATGCAATATTACCGTTTTCGCTGACAAGTTTCTGCAATTGAAACTTGTCCGCAAAAGTCACGCCTTCGAGGCTGCTCCATGAGTGCGTCATGATGGTTCCCAGTTTGCTTGCACAAATGGTTCCGCGCAGCCGGACCCTTGTAAATCCGTGGTGAGCACAGGCGAGCGGGTGAGATTTACACTCGCCTGGCTGGCCAATGGCAAATATTACATTTTTAGACCTAAATGTTCTGAACTTTCGTTGGATTTTGTTCCCGCATCGTCGCCGGGGTGCGGCCGGTTGGAAGCCGCTCAAGAAGAGGAAATGATAACGGCAGAAGGTGCGATGGCCAACAAAGAGCAGGTCGACTGGTCGGAGTGCCCGCTGGTTGAAACCAGGCCGGCAGTCCAAAGTGGCGCCCCGGTGGTGCGCGGTACCCGGATGCCGGTCGATGCGATCGTCGACAACTTTGAATATGGTATGAGCGTAGGCGAAATCGCAGAGCAATTTCAAATCTCGCCGGATTTGATCCAGGCAGTTTTAGCTTACGCCCACAGTCATCGCGTTGCGTATCCTGTTTGATAACAGCGTTCCTGTCGGGGTGCGTCGATTCTCCTCCAGCATGAAGTTCAGACGATAATTGAAATGGCCGGAGCAGTTGGAGAACGGGGGAACTGCTGAAGGTTGCGGAACAATCAGGATTCGACGTAATGATCACCTGGGATCGGAACATCCGCTATCAGCAGAATCTCACGGATCGGAAGCTGGCGCGGGTGGTGCTTGGCTCCAACATCCGGCTGGGCAAACGCACGAGCGGCAATAACGGCGTGTATGGACGCGGTGACTCCACGAAGCTACGCCGTTCATCGAAATGCCGCTGCCGCCAAGGCAGCGAAAGCTTCCATAGCACGGGACCGTTCCTGTATCAGGCCCATTTGACTTCCGGCCGGCTTCAGGAAGAAAGTATGTGGCCTTGCCGGGAATTACGGCCTCCTTATAGAGAGCAATTCTGTACACCAGCCCGGCTTGACTGTCGCCGTTTCCGGACTATATCTTGGGAGACAGTTCCTGTATCCTAGGAAAGCCTGTATGCTGTCACGCCTTTCAATCGTCTTTTTGTCTTCTTCCGTCATCTTCGCCCAACAGATCGGTTCGGTCGGCGACTGGCCGGACTGGCGCGGGCCCGATCGTGACGGCACTTCGAAAGAAAAGAATCTGCCCGATAAGTGGTCGCTCAGCGGTGAGGATCTCGCGTGGAAGGCGCCCTATGGCGGACGTTCCACGCCGGTCATTCTCGGCGATCACCTGTATGTCGAGAACACCGCCGGGAAGGGCGAGACCGAACAGGAACGCCTGATGTGCTTCAACGCCGATACCGGCAAGCTGCTCTGGGAATATAAAGTTAATCTTTTTCAAAGCGACGTGCCGGCCCATCGCGTCGGCTGGGCCTCGCCCGCGGCCGATCCCGAAACCGGCAACGTTTATTCGTTCGCTGTGAACAATCTGCTCACCGCACTGACGAAGGACGGCAAGAAGATCTGGGAACGCTCGATCACCGAAGAGTTCTCGCCTTTCACCACGCATGGCGGCCGCACCGTCTCGCCGATGATCGACGGCAATCTGGTCATCGTCAGCACGCCAACCTCGACGTGGGGCACGATGGGCAATCGCGCGCAGCGCTTCATCGCGCTGGACAAGCGCACCGGGGATATCGTCTGGATCAGCACTCCCGGCGGGCGTCCCTATGACACCAGCTATGCGCCCATGAGCATCGCTACCATCAACGGCACGCGGCTGCTGGTCACCGGGGGAGCCGACGGCGCCGCTCTCGCCATGAAGGCGCAGACCGGTGAACCGGTTTGGAACCTCGTGATGGCGAAGCGCGGCCTCAACACCGGACTCGTCTTCAACGGCAACACCGCCATCGCCTCCCACAGCGAAGAAAACCTGGAAAGTAATGCGATGGGAATGATCGTGGCGTTCGATGCCAGCGGTAAAGGCAAACTCGGCAAGCCGAATATCAAATGGGCGATCACCGGGATCATGGCCGGATTCTCCTCGCCGGTGCTGATTGGCGATCGTTACTACCAGGCTGACAACGCCGGCGCGCTGGTCGCGCTGGATGTCCAGAACGGCCGCCAGCTTTGGAAGCAGTCGCTGGGCACCGTGCAAAAGGCGTCGGCCGTTTACGCGGACGGCAAGATCTACATCGGAACGGAGAGCGGCAAATTTTTCATCCTGCGCCCGCACGCCGACAAGTGCGAAGTGCTGAGCGAAGTCGAGATGCCGATCAGCGACAACGGGCTGAACTCGCAGAAAATTCCCGAGCCGATCGTGGCCGGGGCGGCGGTGGCCCGCGGGCGCGTCTATTTCATCTCGAGCGACCACCTGTATGCAATCGGCCCCAAGAAGACGTCTGCCGGCGTTTGGAAACCAGTGACGACGAAACTGGAGCCGGGTCAGGGCGCGCCGGCATGGGTCCAGGTGGAGCCCACAGAGCTGGTGCTGAAGCCGGGACAGACCGTCCAATTGCACGCGCGCCTTTTCGACACCCAGGGGCGCTTCCTGCGCGAGGACAATTCGGGAACCTGGTCCCTCGATCATCTTAAGGGCACGGTGAACGGCGGCAAATTCTCGGTGGCTGACGATAAGGCCGGCCAGGCGGGGCTGATCAAGGCGACCGTCGGCGGTATCAGCGGAGAGGCCCGGGCGCGCGTGATTCCGCCGCTGCCCTGGAACGAAACTTTCGACAATTACGCCGCCGGCACTGCGCCGCCGTGGTGGGTGAGCGCCGCGGCGGGCAAGGTCCAGGTGGCCGAACTCGACGGTCAGAAAGTCCTCGAGAAGCTTCCGAACGAGACTCTGTTCAAGCGCATCCGCGTGTTCATGGGACCGGCGGACTGGTCGAACTACACGGTCGAGTCGGATATCCGCTTCAACCAAAAGCGCCGCCAGATGGGCGACGCGGGGATCGTGGCGCAGCGGTACACGCTCGTGGCCTTCGGCAACAGCCAGCGCCTGGAAATGAATTCGTGGCAGCCGGAGGTGGCGCGCGCCGCCGCCGCTCCGTTCGAGTGGAAGGCCGATACCTGGTATCGACTGAAGCTTCGCGTCGAGAATACTCCCGACGGCAAAACGCGCATCCGCGGCAAAGCCTGGCCTCGGGATGGAGCCGAGCCGGACAATTGGCTCATCGACCGCGTGGATCCCATTCCCAACAAAGAAGGCAGTCCGGGACTCTTTGCCGACGCTCAGTTCGGCGTGTATTTTGACAACTATAAAGTGACATCAAATCGATGAAACGCGTAATTCTGCTATCGACTGTTTCGCTGTGCGCCGGCCTGTGGCTCCTGACCGCGTCCGACCCCACGGGCGGCGACTGGCCCATGTGGGGCGGCACTCCTGACCGGAACATGGTTTCCATGATGAAGGGCATCCCGACGTCATGGGACATCAAGACCAAGAAGAACGTGAAGTGGATGGCGCAGCTCGGTTCTCAGAGCTACGGGAATCCGGTGGTGGCGGGAGGACAGGTCTACGCCGGCACCAATAACGAACTCGTGCGCAATCCGAAAGAAGGCGGCGACCGTGGCGTGCTGATGTGCTTTCGCGAGTCCGACGGAAAGTTCCTCTGGCAGCAGGCCAACGAAAAACTGGTGTCGGGCCGCGCCAACGATTGGCCATACCAGGGCGTGTGCTCGTCGCCGCTGGTGGAAGGCGACCGCCTGTACTACGTCACGAACCGCTGCGTGCTGATGTGCCTGGACACCCACGGCGACGGCAAGGGCGGCGCCAAGGTCATCTGGCAGTACGACATGATGGAGGAGGTCGGCTCCGAGCCGCACAACATGTCGAACTCGTCGCCGGTGAGCTACGGCGACCTGATCTTCGTGGGCACCTCGAATGGCCAGGACGAGAGCCACGTGCACATTCCTTCGCCGCGCGCGCCTTCCATGATCGCCATCAACAAGAAGACCGGCAAGAAGGTGTGGGAGGTGAACAATGTCGGCGAGAGGATTCTACACGGGCAATGGTCGTCGCCCGCGGTGGGCAAAATCGGCGATACGGTGCAGGTGATGATGGGCGAGGGCGATGGCTGCGTTCGCAGCTACGACGCCCTGACGGGCAAGCTGCTGTGGAGCTTCGACCTGAACCCGAAGGACTCCGTCTGGCCGAAGACGCGCAACGAAGTGATCTCCACGCCGGTGATCTGGGAGAACAAGGTTTTTATCGCCAACGGGCAGGATCCGGAGCACGGTGAGGGCATCGGCCACCTGTACGCGATCGACGCAACCAAGCGCGGCGATATCACCGAGAGCGGCCGGATCTGGCACTTTGATAAGATCCGCCGTTCGATCTCGACCGGCGCGGTTTACAACGGCCTGCTCTTCTACTCGGATTTCAGCGGCTTCCTGCACTGCCTCGACGTGAATACGGGCAAGGAGTATTGGAACCACGACATGCTGGCCGCGGTCTGGGGCTCTCCGATGGTGATCAACGGAAAAGTTTACCTGGGTGACGAGGACGGCGACGTCGTGGTGCTGGAAGCAGCAAAAGAAAAGAAGCAGATTGCCGAGATGAACATGGGGAGTTCGGTGTATGCGACCGTCGTGCCCGCCAACGGCACTCTGTTCATCATGAATCGCAACGAGCTGTGGGCGTTGTCGGAGAACAAGTAACCGAGTGGCGTTCTCCTTCGAGATCCACACGCGGGTCGTTTCGGGCGAGGGCAAATTCGAAGATTTGGGCGCGATGGCCCGCGAGATGGGTTTCACGCGGACGTTGCTCACGGCCGATCGCGGCATGGTGACCGCGGGATACGTAGAGCGGGCCGTAGCGAGCCTCATGGCAGCCGGCGTCCAGGCGTTCGCGTTCGATGATTTCGAGCCGAACCCCGACAGCGCGATGATCGAACACGGGCGCGTGCTTGCCGCTCCCTGCCAGGTCGATTCGATGATCGGGCTGGGCGGCGGCAGCTCGCTCGACTGCGCCAAGGGCATCAATTTCGTCCTCACCAACGGCGGCGAGATCCGCGACTACTGGGGTTGGGCGAAAGCCGCGCGGCCAATGCTCCCGATGATCGCCGTCCCCACGACGGCCGGCACCGGCAGCGAGGCGCAAAGCTACGCGCTGATCTCCGACGCCGCGACTCACGTGAAAATGGCATGCGGCGATCCGAAGGCGGCATTTCGGATGGCGATCCTGGATCCCCTGCTGACACGCTCGCAGCCGCGCGCGGTCACCGCCGCTGCCGGTTACGACGCCATTTCGCACGCGGTGGAAAGCTTCGTCACCACGAAGCGCAGCGCAGCCTCGCAGGGATTCGCGCGCGAAGCGTGGCGACTGCTCACACCGCATTTCGAACGCGTGCTGCGCGACCCGGCCGACATCGAGGCGCGCGCCGCCATGCAGTTGGCCGCGCACCTGGCGGGCATCGCGATCGAGAATTCGATGCTCGGCGCGACGCACGCCTGCGCCAATCCGCTGACCGCGCACTATGGCACGGTACACGGCGTAGCCATCGCCTCGCTGCTGCATCATGTGGTGCGCTGGAATCAAGCGACCGGGGCGGACCTCTACGAGGAACTGGGCGGCGCCGATCTGCCGTGCGAACTCGCGCGCATGGCGGAAGCCGCCGGCCTGCCGGTACGGCTGCGCGATCTCGGCGTTCCCCCCGACGACGTGCCGATGCTCGCGGCCGAGGCTGCGCAGCAGTGGACGGGCCGCTTCAATCCGCGGCCGTTCGACGAGGCCGCCGCGCGCGAGATCTACGAATCGTCGTGGTGAGCGGCTTCAGTGCGCCATCGCCGCCTGGCCCGGCTTGGTCTTCTTGGCGAAGAACAGCAGCACCAGCGCCAGCAGAGACAGCGCTCCCAAAAGCCAGAAGACGTCGACATAGGCCAGCATCGAAGCCTGCTGCCGCACTCCCCTGTACAGGACTCCATACGCCTGCCGCTGCGCGTGTGCCGCATCCGTCCGCCCGCTGAAATGCTCCATGGCATGGCCCAGCATCTGCTGCAGGCGCGGATTCCACGTGAACGTGTTTCGCACCAGGTACGCCTGATGCACCTGCTGCCGGCGCGCCAACATCGTCGTCACCGCCGAGATCCCGATGCTGCCGCCGATGTTGCGCATCAGGTTCGTCAGCGCCGAAACCTGGTTGCTGGCGCCGGGCGGCATGTCGGTGTACGCGATCGTGTTGATGGGCACGAACAGGAAAGCCATACCCGCCGCCTGAAACACACGCCACCACATCAGAGTCCCGAAATCGACACCGGTGTAGATGTTGCTCATGCGAAATAGCGAGAACGCGAAGATCAGGAACCCCAGCCCGACCAGATAACGCGCGTCGACGTGCGACACCAGGAAACCCACCAGCGGCATCAGCAGCAGAATGCCGAACCCGCCCGGCGACAGGATCTCCCCCGCAATTTTTGCCGTGTAGCCCAACTCCACCTGCGCGAATTGGGGGATGAGCAGCGTGCTTCCCAGCAGGACGGCGAAGACGGCCAGCAGCAGGATGCAGGCCATCGCCAAGCTGCGATTCCGGAACAGGCCGAGTTCGACGATCGGGTGCTTGTGTCTCCACTCCCACCAGACGAAGGCAGCGAGCGCGCATCCCGAGACAATCACCAGCGAGGTGATAAAGGAGGATGCGAACCAATCGTCGCGCTGTCCCTTGTCGAGCACGATCTGCATCGCGCCCAGCCCGGTGGCGATCAGGAACAGTCCGAGAAAATCGACCGGATTGGACCTCGCCTCTTCTTTGGCCTTACGCATGTGCGGCGGATCCTGCACCATGAAGCTGGTCAGGAACAGCGACAGCACGCCAAAAGGCAGGTTGACGAAGAAGATCCACCGCCAGCTGAACTGGTCTGTGATCCAGCCGCCGAGCGTCGGGCCGATCGCCGGAGCCAACACGACGGCCATGCCGTAAACGGCGAACGCCATGCCCCGCTTCGCCGGCGGGAATGTGTCGGCGAGGATGGCCTGCTCGCTCGGTCCGAGGCCGCCGCCGCCGAGCCCTTGCATCACCCGGAACAGGATGAGCCAGCCGAGCGAGGGCGCGATGCCGCACAAGAACGAGCTGATCGTGAACAGCGCCACGCAGGACATGTAAAAGCGCTTGCGGCCCACCTTCGTCGCGATCCACCCGCTGATCGGCAGAATGACGGCGTTGGAGACGAGATAGGAGGTGA
>Ga0070741_10009478_pt1 | contig 18876 bp, 10 predicted proteins | sample Coa_R1_4_FD_66440 | JGI IMG/M metagenome (GOLD analysis project Ga0070741, IMG submission 66440) | Surface soil microbial communities from Centralia Pennsylvania, which are recovering from an underground coalmine fire - Coalmine... | ecosystem: Environmental > Terrestrial > Soil > Unclassified ...
ATCTCATCCTGAGCTGCGCCTATTTTTTGCTGGGCTCGCTGGGGGCGCCGTGGCTGGGGCCGGTACGGGCCAGCGTACCGCTAGTGGTGCTGGTGGCATTTGTGCTTGCGCTGCCGGCATTGGGCGTCGCACTGGTGAAGCCCAGCGTGGTGGGCACGACGGCGCGCTCATCGAAAGAAAACGTTCGCTCCATCGGCTATTCGATTTACTACACCCTGGTGAACATCGGCGGTTTTTTCGGCCCGATTGTCGCTTCCTATGTGCATCGGCACATGAAGGTGGAAAACGTCTTCCGCGTTGCCGCGCTCAGCGTCTTCCTGATGTTCATTGCGGTGCTGCTGTTCTTCCATGAGCCGCGCCGCCACGAGGAAACCGAGACCGCGACCCTGGCGCAGGCCGGGCGGAATTTCTGGACGGTCTTCACCAACCCGCGCTTTATGGCGTTTCTGCTGATCTTCACCGGCTACTGGATCGTCTACTGGCAACTCTTTCTCACCCTGCCGCTATATGTTCACGCTTACGTGAATGTCAATGCCGACACGGAGCTGCTGCTGGCAACCGGGCCGCTGGTGGTGATCACCCTCACTATCGCCATCAATATCCTGACGCAACGAATGCACGCGCTCAGCGCCATCATCGTGGGCACCCTAATTACGTCGCTGGCATGGACGATCCTGATTTTCTGGCCAACGGTCACGGGCGTAGTGGTAACGCTGGTCGTGGTGGCGCTGGGTGAGATTACGCAATCGCCTCGCTACTACGAATACATCTCGCGTCTGGCGCCCCCGGGCCAGCAGGGAACGTACATGGGATTCGCGTTTCTGCCGCTGGGCATCGGCTCGCTGGTCGCGGGGCCAATCGGCGGCTGGCTGCTGCACCATTACGGCGAGGTGAAACACCAGCCGGGAGTAATGTGGTGGGTGGTAATTGGGGTGGGCGTGGTGACGGCTGCGCTGCTGTGGGTATACGACAAGCTGGTGAGGAAGGAAGCGGCCGGCTGATTGCCCGAGTTGGGGCAGTGAAGCGCTCGAAGCCAACGTAGAAAGGCAGGAGTTCTCAAAAGCAATGATCGGAACACGGCGCGAATTTCTAACCAAAGGAATGGCCGCAGCGACGGCCACAGCGATCTTCCCCAAAACAGCTACAGGAATTACGGATGCCAAATCCCAGGCGTCTCCAGAGGCGATTCTGGCGCCGTTCAAGTCTTTGCCGGGAGAGGTTGCGGTCAAGATCTACTCTCCCAATGTGGCCGGCAAGCCGGAACTTCTGGTGCAAATGAATTCGGCGAAGCAGCTGTTCGTGGGCAGCGCCTTCAAGTCATTCGTACTGTGCGAGGCGCTGCGCCAGGCCGACTCACCCGACGTCCTGAAAACCATCAAGACGCGACAACTTGATCTGGACGCGAGCGTCTGGTCGCTGGATAGCGCGATCTTCAATCCTCCGAATCTCATCGGCAAGGTTTCCGAGCGCACTGCGCTTGAAGCCATGATCATGCACAGCGACAATACCGCGACCGACATGTGCCTTAAATACGCTGGCCCGGAACAGGTACGCGAGTTCATCGCTTCCATCGGCCTGAAGAGCGCGATGATTCCCGACAGTACACGCAGCTTCTTCGGATATATGCTGGGCGCCAAGGACTATAAGAGCTTCACATGGGACGAGCTGTGCGCCGCGGCGAACCAACCGGTGGTGAACAAACCGCTCAACGATGTGGCCACGCTGGCGTGCTCGGCCGACGACTTAGTGAGCTACTACTCGCGTGCACTGCAAGGCGAGTTTTTCAAGCATGATGCGACGCTGAATGTTTTCCGGGAGATTCTTTCGATTGGCGACGCCATTTGGCTGCTCCCAGTGCCGCTGGGCGCCAGCGCATTTTCCAAAGGCGGGAACATCGATGTGGAGGGCTTTCACGCATTGTGCGCTCCGGGCGCGATGATGTTTGACGATCGCTGGGTCTACTTCTGCCTGACCATCAACTGGAATGCGGCCGAGAAGAGAGATCCCAAGACGGCGCAGGCGTTCGCGTCAGCCGGAAGCCGGGCGCTGGCGATGGTGAAAGACGCGCTTTCGGGGTGAATGCGCGCGTCAGTGTCGCCGGTTGAAGCCGGCTCAGAGTTCGATAAAAGCCGACTGAGACGCTGGCCTAAAAGGCCAGCTCTACCTCCGGCTACCTACACCGCCATCTCGGCCGGCCGGTGCTCCAGCTCGTGTGCCACGGCGATCGAAAGCCGCCGGATGCCTTCGCGGATCTGCTCCGGCTGCGCGTTGGAGAAGTTGAGCCGCATATGCGAACCGGTGTCGCCGCTCGGGAAGAAGGCTTCGCCGGGAACAAAGGCCACGTTCTGCCGTAACGCCAAATCGAGCAGTCGCCTCGAATTCACTCCCGCCGGCATGGTGACCCACAGGAACAACCCGCCCTGGGGGCGTGTCCAGGAGACATCGGGCGGGAAGAAGTCGTCGAGCGCCTGCAGCATGGTGTCGCGGCGTTCCTTATAGACGCCGCGAATGAGCTTCACGTGCTCGTCGATGAAGCCCTCGCGCGCCACCTCGAAGGCGACCATTTGCGCGAAAGAGCTGGTATGCAGATCGGTGCTCTGCTTGATCTGCGAGAGTCGCGCGATGACCTCCGGCGGTGCCACGATCCAGCCCAGGCGCAATCCCGGCGCCAGCACCTTGGAAAAGGTGCTCAGATAAATGACATTGCCCGTCTGGTAGGCGTCGTCTTGCGCAGCGTTGATGCGGTCCAGCACCACCAGCGGCGGCTGGTGCTCGCCTTCATAGCGCAGCTGCCCGTAGGGATCGTCTTCGACGATGGGGATGCCGTACTTGTCGCTGAGCGCAACCAGTTCGTCGCGGCGTGAACGCGACAACGTAACCCCGCCCGGATTCTGGAAGTTGGGCAGGATGTACATGAACTTGGGGCCGGAGCGAAGGGCGCGCTCCATCTCGCAGGTCTGCAGGCCGTCGTCGTCGATGGGTATGGTGACGTACTCGGCGCCCATCAGGTCGAAGGCTTGCAACGCGCCGACGTAGCTGGGCGACTCCACCAGGATGCGATCGCCGCGATTGATGAGCAGCTTGGAAATCAGGTCCAGTGCCTGCTGCGAGCCGGACGTGACCAGCACGTTGTCGACGCTGGCGAGGATGCCATAACGCGCCATGTGGCCGACGATGTACTCGCGCAGCGGGCGATAGCCTTCGGTGGGGCCATACTGCAGCGCCGCCGCCGCCTGAGTCTGCAAAACCCGGTGGCACGCCTCCTCGAAGCGTGCCACCGGAAAGACCTCAGGGGCGGGTAGCCCGCCGGCAAAGGAGATGACCTCAGGACGTTGGGTAAGCTTGAGTAGTTCGCGGATAATGGAGCTTTTTACGAACTTGGTACGGTGCGCGTAACGGTGTGCCCAGGGCGCTGCCATGGCTCTCCTCCGGGATTACTCTTTACGCTAGCGCGGGGAAAACGCGGCTGTCTGTGATGGGCGACACTGTGCGCAGGTAGTAGAGGCCGCGCGGCCCGAGTAGCCTGGAAAGCGGGTGGTGGTGCAGTAACTGTGCCCGCCGGAAATCGAAATGCGGGCTGAAGCGCGGCGTTTCCGCCACGTCGGTTAGCTTTCGCGCTCGACCACAAACTCGGCTACCCAGAGCAGCACGCGTTTGATTTCGGAGTCGGGGAAGGTGCAGATAGCTTCGCGCGCTTTGTTGGAGAACTCGACGGCCCGCGCGTAGGCGGCGTCGATAGAGCCGTGGCGCTTGAGGATGGCCACGATGTCGCTCGGCGTTACGCCGTTGAAGCCGCCGTTGCTCAGCACCGATTCGATGGTCGCGCGCTCGGCCTGGCTGGCGTGGTTGAGAGCATGCAGTACAGCCATGGTCGCCTTGCCTTCACGCAGGTCGCTGGCTACCGGCTTGCCCAGCACCTCTTCCGAGGCGGTGAGGTCGAGCACGTCGTCGACAATCTGGAAGGCCATGCCCAGGTTGCGTCCATACTCGGCCAGCCGCTGCTGATCGGCGTCGCCGGCGCGGCCCAGGATGCCGCCCATCTTCATGCACACGGAAAACAGGCACGCGGTCTTGCGGTAGATGAGCTCGAAGTGCTCGTCAATGGTGATGGCCTTTCCCAGCCGCTCGATCTGCAACAGCTCGCCTTCAACCATGGCTTGCGTGAGGTCGATGAGCGCATCCAGCACCTGGAAATTGCGCTCTTGCAGCGCAACCTTGAAAGCCTGCATGTAGAGCCAGTCACCGGCCAGCACGCACTTGGCATTGCCCCACTGCGTGTTGGCCGCCGGACGGCCGCGGCGGGTCTGCGCCTCGTCAATAATGTCGTCATGGACGAGGGTGGCGGTGTGAATCATTTCGACCACGGCGCCCAGCTTGATGGCGCCCTGGCCGGTGTAGTTCATCAGCTTGGCGGAGAGCAGCAGCAGCGCGGGACGCAGTCGCTTGCCGCCGCCGACGCGCAGGTACTCGCCAATCTCAGTGATGGCGCGGACGCCGGAGACGGTGTCGCGCCCGAACTCGCGCTCGATGGCGGCGAGATCGTCGTGCAGCAGGTCGAAGACTTCTTTGGCGTTCCGGATTACCGAGTTCAAGCCTGCGTTGGCCTCCAGCATTCTTCCACTGCCGGCAATCGTTTCACCACGGAAGCACGGAATACACGGAAGAATCTCACGGTTTCAAAAACTTCCGTGTATTCCGTGCTTCCGTGGTGATTCTCAATTACTACGGTAGTTCGTGAACTGCATGTCGATGCCGAAGTCCTGTTGCTTCAGCAGCGCGATGATCTCCTGCAGTGTATCGCGGTCTTTGCCGCTGACGCGAACCAAATCCCCCTGGATTGAGGCCTGCACCTTTTTCTTGGAGTTCTTGATCAGCTTGACGATCTCGCGCGCCTTCTCGATGGGGATGCCTTGCTGCATGGTGACGCGCTGGCGCACGGTAGAGCCGGCGGCGGGCTCAATGGCGCCGTAGGTGAAAGCCTTCAGCGGCACGCTGCGCCGCACCAGCTTGCTCTGCAGCACGTCATTGACGGCCTTCAGCTTGAATTCGTCGGCCGAGGCGAGCACCAGGGCGTCCTTGCCGTCCATTTCGATAGAGGACTTCGAGTCCTTCAGGTCGTAACGCGTGTGGATCTCCTTCAGCGCCTGCTGAATGGCGTTGGAGACCTCCTGCAGGTCGACGTTGCTGACGATGTCGAAAGTATTCTCAGGCATAAGATTTCAGTGTAACAAGGACGCGGGGCGGGGAGATTGGTGCATGGTGTATGTCGCCGGCTGAAGCCGGCTCTGCATTTTCATAATGACGCTTACCCACGACTCACGTCGTGGGCTACGATTGCGCCGCCCTTCGGGCTAGGCATCCCACCAACTGCTTGGAAATCGGGTTCTCACGCACTAAGCCCGCTTTGTGGTTTTCTGAGTCGGCTTCAGCCGACGACGGAGTGTCGCCCGCTGAAGCGGGCTTTCAAGACAAAGAGAACTGGAGTGATGCGGCGCTGAAGCGCCGCTCTACCCGATCGTACCCAGGTTACGAGTGGGGGTGAAAGGCGAGCACTACCCGATCCGTACCCAAGTTACGGGCGGGCCTGAAGGCCAGCTCTAGCCGTTGTTCACTACCCGCATGTTCACGACCTGCGGTTCACGAACCGCGTGATCGCTACTCGCGTGTTCACTATCCGCTGTTTAAGAAGTTGAACTTGCCAAGCCGAAGAAGCGCCGGAAATTCTCTGAGGTCTGCCGGCCGACTGCTTCCACATCCATGCCGCGTAGCTCGGCGATACGGCGGGCCACCTCGACTACGAACGCGGGCTCGTTGCGGCGGCCGCGAAAGGGAATGGGTGCGAGATATGGCGCGTCGGTTTCGATGAAAATGCGATCGAGCGGCACCATGGAAGCCGTGTCGCGGATGTTCTGCGCTCTGGGATAGGTGATGTTGCCGGCAAACGAGATCATGAAGCCGAGGTCGAGCGCAGCATGGGCGTGTTCGACGGTGCCGGTGAAGCAGTGCAGCACGCCGGGCAGGCCGCTGGGGGCCCAATGCTCGTGCAGCAGGCGGAACAGGTCGTCCCAGGCATTCTCGCTGTTATCGGAGGGGCGGTTGTGTATGACGATGGGCAGCTTCGCCGCGCGCGCAAGCTCCATCTGCTGGATGAAGACGCGCTGCTGCACATCGCGCGGCGAGTGATCGTAGTAATAGTCCAGCCCGATCTCGCCCCAAGCGATGACTTTGGGATCTTTGGAGAGACGCTCCAGTTCACGGAAATCTTCCGGCTGGGCCAGCGCCGCCTCGTGCGGGTGAATGCCGACGCTGGCATAAACGCCATCGTTCTCACGAGCTAAATGGATGGCGCAATCGAGCGTGCCCGTTCCCGGTCCGTCGCCGTTGCCGATGGCCAGCATCGTAGCGACGCCGGCTTCTTTCGCACGCGCGAAAGTCTCGGCGCGGTCGGCGTCGAAGCGCTGGTTCTCGAGATGGCAGTGGGAGTCGGTGAACATCAGCGGTCAGTGGCTAGCGGCCAGTGGTCAGCAGACAGAGAATAGATTAGCAGGCCATTGGCTTACCACCGCGGTGTATGAACTCCGCTCTCCGACTGGCTACTGAGCCCTGGTACCAGACCCCTAGCCACTGCTTTTACACCGTCTCGAGCTCCTCTTCCAGCAGCTGCTTGTTGTAGAGTTCGGTGTAGTAGCCGTTGCGCTCGATCAGCTCGTCGTGGGTACCGTGCTCGACGATCTTGCCATCGTGTAGCACGGCGATGCGGTCCGCGTTGCGCACGGTGGAGACACGGTGCGAGATGAAGATGGTGGTGCGGCCTCTCATGATCTCGCGCAGGTGGTTCAGGATGCGGTCTTCGGTCTGCGTGTCGACGCTTGCCAGCGCGTCGTCGAGAACCAGGATGCGTGGGTTGCGGATCAGTGCACGCGCGATGGCGGTGCGCTGTTTCTGGCCGCCGGAGAGGGTCAGGCCGCGCTCCCCCACCAGCGTCTTGTAGCCCTCGGGGAAGCTCTCGATTTCGGCGGCGATGCTGGCGGCCTCAGCAGCGCGGCGCACTTCGTCGTTGGTGGCGTGCTCGGCGCCGAAGGCGATGTTGGCACGGATGCTGTCGCTGAAAAGGAACGTTTCCTGTGGGACGAAACCGATGTGGCGGCGCAGCGCAGCGAGCGGGAATTCACGGATGGGGCGGCCGTCGATCAGCACCGCGCCGGGATCGGCGTCGTAGATTCGAGGGATGAGCGAAACCAGAGTCGACTTACCCGAGCCGGTCGGCCCAACGATGGCGAGGCTTGTGCCAGCGGGCACCTGAAGGTTGATGTTTTTCAGCACCGGCTCGTCGCCGTGCTGGCGTCCGCCATTCTCTACCGACCGCAGGGTCTTGCCGTAGCGGAAGGTGAGATTGCGAAATTCGATGTCGCCCACAATGTCGGAGGAGTCCACGCTGTCGCCAAGAGGCGGCGCTGAGGCAGCGACAAGAGGAGCAGCAGGCTGTGGGGGAGCACCGGGTGGCTGTAGGGGTCCTTCAACTCCGGCGCGCGGCGCGCCTCCGCTCAGGTTGACACTCCTTGAGGTGGGCTCGTCCACGATCTCCGGCGGCTCGGACATGACGTCGTGAATTCGGCCCATGGAGGCGGTGCCGCGCTGGAAGAGATTGATCACCCAGCCGAGGGCGATGATCGGCCAGGTGAGCTGCACCATGTAGGTATTGAAGGCGACGAAGTCGCCCAGGCCGATGCGGTGCAGCAGCACCTCGCGGCCGCCGACGAAGAGCACGATGACGATGGCGATGCCCAGCAGCAGCTCCAGCGTCGGCCACAGCATGCCCATCAGGCGCACCAGCTTCAGGCTGCGCGCGATGTACTCGGAGTTGTCGCGCTCGAACAGCTCGATCTCGGACTCTTCCTGCACGTAGGCGCGGATGAGGCGCGCGCCCGAGAGGTTCTCCTGGGCGCGGGCGGAGATGTCGGAGAACATCGCCTGGATGCGCTCGAAGCGCTCGTGGATCCTGCGCCCGAAGTACTGCACCACGATGCTGAAGATGGGCAGCGGGGCGAAGGCGAAGAGCGTGAGCCAGGGGCTGATCCACAGCATGAAGGCGAGGGCGCCGGCGGTGAACACCACCGTGTTCGCGGTGTACATGATGCCGGGGCCGAGCAGCATACGCACGGCGTTCAGATCGTTGGTGGCGCGCGCCATGATGTCGCCGGTGCGGGTGCGCTGGTAGTAGCTGTAGGAGAGCCGCTCCAGGTGTGCGAACAGGTCGTTGCGCAGGTCGTATTCGATTTCGCGTGAGACGCCGATCAAGATCCAGCGGGTCAAGTACTGGAAGATGGCCTTGCCGCCGGCGACGGCCAGCAGCAGCAGAGCGTAGGTGAGCAGCTTGTTGCGGGTGAGTGCGAGGTTGAGGTCGTCGATGGCGCGCTTGATGACCAGCGGGAAGAGAATCCAGATGCCGTTGTTGCACAGCACGCACAGCGCGCCGATCACGTAGGTGGCCCGGTATTTGCGTAAATACGGAAGAAGTGGACGAAGGTTCGAAAACACTAGCATTTAGCAACCAGCAGTTAGTAGTTGGTTCGTTGAGACTTGAGCATTCTTTCACGTAGATGAATCGCCGGATTCAGGCGATTCTCGCGACGCGCGCGAGAGCGAAACGGTAATTGCTAAGGAGATTCTGATCAAGTACTTCAGCGGCTAAAGCCCCCATCACAAGGTTGAACTTACGGACGTCTTAAAGACCGTCCCTTTCAAGGCCAAACCCCGGCGTCTCCCTAGATGCTAACTGCTAATTTCCAAGTACCAACTGCTGCTCTTACGTCCTTACCCTTAGCAACATATATCCTCCTGCCAGCCCGAAGATGAAGTCCGGGGCCCACGCGGCGAGGAGCGCGGGAAGCTGATTGGCGTTGCCCATCGCCTCGAAAAGGCCGGAGGTCATCCAGTAAACGACGGCGATGCCGATGGCGACGGCGACACCGACAAGCGCGCCGCCCCGCCGCCCCGAGGCGGAGAAGGGAATCGCCAGTATCGCCATCACCAGCGCGATCACCGGGAAAGCGATCTTCTTCTGCAGTTGCACCTTCAGCCGCACAGTGTCGAAGCCGCTCTGCTGCAGGTCATCGATGTAGCGGCGCAACTCTTCGTAGTTCATCTCTGAGGACTGCTTGACTTCTTTCTTGAAGTAGCCCGGCTCTTCGTTGATGTCGTTGAAGGTCGCGACGTCGAAGGTGCGATAGTCCTGGATAGAGGAGCCGCGCAGCGAACGCACCCATCCCGTCTCGAAGACCCACTTATGCAGGCTGTCCTCCCAGTGCGCGCGGGCGGCGTAGATGCGACGGGTCAGTTGAAACGTGTTGGGGTCGAACTCGAAGATGGAGATGCCGCCGAAGGTGTTGGCTTCGGGATCGAAGACCCGGTAGTAGTAAATTTCGTTGTTCTGCCCAAAGATCCACTTGCGGTCGGCTTGCAGATAGGTTTGCGCCGGCTTGCCCTTGATCTCATTGCGCAGGATCTCCTGCTCGCGGTTGGTGTGCGGGATATAGATCTGGTCGAAGATGAACAACGAGCCGGCAAAGGCGGCGCTCAGTACGATGATGGGCAGTGTGGCGCGATAGAGGCTGAAGCCGCTGGCCTTCATGGCAATCAGCTCGCTTGATTTGTCCAGGAGGCCGAAGGTGATGAGCACCGCCAGCAGCACGGCCATTGGCGCCATCAGATAGAGCAGCGACGGGCTCAGGTTCCACAGGTATTCGGCCACGGTGACCAGCGGAACCTTGTTGCGCACGATATCGGTGAGCAGCTCGAAGAAGGTAAAGACCAGCGCCAGGACGAGGAAAGTTGACAGAATCATCGCCAGATATAGGGCGAAGTCGCGCAGGATCATGTCATCGAGGATGAGCGGGAAGTGCGCGCTGAAACGGCGGCGGTGGTGCGAAGGCGCATCATCGGCGGCCAGCAGGCGCCGGCTGCGCCGGCGCGCGCGGAAGGAATTCAACCGGGAGCCCAGTGTCTTCCAATAGCCGGCGAGGTTGCCAATCTCGATGGGCATGCGGTCGACGCGCCACAGCAGAAATACGCCACAGAGGAAGAAGAAGATGTTGCCCATCCACGAGCCGAGCCAGGGCGACATCTTGCCCTGCCGCGCCATTTGCACGCCAATCAACGAAAAGAAGTAGTACACGATGACCAGCAAGATGGTCAGCACGAACCCCGTGCTCTTGCCGCCTTTGCGCGCGGAAAGTCCGAGCGGGATGCCGACCATGGCCAGTACAAGGCAGGCCATGGGCAAGGCGAAGCGGCGATGGAACTCGAGTTCGTAATAGCGCGCCTTGATGAGATCGTAACTGTAGCTGCCGGGATCGGAGAAGCGGACGCTTTGCGCGGCCCGCCGCTCGCGCGCGGCATTGCTCAGGAGACTGCGCAGTCCCAGCTCGTTGACCGGAAGCAGGTCGTGCGGCTTGTCGTCGCTGGGGATGGTGATGGGGATCTCGGTGCTTTCGAAGGTAGTGATCGAGTACTGGTCTTTGACCTTGGGCACGATCTCCTGCTGGGTGCCGTCTTCAAGGTGGAAGCGCAGCTTGTCGGGAGCGTCGCTGATGAGGGCGCCGCGTTGCGCCAGCGTGATGTTGGGCGAGGCGGGATCGCTGATGTCGGCCAGGAAGATACCGCGCCACAGCGCCTGATTATGGGATGGAATCGCATCCTGCACGTAGAGGACGATGTTCTTGAAACCCTCGTAGAAGACGCGCGGCTGCACCTCAAACGAAGCCTGCGAGGATTTCAGCTGTGCCTGCAAATGATCAAGCGCGATCGCAGACTTGGGCGCCAGATCGATGGTGTTGAACAGCCCCAGGGCAAGCGCGCCGATAGCGAAGAGCGACACCGCGCGCAGAAACATACCGACACCCATGCCGCTGGCGCGCATGGCAGTCAGTTCGCTATCGGCGGCCATGCGGCTGAGGCCCACCAGGATCCCGACCAGCACGCCCATGGGCAGCGTGAGCGTAAAGGTAGTGGGCAGCGTGTAGAGGAAGATTTCGGCGACGCTGGGCAGCGGCGCGCTGTTGCGCACAATCAGCTCAAACAGCCGCCCCAGATCCCGCATGAAGATAATGAAGGTGAACAGGCCGATGCCGATGAGGGCATGCGAGCCGATCTCCTTCAGGATGTAGCGGGTGAGGATGCGCACAAAACATTAGTTTACCGGAAGGCGGCGTGAGTGGGGGCAAGGCAGGAGCCGCTCCGAAGAACTGCGCACGAGAGTTCGGCACCGCTGAATTCGTGCCCTGATACGAAGCAATGCAATGCGCAATTTTCCGGCGGTGTCTTGCGGTGTGCTCCGCCCAGCAGCTCAAACAAAACACCCACCCAGGCTGGTTGGCCGTGGGTGGGATGCTCGCATGAGGGGCCGAGAGTCTCGTGCGTTAGTGCGTCGCAACGAACTTTACAACCTGGTTGGCGACCAGATCGTAACTAGGCGAGACATTATGCGTACCCCCAACTCGCGGGGCGTTCATCAGCGCCTGCAGGTTCACAAGCGCTACATACTGCGGCGCTCCGCCGGAGTAGCAAGTGACCGGACCGTAATCGGTCAACAGTCCGGTAGCAGTGCCGGTACTCGGATCGACGTAAGCGGCGACCGTGTGAGGATCGCAGCCCACGGAGAACGGATAGCCGGCCGGATCGTTCGGCATAGTCGCTACGGCGTAATCGACCAGCGAAGGCGTTCCGACCCCCGACGTCGAGGGCAGCAGAATCGCCATAATCGCATTAGCCTGACTGGGCGGGAAGGGGAACTCGCCAGTGATGATGCCATAGTGCGAGCCGGTAGCCACGGCCACGCCGTCCGTACCCGATTCCGTACCGGTGTAGGGCGCCCACTCCGGAATGTTTACGAACTGCATGGGAGCGGTCCAGCTTGCCGGGTTGCCGATGCTGTAGGTGGCCTGCGTGAGGTCGGCGAGGACAATGTTGCTGGTGTACTCGTCGGTAGATAGCGCGATGCCCGTCAGGCAGTCTTCGCCGGCGGAATCCAGCGTGCCGCCAATCTGCCAGCCGTACTCAATCGTCGTGCCAGTTTCCAGTTCGAAGATGTCGTAGACGCCATCCTCATTGGGGGAGAGAATGCGATTGCCGATGGGGTCCCACAGGACATCTTCGGAAACCTGGTTATTGGCCGGGATTGGGGTTTCGAAGGTGTTGGTCGCCAGGTCGAGGAACTGCAGAGCGCTGCCGGAGGGTGCGTTGGCATAGCTCATTTCGATGACGGCCTTATTTGAATTGGCTTCGACCGCAACACCGCAATTCAAACAGCCACCGCCGGAAAAGTCGGTGTCGTTGCCGCTGGCTGCACTAGTCAGCGTGCTGGTCAATGTGGTCCCGTTGATGAGGTAGACGTCTGTGCCGTTGGCGGTGCAGACGGTGGTGCCGCTGGTTGAATTCGAGGAGCAGGAGTTCACCACATCACGTGTGGCGATCGAAGTAGGGGTGCCAGCGGGCGAGATCGGAACAACCTGAACGCCGGTTTGCGGGCTGGCCCAGTTGCCGTTGGGAACATAGGCGGTCACGCCCGTCTGGGTCAGCAGGATACTGACCGAACTGGTCGGATTGCAGGCCGTAGGTCCCAGGATCGGCGGAGGCGGAGGCGGAGCGTTCTGCACTTTGAAGTTGTCGGTCTTGGCGTCGGAGCGCTTGAAATTCAAGATCGTGGGATTGGTGGTTGAAATGGTCGCGTTGCCGGCGGCGATCAACCATGCCTTGTACTCGTTACCGCCATTAGGGGTGGTTGCAAAGGGCGCCAACTGGACCGTGGTCGATCCGTTGGCGGGGTTGTAAGCTCCCTCGGGATGCTTGCAGCTGGGCCCGTAGGAGCCCGTAACGACGCCGTTGATCACCTGCACCTGCCGGCAGCTGGCGTTGTCGGTAGAGAGCAGCGTTCCTCCGCTGGGATCGGTGACTTCGAAGTAGTAAATGCCGTCCGGCAGACCTGAGTGTTGTCCGTTCTGCGGGCCGCCGTTGAAGTAAACGTCAGTATGGAAGACATAGATGTTCTGGTCCACGATCGTGCCGGAGGCATCTGTGGTCCAGACGGCGCCCTGCACGCTTGCAAATGCGCGCGGAGTATCCAAGATGACCAGTGTGAAAAGCAGTGCCAGCAGGGCCAGAGTTGTGGTGCAAGACCGTGAGAGGACACGGTGGGTTGAGCGTTCTCTTGTTTGCCGCATTGAGTTTTCTTTCCTTTCCAGTTCAATGGTTCCAAGAGCCTGATCCACGGTGTCCGGCAGCCTGCTGCTCGCTTGGACTCCCGTATCCACCCCCGTTTGGGCCAGCCGATGAGTAATCAGGAAGGGGGGAAGCTGATTACGTAAGCTGAGGTCGTTGGAGTTACGAAATGGTCAATTGCGGGCGTACAGGGAGTCAATGATGGCACTTAAGGCTTATATCCGATGGTAACGACTGCCGCTGATTACTAGTACTCACAGCCAATGGTCGCCACAATGCTAAGCCTGCAGCGCGGAAGGCATTGTGATGGGGACGGGCTGTTTTGAGGCATTACGCTCGGATGGCAGGGGGACGCGCCGATTCGCTGGAAGGTGCGCTTTGTCACGCGACGAGACGCCGGGAGCTGTCGTCGTGCTACCCTCTTTATTTGCCTGTCGTCAATCCCAGTTGCCGTAAGTGCGTGCACCTTCCTCGGAGCTACTCATGACAATCTTGTTTCATATTCTGAAATCCCTTGTGAAATTCGCTGCTCTCTCCTTGTTGGCATTGTCGGCCGTCGCGGTGTGCGCGCAGGAGACATCGCAGCAGGAGAACCATGGCATCAATGTGGCCAACATGGACCGCTCGCAAACGCCGGGCGACAACTGGTATCTGTACTGCAACGGCGACTGGATCAAGCGCACCGAGCTGCCGCCGGACCGCGCTCGGATCGGTGTGTTTTCCCAGCTCGATGACCTGAGCAACAAGCGCACGGCCTCGCTGATCGAGGAGCTCGCCAAGAGCAATGCGCCCGCAGGTTCGGGCGATCGCAAGATCGCTGACCTCTACAACTCCTACATGGACGAGGCGGGAATCGACGCCAAGGGACAGGGGCCGCTGCAGCCGCACCTGAAGGCGATTGCCGCCATCAGCAACAAGAAGGAGCTGGCGTACGCACTGGGGCAGACGCTGCGCGCCGACGTCGACGCGCTGAACAACACCAACTTCCACACGCCGCACCTATTCGGGCTGTGGGTTGCGGGCGGCTTTAACGATTCCGATCATTACGCCGCCTATCTGCTTCAGGGCGGTCTGCAACTTCCCGACCGCGAGTACTACCTGCAGGACAGCGAACACATGAAAATGGTGCGCGAGAAATATAGGACGCACGTGGCGGCGATGCTGAAGCTGGCGGGCTTCACCGACACCGACGCGCGCGCCGAACGCATCATCGCGCTGGAGCACGCCATCGCCGAGAAGCACCTGACGCTAGCTGAGAACGACGACATCCACAAGGCCAACAACACCTGGAAGCCGGCGGACTTCAAGACGAAAGCGCCAGGGCTGGACTGGGCGGAATATTTCCGCGGCGCCGATCTGGAGAAGCAGGCCAGCTTCATCGTCTGGCAGCCGACGGCGTTTGCCGGCGAGTCGGCGCTGGTGGAGTCGACTCCTCTGGAGACGTGGAAGGACTGGCTGGCCTATCACACCGTGGAGGAGTACGCACCCTATCTTTCGAAGCCGCTCGCCGATGAGAACTTTGCGTTCTTCGGCGGAGTGCTGACGGGGACTTCACAGCAGCGGCCGCGTTGGCAGCGCGGAGTGTTTGTGGTCAACCGCTATCTGGGCGACGACGTGGGGAAAATCTACGCGCAACGCTATTTCCCGCCTGAGGCCAAGGCGGAAGCGCAAGCGATGGTGACCAACATCATCGCGGCTTTCCGCAAGCGCATTGACGCGCTCTCCTGGATGGCTGCATCCACCAAGGCCGAGGCGCAGGCCAAGCTCACGACGTTGTACGTCGGTATCGGATATCCCGAGACGTGGATCGACTACTCGGCCTACGAAGTGAAGCCCGACGACCTCTTCGGCAACGTCTGGCGCGGCAAGCTGTTTGAGTATCATCGCCAGGTGGCGCGGCTGGGCAAGCCGGTCGATCGGCACGAATGGTCGATGACACCGCAGACGGTGAATGCGGTGAACCTGCCGCTGCAGAACGCGCTGAACTTCCCTGCAGCGATCCTGCAGCCGCCCTTTTTCGATCCCAAGGCGCCGGCGGCGGCCAACTACGGCGCGATCGGCTCGGTCATAGGGCACGAGATTAGCCACACCTTCGACACCGAGGGCAGCGCCTTCGACTCCAAGGGGCGCGTGCGCAATTGGTGGACAGACGCCGACCTGAAACACTTCGAGGCTGCCACGGCGAAGCTGGCCGAGCAGTACGATCAGTACAAGCCCTTCCCCGATCTGCACGTGAATGGCAAGCAGACGCTCGCGGAGAATATTGCCGATGTTGCCGGTATCGCCGCTTCGCACGATGGCTATATCGCTTCGCTAGACGGCAAGGCCGCGCCCCAGCAGGATGGCTTCAGCGGCGACCAGCAATTCTTCATTGCCTTTGGGCAGAACTATGCCGGTAAGGGCCGCGATGCGGCACTGCGCCAACAGGTGATGGTGGACTCGCACTCGCCGTCGCAATATCGCGCCGATACGGTGCGCAACATCGATGCGTGGTATTCGTCGTTTGACGTTAAGCCGGGCGAGACGCTGTATCTTGCGCCGGACGAACGTGTTCGGATTTGGTAACTGCTGCGCGGCCTGATTAAAGGGTTCTCGAACTAGCACCGCTTCGCGCTGCCAGAATGGTAGAGGGCTATGCAAACAAGCGCATGGCCCTGCCCATTTTCGAAACTGCTGCTGTAAGAGCTATTGTGACCGCCATATTGGGGTCTGGTTCCAATCACGAGCCTCACCCTGGTAGACCAGATCGCTAGAATTTCAGCACCTAAGCACCACAAAAATCCCGCTTCTCGGTGGTTTCTACGTCGACCTGTCGAATGCCTGCGCGATGATCGATTGGCAGCGGCGGAGGAGTGTGTAGCGGCGCGTACGAAGACGCCAGACCTGAGTTCGGCATCAACCCCATCGGGCCGCCCAATCCCTGCGTGAGGACCAAGGTGGGCCTGATGCTGGCTTATGCCATCTTCCTCTCAGCAACGAACGGAAGCCCGGTTTCGAGTCTGGCGGGTCGAATTGGTCATCGGCTGCTTGCCGTCCAAGCTTCTGACCTGCAAGCCGACTCACAACGGCCGACCCGGTAATCACCGCGCCGGCCGTTTTCTTTTGATCATCGTGGCCACGGCCTTACGTGCTCGCGTAGCAACCCTTCCACTACCGCTTTCGTCGCAAAGTCGCTGACATCTCACGTCGAACATGCTCTAATTCCGAATAGGCTTGGTTCGTAGCTCGCGCTTCCGGATTGGGGCGTTTGCGATGTGACCGAGGCGAATTTGTGTCCCGCAGGAGCGCACCTGCATCAAACTGTTCAAGGCGTGTTGTTGCGAGCGTGCAATCTGAAAAAGGTGTTCCGCTCGGGCGGCTCGGACCTGGTGCTCTTTGAGAACTTGTCGCTCGAGGTGCAGACCGGCGAGATATTGGCGATTGTTGGCGAGTCGGGTACGGGAAAGAGTACCTTACTGCACATCCTCAGCGCGCTTGATAGCGCTTCCGATGGTGACGTATACTTCGCCCAATTGCAGTTGAAAGGCCTGTCGGAAGAAGGCGCAGCGGAATTCCGCAGCCGTGAACTCGGGTTCGTGTGGCAGTTTCATTACTTGCTGCCGGAGTTTAGCGCAGCAGAGAACGTCGCCATGCCTCTGTTGATGCGGGGCGAGCGGCGGCGCGAGGCAGAGCAGCAAGCGCTCGGCTGGTTGCAGGAAGTCGGTTTACGGGACCGTGCGAGTCACCGGTCCGGCGAGTTGTCGGGTGGAGAGCAGCAGCGGGTAGCGCTGGCCCGTGCGCTGATCACCCGGCCCAAGATCCTGATGGCGGATGAGCCGACAGGAGACCTCGACGACCGGACAGCGGATGCGGTATTCAAATTGATCGCCAGGCTACATCGCGACTATCGGCTGACCTCGCTCATTGTCACTCACAATCTTGGCTTTGCGCGTCAGTGTGACCGTGTCCTGCGCCTGGAACATGGCAGGCTGGCCGAGGTGTCGCCGCAATCGTTGTCGGCGTAGGAAACGTACTAAGAAGTGGCGGGTTATTAGATGAGGTGACCGGTCCTTATCCAGCTCGCGGACCGGCGGTGGTGGGGAGAGTCTGGAATGGCATTCGGCGGGAGAAAAAAGTCCTGCCGGGTTCCGGGAGAGTTTCAATGTTTGAACGGTACACGGAAAAGGCCCGGCGCGTAATTTTCTTCGCGCGCTACGAAGCCAGCCAGTTCGGTTCTCCGTACATCGAGACGGAGCACCTGCTGCTTGGCCTCCTGCGCGAAGACAAGGCGCTGACCAATCGGTTCCTTCGGTCCCATGCTTCGGTCGAGTCGATCCGGAAACAGATTGAGGGACATACCACGATTCGAGAGAAGGTCTCGACCTCGGTCGACCTTCCGCTGAGCAACGAGTGCAAGCGAGTGCTGGCGTACGCCGCCGAGGAAGCGGAGCGGCTCTCGCATAAGCACATCGGCACCGAGCACCTGTTGCTGGGCCTCTTGCGGGAAGAGAAGTGCTTTGCCGCCGAGATCCTGCATGAGCGTGGGCTGCGGCTGTCGACCATTCGCGAAGAACTGGCGCGCAGCTCACAGGAGAAGGCGCAGCCCTCGCAGCGTTCGCGTGAGTCATCGCTGCTGTCGGAATTTTCGCGCGACCTCACGCAGGCTGCCATCGATAACCAGCTCGATCCACTGGTGGGACGCGATGGCGAGCTGGAACGCGTGGTACAGATCCTGTGCCGCCGCACCAAGAACAATCCCGTGCTGATCGGGGAGCCCGGCGTTGGCAAAACGGCCATCGTGGAGGGCTTGGCCCAGCGCATTGCCGACGGCGAGGTGCCGTCGTTCCTGGCCGACAAGCGCATACTCGCGCTCGATTTATCTTTGATCGTTGCCGGCACGAAGTATCGCGGACAGTTTGAAGAGCGACTGAAGACCATCATGAAGGAGCTGATGGAGTCGCAGAACGCCATCATCTTTATTGACGAGTTGCACACCTTGGTTGGCGCGGGCTCGGCTGAGGGCTCGCTCGACGCCGCCAATATCCTGAAGCCGGCACTGTCGCGCGGCGAGATCCAATGCATCGGCGCGACCACCCCGGCGGAGTATCGCAAGTCGATCGAGAAGGACCGCTCGCTGGAACGGCGATTCCAGGCCGTCAAGGTTCCGCCGCCGACCGAGGCCGACGCGGTCAAGATTCTGTTCGGCATCAAGGAGCGCTACGAGAAGTTTCACGCTGTCAGCTACACCGACGACGCGATTACCTTCTCCGTCTCGCACTCCAATCGCTATCTACCCGACCGCTTCCTGCCCGACAAGGCCATCGACCTCGTCGATGAAGCGGGCGCGCGCGTAAAGCTTCGCCAGACGTCCCTGCCCGAGGACATCACCGAGGTGCAGAAGCGGATCAAGTTCATCGTGCACCGCATGGAGAATGCCATCGCGAACCACGAGTTCGAGAAGGCCCGCTTCTACTCCGATGAGGAGCGCAAAGAGCGCGAGAACCTGCGCGCGCTGCGCGAAAAGTACCATCTCGATGAGTCCTCGACTGGCGTCGTCGGCCGTGAGGACATCGAAGACGTGGTCTCGCGCTGGACCGGCGTGCCTATCGCATCCATCAAGGAAGAAGAAAGCCAGAAGCTGCTGCGCATTGAAGAAGAGCTGCACAAGCGCGTGATCTCGCA
>Ga0070741_10009479_pt1 | contig 18876 bp, 23 predicted proteins | sample Coa_R1_4_FD_66440 | JGI IMG/M metagenome (GOLD analysis project Ga0070741, IMG submission 66440) | Surface soil microbial communities from Centralia Pennsylvania, which are recovering from an underground coalmine fire - Coalmine... | ecosystem: Environmental > Terrestrial > Soil > Unclassified ...
CAGGGCAAGCGCGAGGCCCCCTCATCCACCGCCGCCTATCCCCTTGCCCCTACCGTTCCTCTTCGTGATCATCTGTGCCGCAGCCTTTTTGCATCGCCAGGGTTCTCTGATGGTGTCGGTATCTGTTCCCCTATGTCACATCTTAGGCCGATCAATCCAAACGGGATTGACCATGTTGGGCCGGAGGCGTAGGGGCAAGGGGCGGTGGACGGGCCTGGGTGGGGGCCTCGCGCTTGCCCTGGAATGGGATGATGTGATGAGGCTGAGGCGGACGCGATGAATTGCGTCGCCACCGGGTGGCATGGGTGGCAGGAGCATTATGTTATTTCGGGGAGGGGCGGGGGCAGGCGCGAGGCGCTGCCCCTACCGGTTGGGCTAAAATCCTAGTACGTAGGATGGTTTGGTGGGGAAGAGGGTTTTGAGCAGCGTTGCTGTGTTGTTGTTTGCCCAGACATCGGGAAAGATCTGGCGCAGCTCGTCCAGGCTGCGATAGCCGAAGATGAGCTGGAGAAAGACCAGCGGCGGGAAACCGGCTCCGGCGTTGGAGTCGTGGATGGGTAGCTCCCAGTTTTCAGCCGTTGTCAGGCGTCCGTTGTCAAAGACCATTCGCAGGCCGCTGCGGTAGAGGTCGATTTTCAGCTCTCCTGTATAGCCCGCCAGGATGGAGCTGCTTAAACGCCTCTCCAGGACTGGCGCAATATGCTGGAGAAATGCAGGCACATTGGCTACCCGTATATACCAGGCGTAGTCAGGCTGGTGGAAAGGGGCCAGCTCCTCCCCTAACGCCTCATAAACGGGATGAGAGCGGTAGAGATAGAAGCCGATCTCCCTTAACGGTTCCGCATCAGGGGTGCGGGTTGGCATTTGCAGCCCGTAAGCCTGCAAAGCGCGTAATACCGATGGCATCATGGCTTGCAAATTGACGCCGGGAAGCACTTCAAAGATCCCAATGCCCAGTTCGCGTCCTTGCCGTGCCGCGCTGTTTTGCAGAAAGCCCTTTGGTGCGCCGCTGGCATCAACGATCATCTGAACGTGCGCGCCCCTGTCAGTTTCAGAATTGTTGTGCCACTCTTCGATTTCGTAGCGCCAGTAACGTTCGGGTATATTGTGCCAGACCATGCTGGTCGAGCGACGGCTGTTGTAGGCTTCCATGATCAGCGGAAGATCCTCGACTGTGGCCGTACGCAAGGTATATGGTTCGGGCTCTCCCTCCTTTGCTTTGGGAATGATTGAGAGGTAAGTGACGCGTTTCCCTTCCAGGTCCAGCACGTATTCATAGCCGAACTGGCGATAGAAGTAGGGAATGCCGGTGATCGCCTGGACAAGATGTCCTTCGGTTTCGCTGCGAGCGTGGATCGTCTCGAATAACGCTCGTATCAGGCCACGACGGCGATAGGTGGGATCGCTGGCAACGATCTCGGGGCGACCGACGCCAAAGGGGATGCCTTCGTATGTCCACTCGTGCCGCCACAGGCAGGTGCAGGCAATAATCGGGTTGCCCTCTTTACGCGTATCCTCGATAATGGCGTAGTCAGTAGGATTCATCCAGGGATGGTGTCCGCTCATCAGCCGACGTACAAAATTCATCAAGTTCGTGTTCTGCGGATCGGCGGCGCCCTCACGGAAAACTTGACCGCATAACTGCGCGATATGTTCCGTATCATCCTGTGTGGACCAGCGCAGTACGAGACCATCGCCTAAATCGCGTTGATAGTGCATATCTGCGGCTTCTCTGATTGTCTGCATGGTTGTTCCTTCCTCATTGTTGTGTGCATCAAACTAACAGGCATAGTGGTATGGCAATGGGGCCAAAAGCCCATAAAAAATCGTGGGATGCTCTACCTGCCCACGATTCTGGAGAGTTGTTTTGCGTTATTAAGCGTCAGATGAAAGAGACATTCTGCGCGTATCGCCAGGCTTTCCAGAATTTGGGCGCAGTGAGGCCCTGGGCCGGGAGCGGCTCTGTGTCGGGGATAGTCATCGTCGATGTAAGGAGCAAGGCCGCGACCATACCAGGCACGAAAAGTTTCCAGACACAATGTGGTAGAGGCTGACGAGAGCTAGTATGCCACATACTGGAAACCTCCTTATGGTTTGATCGCGCGAGAAGTGGTATAATTACGTGTAACTGGTACAACTATACCGGGTCTCCAGAGGCTTTGTCAAGGTTTTACGGTATCGCCTCACTGAAGAGCTAAAAGGTGCCAGAGGCAATTGACATCGTCCGCATGACCCTCTATACTAAAACAGGCCAAAAAAGAACTTCGCTGCTATGTACTCATCTCTACATAGCATGCCAAGAGGAGGATATCAAGGACAATGACCTACGTAATCACCCAGCCGTGCATTGGCGTGAAGGATGCATCTTGTGTGGATGTTTGCCCTGTCGATTGTATTCATCCATCGTCCAATGAGCCGGGCTTTGAAGAAGCAGAGCAGTTGTATATCAATCCCGATGAGTGTATTGACTGCGGAGCATGCGAGCCTGCCTGCCCGGTGACAGCGATTTTTGAGGAATCCGCAGTGCCCGACGAGTGGCAGAGCTATATTAAGATCAACGCAGATTTCTTTAAGGGCGAGTAGTAGTGCGCGCGGCTACAGTGTAACCTGATCATATCTCATCGATTGTGTGCGCCTTCCATCGATGTAACTGTAGGGGTAAGCAGTTTCTTTTACGATTTCTTTAAGAATTCTCGGTATTCCGCACTCCAACGCTCCCACGATGAATCGGGGAGCTACTGCGATAGCTTCGCTCAGGAGTGTGGCAAGGAAGAACAAGCTTGCCCCATGTTGTATATTTTTGTCGCGAAGGCTTGTGATATAATACCTGTGCTGTGTCAACATATTCATAAATTTGGAGTGGACCTCTATGCCAATAACCCGACGTAAACGTGCCAATCCACCCGATCAGCCAGAAGAGAATAACAATCATCTCGCGGATCAAAGTGAAAACGCCAACGCCGCGGAGGCACTCGCGGCAGAACAGCCTGCTGAGGTTGTGGAACAAGCAGAAGTAGAGGAGAATGCGAATCCTGTTCCCCCTGCTGTCGGTCGTACAGAAAATAATGCCTTTCAGCCAGTCGTGCCTGTGGCGGCTCCAGTCGCTAATGGTGATCGTGTAGGACGGGTGGATTATGCCCCAACAATTGAGGGCGGGCGTCGTACCGCGCGCGGAGAGCTTTTCCGCCGCCCCCCACAGCCACCGACCCCCATTTCTACCATGCCCAGCATGCCCGCCAGTCAGGCAATGACTTCGCCCCCTTTGCAAGCTCCTTCCCATGAAATTAAGTTACCACTGGGTGCAAGACCGGGGGATGCAACTGGAGATCAATTGCATCTTGCCTATAATCCTGGCTACACTGGAGCGGATGAGGCGCGCAGCATCTTGCTGCATAAGCTGGCTAATGAGAGCAAAAGCGGAGGGCGCGGTCGGTGCTGGAGCTGTGGCTCGCTGGCAATCGCTTATGACTGCTGGAATACCCGCAACAAGACGTTTGGTGAGTTTGGCGTTGCGTTTTGCGAAATTTGTGGCGTCTGGAGCGTTATGTAACCTTATCGATGGTCTCTGTGCTATCTCATATGCGAAGAGAGGATGGACATGGTAACGGGTCAGGAGGGAACCGCCCCCTTCTTCTGTCCACGCTGTGGCGGTCCAATGTATAAGCCTGCCGGTAGCTCTTTTTACTGGCACGCCACCGGCAATCACCCACCCTGTAGCATCACAAATGTTGCTGAGGTTCTCAAAATCGAAGAGCCCGCTCCTGAAGACACTTCCGAGGAACAGCCAAAGGGGCAGCCAAAGAAGAAGCATTGATAACTTCTCTTTTGCCCCTATGAATATAATCAGGACTCGCAGGAGGAAGCGGAGGAGGATGAATATCGTCTGATATTGTCGCATCTCATCTCGTCGGCAGCAAGTTTTTATACGTTTATATGGATGGGTGAGTAGATGGATAGGGGTGCAACTCGTGGCTGTCACCCTGCGTATATACTGGTGAGAAGTCCTTTCTGGCAACAAATGCTAGAGCAGGATCTGTTTGCTAGCTTGTACATGAGGTTTGCAGATGTTCTATCAGAGAAATAACGGCCCTTTCGGGCAAAGAAATATGTTTAGCTCGCGCTACCAATACCAGACGTTGCCTTACGGGTACGAGGGAGCGCAGGCCAGCGGTCTGATCGGGAAGGTCATGGGCCTGCTGGCGTTCTCTTTCCTATTTGCCGCCATCGGCTCTTTTGTGGGCCTGACCACGATACAACTGACTTTCGGTAGCTATTGGATTGTCGCCATTGCCGGTCTGGTGGTGCTGATCGCCTTGAACCTTCTCATTCAGGTATCCGGGCTTAATCTGATCCTGCTCTACCTGTTCACGTTCCTGGAGGGCCTGGCTCTTTCGCCTCTCCTCAGCTTTTACACGCAGAGTTACCCCAATATTCTGGGAGAAGCGTTCTTGATGACGGCGATTACCGCGTTCGGCCTGGCGATGTATGCCTGGACGACGAAACGCGATTTTACGCGCATCGGGGATTATCTTTTCTTCGGGGTCATCCTGCTGCTGGTCGCCGGTATCATCAGCATCTTCTTCCATAGTACTTTCTTCGCATTTCTTATCTCGGTTGCTGGCATTGGTATCTTTTCCGCCTACGTGCTGTTCTATGTGCAGCGCGCCAAATATATGGCTGATACGTTGCCCAATGCCATTGGCTTGACGGTGTCGCTCTTTATTACCGTGTTAAACCTTTTCCTCTACATTTTGCAGTTGCTCACAATCCTGCAAGGGGGAAATCGTCGGCGCTAGTCACTTTCATTCTCCTGCCCACAGCGCGTATACTGAGAGGGGGCAGAACTGGAATAGAAATAATCACAGTTTTGTTCTTCTCTAATAGAGGAAGTACGTAGTATTCCAGTGCAGGCGCTAGCCCACCGGAAGAACAGATAGAAGCTATCTGACTGGGAAAGTGAGTAAAGAGAATTATGGATACAACTGCCAACCTGTTCCATGTTGGCGATCAGGATTTTGAAGCAAAGGTGCTGAAGTCCAGTAAACCGGTGATCGTTGATTTCTGGGCTGCCTGGTGTGGTCCTTGCCGCGCAATCGCGCCTGTCTTCGAGCGGTTAAGCGATGAGTATACGGGTAAGCTGGCTTTTGCCAAAATGGATATAGAGGAGCATCCCTCTACTCCAGTTCGCTACGGGATACAGGCGATCCCGACGTTGCTGATTTTCAAAGATGGGAAGGCCGTTGGTCGCCTGCTGGGGCCGCATCCTTCTCAGCTCAAGCGTGAGATTGACCGGTTGCTGGCTGAAAACGGCATTCCGGTCGCTTAAAAAAACGGTAAGTGGCCTGGCGCTCGAAAAAGATCCAGGTCACTTCTATTTGGTGCCAATCCCTACTCGACGTTTCTTTCTTTTTGTGGTATATTTTCCCGTATTATACCCATTCTTTTTTCTGTTGTCTGGACATAAGGGGAACCGTATATGCCAACTTTAGAACGCTCGAATCCTCTTCCGCTGTACTATCAGTTGAAGGAAGTGCTGAAGCAGCAGATCCGGCAGGGTCATCTTGCTCCCCACACTTCCATTCCGTCCGAGCCGGAGCTGGTCGCTCAGTATCATGTGAGCCGGGCCACCGTTCGGCAGGCGTTGACCGAACTGGTGCATGAGGGGCTGTTATATCGTCAGCATGGGCGTGGGACATTTGTGTGTGAACCGCGCGTGCAACAGCACTCGATCAGCGAACTGAATAGTTTTACCGGCGAACTACGCCGGCGCGGAAAGCGCCCGGGGGGCATGTTGATCGTTAGCGAACTGGTGCGAGGCTCGCAGACGGTGCGCGAACAATTACGTTTAACCGACGAAGAGCAAGTTGTTCGCCTGGAGCGCATTCGCACCGCTGATGGCACGCCCGTAGCCTACGAGATCGACTACCTGCCCTACCCGCGCGCCAATACTATTTATCAGCAGGCTAAAGAGGTCGCCGAAGGCTCGCTTTTCAGCCTGATGGCAAGCGAAGGGCTTCATCCCTACATTATTGAGCAATCCTTCAGGGGGGATTGCGCTTCTCCTCGCGAGACCGAGCTGTTGCGCCTTCCCGCCGGCGAGTCTGGTCTCCGGCTCGTTTGCACGATCTTCGATGAGACCGGCGCTCCTATTGAGTATACCGAAGCTTTCTATCCCGGGAGCCGCTACGACTTCGCCCTCACGCTACGCGCGTCAAGATGAAGCCTTTTTGCAGGCTGGCAGGGTTGCTCTAACCCGCCAGCCTCTTCGTGGTTCTGGCTCCTCCGGTCAGGTGGAATGGGCTTGCAGACAAGCCTGGATATCTGCAATGGCTTGAGAGGTTTTAGCTGGCTTGTCAAGAGATGTGTGGTATAGGAGTCTTTTCAACTCCCGTGAATACTTCTTTCTTTCGTGAAGGCATAGCGTAAAATCTCAGTGCGGTTTGTTAAGCCCAGTGCCCTGGCTTCTTTAATCCACTCGGACATCTCATATTTGTTGCGGAAGAGCCGATCACCACAGAAGATGTTACGCCGTTTAAAGGGAGCCGGTGTCGTCCTGATGCGCATCTGGCGTACTTGTTCTTCTGGGGTAGCTTGTAGGAGGTCTTCTAACTCGCCGTACCAGGGCTCTGGAAGGACGTAACGTAGATGATGGACCCATGCGGGACAGGGGATATCGTAAAGACTGCTAAGATATTCGGCAGTAGCGGCGCAAAAGGCCCCCCAGTGTTGGGTATGTGGGGTGTCCTGCTCTGGCTGTATGAGTGGCTCGCTGATAAGGTCGAAGCGTCTCTCCTTTGCATAGCCATACCAGGCATTCATAAAGTTGCCGAGCGCCGTCCAGGGACGCGTTCCCACACAAATCTGGCTATAGGCCCATGTTAGTGTCTGGTCGCCGCTGCGTTCTTCAAACATGCTGATCACCCCTTTTTTGTATTATAACAGACCAATGGGCTATTATAACAGGCCGATGGACGTCAGGTTTCCCTCTAGATCGCAGATTTCGTATAACTCTTCTGGATGTTCAATATAGGTATGAACGAGCGCGCGTGCTTGTTCTTTTGTACGAATCTGTAGATAGTTACAGAGATATTGAGCATCGGTAAGATCCTTGTCGCGTGTGGAGATAAGTTTGACGGCGAGGATGTATTCAGCATTTGGTATGTGAATTTCCAGAGGCCCAAAGTTTCGCCACGGATGCCCTTCTGGAATAGGGCCAAGAGTTGCAAGGAGTTCGGCAGCATCAGCATTGAGCCACTTATTGTTTAGATCCCTTTGGTGCTTTCTTGCTATTGCTTGCGTGGTACTCATAAGGAGGTCGCGCTGGAGTTGCTCCTTATCTAAGAAAAGTACGTCTATATCGTCTGTGGGACGGTTGTTCATTTTGGCGAACAGGAGCATATAAGCACCGCCTACCATGAGAACATGTATAGGTTTTTGTAAGCCTTGATTAGCTAGCTCTTGCCCAAGTTGCGTAAGATATTTCTCAATGTCTTTTGCTTGCATTTTGCATCCAGAGAGTAAGTAAAACAGATTCTGGAGTGAGTATAGCATATGTCGGTAATCAGATGTTTATAGTTTTGTTCAAGTACTTTTTAAGCTTTAAGATCCCGCAACAGCTTCTTCAACCCCCGCTGATAAGCATCATGCTCCTTCCAGCGCGTAAAATCGCCAATATGACGCGTCTGACTGATGTGCGCGGCCCATGCTTGCGTGGTGCGCTCGACGGCATCATCCAGCCTAATCGGAAAGAGCACGCTTTTATTGTGCCGACGCTCTTTTTCTAGAGCAGATTCTACTTCCGCCTCCATCCAGGAACTCATAACCGAGTGTCGGGAAAGTACCAGCAGCAATTTATCATATATGCGGATAGACTCATCGATACGCTGCCTGATTCTGTCCCCGATTTTCATATCTTCAGGAGCATACCAGCAGCGCACATTGTTGCTTTGCAAATCGGCATAGAGCCGTGTGGCAAAGTCCTGGTCTTTGCTTGAATAACTGATGAAGCAGGTGTAGTACTGGATAGGGCGCTGAGTTAGAGAGCGGGCGTATTCTATGAAACTATCACTGAGTCCAGCACCGCGAAGGAAAATTTCGGGAATGGTGCCTTCCGAATGTAGGAGGGTGTCGATTCCGACTGTCGATGGCCCTATATGCCGTACTGTTTCTAACCCTTTTACTCCTCGAAGATCGACATTCCCGAAAATGGTCTGCTCTACGATGGCCTTGCTAATGTCTACTCCGTCGAGGTATGCTCCAAAGAAGTTGGCTCTGTAAAGGTCAGTATTGATGAGGAAGGCCCTGTTGAGATAGGCATAGCTGAGATTGGCAGATCTAAGTTTTGCTCCACTAAGATGCGCATCCCTAAGGTCGGCTTCGCTTAAATTAGTATGGTTGAGGTAGGTGTGGCTGAGGTTAGCATGGCTAAGATTAGCATAGTTGAGGAATGCTCCGCTAAGGAATGCCCCACTGAGATTAGTATGGCTGAGATCGGCCCGGCTGAAATTGGCAGAGTCGAGAAATGCTTTACCGAGATGAGCGTGACTGAGGTTGGCATGACTGAAGTTAATACCGGAGGCGAGGTCATGGCTAAGGAATGCTTCACTAAAAACAGCCTGGCTAAGGTCAGCACCTCTGAGATCGGCAGAACTGAGGTCAGCTTTTGTCTCAGGATGCTCTTTTCTCCACGCATTCCAAACCTCCACACCTTGCCTGATCAATTCAAGCTGTTCCTGATTTGCCATATGCTCTTATCCCTCCAATTACTACTTTTCTATATAGACGTGTATGTGCTCGAAAAATCAACCAGGATGCATGCTGTCTCTTCATTATTCTTGATATGGCTTCTTGTTGGCATTATCTGGCATTCTTTTTTGAGATGTCGTCGTAGTTCTCTGCCTCGCGGCACTGGTATCTCAGTAGCGACCAGCTTCAGCGCGTCCAATTTATTGTCCTCCTTTGCCTCTGCTCGCCGATGGCTCCAACGTGCTTCCTCGAATCAAATAAGCGATGTGTCTAACGGTTTTTTCGGTTATTTTGATAGACTATGGTAATAAAGGAAATAGGATAATATGGGAAAAGGTGATAAATCAGACGCGCTGAAGCTGGTCGCTACCGAGGCAATATTGCTGTCGGAGGAGAGGATGTTGTCGTAGAGGTAGCACAGCGCAGCTAATGTGAAGCGGGACGGACTGTAAAACTGGATGCAGTCAACCCCGTCGCCACTAGGGGGGCGCGTCTTTTCTATCGGGGAGGGGGTATCAATTGGGGATAGTAAAAGATTGTTTATAGTGAAGGTAGGTGCTATACTACGCAGGGAATTTTGATGCCTTCTTGAAGAGACACAAATGAGAATAGAATGAGGAGAATAGGCATATGGATGAGACACAGGACGGACAGAATACCGCGAATAATAATAATGCGATCCCGGTTCATTTTGTGAGCCGCCAGGAGCAGGCTTGGACCGATAAAGGCAATGCCGCTGCGCAGCAGGGGAACTATGAAGAGGCCGTTGAGGCGTTTCAGGAGGCTGTAACAAGTAATCCAACGGATGCGCGCGCGCGCTATAATCTGGCCCTGGCTCAACAGTATCTCGGCGATGTCGAGATGGCGGTTGCTGGCTATCGGCGCGCTATCGATCTGGACCCGGAGCTGGTCGATGCCTATATCAATCTTGGCAACCTCTACGGCGAACTGGGGATGCACGAGGAATCGCTGGAGACGTTCCAGCAGGCTCTGGAACTGGACCCTGAGAATGATGAGCTGTATTTGAGTGTGGGCGATGCGTACCGGCTCCAGAACCTGTATCAGGATGCTATTCAGGCATACCGCCAGGCGTTGATCATCAACCCGGAAAATACGACCACCTCCAGCAATCTCACCGATGCGCGCGAACGAGTGAACGATCAATGGCGGCGCGTGATGGAGCAGGAGCGCCATATCGATAGCGATCCTTCCGATCCGGCACGCTACGCGGAACTTGCCAGCATCTATCTGGATATGCACCGCTACGATGATGCACTCTCGACCGCGAACCAGATGCTCTCGCTTGACCCCGAAGGGCGTACCGGCTACGATGTGCTGGCCTCGGTCTATGAGATGATGGGGGAGCGCGATCAGGCAGCCGAAAGCTATGCCCGTATCGTCGAAGTAGAACCAGATGACGCGGAAGCCTGGGAACATCTTGGCACCTGGCGCTCCCTGCAAGGGCGCAACGACGAGGCTACTACAGCCTACCAGCGCGCTCTACAGCTCGATCCGCAGCGTACCACGACCCGCTTTAGCCTGGCTGAGACATACCTTGAGTCCGAACAGTACGATGATGCTCTCTCCCTGTATAAAGGACTTGTGGATGGAGCTGAGAAAGAGATGCTGTCGGATGATGACATTGCCGCAGCTTACGCGGGCCTGGCCGACACGTACAACTCGCTGGAACGCTATGATGAGGCCATTGCAACCAGCCAGACGCTGCTGGAGCGTTTCCCCGACGACCCGGAGGGATATTACCAGCTCGCCACCGCCTATGATGCTCTTGGTCGCTACGATGAGGCCATCGAGAATTATCAGAACGCCGTTGATAGCGATCCGCTGAACGCGGATTACTACAATGATCTCGCGGATACCCTGCGCGAGGTGAAACGCTATGACGAGGCGCTGGACGTGGCGCAGCAGGCGATTGCGATGGACCCCTCGATGATCCTGGCGTATGAAACGCTGGCGCAAATCTATGAAGAGACCGGTCGCTCCGACGAGGCCGCCGAGGCAATGAGCCAGGCCAACGCTTTGAGGGCCGTCAGCGAGGCGTAGCCCTCAGTACGATGACCTCTGGCTCGATCATCCGCCCCTGGCACCATCTCAATGTATGCCAGGGGCGGATGATTTTCGTATAGCCATAACTCTTTAACTGGAATGCTAGAGCGACCGTGTTTGCCTCCTGGCATTCCTGATTACGCGATTTTTTGTCTCTGCCGCGCCACCACTGTGGCGATAGCCAGCGAAATCGCAAATGTCGCTACCCCGATGATCAGAGCAATGAGAAATGGTCCTGTTTCAAAGCCGTTGTGAAACATCGAGTAAAACATGTAATACATAGGGAGGGCGATGAGAGCAGCGAGTAAGCTGCCATAAGCGCGTTTGCCCATAGATGCGTAAGATTCCTTTCTGCACTGAAATATTCTGTACCAGGGAGAGGGCAACCGCAAGGGATTGCCCCTACAGGCGTGAAAGACTCCTTTCGGCACTGAAATGTTCTGTATCAGGGCAACCGCAAGGGATTGCCCCTACAGGCGTGAAAGACTCCTTTCGGCACTGAAATGTTCTGTATCAGACACTTTTCTTGTTCTCAATTACAGCAGAAAAGGGCAAGGCATGTCATCCATCGTTCGTCTCTTTTGAGAGGACCAAAGAGCGGAGATGTAGCCTCAACCATCTGGTGGATGGTTTTTCTCCACTCTTCTGGTATACTACGAACATATGAGGATGAGAGATAAGTAGATAACGTATCACGCAATTTCCTTAGAGAACTGCAGATAGTACACAATGTTTTTCGCTTCTTTTATGCTTGCATGGAGAACAAGGCGTGCCTATCGTGTTGGAGCGTGGCACGCGCAAGGGAGCACCGGTCTGGATGAATGACAGCTCTCAAACGTCGTCCGCGGCAGCGATGCACCAGCAAACATGGCAGTCCTGGGGGCTGTTCTGGCATGGCCTCTTTTATGTCTCGCTGCTGATTGCAACAGGTCTGGCTATTACGGTCATTCCGCGTTCCTGGCAGGAATTGAGCGTGATTATGGGATGCGCCTTGTTGCTAGGCATCTGGTATATGCCCTATCTCTTCATTTCAGCCCAGACCTTTCGCCAACATCCCTGGCGTACCCTCAGCTATATGAGCCTCGGCTGGGCGCTCTGGTTGGCGTTAATTACCCAGGACTCTGACTATTTATTCGTCCTTTTCGGTCTCTATCCGCAGGTGTCAGTCTTCTTGCCTTTCCCCTGGAGCCTTGTCGGTGGCGTTGTCTTACTGGCGCTCTCGCTCTGGCAGCAACTGCCGGATCTGGGAAATGGGGGCGGGATAGTTTTCTTTTTCATCCTTAGCAGTGGGGTCATCGGGATCTGCTGGATGCTTTTCCTCAACTCAACGTTCTCGCATAATAGCAAACAGGCGCATCTGATCGCGCAATTGCAGGCCGCACGCCGAGAACTGGCTCAGGCTGAGCGCCTGGCCGGCGTCATGCAGGAACGACAACGCCTCGCCGCCAATATCCACGATACGGTGGCCCAGGGCTTTGCCAGCATTGTGATGGCTCTTGAGAGCGCAAACATGTCCTTGCTCGCCAATGACGAAAGCATCAGGCCCATGCTGGAGCGCATTGATAGGATTGCGCGCGAGAGCCTGGCGGAGACACGCGCGCTGCTCTGGGCCTTGCAGCCGGAGGTGTTTGAGCGCGCGTCGCTGCCCGAATTTCTGCTTGCTCTGGCGACTCGCTGGAGCGAAGAGCATGGGATTACGGTGCAGACGATGATTACAGGCGAGGTGGTTGCTTTGCGCCCTGAAATCGAGGTGACGCTATTGCGCGCTGCCCAGGAGGCGCTGGCTAATGTGTGGAAACACGCTCAGGCCAGCTCGGTTGTTCTCACTCTGTCATATATGGATGAGATGGTAGTACTAGATGTACAGGACGACGGGAGGGGCTTTGAGGCGCAGCCCGTGCTTGCCACAGCACGCGCCCAATCCACTGGGGGATTTGGGTTGCCTGCACTGCGCGAACGCGCGGAACAGCAGGGAGGAACATTGACCATTGAGAGCGAGCCAGGTGAAGGGACAACCGTCGCTCTCACCATACCTGCGATCCCGACAGGGCCACAGCAAGAGATTCAGGAGGAACAGTGATGAGTCAGATTCGCCTGGTAATCGCCGATGACCATCCGGTTGTCCGCGCGGGTTTGCACACAATGCTCAGCAATCAGCCCGATTTCCTGCTGGTCGGGGAGGCCAGCACCGGTTCCGAAGCGGTGGAGCAGGTGGTCAGGCTATGTCCTGATGTGGTGCTGATGGATCTGCGCTTGCCCGGGCTGGATGGAGCGGAGGCAACCGCGCAGATTCGTGCTCATCGGCTGACGACAGCCGTGCTTATTCTCACAACGTATGAAAGTACGGTCGATATTTTGCGGGCCATCGAGGCTGGCGCGACTGGCTATTTGCTCAAAGACGCTCAGAGCGAGGAACTGGTGGCAGCTATTCGGGCGGTGGCTCAAGGGAAGGCCGTGCTGGCGCCGAATGTGGCGACCCGCCTGGTTCATCAGGTGGGCAGACCGGCTCAGAAGGCGCTCAGCGCGCGCGAACTGGAGGTGCTGATGTTGGTCGCACAGGGGGCAAGCAACAAAGAGATTGCCCGCACCCTCCACTTGAGCGAGGCAACGGTCAAGTCCCATCTGCTGCACCTTTTTAGCAAGCTGGAGGTATCTGATCGCACAGCCGCAGTCACAGTGGCGCTGGAACGCAAGCTGCTGCGCCTGGATGAAAGTTCGGCTAAGCGCCTGCCCTGAAAGAGGATTATTGCCCCTGCCGCTTTTCTACCATCTCAATGAATTCCTCCAGGTCGCTCAGACGCTGCTGGATGTGATCGTAGAGGATGTTGTGGTTGAGCGTGCCGGGATCGTGGACCAGCGCGTCCCGCAGGTTTGTTAGCACTTCCAGGCGGTAGGCGAGGGAGCGCGGGATGATATTTTGCGCTGCTACGATGCTCAACAGCTCGTGATAGGCTTCTGGACGGCGCAGCCCGAAGGAGGCGACCAGGGTGCCACAGATATGCAGGCATGCCTCGATTGCCAGTTGCAGGTAGCGTTCCGCCAGTCCATAGACGCGATAATCGGCAAGAAACTCTTCCCGCTGTGTCTTCCCCACGTCGCGTAAAATGTTCACGGCATCATGCAGTTGTTTCACCTGGCGCTGCACCAGCTCTTTATCGATGGGCAGCATCTGGCTGTGAAGGCGTCGGCCCAGCGCCTGATTCTGGATATCGTCGAACTTCTTAAAATCCAGGTAGTCCATGACCGCTTTTGTCTCAAACGAGACGCGCTGCTTCTCGTCGCGGCTGTAGAGGATCTGCCCGTATTTAATCACTTGCAGCTTCAGTAGGAGCGACGCCTGGTTCAAGATCATCACATCGATGCTATCGGATTCTAAGCGTTTTGCCAGCTCGCTAAAGAAGTAGAGTTGGTAATCAAGGAACTGGTCAGACTTAATCTGGTCCATCAGCAGAATGGCGATATCGATACCTGTGAGTTGACCAAACGAGGCGCGATTTGACAGGGTACCGGCAAGGTAGGCAGCGTTAACCGGAGTTTGCGCAAAGAGCTGATTCAGTTGAGCCTGTCGCTCGAATAAGTTCATCAACGACCTCCGAGAAGATCCTGGACTTATCCCATGCAAAGGTACGTTTACAGTTATTCTTATAGTAACTATACCATAAAAAGCGTCAGCCCTCCACCCATTCCTCTCCCGTAATTGCTACCTCTTTTTTCCAGATCGGTACGGTCGTTTTAAGCGTATCGATAATGTAGCGGCAAGCGTCGAACGCTTCGGCGCGGTGCGGACTGGCTACCACAATAATGACGCTGGCCTCGCCAATTTCGAGCCGTCCAAAACGGTGTGCCACCGCGACTCGCTCCACTCCCCAGCGTTGTTGGGCTTCATTGATGATTGTGCGGATCTGCTGCTCGGCCATCTCCTCGTATACGTCGTATTCCAGGTAGCGTATCTGTTTGCCTCTGGCATGGTCGCGCACGACGCCCTCGAAGACGACAATGCCGCCCACGCTGGCATGGCTCACGGCGGCTACCAGGGCATCACGATCAAGTGGGTCTCGCGTCAGTTGAATAATTGGTTCCATCTCTGCTACACCTTTTTTTACCTTCCGCCGCCTATCGGGGGGATAAACACCAGCTCATCCTGCTCATGCAACACCGTTGCCGCAGGAACGTAGCTGCGATTAACTGCGCACTTGCAGCGTGCTATCACCGGTTGCAACCGCGGGCAACGTGCAAGCAATGTAGCCTGTACATCCTCAACGGTTGCGCCCTCCGGCACCATCAGTATTTCCTCGCTCTGTCCTATGATTTCTTTAAAGGAGGCGAAATAACGTAAATGTATCTTCATCGGAAGTTCTATGCAATCCTTTATTGGTCGCTGCTCTGACCTTTTACTTATGCTGCTTGACGGTCGGAGCGGTGGGACAAGCCGCCTGATTATGCTCTTCTTTCTCTTACCATATCACATTCGTCAATCGCTGCGCATCGTCTAAACGACCGGTGTATTTTCGCGCCTCTCAGGGTATGCTTGAGCATGGTGAATATCTTGAAGCCTGATTGATAGCGGAGGAGAAGCACACAATGACCGGATCAACGCAGCCCGAAGCCAGCTTCGTTGAAGTAAATGGTACGCAATTGTATTATGAGGTGCTCGGCGAAGGCCACCCTCTGGTGCTCATCCACGGTGGATACATGGATAGGAGAATGTGGGATGACCAGTTCCATGCCTTTGCTCGACACTATCGTGTGATTCGCTATGATGTCCGCGGCTTTGGTAAGTCGAAGCTTCCTTCAGTGCCTTATGCCGATAGACAGGACCTCTACACTTTGCTGAACTATCTGGGCGTTGAAAAGACGTATCTTCTCGGCCTATCTCTGGGAGGAGTCATTGCCCTTGACTTTACCCTTGAGCATCCCGCTATGGTGGATGCGCTGATCCTTGTTGGCTCGCCCGTTCCCGGCTTCCCCATCGAATTACTCTACACAGAAGAACAGCTAGAGCAACTGCGGTCACGCTGGGCGGCCTTTGAAAAAGCCAGGCAAGAGCGCGATCTCCCTGCGATGGTGGATGCCCTGATGCAAGACCCAACGCTGGTTCCTTCTCCAAATTATCCAGTCGCACGCCAGCGGGTGCGTGACAATTTATCGGAGTACTCGTTTGCCTGGGTGCTCGACCCTGCTCCCAGACAAGACCTCGAACCGCCAGCGTATCAAAGACTCGCCGAAATTCATACGCCCACACTGATCATCCTGGGCGCACAGGACGACCCGCGACTCTTCAAGGATGCGGACAAGCTCGAACGAGATATCCTGGACGCCAGCCGGGTGACGATTGCCGAAACCCATCATATGCCCAACATGGAGAGGCCCGAGGAATTCAACGCCATCGTTCTGGATTTCCTGGAGAAGCTGTGAGGCATTTTCACCTTCCCGGTAAGCGAACGCCAGTTTTCGCGAGATAGCGTAGCCCGTTGAAGAGGCTTTGACAGGCACTAGCCCGGGAAATCAGCCGGGATGCCGTGCATGCCGAGAATGAGCGAGAGTTCGCCGCCGTGGTGCAGGTCATGCTCCATTACATGCCAGACGACCCAGGCGCGCGACACATCGACCTGTTTGCCGTCCCAATTGTCAGGGAAGGTTTGTCGCATAGCGTCGGGACTCCAGCGCGCCAGACAATGCGCCATAAATTGCCAGGTGCGGTTAAGGCCCTGAACCAGTTCGGTGGCAGATGGGATGGGCGCTCCCAGCTCCAGCGCGGCCTCGTTCCAATCCGCGTACACCTTCATCTCCTCGCCGCCGTCTTCGCCCAGGAAATCGGTGAACCAGTGGACACGACAGCCGATGATGTGCAAAGCATTCTCACCGATGGAGCGCAGGTGAGGCGCGGCGCGTAGCTCAAGCTGTTCGGCGGTAAGCGGCGTAAGCGCCCCCTTAATGTGAGCCTGGTATGCTTGCCAGGAAGTGTAGAAAGTCGTAAGCGTGAAGTTGTTTTCAGCCATATATCGTATCTCCTTTTCGCTTCTTTTTCACAGCGTAACATAAAAAGCGGTGAGAAGATGTCCTGATAGCGCACGAATAGCGAGAATTGCTCAGACCGTGAAGATCAATAGAGGCTATCCTATGTGCGGGAAGGACGACCTCGATTTTGCATCATATGTTTTTTTGTCGTTATACTTTCGCCTATTGAGATATTGACATGTAAATATGTTGAAGTACCACTGTTATATGCTCAAGTACAATGGAATAAGATACATATGTTGCACCTCGAAAGAAAATGTACATGTATCATGCCTATTCGCGACAATCGAGGGGCATTTGAGCGCAAAGAGAAAGGAAGATGTATCAGTATGTCTGTGTCTGGAATGATTGGAATGAAGCTGTTGGTTTCTTCATGATTATCCTGTAGATGAGTTGCATCCTCCGCCCCAGTTTGGCCCGCCTTCTCAACCTTGCAAAACACTCTCTCAACAGAGAAAGAGGGCAACAGGTGACCAGCTTCATTCCAAACTTTACAAAAAAGAGGTAGCATCGCCCATGTGGTAAATCCCAATATGCTTGGGAGGTTCGGTTAGCCACCTCTTGAGGGGCTACTACTTAGTTGCACCTTTTGCAACTCTTCATCAGAAATTTGTATTCGTGCTCGTCGAATTTCTCGAACGGGGATTCCTGCTTGTTGCATATTTTGTAACTCTTCATCCGTGACTTCTACTACTCGCTGAGGAGCCTGTGTTGTGCGCTCACTGCCGTCTGTACACCTGTTGAAGACTGTTTGACCGTTGCGGGTTACCGTTAAACAGATCCCGTGCCATAACCCTGCGGAGGCAGAAGCCTGGTCTCCAGGCAAAACGTCAGCAGGCCCAGCAGTCGGAGAACCACATGTAAAAAAACAAAAATCCAGGTAAAGCTTGTCTCCTGAATCATTAATCTCAAGTTGTTCCGATTGATTATACGCCAGTCTGCTCGATGTATGCCCGGAAGCGGTACGGTATTGCACGACCTGCATCCCGCCCCCGTAAACAGTAATTTGGCCCATTTGTGTCTCCTTTCCGTTTCTTTACGAATGACAAGGGTATATTCCTTGTTCTAGGCAAGCGCTCATCTTCAAAGCAAAAGCTGCTCACACACTACAGATCACTCGTCACCCTGGATTGCATCTCTATCAAAGTATAGTGGATGACTTCAATAGTCTGGCAATCGAATCATATATTCAAAGACATTAGATCAACAGAAGCCTATCTAACCCGTATTACCAATCGACTACCGGCTGTGGCTGGCCAATTGAGGAAACATTCTCCAGGCTCGAAACGGCCCTGCAACGAGCGGGAGCCAGTGTGATCTGAAAATGTTGTAAATGCTGAAATAGCGTAGAAAAATATCTCTATTCGTACCCTCCACGGCGAAGGGTATGTTTTATGTCTTTTGGCTGATTGCAGGCTAATGCAAACTGCATATCTTTTGGACAAATAGCCATCCCATTATAGCGCCAATAGGCTGTATTTGAACAACGCACATTAGGAGCGATTTCTATCTCACATTGGCAAGCCTCTATTGCCTGTAGCCCCACCGTATGATGATAATATGCAGTAAAAAAGTGACGAAGGGCTACATGGAGAAGTTTGATATGGTTAAACGCCAAGAAAGGAAGCTTCTGCAAATTTTCTACTGAATACCACTGCACATGGGAAGCATCATCTCCTGCCTCAATGTGGGTTTGTGGGCTTAATGGTTCTGAGAGGACATAGAGCAAACAAATGTACTTGCCTCGTGGATCTTCAAAATCCTCATAAGCTTGGACTTGTTGAAACAGGTGTAAAGGGATGTCAAGGCCCGTTTCTTCCCGCGTTTCACGTTGAGCAGTCGCTTCTAGCGATGTATCATTTGTATTCAGATGGCCTCCAGGGAGTGCCCAGGCACCTTGATAAGGTTGTTTTTTTCGTTGGATCAATACCACCTCCCATCCAGAGCCGGAAGGAGAGAGACGCGGAAGAACGATATCTACTGTAACAAAAACACTTGCTACTTGATCTGGCATAAAATCATCTCCTTCGTTTACATGGTATTGTTATC
>Ga0070741_10009480_pt1 | contig 18870 bp, 14 predicted proteins | sample Coa_R1_4_FD_66440 | JGI IMG/M metagenome (GOLD analysis project Ga0070741, IMG submission 66440) | Surface soil microbial communities from Centralia Pennsylvania, which are recovering from an underground coalmine fire - Coalmine... | ecosystem: Environmental > Terrestrial > Soil > Unclassified ...
AATGAGTGGCCGGCTACCAAGATGGCCCTGCACAAGCCGGCTGCTTACTGAGGACGTGCAGGTTGAGTCGACGCGGCTATGCCAAGGTGCTCGTTACCCCACCTTTGCAAACTACGCGAAGGTGGGCCACCCGCCGGTGAAGATGATTCGTCCCGATGACTTCATCTCCGACTACGTGCCTGATGGTGCTCTGAAGCCATTAGGCGATCCAGCTTTGTAAAGACTCCGACGAGAAATAATGATTCTATAAACGCGATTGGAATTACGTAGAACGTGCCCAGAACGAGACGAGGCAGAAGTTGTCCGAAAATTAGCCACATCGCGAACACGTGGACGCATAAGCAGGCCGCCAGAAAAGTCCAGAACATCCAAGACGCCCATTTTCGTCGACCGAAAACCGCAACACCGTAAAATGCTACCCCGGTCCACATGATAGCCGCATGCCATTTATGGGGCGCGCTACCTCTGTCTAGGATGATTGCCGCAGTCAGAGCAACCAGCGCCGCACTACATATGATGGCATTGTCGCTAAGCGACATTTTTTTATTTAGTCCCCGCGGCATTTGTGATACCTGTCATAAGCGCTTTTTGCAGAAAGAGCCGTGCCAATCGCCCCAGCTACTTTTCCAAGGTCTGGCTTTGCAGACCTGGGTTAGCGAGTATAACCATACCGAGCACTCACCATCGGCAGCGGGTACCCCGGTTAGAGTCCCATGTCTGGGAGCGATTGTCCTCAGTGTTGACGTTGCCGGCGGCATCGTAGGGTTAGCGTTTCCCAGGTCTGCAAAGGCGCAGACCTGGGGCACCCGCGCGAGAAATGGGGCACCCCGGCAGATCTGGGCCACCCCGCCGAACGTCCTCTCTGTCGCTGGTTTTTCCCTCTTTTCCGCTACCGACGTGGCAAAACTCGTCGGGTAACACGAATGGTTGCCACTGCCACAACAATTGCACCGATACAGATCAATGCAATGCTCTCAGCATCAGTATGCCTGTGATATTCGCGCACCCCAAAGAGGAGGAATATCATACCTGTCACGAACTGCAATGCTGAGTGAGGTTGCTTGAAGCGCATACATCTCCGGGAAGGATAAAGTCACAATACGGCTGATTGAATCTGCAGCTGTTCGGCTACTTTGTTTCACATGCTGAGTCTGTCAGGGGTCAACCACCAGAGCATCAAATGCACCTGTCAAAATTCCGCTCACACACAACTCCTGTCCACCTGGCGCAACACAACCTAGCGCCTGAACAGCGGCGATTTTCTGCAACCCCTTATTGAGCTTCTTCCATTGGGCACAGTCATTTGACCGCTGCAAACGTGGATGTTTTTGTTCGCGTAAAAAGTCAAATAGCTGTCTATCTGTGTACCACAAATCCCACTGCTCCTGACTCATCCCCATGTACAACCAGGGATCGACTGCTATCATGGGACCGGGCTTGACATCCATTATCCAGGGATGCCACTCGCTCCACATCTGTTGAGATGCAGCCCCGACTCCGGCATCCAGAACTCCCCGCCAATCTCCCCTAAGAGCCGCCGCGATTGCCTCCGTTACAAAAAGGTAATTGGGCGGGGAAGTTGAGCGACCTCTCGCCTTCGAAAATCTGGCGGGTGGCCCATCTTAACTCAAAGACACTCGGGTGGCCCACCTTTGCGTAGTTTGCAAAGGTGGGACGAGCAAGATGCAAGCATCACATCGTTTCACTGCCCAAAAAACACGCGGACAAGAGTGTCCGCGCCACACGCAAAGACACGGACAGGAATGTCCGCGCCACAGCCCTACGCGCTGGCTTTGTCTGTTAGCTCCGCATTTTCCTTGGCCGCGTCTAAGTCCAGCTGTTCCTGTCCACTTAGTGCACTTACTTTCAAAGCAACCGGCAGCTCGGGCTGTTCGGTGGCCCTCCGAAGCATGTCTGGCAAAGTCGTTTCTACCTGAATGAGTGGCCGGCTACCAAGATGGCCCTGCACAAGCCGGCTGCTTACTGAGGACGTGCAGGTTGAGTCGACGCGGCTATGCCAAGGTGCTCGTTACCCCACCTTTGCAAACTAGGCAAAGGCGGACCACCCGGATTGTGTGGCCCACCCGCCCTAGGGAGATGTGGGCCACCCGCCCGGAATCGGTTAGTAAATGAGATCATGCGTTTTATCCCACAGTAGACGTAGCATGCTAGGCGTGGGGGATGGTCACGTCAAGAGCCGAAGCGGGAAAACACGCCGCTAAACAACAGGAACAACATTAAAGGTCCTAGTGCCACAAGTCCAATGCGCAGGCGACCACTGCTGAATAGGCCGGCAACAAACGAAACCGCCAGAGTGAAGAGAGACGCCCAGAATGACACGACCGCTGCAAGTCGAATCAGATTGTCGCCTAACGATCCTGAATACATGCTCGTCGGAGTGGTGAGTAGCCCTGTGATGAACATGATTACCATAGCGGCGATTGAGGCAAGTGCTGCGACTAATCCGACAAACCCCGCAAATACCTGCAGGTTCATTGGGTCCTGACGTAGTCTTCTTTTACTAACCTTAAAGCCGAACCATACCGGCACAGCAATGACAAGAAGAAAAACTATCAAAATGATCAGCGGATCCAATCCGAGTTTCTCGAGGGCAAGTAACATTTGGGCCTCTTACGTTACCCCACCTTTGCAAACTACGCAAAGGTGGGCCACCCGGATTGTGTGGGCCACCCGCCCTAGGGAGATGTGGGCCACCCGCCGCAGACCTGGGGCACCCGCGCGAGAAATGGGGCACCCCCGCAGATCTGGGCCACCCCGCCTGCGACGTGAGAAATGCGTCCGGAGTTGTCGGAGAAGATGCCCACTCGTCGGCTATCTCCAGAGCAATGCAATCGCTGTATATGCTGCCGAGAGTATGAGCATAACCAGCAAACCCCTTCTCCTCGGGGGAATCAGAGCCTGCAAAAGAGAACCAGCTATGAAGGACAAACCAGTGACGACTGGATTCCGCAAGTGGAATCCCTCCGATACCGTCAAAGGGACTACGCAGAAGACAAATATCTTTGCCACAGCGTTCATGTCTTGACCGGTTTCTTTATTGATCTGCTTCAACATGGGCTAGTGACCATGCGGCATGCTTACCGGTATACCATTTGCTTGAAGGCACCCGTAGTATTCGGACGTATAGTCGATTCCTTTCACTGTCATATTCGCCAATTGAGCTATTCCAATCCCTCTCGCTAATTTACCGAGAACGGGACCGCCAGGGATTAGGTAGCTGAGCGCTGATGAAAGGATCGTCGTCTCAACTGATTGCTTCGTCGCCAAGGGACCAGCCGCCGCAAGAGCTTTCTTATTGCAATCTTCATAGATCTTACTGTAATCAGGCTCTTTGGGAGTCGGGCCTGAGCACTGTGGACCATGGATTGGATCTCCGGCGGGTGGCCCATCTTAACTCAAAGACACTCGGGTGGCCCACGTTTGCGTAGTTTGCAAAGGTGGGACGAGCAAGATGCAAGCATCACATCGTTTCACTGCCGCAAAAAACACGCGGACAGGAGTGTCCGCACCACACGCAAAGACGCGGACAGGAGTGTCCGCGCCACACTTGCACGCTTACGCGCTAGCTTTATCGGTCAGCTGTCCGCCTTCTTTGGCTGCGTCTAAGTCCAGTTGTTCCTGTCCACTTAGCGCACTTACTTTGCCGCGGTATGTCTTCAGGTGCTTGGACGCGGTGTCGAAGGCTTCCTGGGCTTTGTTCAGGCTCTTGCCCACGTTTTCGAACTGGTTCTGGAAGTGGTCGAAAGACTTTTGCGCCTTGGCCAGTTCGAGGCGGCTCTTCTCGAAGCGGCTGGCAACCTCATACCACTTATGCACCAGCGCGATGGTCTGCAGGGTCATCAGCAGCGTGTTGGGCGAGACCGGGAAGACGTGCTGCTGATTGAGCCAGTCGGCGAGCTCGCGGTTGCGCACCGCTTCCATATATAAGGTCTCGCTCGGCAGGTACATAAGGGCGATGTCGGTAGTGCCGTTCTCCGGCTGGATGTAGTTCTGGATGCGCTTGGTCTGGGCCTTCATCACGCGCACAAACTCGGTGCGCGCGGCCTCGATCTCGCCCTCATTCTGGCTTTCGAAAATTGCCAGGATCTGCTCGCGGGGAAACTTGGCGTCGATGGGCAGCTTGCGGTCGGGGAAATAGATGACCGCGTCGGGGCGTCCGCCGTCCTGCAGCGACGCTTGCATCTCGTACATGTGCGCGGGCAGGAAGTCGGCGAGCAGACGCTCGAGGCTGGCTTCCCCGAATTGGCCGCGCATGTGCGGCAGCTTGAGAAGATTGTTGAGGTCGTTGATGGAATGTCCGAGCGCGCCGACTTCGCGCAGCTGTTCTTCGGCGGCCCGGAGGTGCTGTTGAACCTTCTCGAACTGTGCGAACCCTTCCTTGATATTCTGGTCGAGTTTTTCCTGGACCTCGTGGGTGATGTCCTGCAACTTGGCGTCTACTCGGTCGCGGATGGCGTCAAGGCTGGCCGCGGTCCGCTGATTCAGCCCGTCAAACTCGGCTTTTAGCTGGCTGGTGGTCGAGGCCAGCGAGGTCGTGAGCTCCTTGCGCGCCTCCAGGTGATGTTGCGTCTGTTCACGTCGCCCATTGGCCAGTTGGCCGTCGACCGAGTCGCGAATCTCCAGAAAACCCTTGGCCAGGCGGTCAGTGACCTGCTGCCGTAGGTCTCCCTTGGTGGATTCCAGGCGGGACGCCATGTCCGCGGTGGCAGAGGTAAGTCTCTGAGAGAGCGACAGTTCGAGCGAGCCCAGCTGGGTCGACAAACGGCTGGACACGTCTTGTGCCGAACTCCGGCGAAAGAGCGCGTAGACGATTGCCACCAGTACGAGGTTCAGCCCGACAAGAGTAATCAACAAAAGCGTGTCCATCGTAATTAGCCGATGCTCGATTCTAGCCTCTAGGCTTGTGGAGACGAAAGCAGAGTTTTGGCACTCCCCCGCATCTGAAGCGCTGTTTGAGCCGACTTAGATAACGGGACGCCATGTTCCTCCAAGCCACGATCGCGCTGGCCCTGCTCCTGCCAGGAGCGAATCCTGCCGCCGATTCCTCAACCACGAAGATCGTGGCTGCCGATTCTTCCAGCGCGAAAGTGATTGCGGCGGATTTTCATCCCGATCGTCCCGATCAATTCCCAACGTGGCAAGCTGAGTCCGAGCAGCGGTTGCTCGAGTTGACCAATGCGGAGCGGCGGCGCAATGGGCTCGCGCCTTTACAAATGGATGCGACTTTGACAACGGCCGCGCGGACACATGCGGCGGCAATGGCTTCGCGACGGGAGTTGTCGCATCAACTGGCGGGCGAGGCGGCGCTTGGGCAGAGGATTGCCAATCCTGCATTGCATTTGACCACGGCGGGAGAGAACGTGGCGCTGGATGTCGATATCGACCAGGCGCACGACGGGTTGATGCATTCGCCTCCGCATCGCGAAAACATCCTGAAAGCCGATTACAACGTTGTGGGATTCGGCGTGGCGCGGGTGGGAGACCGGATCTACGTCACCGAAGATTTCGGCCGGAAGCTGGCGACGGTGCCGGTCAATCAGGCGGAGGATCAGGTCGCGGCATCGATCAGCAGCGCTCATCGTCATAGCAGCGGGCGGGCGTTGAAACGTCTGGAACTGGCCAGCCTGCGAAAAGCGGCGTGCGAAATGGCCGGTCGGGATCGCGTCGATCCGAAGAGCGTCGTTGGCCTCGGGCCGATGCGGTACGTTCTCACCTATACCGATATGCAGCCTGGCGGGTTGCCCGGTTCCGCGATGGCTGCGGTGCAGGATGGCAATCTACGCAGCTTTGCCGTCGGCGCGTGCTACGCGCAGACACCCAGCTATCCCAATGGCGCGTACTGGGTCACTGTGGCGCTCTACTGATTTTTCCGGAACGTGAATTGTCCGCTCTACACGGCCGCGCGGTTGCGTGCGGCTTGGGGAGTTTGCATCCGAAGGATAGCGGTCCGGTCGCGCTGGACCATGGTGCGGATGTAGTCTTCGCCGGCCTGCATCATGTGTTTCCACATGGCATAGGCACGGCCGTCGCGGTTCAGGAACGCGATGGCTTCTTCCTGGGTCATGGGCGCGCCAACTTCGCAGGCGAAGTGCGCCAGGTGTGCGGCAGTGATTTCTGCAACAACCTTCTCGCGTTTCTTTTTCTCAGTCATGATCACCCCATCCACTGACAACAGGGTAATCATGGGGCGAACCTCGGGCTGTATCAGGGGTCACGCGCGCTTGTGATTTTTGTCACAGGGTTAACCCCAGGGGAGGAAGCCCTTATCTGACGCTGGTTACGTGGCCCGATCGGGCTGCCAACCGGTGCCGTCCCTACGGGACTCGGGTTCATCCATCGGCGGGTCCCGGCACTGCCGTGCCGGGCTATCCCATGCCGCTCTACGGGGCTGGAGCGTCGGGTCGTATCGGGGTCCGGCTCACCCGCATGTTTCGAGAGCGCATGGTTAGGGAACCGCGTGTTCAGAGAACATTATGCCGTCGGTATCAGCAAATCCTGCCCAGACTGAGTTGCGATCGTCGATTGACTCCGGCCGCATGCTAACCTTGAATATCTGTTGCCGTGAAATGGCTGGCGGAAGTCGTTTGGCCTGGAACGGTCGGGGACGCCTCGCTTTTCGGGCTGAAAACTATTTTTGATTGTTCTCAATGTCTTCTCCTGGGCAAATCCGAATTGGTACCGCGGGATTCTCCTACAAGGATTGGAACGGCATCTTTTATCCCGATTACCTGAACGCGCGGAAGATTCATCCCCTCGAATACCTGGCGCAGTTCTTCGACGTGGTCGAGATCAACACGTCGTTCTATGGGCCGATTAAGCCGGAAATCGCCAAGGTGTGGTGCCGCAAGGTTGCGAGCGTCAATAAAGAGTTCATGTTTACGGCGAAGCTGCTGAAGTCGTTCACGCATTCGCCGCTCGCGGTGATGGAACCTACTTCGGCGGCGACGATTCGGCCCAACGATGAGGACGAAGGGCTGGTTCGCGAAGGGCTCGATGCTATCGCATCGCAGGGACGGCTGGGCGCACTGCTCATCCAGTTTCCGGTTTCCTACAAGAACACCTCGTTGAACCGCGAGTACCTCGAAGAGCTATTGCGGCAATTCATCGAGTATCCGCGGGTAGTAGAAGTGCGGCATGGCAGCTGGAACAATCCCGATACCATCGCGCAGTTTGCCGCCATGGGCGTCGGATTTTGCAACATCGACCAGCCGCTGATAGGACGATCGCTGGAGGCCACCGAGCACGTGACATCACCCATCGGGTACGTCCGATTGCATGGGCGCAATTACGAACAGTGGTTTGATTCCGACAATCGCAATGACCGCTACAACTATTTGTACAGCGAGTCCGAGCTAGAGGATTGGAAAGAGAAAATTGAAGCGGTAGTGCATAAAGCGGAAAAAACCTATGTGGTTACCAACAACCATTTCGAGGCGCGCGCCGGGGCAAATGCGCTGCAGATTAAGAGCATGTTGAGCGGCCAGCGCGTAAAGGCGCCGGAGACGCTGATCAAACGGTATCCGGAACTGAGGAAAATGGCGGATCCCGCGGAAGATCTTTCGGATCCGAATTTGTCGCTGCTGGCCTAGATCGGACTTAATTCAACGCGAATTTCCGGTGTGAAAATAAAATGTGTCGTCCCTCCGGGACTCAGCAGATATGTCGGCCTCGTCCCGGCACTGCCGTGCCGGGCTATCACATGCCGTGCCTGGCGGCACTGGGCTCCGGAAGGCTGAGAAAGCCCAGCTCTGAGAAAGCCCACCTCTGAGAAAGCACAGCTCTGAGAGAGCACAGCTCTGAGGAAGCACACGTCTGAGAAAGCACACCTCTGAGAGAGCACAGCTCTGACAGAGCACAGCTCTGAGATAGCACGCCCCTGAGCAAGCACACCTCTGAGAAAGCACACGTCTGAGATAGCACACCTTTCCAGCAGACTGAGACAGAAGGTGTTCGAGATCGCACGCGATACGGCGTGTAGGTGTTTTTCGCGATCTTGTACGCAGGGCATCGGAGCACATACATCTCGACGCCTTTCTGGGACTGCTCCGCGTCTCTCTCTACTTGCGGTGAACTATTTTCGGGCTGTTTCCGTAAATACATCTAGAGCACAGCGAAGCGAAAATGCCCGAATTGGATGAGGTCACGCCTCCAGATTGGCCTCATGCAATGCGAGGGACCTCGGCAGTCGGGGCGGCTTGGATCATCCGCCGGACGGTCGGGGCCTTCGTGCTGGGAGAGCTTTGAGCTATCAGCTACGAGCTTCCAGCAAGCGCGAAATGCCGGCCAATCGTGGATGGCCATTTTCGATCGCCGGAAACAGGCTCCTGGCGCGGGTTTCGCGGGGGCAACTGGCAAAAAGTGTCAGGCGCTTGTGCAAATCTTTGCGGAAGACGGTCGCGAAATCTTCCTAAAATGCCCGCTTTGTTCCAGAGACAACGGTAGTATACTGTCCAGCCATCGTAGGGTTTGCGGTGGGTTGCAAGCCAAATCCTTCTTGAGGTCGGCGGGTCATGACAAGTTCGTCTGACATCCGTCACACGCTCACAGAAGTTAGGGCCTGCTTTTCGGGACTTCTTACTTTTGCGGCATGTGTCTCGGCTCTGTGGTTCCTGGGTTCTCCTTGCCTCGCGTCGGATGAGGCTCCATCCCAACCTCCAACACAATCGGCAGTCCACGAAAACGATCCATCGACGGCGGCGACGCCGGCGGTTGCTGACGACGTCCCGGCGAGTGCGCGAAAGAAATCCTCGAAGTACGACATCGACAAGATCGGCCAGCGCAAAGTCGGGAAGGGCTTCAACCTGTACTCGCTGAATCGCGAGCGCGAGATGGGCATGGCGATGGCCGAGCGCATCGATCGCAATCTGAAGTTCCTTAAAGACCCGGAAGTGCTCGATTACGTGAACCGCCTCGGGCAAAAGCTGGTGCGGAACTCCGACGCCCAGGTTCCGTTCACCATCAAGGTCATCGACTCCGATGAAGTGAGCGCGTTCTCCCTGCCCGGCGGCTTCCTTTATGTATGCAGCGGGCTGATCGGATCAGCCGACAGCGAAGCCGAACTGGCAGGCGTAATGGCGCACGAGATTGGGCACGTCGCAGCGCGCCACGGGACCCGCGGACAATCCAAGGAGACGATCTGGAACGGGCTCTCAATGCTGTTTTACATCGGTGGCCCTATGGGCTTCACCGCGCGGGAATTTGCCGGCCTCGGCATTCCGTTCTGGTTCAAGAAAATGGGGCGCGATGCCGAGCGCGAAGCGGACCTGCTTGGCATCCAGTATGAATACGCCGCCGGATACGATCCGCAAGCCATGATCGAGTTCCTGGAAAAGCAGAAGGTGCGGGAAAGCAAGGTGCGCAGTTCGGTATACAAGGCGCAGTCGCATAACAAGTTCATCAATGCGATGACAACCCATCCCATGACGGCAGACCGTATCAAGCGGGCGCAGGACGAGATCGCGCTGTTGCCACCGAAGGATGAGTACGTTCTCGATACCGGAGACTTCGAGCAGATGAAGGCGAAGCTGTCGCATGATACCAACGAATGCGGAAGCGCGGCGGATGGCTCTCCGGTGCTGCGTCGTCCCGGCGATAAAAAGGGCAAGTGCGGCAAGGACGACAGCAAGCCCACGCTGCGAAAAGTCATGAACAAGATGTGAATGCAAAGATGTGAGTGTGGTTTTGCGACGCTAGAGGAAGATTTCTAACCAGGGGCACGGCTTCAGCCGTGCCGTTTTTTGTGTCTGCTCGCGTTCGCCGCTGCGGTGCTAACCTCCTTCATTGCCGGTCTCCTCTTTATCTCTTGTGCTTATTTCTTGGCCTCGAGCACGTCGATAACTTGGGAGCCTGCCGCATCCGGTCTGGAGACCGGCCTTCTCATCTCATCTGTTATCGCCAATCATGGGAACCTCGACGTTCGACGCGGGGTCTTAGAACCAGTGTCTTCGTTATCCCGCGAAGGTAGGAGTCTGCTGTCCAACTAAGAGACTGCGGCACTTACGCTATGGCAACTCTTCTTCTCGCCTGCAGGCCTCGATAAGCCCCGCTGCCTGCCTTGCGAGCGCGTCGAACAACCGAAAGTCCTTTTCGGAAGGAGTAAAAGGGTTCCGCCAGTGGGTGGAGATCATTCCCACCACGTTTCCAGCTTGGCCAATGAGCGGCGTGGTCTGGCAGGCGAGAATGCCAGTCTGAAGATATACCTGCTGATCGTCAGAATCTGCCATGAAGTCGCAGGCAGCTATGTCGGGTGCGACCACCCGCTGCTCGTCGCGCAGCGCAATCCCGCAAGTACTTTTCGAGTCTGCGCGTACCCACTTCCAAAACTTGGCCGCCTCAGGATTGAACCCGCGAAATGCCAGCAGCAGCAGTTCGCCGCCAGACCCGCGCTCCGGAAAGAGCATCTGGACACTGGCGTAATCGGAGCGCATCAGGGCAACGGCATCATCGACAATCTTTTCGTACTCGCTCTGCTGCCTGGCTATTGTGGGATGGGGATCGGAGGTTGCGGCCTCACCCTGCCATTTGTTCCCGAGTTGTTGATCGTCGATTGCCCCGGCGAGTTCTCTGGAAAGTTCAGTCAGTCTTTCCGGATTGGTCTCCGCGCTCAGTTCCTGTGCGATCAGCCGCCACGGTCGGCCAGGGTGTCGCAATTTCGGCCTCCTCGGATCATCAAGCACACAAACGGACCCACGCCGTTGCGCGCGGGAATGTGGCTGAATCTTTGATGCTATTTTTGGAATGGAGGGATAAGAAAGGCCGCAGTGCCCCGGTGGTGGAGAATCGTGATTACACTGATTGACCGGGCGACCCAGCGCTGACAAGAGAACGACGGCCGTGTACTTGCTGTTCTGCCAAGTTGTTCAGAAGTTGGCGCGATTCTGGGCTTACACTTCCACGGTCGCCTTCGCCGCGTAGTGCGAGTCCACGTAGTCGTCGAGAATCTGGATAAATTCGGCGACGATGCGATCGCCCTTCAACGTGGTGAACAGGCGTCCATCGACGTAGACAGGAGCTTTCGGTTCTTCGAAGGTGCCCGGCAAAGAGATGCCCAGGTTAGCGTGCTTGGATTCGCCCGGGCCATTGACCACACATCCCATCACCGCAACTTTCATCCCTTCGACGCCTGAGTAGCGCCCTTTCCATAGCGGCATCTGCTCGCGCAGGTAAGTCTGGATCTGTTCGGCCATTTCCTGGAAAAAGGTGCTGGTAGTGCGGCCGCAGCCGGGACAGGCGGTGACCTGTGGCGTGAAGCTGCGGATACCCATCGATTGAAGAATCTGTTGTGCGACGCGGACTTCCTCGGAGCGATCGCCGCCGGGAGCAGGCGTCAGAGAAACACGAATGGTGTCGCCGATCCCTTCCTGCAATAGCACGCCGATTCCGACGGCGGAAGCGACGATCCCCTTCGCCCCCATGCCGGCTTCGGTCAATCCAAGGTGCAGGGGATACTCACAGCGTGCCGCCAGCGAGCGATAAACGTCGATCAGGTCCTGCACGCCACTGACTTTCGCGCTGAGGATGATCTGGTCCGGGCGCATCCCGTATTTTTCCGCGAGTGCCGCGGAGTTCAGAGCGCTGACGACCATCGCTTCCATGGTGACTTCGCGCGCGTCTTTCGGTTCGTCGAGACGCGAGTTTTCGTCCATCATGCGGGTCAGGAGCGACTGGTCGAGCGACCCCCAATTGACGCCGATGCGGACAGGCTTCTGGTACTTGGCCGCAACTTCAATCATGATGCGGAAGTTGTCGTCGTTTTTGCGGCCGACGCTGACGTTTCCGGGATTGATGCGGTATTTGGCGAGATGTTCGGCGCAGGCGGGATACTTAGTCAGGAGGATGTGTCCGTTGTAATGGAAGTCGCCAATGATGGGGACCCGGATGCCTTGCTTATCGAGTTCCTCGACAATAGGGGCAACGGCGGCTGCGGCCTCCTCGTTGTTGACGGTGACGCGGACCAGTTCGGACCCGGCGCGGGCCAGGGCGGCGACCTGCTTGACCGTGGAGGCGATGTCGGCGGTGTCGGTATTGGTCATCGATTGCACCACAACCGGTGCATCGCTGCCGACGCGCACCCCGCCCACCGAGGCCGTATATGTCTTCCTACGACGTATCTCTGCCATGTGGAATTATTAGTCTAACAGAACGGATTAACTACAGACGGCACGGGGTAGCGGAGAAAAAGCTTCACCACAAAGGGCACGAAGGTCCCACGAAGGTACACTAAGGAAAAAAAAACTCCTTTGTGGTCTTTGTGTTCCCTTCGTGGCCTTTGTGGTGAAGCTTTTACGGCAAGTGCTGCGACAGGCCTGGCAATGTCTTCACCAGGTCGTTATAGATAACCGTCGCGGCGAACAGTAACAGGAAGACAAAAGCCGCCTGGTAAATGCGCTCTTTTATATGCAGGCTGATGTCGCGGCGCATGATGCCTTCGATCAGAAGCAGGAGAATCACGCCGCCGTCCAAAATCGGAATGGGCAACAAGTTGAAGATGCCGAGGTTCAAGCTGATGGCAGCCGTAAGTTCAAGCAGCGGAGTCCAGCCTTTTTCGGTGGCTGCTTCGCCGGCCGCCTGACCGATCCGAATCGGGCCTTCGACGGAGCGAATTGACACCTTGCGCTGGACCAGCTTCTCCACCAGCTCAAGGATGAGCATTGAGAGCTGCTTGTTCTGTTCGACCGAACGCTGGAACGCAGCTGCAAAGGGCAGGCTGCCGACCTTCACGGGTGCGCTCTCTACACCGATGCGATAGCGGGTTTCCCCCTCGACGTCGGTTGCCTTGGGCTTAACCGTGAATGTCATTGGGCGACCGTTGCGCGAGACGGTCAGCTGGAACGGCTGGTCCTTGGTCGCCCTCAGGCGATCGATCATCGCCGCCAAAGCGGGAACCTGTTGGCCATCCATGGCAACAATCTCGTCACCCACCTGGACGCCGGCTTGCTCGGCGGGCATACCGTCCTCAAGAGCTGTGATCGTGAGAGGCTGCTTGGGATCCCATCCGGGATATCCCATTTGAGAAACACCGCGCGGTTTGGGAACAATCGTCTTCTCGAGTGTTTCGCCGTTGCGGACGATTTCCAAAGGAACTGGCTGATTGGGGCTCAAGGCGACTTGTGGTTCCACCTGGTCCCAGGTCGGATTCTGCTTGCCATCGATGCGAACAATGCGGTCGCCGGGCTGCAAGCCGGCTTGGGCTGCGGGCGAGTCCTTCTCCACCCAGCCAATGACAGCGGGCTGGTCCAGGAATACCGGGTATTCGTAGTGCACCATGTAAACGATGGTCAGCAGACCGAAGGCGAGGGCGATATTCATCACCGGGCCGGCGATGGCAATGACGAACCTCTGCCAGCGGGGATGAGACAGGAACTCGCGAGGATCGCCAGTGCGTTCATCCATCGGGTTCTCGCCGGACATTTTGACGTAGCCGCCGAGCGGGATGGCGCTGATGCGGTAGTCGGTCTCGCCGCGACGGAAGCCCAGCAGGCGAGTACCGAAGCCAATGGAGAAGACCTCGACACGTACGTTGAAGAACTTGGCGGCAGCGTAATGCCCGAATTCATGAATAAGGATCATGAAACCGAGCACGACGATCATGGCCGCGACCGCGGTCACGAAGAACGGTACTTTGAAGGCAAAAATTGCCGCTGCGAAGCTCAAAAAAGGCATAGATCCCTAGTTCCTGCTAGCGGAGGCATGCGGCAAGGGGGTATTGCTGCTGGACCGCGCTATTTGCTCGCGTGCCAACTGACGCGACTCGGCGTCGACCGCGAGCACATCCTTTATAGATTCCAATTTTCGCGTTCGAGTTTCAAGTAAGACGCCACGAATGATCCTGGGTATGTCGTTGAAGCCGATTGCGCCTTCGAGGAATGCGGCCACCGCGACCTCGTCGGCTGCATTCAGGGCAATCGGTTTCGGGCCACCCGCCTCGGCTGCCTCGTAAGCCAAAGCCAGACAAGGAAATTTATCCATATCCGGGGGACAGAAGTCGAGGTGACGTAAGTCGCTGACCGGGAAACGCATATCCGAAGGGATACGGTCCGGATAGGTCAAAGCATACAGAATGGGCAACCGCATGTCAGTCACGGAAAATTGTGCAAGTATGCTGCCATCGACGAACTCCACCATGGAGTGAATGGTTGACTGAGGATGAACCATGACTTCCACCTGCTTGGCGGGCAAGTTGAAGAGACGACAAGCCTCGATGACTTCGAATCCTTTGTTCATCAATGTGGCCGAATCGATCGTGATCCGCCGCCCCATTTTCCACGTCGGGTGATTTAACGCTTGTTCCACCGTGATGGAAGAAAATTGCTCCCGCGGAGTCTTGAGGAAAGGACCGCCGGATGCAGTCAGCCAGATGCGCTGGACTTCGTGCATGCGGCCTCCGCGAAGACATTGGTGAACGGCATTGTGTTCGCTGTCGATGGGCAAAAGTGGCTTGCCCTGGCGGCGGGCTTCCGCGGTGATCAGTTCGCCCGCGGCAACGAGGCACTCCTTGTTTGCCAATCCGAGTGTTTTGCCGGCTTTGACCGCTTCGTACGTAGCTTCGAGTCCGGCAACGCCCACGATTGCGCTAACGACGAAATCGACTTGCGGATGAGTCGAGACATGTACCGTACCGGCCGATCCGTACACAACTTCCGTTTCCGTTAGGCCTTCCGCTTTGAGTTTGCGGCGAAGCGATTCCGCATCCTGCTCTTTAGACACCGAGAGCACGCGAGGCTTCCAGCGGATGGCTTGTTCGAGCGCGGCGTCGAGATTGGACCCGGCGGCGAGTGTGACGACCTGGAACCGGTCGGGATAGCTTTCGACAACACTCAGCGTGCTGCGACCGATCGAACCGGTCGAGCCCAGGATGGCAATGCGTTTCATGCAGAATCTCTGATTTTAAACCACAGAGGACTCAGAGGATCACAGAGTCTGACCTTCGTGATCCTCGGCCGTGATCCCCTATGTTCCCTCTGCGGTGAGGCCTTGTGTTCCTTTGTGGTGAAGTTTTTTCCGCCGTGATCCCCTGTGCCCTCTGTGGTTAAGGTGTTACTGCATCACACGCCACGCAGCGTAAAACCACATCAGCGGCGCAGCAAATAACAACGCGTCGATGCGGTCGAGCATTCCACCGTGTCCCGGGAGGAGAGCGCCGGAATCCTTCACATCAGCCCCGCGCTTGATCAGCGATTCGACGAGATCTCCCAACTGTGCCGCGATGTTGATCAGCACCGCGAGCCAGATCGGCGGGACATCTGGCGTGAACATGCCGTCGCGCCGCTCGATCAGATGCAGATTCAAGAAGAATTGGCTGATCGCCTGTGCGTGTCCGAACACCAGGGCGCCGACGATCACGCTCGCTACCACCGACGCGACCGCGCCTTCCCAGGTCTTTTTAGGGCTGATGCGCGGGGACATGCGATGACGCCCGACGGATCGGCCGACGAAATACGCGAAGATGTCGCCCGCCCACACCATCAAGAGCAGAGAGAAGATCAGGTAGGCTCCCGCCCACTGTTCCCGGAGTTGCACCAGGAGTCCGAGTGGAAGCGCGATGTAGATGAAGCTGAATGCGGAAGTCATCGCGGCAGGCCAGGCGTGTGGCAGCGATTCACGCCGCATGGCGATGGTCATAAATATGAATGGCGCGAGCGCTGCCGCGAACGCTGTGCCGTAAATGAAAATTGCGGAGGCGACCAGCGGTTTCTCGCTGCCGGGATTCACCGCGAGCAGAACAAAGTACAGCGCCACGTAGACGTATGTCGGCTTCCAGAACGGCCGGATCGTGTACCTTTCGGAGAGTTTCAGCAGTTCGTGGACGGTGAGCAGCGCAATGATTCCAGCGACGATCGCCAGCACCGGCACGGGCGCTTTTAGGATCAGGACGAGGACGACAGGAATCAAAACAACGGCGGTTCCGACTCGCTTGATCAGGTTCAGCGCGCCGCTTTCAGCCACGGGCTTTCTGGTGATGATTGCCGGAGTGAGTGGAGTGGTGGTGGTTGTCTTCGACGAGGCCGCCGTAGCGCCGCTCGCGTTTCTGGTATTCGCCGATCGCTTCGATCAGGTGAACGCCGCGGAAATCCGGCCAGAGCGTCGGGGTCACGTGGATCTCGGCGTAGGCCAGTTGCCATAAGAGGAAGTTGCTGAGGCGCATCTCGCCACTGGTGCGGATCACGAGATCGGGATCGGGCAGGTGGCGCGTGTAGAGATTCTTCGAGACGGCGTCCTCGTCGATGTGGAGATGATCGATACCGCCGTTGTTCATCGCACCTTCGACAATCGAGCGGAAGGCGTCGACCAGTTCGGACCGCGCGCTGTAGTTGAGTGCGAGGGTCAACACCATGCCGGTGTTCTGGGCCGTAGCCTCGCGTGCCCACTGCATTTTTTCCTGCACATCTTTAGGAAGCTCGTGCTCGCGCCCGATGTACTCGAGGCGAATGTTGTTCTTATTGAGGGTGGGCACTTCTTTCTTCAGATACCGGCAAAGCAGGCCCATCAAAAAGCTGACTTCACCGGCCGGACGGCGCTTCCAGTTTTCCTCGGAGAAGGCGTAGAGCGTGAGCGAAGGAATGTGAATGCGCGCGGCGGTTTCGACAGTAGAGCGAACTGATTCGACACCGGCGCGGTGGCCGGCGATGCGCGGCAAATGACGCCGCCGCGCCCAGCGGCCGTTTCCGTCCATGATGATGGCGATGTGTTGTGGGAGCCGCTTGGGATCCAGCCGCAAATACGCTTCCGTCTCTTTGCGGTCGAGCCCCGCGGGGACTGTTGCCTGCAAGCACTAACCTCTTGTAAATCACGAAGGTAACACGGAGAGGAAGGGAAGGCAATTGAGTGGATAACGACGAACGGCGACGCGGCCGTAACGTGAACAGGTACTTCGGTGAGCCACCCGGCCAAACTATAGTCGAACCGAAATTGATTCCCCGGTGTCGATTCAGTTATGAGACTACGCAGCTTCCGAATCGCCATAATTCTGATGACGTTGGGTTGCTCAGCATCAGCTTGCAGTTGTGGTGGAACTAACCATGCGACCACTGAATGGGATGGCGCCAGGATTGACGCGGAAAACAGTTCCGCAATTTTCGAAGGCACCTTGGTGCGGGCGCGCGCTCTCTGGCCGCCCATAACAGACAGAGAGGGAGAACTGATTTCAGCAGAGAACCCGGCCTTTCAACATCCATATATGCCAGGCATGCAGCTTACATTTCGCGTGGACCGTCGATACAAAGGAAAGCTCGGAGACGAAGTCGACATCCGCACGGGCTTGGGGGGAGGCGATTGTGGGGCCGTGTTTCTCCCCGGGGTGCGTTATCTCGTGTATGCGTCTGTGTCGTCAGGAGAACTGACGACGAGCATGTGTTCTCCTGGAGGCTTTATTCAAAGCCAGCGTGTCGGCACCGAACTGCGGTATCTCAGAAAAGAAAAGCCGCTTGCGACCGATCGCGTACGCCGCGCATGGGACGGCTCTGTCTATCCAATGAAGGTTACGGAAGCAATACGCAAGCAACGCGAAGAAGCTGCTAGGGGGTATGAAGCGGCCACGGGGCAAATCTGCGGCCGAGTTGTACAGTCCGGTGAAAGTCGAGGAACGATCGCATTCTTGCCAACCATCGGCTATTCCCCCGTTCAACACTCCAATGCTCAGGTCAAGGAAGACGGCTCGTTTTGTTCGAATCGCCTGGGACCCGGGAAGTACTACGTATTTTTCATGAAAGGTTCGGACGGCGGCTTGACTTCTGCCGCCTACTTTCCGGGCGTACTTGAGCGCAGCAAGGCCGCAACCATTGACGTGAGCCCCGGACAACTCGCGAACGCCACGTTCACTGTACCAGCAATTAAGAGGTACTCCGTACGAGGACTCATTTCTGTCAGCGGCGACAAGGCCACGCTGCCGGAATCAGGAGTCTATGTCAGCTTGCTGCGGGCCGATCCGAATGTGCGCGAAGCCTGGTACTCTCGGCCGGTCTTCTCGAAGGGTATCTCATTGTTACCGAACCTTGCCTACTTCAGTTTCGACGTTGTCCCCGGTCGATACATGGTTTATTTGTCCGTCGATGAACGAGGCTGGTACACAAACAAGACCGAGGTGACTGTAACCAGGCACATGAAATTCGTGCACGTGAAGTTGGTTCACAAGAACTGAGCTATGTAGCCGTGAAATGTGCCGTCCCTGGCGGGACTCAGGCCCCTGCCAATTGCTTCCCGGCACTGCCGTGCCGGGCTTCCCTATTCCGTCCCTTCGGGACTGCCGCATGTTCCGTTCGTTGGGGACTCAGGCCCTTGCTGATCGGTTCCCGGCACTGCCGTGCCGGGCTATCCCATTCCGTCCCTTCGGGACTGTGGCACGTCTTTCTTCTCCGGAGCTCTGGCATGTTCCGCCCCTGGCGGGACTCAGGCCCTTGTTGGTTGTCCGTCCCGGCACTGCCGTGCCGGGCTATCCTATTCCGTCCCTTCGGGACTGGGACACGGTCTCACATCCAAGCCAGTTTTCCTTCGGCGCATTTCCTCATTCATTACGCGACGCCCACCCTACAAGCAAAGGAATTGTGGCACGACGTGGTACCTCGAGTATGCGGGAATCCGGTGCCGGCAGGCACGGCATGAGATAGCCCGGGAGTGCCCCGTAGTCCCTGTACATACCGAGAGACAATTTCATTCTGGAATCGGAAATTTGTTTTATGTGACCGCCGAACGAGACTGTTGGCCCGAAGACGTGATACGTCGAATATGCGGGAACCCAGTGCCGGCAGGCACGGCATGAGATAGCCCGGGAGTGCCCCGTAGTCCCTGTACATACCGAGAGACAATTTCATTCTGGAATCGGAAATTTGTTTTATGTGACCGCCGAACGAGACT
>Ga0070741_10009481_pt1 | contig 18870 bp, 24 predicted proteins | sample Coa_R1_4_FD_66440 | JGI IMG/M metagenome (GOLD analysis project Ga0070741, IMG submission 66440) | Surface soil microbial communities from Centralia Pennsylvania, which are recovering from an underground coalmine fire - Coalmine... | ecosystem: Environmental > Terrestrial > Soil > Unclassified ...
TCGGATATCAGTCACCCCTTGAGTTCGAAGCCGCCTTCGCGCAAAACAAAACCGGTAACCTATCGTGACAACCCCACTGTCACTGAAATTATCGTGTCTCACTTCAGGGGTGCAGTCCACTAGACTAGTTTGATTTGATGGCCGGTGTACCCCAGATAGCTGCCGAGTTGATGCAGCGTCGCAAGTCGGCAGCTATGGGCCCCAGAAGCGGGCATGCGAGTCTGGGACGCGGCAGACTCGATCCATCCGGCGAGCCTCAACGGGGATGGGGGACTGGACCCGATTCGTCCAATTTGAATAATCGCGCCGAAACCGATCCGAACATTTCGTCAGGCGGGGCTCCCGCGGCCGCAAGAAAGTCCCTGAGGCTGGCTGGGCTCGGTGCACTGATGATGCTCGCCGGCGGATTGATCGGCGTGCCTTGAAGAGCTCCACGAACCAAGACGACGTCTGTAAGCAAGCCTTTGGCGTCGATGTGCCGCGCAAAGAGAGTTTCCGATACGCGTTCCCATCCCGCGACAAACGCGTCGGTGCGATACTCGGCACACAATCGCGCGACGACTTCTGCGTGAGCGAACGCGACGACCATCTCGGGGTCGAGCAGCACCGTGCCTCCGGATATCCGGTAAGCCGCTTTGCGAACGATATTGTTGTGAGGTCCCTCGACTACATCGATTGTATCGAGGACCTTTAAGAAAGGGGCATTGTACTGCGCATCGCCGACGATCGAATAACCGCAACGAACCAGCAGTTCCGGCACGGCATCGTCGGTCATGCCAGCAAAGTAGATTAGCGAGAATGACCGCTCGCGAAAGAAGAACGAGGCACTGATGTCGCCGGATTGCTGAGACCCTAGGGTGCGCGGCCAAGCCGCTGCAACACCGCCAACAGACGCGATAAAGTCCCGCCGCCTCATAAGACACCGACCAACCCGCTTAGAGGATGCACATTCAAAGACAACACGTGAGGGTCTAATTCCCTCACACTGGAGCACTTCGGTTCCGAGTCCGCAACGGGTCATTTTCACCCGTTGTGCTCCATGAGCTGGAACGGCAGCTTATCCCTCAATAGCTTCCCTGCCGGTCGAATTCCGGCTGCGGAAGGAGTGGGCAAAAGGCAGACGTCCGCCTACGGCTTAAAAGCCTTGAGGAACAAGTATCCTGATAGCTGGGCGATCAACATCGCGAGCAGATAAACAAAACCCTTCGGCCCAAAATAGAAATACAGTACCGCCGACGCGATGGTCAGTCCGATTGCAGCTCCAAACAGGATTTTCACGCGGTTCTCGACAGTCAAATTGCAAAGGCGCGCGTGTGTTATGGCTAACATGTCTCCTTTTCGAGTCGATTAGAAAGTTGCCTCAATTCTTCTCTATGCCAGCAGCGCTAATGCTCCCCTTCGATGGCCGCTTCGGGTCACGGGCTGCCTTCCCCAATGAAACAGCGCCACGGCCGCTGTACCCCAGATAGCTGCCGACTTGCCGCACACCACGCAAGTCGGCGGGCTCTGGAACAAACCCGGTCGTGCCCTCCCGCACCTCATTTCGGCTGACACATGCAAGGCCAGTTCGATCGGACAACCCGTCAAAACCTCTGTGCCAAGGTACTAGATCGAAACTGATTGGGCGACACGCCCTGGATGTCACTCGAAGGCTTCATGGATCAGCGACCATGAAACGCAGGAGGCCGGTTTTCGCGCAGTGCCCTGAATATTCCTGATGGTCCTCACTCTGTGCGAGTCGCGCAAGCTCGGCGAATAGTGCCGCATACGCCGCTTCCTGACCTTCGCTGAGCGCACGTTGCGCTGAAGCGATTGTTGCGCGAACGCCGAGCGGAGCGGCGGCGGCGATCTTGCGCGCGACCTCGATTGCGCATGCGAGCTGCCTTCCGGGCAGGGTCACGTACTGGACCACGCCCATTCGATACGCCTCCTGCGCGTCCCATTCATCGCCTGTCAGCATGTAGCGCATCGCATTCGCCCAACCGACCTCGCGCACAAATGTGATCGGCGCACCGCCGGCCGGGAAGTGACCGCGGGTGACTTCTGGTTGGGCGAACACGCTGTCACTCGCTGCAACTCGTACGTCGGCAGCCAGAAAGAGCTCGTGACCTGCGCCTTGGCATTTTCCTTGAGTGGCGACGACGAGCGGCTTCTGCCGACGCGGCGGAATGGTGCCGACGGGATTCACAAACTGCGGAGTTTCGGAGAACTTGCCGCTGCGCAGGACTGGCGCCCAGCTCTCGGCGTCGAGGACTCCTCCAAGAAAGTCGGTTCCTTGCGAATAGAGTACGGCGACCCGCAAAGCGTCGTCGTGATCGAGCATATAAAACAAACGGCCAGGCCAATCACACTTGAAAGCTCAACGCGATCCGACTCCTGCTTGATGCCGATCATCAGAATTGAGCCGTCAAGCCGTTCGACCTTAACGTTGCCGGGCAGCCCTCCCTGTGCAGTTGGCGCGGGCATCACGGGCGCCTGGCTCTGTGCGAGGCTTGGGCCTGCAGCGAGCAGGGCAGCAGTCGCACCAGCGGCCAGAAAGGCTCGTCGAGGCAACCCTTGCGCATTCATTTCGGAAGACTGCCCGGAGGGCGGCTTGGCGCTCTCGTTCGATCCGCTCAAGATATCGGTCATTGCAGTGTTCCTCGATGTGGGCTTGGCCTCTCGAGGAGAGATACGGCGGCGCCCGGCCGGCGGCTATCCAGCTTAAAATTGACAGGGTATGAAGGAGAACTTCATAGTCGCATCACCTGCCCGACGAACTGTTCGAAAGCATCAAAGATGCCGTGGCCGCCTATGAGTGCGATGGCGAGGAGGCGTGAGGGGCCGGGACCGTTTCATCCCGCGTGCCGCCGCACCGCCTCCAAATCAAAAGAAAAGCCCCAGCCGGGTCGATCCGGCACGATCGCGCGGCCTTCGTTGTCGAGTTCGATGCGCTGCGCATAGATCGGTTCGAACCAGGGCATGTGCTCGAGGATGTAGGCGTTCGGTGCTGCCGCGAGCAGCGGGAGGCTCATCTCGCTGAACAGATGCGAGGACAGTTTCACGTCGAAGCTGGCTGCGAGGTGGCCGGCGCGGATGAACTCGGTCGGGCCGCCCATGCGCTGCAGGTCCGGCATCAGCACGTCCGCGGATTTCATCTGCAGCATCGCCAGCATGCCGCGGCTGGTGTACTCGGTCTCGCCGCTCGCCAGCGGCGTGTCGAGGCTGGCCGCGATCTCGGCTTCGCCGGCGTGATCCCAGTAGGGGACCGGCTCCTCGAACCAGGTGAGGTCGAATTCCTCCAGTGCGCGGCCGAGGCGGATCGCCTCGGGCACGCTGAGCGACTGGTTGGCGTCGGCCATCAGCTTGATGTCGGGGCCGATGGCCTCGCGCACCGCGCGGACCCGCTCGATGTTCCACGGCACCGGGCGCGGTCCGACACGCATCTTGATCGCGCGGAAGCCGCGCGCGAGGAAGTCGGCGGCCTCGCGCTGCAGTTCGTCGATGGAGGAAGAGAGCCATAACCCGCCGCTAGCATAAGCAGGCACGGCGGTTGCGGCGGCGCCGAGCAGGCGCGAGACATTCAGCCCGGCGATGCGGCCGCGCAGGTCCCATAGCGCGGTGTCGACGCCGGCAAGCCCGGCGACGGTCAGGCCGCCATGGCCGAAGAAGGCGATGTCCGTCCAGGCGCGCTTGTAGAACGAAGCCGCCATGGTCGGATCGAGGCCGATCAGGAGCGGCTCGAGCGAGCGCACCATGTCGCGCAGGATGGCGAGCCGATTGCCGTTGATGGCGAAGCACAGGCCCTCGCCAGTGACACCCTGGTCGGTATCGATGAATACCAGGACGGCGTCGGCGGAGCGGATCTCAAAAATCGCCGACAGGATCGGACGCGGCAGTGGCAGGCGCACGATTTCGGTGCGCAGTGCGGTTATCTTCATTGCTTATCCTCCCGGGATGCACGCAACGACGCGCAGTCCGGCAAGTGTGGTAGCGCCGCGGGAGGGCGGGGTCCACGGCTCAAAAAGACGTTAGAGGGGATCGTGCAGATCATGCCTTGTCCCTATCTGAACGGCGAAGGAGAACGAGCATGAGGACAACCAGAGTTGTAATGGCCAGATTTGGCCTGGCTGCGCTTGTTGCAGCTGTGCTGGCAACACCGTTCGCCTCGGAGGCGAAAAAGCATGGGCACGTCAGGCGCCATGTGCCGACCATGGTCTCAACCGTGCAACCCGGCGCGCCACCCAGCGCCTATGCCACATCAGGAGTTTCGGCAGCGCAACCGAGAACCTATGGGACCTCCGGAATGTCAATTGGAACGGTCACGGCACCGTCCGTCGGCTCGTATTATTGGCCCTCTGTCGGCGTGACAAACGCAGTCCCCACATGGAGCAACACGGGACCGCGGTAAGCCGAAGGTGGTGTGGCTGCTTGCAAAGACGGCGGATGCATGCGGGGTGGGCAGGCTTTCCTCAGGAAGTTCGCCGGGTCATGCCAACGGTGCGGTCGGAGACCGTTGTTCTCCCACCGTGAACAAAGTTGCCGGTGTTGCACAATCGCCTCAGTTGGCGAGTGGCGAGGCCATGCTGACGGCCGCCAGCAGCATGCATGTCAAGTAAATCGCAGCAAGACATACGCCGGCGATGCGCGCCGCGTCGCGTCCATCCATTGTCCCTCTCCATTCATTTTCCGGACAAGCTGGATCGGAGCGCGTTTGTTCCGGCCTGGCCGGTTGGCGCAGCCACTTTCAATTCTGGGTGGTTTGAGGTGCGCGCCGCGTGTGCCGGGCGCCGGAGTTCCGCCGATTTAAATCTGGGTTAGCAGATGCGCCCGTGCCGCTGGAACGACAGTTCGCGGAGCTCGTTGGCAAGGCGTATCCGTCCAGCGACAGATACTCATCCAAGGGCCTCAGCGCTTCTCCCCCCGGGCGCTGGGGCCCGTTCGTTCTTTAAGTCTCGGCGGGTTGATCCAACCGGCCGACTTCCCTTGCTTGCTGCCAGACTTCGACATCCCGGCCTTGAAGGCAATTGCGTGCGGTCTCGATCGCCGCGCGATCGTCCTCGGCCTCGATGTTGAGGAAGTCGACGAAGTGGCCGTCGGGACCAATGGTGTAGGCGCGGTAATACACGGCGACCTCCATGGTGGCTTGCTGACAGGCCAACATACAAACGTTCGTGTGGGCCTGCGTCTCGCGTGCGCAAGATGTACCCGCTTTTCACATCCTGCCGGCCGCACGCGAGGCGTGTGTGCAGTTTGATACTCAAGCTGCCGGATCCGCTTCAAGGCCCTCTCAATTTGATTGTTGTGCAGGAACGGCGTGCCGCCGAAGCCCTTGTCCTCTATCCGAAAAAACAAGGAGAGGACTGATGAAGATCACGACAATCATGCTCGCGACGGCGCTTGCGCTCTCGACCTCCTGCGCGTTTGCGGCGGGTGGTGGAGGTGGCGGCGGCGGTGGTGGCGCCGGCGGTGCAGGGGGCGGCGCAGCAGGCGGAGCCTCCGCAGGCACGGGCGCGGGCGGAACAGCTGGCACCGGCATGGGTGCGCCAAGCGTCGGAACATCGGGCACGACCAGCGGCACGACAGGCATGGGCACAGGCACCACCGGGAGCACGACCGGAAGCACCACCCCCGGAACGACCAACGGCCTGAACAATTCGACCAACGGCTGTGCCAGTCATTCGCCGGCCACGACGTCCAACAGTCCGGGCACTGGCACAAGGTCGGGCTGCTGATCGTCTCTCCGCCAACCCGCTCGGTAAGCGCCGTTAGAAGTGGCCCGGTGCCTCGCGCACCGGGCCGCTACGCGTCTCGCTCATCTTAAGCTCGCGGCGGCGCAAGCGCGTGGCGCTGTTTGCCGAGAAAAAAACAAACCCCCGCCGGGCGTGAGCCTGCGTTCGGCGGGGGTTGCAGGTGAATGGCTGACACCAGTAACTGGAGCGATAGCTAGCGTCACCCGGGACCCGCAGGAGGACTCTAACGCGGCGGGCTCTGTTAGAATGTGAAAAAAATGTCATGGCTCCCACGGGGGTTGTTCGACAAGCGAACGGCGATATCGTGCGAGCGGGGATGGGACAGCATGTGCGTAGCGTCGAAACGAAAGTTGTTGCCGAAGATCGGACGTTGTCTGCTCGCATTTGGCGCCATAGCCGCGTTGAGCGGTATCGCCTGCCGCGCCGAAAATCTCGATCAGGGCAAATCGGGGGCGAGGCTGTTCGCCGAAAGCTGCGTCACGTGTCATCGCAGCCCACGCGGGCTTGCCAAGGGGCGCTTCAGTCTCACGCTCTATATGTTCTTGCAGCAGCACTATGTGAGCACTGCGAGCGCGGCGAAAGAGCTGACGGCCTATCTGCAGGCCGCCGATAGCGCACCACCTGACCGCCGTTCGGCCGCGGCGAAACGCTCGCCGGCCGCCGGCGCGGCATCAGGAGCTTCGCCGCGTCCGCCTGCGCCGGTGCCCGGACGTTAAGCGAGATAGTTCGAACCTGTTGCAGCCGCGCCATTTCCAAGCGGCCGCATTGTTGCCATGATTGCAGCCAGCCGGTCGGTATCGACCAGCGCACTGGCTTGGCTAGGCTCGGTACACCTTCGGCGGGGGCTGTGTGCCGGGCCGCCAGCTTGTGGGCTCCCTGTGATCCAGCTGTGATTTGCCTGTGGACAGGCGGTGGATGGCCGCGCTTGCGGCGCGCCCAAGGCATTGATGCGCTGACCAATTCTCATCCGAGGCAAAGCTGTTGGAGCGTGGCGCTCCCTAGCGGAATCGAACCGCTCTCTCCACCGTGAAAGGGTGGCGTCCTGACCGATAGACGAAGGGAGCAAAACGCTGCAGTCGCGACTGGATGATCGCGGGCGACAGCGGGGCAATCGGATGCGCGAACGTATAGTGGCGTTTGTGGACGCGGGCAAGCGGCGCGACAAGGCTTGTGGCCGCCGCCGATAGGGGCGATTTTCTCAAGTGAAATCAACGTTTTTTTAGGGGCTCCGCGGCTAGGCATGCGGCTTCGGGAGAATGGGGAAAATGGCACCTGCCAAAAAACGGGACCCCCGCAAGCTGTTGGGGCGACCTGCCTGGATCACGCTCGACGGCGGATTCGCCGCGCGGCAATGCGTGGTTGCCGACATCTCCAAGACCGGCGCACGGATCACGCTCGAGGAGGCGATCGCGCTGCCGGCCAGGCTCAAGCTCGCCTTTTCCCGCGACGCCCGCACCGGGCACATCTGCCAGGTGGTCTGGCGGCGGGGCAAATCCGCCGGTGTGAAGTTTGTGCGCTGAGGCGCGTCATTCCGGGGCGGTCCGCAAGGCCGAACTATGGTGCGCAATTGCTCACCCCAGAATCTCGAGATTCCGGGCTCGCCTCTTCGAGGCGCCCCGGAATGACGGCGCAAGGACATTCCTACGACATCGGCGGCGCGACGTGGGTCGCAAAACCGTTGCGTTCGCCGAGCAGAGCGAGCCAGCGGGCAAGATGCGGCTGCTGCGGCCGCTTGATGCCGGCAACGCCGAGCCAGCGCCGCGCATAGGCGCCGATGGCGATGTCGGCGAGGGTGAAGCTGTCCCCCTCGATATAACGCCGCGTCGACAGATGATGCTCGGCAATCCGCCACACCTCCGCCGCCGCATCGGCATCCTGCTGCACCTTGGCCATATCGCGCTGCTCCGGCGGCGTGCGCACCAGGGCCCAGAACACCGGGCGGTCCACCGGCTGCACCGTCGACAGCGTCCAGTCGAGCCAGCGGTCGACCGCGGCGCGCCGCTTCGGCTCCTTGGGATAGATGGGCGCGTCCGGGCGGTATTCCATGCACAGATAGCGCATGATGGAATTGGATTCCCACAGCGCGTAGTCGCCGTCGACCAGGGTCGGCACCCGCGCATTGGGATTCATCGCGAGATAATGCGCCTCCTGGGTGACGCCATACTGCATGCCGGCGTCGATCCGCTCGAACGGCAGATCGAGCTCGGCAAGACACCACAGCACCTTCTGCACATTGACCGAATTGGCCCGGCCCCAGATCGTCAGCTTGCTCATGGCGGAGCCTCTTGATTTTGCGGGTGCCCGCAAGTTGCGGTTGTGGTTAGCGGAAGGGCGCGTCAGCTCACCAATGGCCGGTGTTGGGCATGGACAGCCACGGCTCGGCCGGCGCCTTCGGCTCGCCCTTCTGCAATAGCTCGATGGAGTGCAGGTCGGGCGAGCGGATGAAGGCCATGTTGCCGTCGCGTGGCGGGCGGTTGATGGTGACGCCCTTCTTCATGAGCCTGTCGCAGGTGGCGTAGATGTCGTCGACCTCATAGGCGAGGTGGCCGAAATAGCGGTCCTCGCCATATGTCTCCTCGTCCCAATTGTAGGTCAGTTCGACCAGGGGCGCGCCGCGGGTGGCGGGCTGCTTCTTCAGCGCTTCGACGTCCTCGGGCGCGCATAGAAACACCAGGGTGAAGCGGCCCTTCTCATTGTCGATGCGGCGGACCTCGGCAAGCCCCAGCGCATCCTGGTAGAATTTCAGCGCGACTTCGAGGTTGCGCACGCGCAGCATGGTGTGGAGGTAACGCATCTTGCTGGTCTCCCTTGTGGGCTTGTTTTGGGTCGAGCGGGGTGGTTCTAGCAGCAAATCGCCTGACAGGGCAGGGGAGAGAGAGGGCGGAACCGGTCTGCGCGGCGCGCGTCCCGGCAAATTACCTGTGCCCGGCAAAGCACAACCGGACGCTCATTTTCAATCGGTCGTGATCGTGTGATTGAAGATGAATTAACGAATCAACTAGACGGGCTGGTGGGGCTGGGAAGCGGAGTACAGTAATGAGAGTCGCTTCCTTGGAGAGTATCCTTGTGGTGGCCACGCTGGTCTCGGCCATCACGGTCGTGTTGTGGGGGATCAAGATCTTCTACGGCACGTAGGAACAGGCAGGCGCGGCTGTCGGGGACACGGACCTCGATCTATCCGAGGTTCGCGACAGAAGCTCCCTTCCGCGGCGGCGGAAGATCCTGTTCTCTCCTGTTGCACTCTGTGCCTGCGTGTTTGCATTGCAGGTGCGTGCTCTGCTCCCGGGACCTGCTGTGCTGTTGCGTCGGTGTGTCGGTCGGCGGACGCCCGATCGTTGCCGAAAAGATTCAACGTCGTTTCCACATCACCTCGTCCTCCTGAAAATCATTGACGTCGAATCGAACGCAGCCCAAAAAGATTATCTCGACGACATCACCCACGCGTATTGAGTTTGCTGTCCGGCCCGCCGGCGCGGCCGCGTCGAATATTGACTTCAAGGTTCTCCCCAAGGCTCCCATGCATTTCGGCTTCTATCTGATGATCGCAGCGCTCGTTCTGATGGGCGTGGAGGTCGGCTACGCGCTGTATCAGCTCGCAACGTTTGTGCTCTAGTAGTTCGGTTGGAGGCGGCCCGTCGTGCGATGGCTGGCGCCTCAATCTCCGGATGAGTTCGGATCCAGCTCGCCGACCACCATGTTTCTCAAGGCTCCGCGCAGCGCGGCGACGTTTTTCGCGCCGTTCAATTGCTCGAATTCGCGCTGGGCGTCATGCCAGAGCGGCGCCGCCTTATCGTAAAGGCGGCGGCCTGCCGCGGTCAGCTCGACAAGACGGCTTCGACCGTCGGTCGGCGAGGCCTGGATCCGGACCAGGCCGTCACGTTCCAGAAAGCCGACCATCTTGCCCATCGCCGTCCGTTCGATGTCGAGCCGTTCGGCTAGCGCGTTGACCGCAGCGCTGCCGAGCTCATTCAGGGCTGCCAGGGTGAGGAACTGGGTGATGCGCAGGCCCGCCGGCTCGAGGTGGGCGTCATAGAAGCGGGAGATCTGCCGGTTCGCCTTCCTGATGGCGAAGCAGTTGCATTGATCGATGCCAAGAGGCTTGCTGACCGGCGACATCTCCGTGTCCTCTCGCGTTCGAATGATGGCCTCGCACGATTCCGGCGTCAGGCGAATATAGATCGATTCCGCGCGATGAACTGCTGCACCGTCAGTGCCGGCGTTCCCGTGATTGTCTCCACGGCATCATTGGTGCCCGAGAAGATTCCGTCACGATAATTCTGGGCGACCTCGACCGGGTGCTGCACCAGAAATGGCGGGAATTTGTAGAGAGTTTCCATCTTGTCCTTGAACGCCTCGATCGAGGTCGGCGCATATTCGATCCTGGTGCCGAGCACCTCGCTGATGGCCCCGGCGATCTCGGTGTGGTTCATCTCGACCGGGCCATGCAGCGTGTAGATCTTGCCTTCGTGGCCCTGCGGCTTGATCAGGAGATGCGCAATGACGCGGCCCTGGTCGTCGCTGGCGATCGGCGCGTGGCGCCCGTTGCCAAACGGGAACTCGATCTTCTTCCTGGCCCAGATCTCCTTCCCAAAATGCGGGTAGACGAGCCAATCGGCGAAGAAGGTGGGACGGAGGTGCGTGGTCGCGACGCCCGACCAGTCAAATACACGCTCGGAAATCCAGTGGTCCCGTGCCGCATGGCTTGCCGCCTCGCGGCGCGCCGAGATCTGCGACATGTTGACGATCGCGGTGACGCCCGCTTCTTTCGCAGCCTGCGCGAAACAGGCGGCGGCGCTGATGATGCCCGGCCGGATCGGATGCAGGAAATAGGCCGAGCGGATGCCTTCCATCGCGCGCCTGATGTGAACGATGTCGGTGAAATCACCGACGGCGATCTCGACACCGCGGGCCCGCAGCGCCGCGGCTCGCGCGTCATCCGCGCGCACATAAGCGCGGACCTGATTGCCCATCTTGAGCAGTTCGTCAATCGAAGCACCACCGGTTCGTCCGGTCGCACCGCTAACCAGAATGCTTGCCTGGCTCATGATTTCGCTCCTTTGCCAATTGAGAGCATGTACTCCTATATAGAGGATATGGAGGCATATGCTCTCAAATCAAGAGCTCTCGCATAAAGCCAGGCCAATTCTGAGGGATCCCCGACCTGCTCGCTCGACGTCGACGCGATCCGGCTGTACGCTCCGCTCGTGAGGAGGGCGCGCCCATGCGAAATGGGCTTTATTCCATCCACATTCACATGCTCGACGGCGTGCAGGGCCGCGACAGCGGCGTGATCATCTTGCGCGATGGAAAGTTGATCTCGGGCGGTCCCTATTTCTGGTCCACCGGAACCTATTCATGCGGCAACGGCAGCTGGAAGGGGCAACTCGTCACCAATCAGCACACCTCATTTCCCGATCCCTTCACGCGGCCGCTGTTCGCAGGACAGGAGGTCGCGAGCGGATTTTCCGGGACGTTCTCGGGCGACGAGGCGGAAGTGTTTGGCACGACCCTGGTCGGCACACGCAGCCTGAGCTTTCACGCGACGTTGAAGCGGCTTGCGGACCTCTAATTGGGTTCCGATTCTGGCGCGGAAACGCCCGGGGCGCGAAGCAAAGCAACAGGTTAATGCTGCGCGGTCTCATCGTCCTTGCGCGGCGCCTTGTGCCAGATCGCAAGCCCGATGAAGCCGGCAAAGCCGACGAAGTCGAGCAGGATTTCCAGCCAGGGTGGCACGATTGCATTCCAATAAAAATACAAGTAGCGCGACGGTTATCTTTACCTCTCGCGCCTGAGCGGTAACAACACACAGGCGCGTGTTGTTCCTGCTTCTGTGCGCTTTTGCACAAACCCGCCCGAGTTCCCGCCGGCCAAAGCGACGGATCGACGCAGGCCCCTCCGAAACCACCGCCTGCAGTTTGCGTTGGTGACGCAGGGCCTTATCGACGAAAGGAGGAGGAGTGATGACAAGGACATTGGCAGTTTTGGCGACCGCCGCCACGTTGGGCGCAGCGACATTGGCCGCGCCGGCGCCCGCAGAGGCGCATTGGCGCGGTGGGGTCGGTCCGGGTCTGGCTTTCGGGCTTGCCGCCGGCGCATTGACCGCGGGCGCGCTGGCCGCGAGCAATCCCTATTATTACGGCTACGGGCCGGGTTACTATTACGCCCCGGCTCCCGTCTACTACGGACCGGGCCCCTACGCCTATTATGGCGGGCCCTACTATTACCGGCACCACTATTGGCATCACCGCTGGTAAGCACAAAAAGCCCGGAAGCATCGCTTCCGGGCTTTTTTGTTGTGCGCTTTTGCTGTCTTGCGATGATGGCCTTACGGCCAGAAGGATGGCCGCCCGGTCTTGCGGGCATTCTCCATCGTGGTCTCGAAATACTCCTCGCGCGCGCGCTCGAATTTTTCCTGGGTGGCGCGGAAATTGGCGACGCGCGCGGCGATTTCCTCGCGCTCCTGTCTCAATCGGTCTTGCCTGCCGCGCTCCTGCGCCCGGCGCTCTTTCTGTTCGGTCATCCCAAAGCCTTCTTGTTCGACTCCTGTTTGCAAATTGTGGAGTCTTGTTGGAGTCGCATCGGACCCGTTCGTTCTGATCGGCCGTTCGACTAGCGTGAGTCGCTTCCGCTGTACATTCACTCTTTGATTGGGGCGTGAGTTGGGACGCAGTTGCGCGACATTGTGACTCAGACGAACGATGGCACGCATCGCACTCGGGCGGGAGACTCGTTATTGCTCGTCCTTGTCGAAAGCAAGGGCTGGTTTGGACGACGAGACGACATTCGCCAGGCCGTGCTATAATTTCGGTCGGCACGTCCGGATCAATCGTCCATGATCGCCAGGGATCTTCAAAGCGGCGTCGAGTGCCTCGGTGAGATGATCGCCGCAGCCTCCATCATCGTGCCCTTCACCGGCGCCGGCATCTCGACCGAATGCGGCATTCCCGATTTCCGCTCGCCGGGCGGATTGTGGACGCGCAACCGGCCGATCCCGTTCGACGAGTTCGTAGCTCACCAGGAGGCGCGCGACGAATCCTGGCGCCGACGCTTTGCCATGGAGCCGACATTTGCTGCCGCCAGGCCCGGACGCGGGCATCGCGCGCTCGCTTCGCTCTATCGTGCCGGCAAGATCCCGGCTGTCATCACCCAGAACATCGACAATCTGCATCAGCAGTCAGGCTTTGCGGCAGATCATGTGATCGAGCTGCATGGCAATACCACCTATGCCCGCTGCATCGGTTGCGGCAGGAGCTATGAGCTTGGCTGGGTCAAGTCGCGTTTCGACGAGAGCGGCGCGCCCGACTGCATCGACTGCGGCGCGCCGGTCAAAACCGCGACCGTCTCCTTCGGCCAGGCGATGCCCGAACTGGAAATGGAGCGCGCCGGCGAATTATCGCGCGCGTGCGACCTCTTCATCGCAATCGGATCGTCGCTCGTGGTGTGGCCTGCTGCCGGTTTTCCGATGATGGCGAAAGAGTCCGGCGCGCGCCTTGTTATCATCAATCGCGAGCCGACTGATCAGGACGATCTTGCGGATCTGGTGATCCGGCATGATATCGGCGAGACGCTCGGTCCCTTCATCGGGAACTGAGGCGCGACTGATTCGCGCCTGTGCAATCTGTTCATAGGTTCCCGTTAGTCAGATTTTTATCTATGCGCCGCAACCGGGAATGTTATCTTCGATTCGAGAGATTCGCGCGGATTCGTGGCGGCGAGTCGTTCAAGGCGTGAATTCGGTACCGTTGCGCGGCGCGGCGGACCGCATGATGTGTGAGGTCCGGGTTTATGGGGTCGGACGGATTTGAGTCCAAGAAGGGGGCGGGTCCCTTGGTCGGTGGGACCGCAGCGAACCGGATTGGATCTGGCGAATACCCGGGTAACGCAGCGCGTGACCCGGCGATCGAAGCGATCTCCGGGTTGGGCGATACGGCGAGCCTGGTCGAGATCACGGGAACCATCAAATGGTTCGATGCCTCCAAGGGCTATGGTTTCATAGTACCCGACAATGGCTGGCCCGACGTGCTTCTGCACGTCACCGTGCTGAGGCGCGACGGTTATCAGACGGCCTATGAGGGCGCGCGGCTGGTTTGTGAATGTGTGCAGCGCGCCAAGGGCTACCAGGCATTCCGCATCCTATCGATGGATGAGTCCACCGCGATCCATCCGGCGCAGATGCTGCCGCCGCGCACCCATGTCACGGTCACACCGACCAGCGGACTGGAGCGGGCGCAGGTGAAGTGGTTCAACCGGCTGCGCGGCTTCGGCTTCCTCACCATGGGCGAGGGCACGCCTGATATCTTCGTGCACATGGAGACGCTGCGCCGCTTCGGCATGACCGAATTGCGCCCCGGCCAATATGTGCTGGTGCGTTTCGGGCCGGGCTCCAAGGGCATGATGGCTGCCGAGATTCATCCGGAGACCGGATCAGGGGTGTCGTCCCACTAAAGCGCGATGAGATTGGGATGAATCGTCATCGCGCTTTAGCTCTTTGATTGAGCATGATCTTTTCGGAAAACCGCTTCACACGTTTCCGGATCATGCTCTAGGGCCGGCCGCCGCGATCGCGGCCTGACCGGCAAGACTCGACGGCAAGGCTCGATGGCGAGACGCCGCGAGAAGGCCCCACGCCAGGCCGCGCGCCAAAACCTTGCTGCGGACGCTGCGAGCGTGTATCGACCATGCCGAGATCGGGGTATAGCGCAGCCTGGTAGCGCGGCAGTTTTGGGTACTGCAGGTCTCAGGTTCGAATCCTGATGCCCCGACCAATGAAATCAAAGACTTAGAGCGATATTCCGCAACCAATCTTCCGAAACGTTGTGATTGGAAGGCCATGGCAAGACTGGTCGGGTGCGCGGCCAGCCAAGCCTCATCTCCCGCGATCGCGCAATGGATCCGCTCGGGTTTAAAGCGGTGCTGCCCATCGGCGTTGCCATTTTTCGCATGACGGTGCGGACGTCGGGGCGGGCGTCAGCATCCCCTGCATCAGCGCTGCGCGCCAGCTCGACATCATCGAGTAATGCCAGTTAGCCGATAATAGCTGCCTTCTTCGAGATTCAACCTTAAGTGGCGCTAGATTGCGCGATTGCCAAGGGCAGGCTCGAACTGCACGAGCGCGGCACCTTTGTCCGCTTCACCGCGGCTGGCGCCGCGCTATTCGCCTAACTGTCAGACCTCCAAGATGGTTGTGACGCGAAAGCATAACTCGTATAAATAGCAATGACGCGCGGCCTGTTTGCCGTCAAAGTTAAAGAGCCAAATGCTTCGTTCTGCGTACACGGGCTCGAGTTGGAATGATCACAAACTTGCAGTTGCTGCGGGGGCTCGCAGCGCTTGGTGTCGTCATCTACCACACCAACCTCCACATCAACGGCGTTCATTCCGAACTGATGGGTGTCGCGATCTTCTTTGTGATCAGCGGCTTCATCATGGTCCACATCACGCGCGAAACGGATGAAGATTTTCTTCTTAGGCGCCTGATCCGGATTGTGCCGCTATACTGGATACTCACTGTGGCGGCTTTCCTGTGGTTCGGTTTGGGATTCGCCAACCCGCCTTACACATGGCCGCTGTGGGCCAACTTCATCGCTCACAATCCTGTCGGTCTGCTGCGCTGGTTCGCCGCCCAGGCGTTCTCCATCAGCACGCCGGACTCAGCGCTGGCGCTGGTTCGTAGCCTCACGTTTTGGCCGACAGCGCAGGACCCGATGCCGATCCTGGCAGTTGGATGGACGCTCAACATTGAAATGTTTTTTTATCTGCTGTTTGCGCTCGCTCTTTTGGGCGGGCGCGCCGGCGCGCCGTTGCTATCCGGAATGGTGCTCGTGGCGCTATTTTTCCTGAATAAAAGCGGCATCTCACAAGGGAAGGTTCTCGGCACCTTCGGCCACAACTACGTCATCTACTTTGTATTTGGCATGACCATCTATTTCTTGTGGCGGAAGATCGAGCCGAAGATCCAAACTCATCGCAGGACAGCCATCGCAGTTGCGGCCGCCGTTTTGGCGTCCTGGCCCGTCATCTGCTTCACGCCTTTACCGTTCTCGGAAATTCAATTTCTGCTGCTGCCGCCACTCGTGGTTTTGTCGCTTCTTGCTCTGCATTCGGCAAATATAAGGCTAACCTCTCGGCTGCTGATTGACTTTGGCGGGGCTTCCTACGCTCTTTATCTGGTCCATATTCCCGTCGTTGAAACATTGAGGGCCACCTCCGTGGCGTATCCCCTCCTTGAGCTTGCTACGCCGATCGGCGCGACGGTCGCCGCTTGCGTCAGCAGTCTGCTTGCAATGCTGATCTACTACAAGTTGGAAATGCCGTTGTTGCGATACTTGCAATCTCGCTTCAGATCGGCGGCCCCTGTTGCCGCGCCGGTGCCAACTGGCGTCTAGGCGAGCCGATTGGTGGTTTGTCCATTGGCCAATATCTTGGCCAATGCTCCCACGGTCGCACGCCGCCTCATCTAGGACATGCGTGCATTCCATGCCGAGCCGAAGCTATCAAGCGCGATGAGATAGCAGCGCGCACGCGCCGAAGCAGCACGATGCGGGTAAGCTGCGCCTTCTCGAGCTGAAAGGAAGCGACGAAAAGGCGGACTTTAAGTCCCGGGCGCATCCTAAGCCCAGCCGACGGGCGGGACCGCTGCTGTTTTTCCGAGTTCCGCCAAGCCTGCTTTGATGGCAGCGATATCCTCCTCGACCTGGCGGATCGATCCGCTGACGGCTAGGCCCGATCTCCTCCTCAAATCGAGGGCCAGCCGCTGTCGATGCAGCAACAACTCTTCAAGAGCCCGCCGTTTCTTCAACCGGACGTAAGTCCGGACGATCAGCTCGATGGCAGCCGGCATGAGATGAACGCCTTGGTTTCTCGCAGTGGGACTCGACAGATTCGGCATGCACTCTTCGACAATCGTGTAGTCGAGTCGGAACCGCTTGGCGGCAACAGTTAGGCATCATTTGCGCGGCTGCTCCGCTGTCGTCAGTACCTGGCCTTATTGAGCGGTTGCTGCGATCGGGCGGATGGTTCGGCGAGCGATGGGTGGCGCGTGGCAATTCCCTGAAGCTCCGGCCGGCAGCGATCCTGGCCATGCGCCCCGGCCAGTAACCTTAACAATTGGTTTCAGTTGCCGGTAAAATTTTATCGATTAGGCTGATCGGCAGTTGAGCGGTGCGTGGACCCGCTTGATGAGAGGTCCAGCCGATCTGGCAGAGCTCCACGGACCTCGCCGAAATTCAGCGACGACGACCATCAGAACCTCGATGTTCAGCGCGATCAACGCCCGATAAGGGCGTCCGCGCGACGGAGAGGCTCTGCCGGACTCGGGGCCTATGGGGAAATCGCGGAGAGCATCCCACATGCGCAAGACGCTTGCGAAGGCCGTCACGTGGCGGCTGATCGGAACCGCCGAGATTTTTGCGATCTCCTTCTGGACCACCGGGCACATCACGACGGCCGGCCACACCGCCGGGATCGCGGCCATCACCTCCATCATCATGTACGTGGCCCACGAGTTGGCATGGGAGGCGGGCCTGAAAGAAAGCCTCAATCTTTGTTGGGATGCTCGGCCGGCCCGGCGCCTGAGGCCGGACCTGGTTTCCAGCGACGAGGCCGTGGAGCACGTCAACGCTCTGGTTGGCGCCGAGCGCGACGGGCGAGGCCCAGCGAGCCGGCGACGAGATTTATGAGGGCAGGGCCGCCGGTCCAGCGGAGTAGAGCCCGCAGATCCAGCGAGCTTAACAAGGTGACGCCAACCAGAAGAGATCGCGAGGGAGGGCCAAATTCGCCCTCAGCCTCGCGCCTGGCTTTTCGCTTGAGCAGCTCAGCCTTCCGGGCTTGGTGACGGAGCCTGGACTGATGCAGGCGCGATCGTCAGCGGCGCGCCGCCGATCGAAACAGGTGCTACGGGCTTGGCCGATCGAGCCACCATCCTCTTGTGCACCGCTCCGGACAGCCGGGCGCGCGCGCGTCCTTTTGGAATGGAGGAAGTCATCTCCGGCGCGATTGCGTTTTGCAACGTGTCGACCTTTGCGATCAGCGTGGAAATCTGAGCAGACATCTTCTTCACGTCGACGTGCTCATTGGTGATCTCTGCCGACATCTTCTTCACGTCGACTTGTTCATCGGTGATGCTCTCTCTGAGAGAAGCAAGCGCAGTTGAATCGTGCTGAAGCAGAGCCGCGTTCTGCTCCAAGGAGGAGCTGTTCTCCTGCAGCCAGGCAGCGTGTTGCTGCTGGGCCGACTGAATAATATTCAACGCCGTGAAAACCGGGTCCGGTGCCGGATCGGAAGGTGTCTGGTGCGGAAGCAGCTCGGCCAAAGCCCCGACATTCGGCAGGGCAAAATCCGAAGGCGACCATGTGTAGACCGCCGCAGTTGCGTTCAGGCCGAGCGCGAACACCGACAGCGCCAGGACCGTTTTTCGGCTTGATTTCCTGCTCGGTGGCAATGCCTCGAGCTGCTTCGCATCGCTCGCCGGAACGGCTTGCGCTTCTGGTGTCTTGTCCACCTGCGTTGTCCCCAGATAATCGAAAAGCCGCCGCTGGATTGTCCGCGCGACGGCTCTTACGCGTTGCCCCAACTAAAACTCCTGCAGATTATGGGCTGTTCAGATTAATTCCGGGTTAGCGCTTTCGTCCCGGGAGCATGTGCCGGTTGTTTTACTTGCAACGCTCGCAACGATTCACAGGAGCGGCTTTGCCCTCAGCGGAGGATTGACAAAGCCACGGTTGCCAGGCGCCGATGACAAGCGCTCCAGCGGCTCGCCTTAGTTCAATCCGGCCAATTCCTTCTCGGCCTTCTTCATGCGCAGATTGGCCTCGCGGTTCTTGGCATGTGCCTCCGCAATCCGGCTGTGCACCTCGGCGATCTTGGCACGCATTTCGAGCATCGTGAGCTGCTGGGAGAGCTCGGCGAGCTCCGGAGTCTGGTTGGTAGGGGGCTTGGCCATGCTGCAATCTCTCGAACTGAAATGACTGAAGACCTCTGATTAGTTGTTCACCCTGCTGCGCTCAAGCCACGCCTGCCCGAGCTATCGCTGAAAGTTGGTGACGGCGGGAATCGGAAAGGCGGCATATCGTGGGGGTGCTTGACGCCTCCACTTCTCCACCGAAGGAGCGATATGCCGTGTCCAAAGATAACATCATCA
>Ga0070741_10009482_pt1 | contig 18868 bp, 14 predicted proteins | sample Coa_R1_4_FD_66440 | JGI IMG/M metagenome (GOLD analysis project Ga0070741, IMG submission 66440) | Surface soil microbial communities from Centralia Pennsylvania, which are recovering from an underground coalmine fire - Coalmine... | ecosystem: Environmental > Terrestrial > Soil > Unclassified ...
ATCGGCCGCTTCGAGCAGGCCGACGGCGGCACCCTCTTTCTCGACGAGGTCTGCGAGATGCACCCGCGCCTCCAGGCGAAGTTCCTCCGCGCGCTCCAGGAGCGGGAGATCGAGCGCCTCGGCTCGTCGACGCCGATCCCGGTCGACGTCCGCATCATCGCGGCAACGAACCGCGACCTGCAGAAGGCCCTCGAGGAAGGCGTCCTGCGCGAGGACCTCTACTATCGCCTGAACGTGATCCTGCTCCACGTCTCGCCGCTCCGCGAGCGCATGGACGACGTGCCGATCCTCGCTGTCCACTTCCTCCGCCGCTACGCGGCGCGCGAGAACTCCACGATGACGGGGATCTCCGACGAGGCGATGAACGTGCTTCTCAGCTACTCGTGGCCGGGGAACGTCCGCGAGCTCGAGAACGCGATCGAGCGCGCCGTCGTGCTCGGCCAGGGCGAGCGTCTCCAGCCGCAGGCCCTGCCGCCGCAGGTCCACCGTCGCGCGGACGACCAGCACCCGCTCGTCCCGGCGCACCTGACACTCGAGGAGATGGAGAAGCTCGCGATCGCGCAGGCGCTTCGGCTCACCGGCGGCAACAAGAGCGAGGCGGCCGAGCGCCTCGGCATCCACCGCACGAGCCTCTACGACAAGATGCGCCGCTACGGGATCACCGACCCGAACGCGCGTACCGCGCCGGAGCCCGAGCCGGAGCCGGAGCGGCAAGCCGCACCGGAAGTACAGACGCACTGACGGCCGGTCGTCCCTCTGGCGCCGTCCCCTCGGGCTCGAGCCGGATGAGCTTCGGGAGCGCGCCCTCGATCTGCCAGGCCGGCATGTTCGAGTTCGACGTCCACACGCCGCCGGCGTGGTCGAAGTCGATCTCGCGCGTGTAGGTAACCCGCGTCGGGAGCGGATAGACGGTGAAGCGCTCCGTCGCCGGCTCGAAACGGATCAGGGTGTCCGACATGGTGCCGCAGATCCACACCGTGTTCGTCCGGCGGTCGACGTTCAGCGCGTATGGCGTCTCGAGGCCGGTCGGCAGGCTCCACGTGCGGAATTCTCCCGAGCGTGGATCGAAGCGCGCCACGACGCTCGAGCTGAAGCCGGGGATCCAGAGGTTCCCCTCCGAGTCGAAGCGCAGGCGCCGCGGCGCGCTGAAGGGCGTGTCGACCAGCTTGATCGCCCCGGTCTCCGGATCGAGCCGTCCGATCCGCCGCGCGTTCAGCTGGCTGAACCAGATGCCACCGTCGGGCGCGACGTCGATGCCGTACGGGATCGGGATCTGCGGGCCGTCGCCGGCCCGCTCCGGATCGAGCGTCACGTAGCGACCGAGCCAGAGCACCCAGGGGACGGCGCGGACGGCGACCGTCTCGCCCCACGTGCGCGCCGGCAGGCGGTACGTCTTCCGCTCGCCGCTCGCCGGGTCGAGCATCGCCACCTGGTTCGAAACCGCGAGCGTGTACCAGGCGCGCCCGCGCCGGTCGAAACGCAACGTGTGCGGATAGAGCCCGTCGCGCTCGGGGAAGATCTCGAAGCGCTCCGTCTGCGGATCGAAGCGCGCGATCTTGTTCCCGAGGCAGAGCGTCACCCAGATCGACCCGTCGGGCGCGACCTGGAGGCTGTGCGGCGCGACGTGTGCGTCGGCGTTCGCCGGGATGGGCTGGGTGCTCGCGAACACCCCGCCGAGCGGCGAATCGCCGCGCGGGATGTCGAACGTGCGGCGCTCGCCGGTGCGGGGATCGAGGCGATAGATCTTGTCCTGCGTCGTGTCGACCGAATAGATGCGCCCGTCGGGGTGGACCGCCAGATCGTGCTGCATGGAGCCGATGCCGCCCACCTCCCACTCCGTGATGACGGCGTGCGCGGCGACGGCATCCGGGGGCGGCGGCGGCGTGAAGTGCTCGCCGAGCGCCGGGACGTACGAGCTCTCGTCGTACGCCGCGTTCAGCGCGTCGGGCAACGCGGTGCGGACCCGCGTCGACAGGATTCCGCCCATGCGCGCCATCAGCGCGAAGATCTTCCGCCACTGCTCGGGGTCGCGCTGGACGCGGGTCGCCCAGCTGCCCTGTTGGTGGCAGAAGGTACACTGGCGGAGGAACTCCTCGCGCGCGGCGTCGTCGGGGAGCCGTGCCGTCGCGAGCGAGAGCCACCGGTTCGCGGGCAGCTGCCAGGCGAGCTCGCGCGGATCGGTCTCGCGCTCGAGGACGAGGGTCCGCGGTCCGCGTGCACCGTCGCGGAGGTCCGCGGTCACGACGCGGTCGCGAAAGCCGGGACGCCGCGCACGGAGGTGATACGTCCCGACCTCCAGCGCAGGCAGCGCAAACCGGCCGTCGTCGTCGGTATAGACGGTGGTCTCGCGCGCGAGCGCCAGGTGTCGCGCCGTCACGAGCGCGCCGACGACGGGTCTTCCGCCGTCGTCGGTGACCCGGCCGGCGACCCGCACGGACGGCTCCGCCTGAACGGCAGTCGCCGCGAAAAAGCAGAAGAGAAGCGCGATCGGTCTCATCGGAGCACCTCTCCGGCCGCCGGGGCGGCCACGGTGAATTCGAAGACGCGCGGGTCGCGCTCGGCGTGCCGGGCCCGCCCCGTGACCACCTGGCGGTGGCCGTCGACGTCGACCGTCAGCGAGAAGGGCGCCTCGCGGGGCCGTCCGCGACAGGTCTCGAGGAAGTCCACGCCGACACGGTAGCGGCCCGGGGGCGGCTTCGTCCACCGGACGCGCTCGCTGTGGTCGTCGCGCGGCGGGTCGGCGCAGCGCGCGTCGACCTCGAGGACGCCGCCGCTCGCCGTCCGCGGGTTCGCGAAATACGCGGTCTCGAGCGACGGGTCGGTCACATAGAGGTCCAGATCGACGGCCGCCGTCCAGCGGAGCGTGACCGTGACGCCCGGCGGGGACACCTCGAGCGGAGGAGGCGGTGGCGTGCGGGCGCGGCACCCGACGGCGACGAGAAGGAGCACGGTCGCCGCGCGCGTCATAGGAGCGAGCGCAGGACGGCGAGGTTCTCGCGATCCTCCGCGAGATCGTCGCCCTTCGGCGTCTCGATGCACATCGGCAGGCCGCGGAAGCGCGGGTCCCGCACGAGGCGTCGGAACGCGTCGAGTCCCATCGTGCCGCGACCGATGTGCTCGTGGCGGTCGACGCGGACGCCGAGCTCCCGCTTCGCGTCGTTCAGGTGGAAGGCCACGAGCTTCCGTATGCCGACCTCGGCGTCGAGCTCGTCCATGGCCCGCGCGTATCCGGCCCGCGAACGGAGATCGTAGCCGGCAGCGAAGGCGTGCTGCGTGTCGAGGCAGACGCGGAGCCGATCGCCGTCGCGCGTCTCGGCCGCGAGCCGGCCGAGGTGCGCGAAGCGGTAGCCGATCTGCGTCCCCTGCCCCGCCGTGTTCTCGAGCGCGAGGGTCGCACGGAAACCCCGGCAGGCGACGAGCACCTCGCCGAGCGCACGGGCCGCGGTCGCGAGCCCGGCGTCCTCCCCCGCGCCGCAGTGCGCTCCCGGATGCGTCACGAGATACGGGATGCCGAGCCGCTCGCAGCGCTCGAGCTCGCCGATCAGCTCGCGCACAGACCGGTCGCGGAGCGCGACGTCCAGCGCCGCCACGTTGAAGAGATAGGAGTCGTGCGCGAGGAGGCCGCGAATGCCGGTCGCGGCGCGCGTGGCCTGGAACGCCTGGACCGATTCCTCGGCGAGCGGCCGCGACGCCCACTGCCGCGCCGAACGCGTGAACAGCTGCACCGCCTCGCACCCGATCGAATGCGCCCGCTCGAGCGCGCGGTGAAGGCCGCCGGCGATCGACTGGTGCGCGCCGAGGAGAGGTCCTGAACCTTGACGCCTCAACGAAGCGTATGGCTATAAGCCCCAATGCCCGAGCTCAACCTCCCGCGTCGGAACGTCGACGCGGGACCCGCGCTGCCGCCGGAGCTGCGCTGGGACGCACCACGGCCGTCGGCCGTCGTTCTCCTCGGGCGACGCGAGTTCCTGAAGGCGCTCGTGGTCGCACTCGGCGTCGCCGCGCTGCCGTTCGGCGGCGTGCGCCGCACGTACGCTCGCGCCCGCGGCCGCTTCTTCACGAAGACGGAGCGGGCGACGCTCGACGCGCTCTGCGATCGCATCTTCCCGCCCGACCAGGATCCCGGCGCGAAGGCGCTCGGCGCCCCGGAGTACATCGAGCGCTTCCTCACCGCGTTCGAGGCGCGCGTGCCCCGCATCTTCGCGGGCGGACCGTTCAGCAATCGGAACCCGTTCCCGGACGCGAAGACCGGCATGCCGTCACGCCGCCGGCCGCGGAACGACTTCCGGCGGTTCATCCCGCTGACGCGCATCCAGGAGCTCCGCTGGCGTGCGGAGCTCTTCGGATCGCAGAACGTTCGGGGCGCGGACTTCGGCGACGCCGCGCTCGGCGGCGCACTCGTCGGCCTGCGCGACTACTACCGGAAGGGGCTCGCCCGCGTCGACGAGATCGCGCGCGGAATGGCGGGGGCGCCGTTCGCGAAACTATCCGTCGAGCAGCAGGATGCGGTCCTCCCGATGCTCTTCGCGAACGGCGCGTTCGAGCCCGACCCCCGCCGGCCGCCGTTCCCCGTTCTGCTCGCGCAGCACACCATCGAGGGCTGCTTCTCGGCGCCCGAGTACGGCGGGAACAAGGGCGGCCGCGGCTGGGCGCTCCTCGGACTCGAGGGCGACGACCAGCCCCTCGGGTACTCCATCTTCTCGACGGCCAAGGACGACTACGACGAGCGGCCCGACCATCCGATGTCGACGCCGAACCCGGACGAGGTGGTCGGCGGCGTCGTGACCCCACGGCCGCTGTCGCCGGACGGCGTGACGACGCGCACTGCGCTCGTCGAGACGGCGAACGGCGTGAGCCTGCTACCGAGCGGGCTTCCCCGCCCCTGCTCGTGACCGCGATGCGACGCCGCCACGAAGACATGCTCGGGAACCGCCGCCTCGAGCACTTCGACTTCTGCATCATCGGGAGCGGCGCCGGCGGCGGCACCGCCGCGCATGTGCTCACCGCCGCCGGAAAGAACGTCCTCGTCCTGGAAGCGGGAGGCAACGCCTTCCCGAAGCTCGATCGAGCGGGGGACCTGCACCTTCCGCTGCACAGCAACGACGAGCTCAAGTACTCGATCCGGAACTACATCCAGCAGGACGACTTCCTCGAGCCGCGCGTCTTCCGGACGACGACCGCGAGCGATGGCGCGCTCTCGGGTGACGTGAACGTCCTTCCGAAAGCGGTCGGCGGCGCGTTCCAGCACGCCGACGCGAAGACGCCGCGCTTCAACAAGGTCGACTTCCGCCTGAAGAGCGCGTTCGCGGAGCTCGCCGGCCGCGGTGTCCTCATCCCCGGCTTCAACGACGGCGTGCCGGCGAACTTCACGGACTGGCCCTTCTCCTACGACGACCTCGAGCCGTTCTACGTCGAGGCCGAGGACCTCTACGGCGTCCAGGGGAAGGACGGCGACAACGTCTTCGAGTCGACGCGGAGCCGGCCCTACCCGATGCCGCCCGGCGTGCCGATGTACCTGGCGCTCGTCCTCGCCGACGGCGCACGCCAGGTCGAGCTCCCCGGCTATGGCGCGTTGCAGCCACACGCCTACCCCGCCGCGATCAACTCGCGTCCGCGCGACGGACGCGAGCCGTGCGTCGACTGCGGTCTCTGCAGCGGCTTCGGGTGCCCGAACAACTCGAAGGGCTCGCCGGCCGTCACCACGCTCCGGCGCGCGCTCCTCACCGGCCGCTGCCAGGTCCGCTTCAACGCGATGGTCACGCGGCTCGTGAACGACGGCGGGCACGTGAGCGCCGTCGAGTACGTCGACAGCAACGGCCACCCGCAGATGGCGGTGGCCGACGCGTTCATCCTGGCCGCGAGCCCGATCGAGTCGGCGCGGCTGTGCTTCCTCTCGCCGACGCCGTCGGGCGCCGCGCTCGGGAACTCGAGTGGCCAGGTCGGGCAGAACCTCATGTTCCACCTCCAGACGAACGTGAACGGCTTCCTGCCGCAGCGGGTGCACGGCCAGCGCGGGCGGGCGGTGACGCACGGGATCTCCGATTTCCGCGGCGTCGAGCCCGGCGGCGACCAGATCCGCGTGTTCACGATCGACGGTCAGCAGCGCGTCGCCCTCGGCGGCATCTGCGAGTTCGGCGGATCGCAGGGGCAGCCGATCACCGAGGACTACTTCGCATACACGGCGATCGGCATCCGCTTCGGTCAGACGCTCAAGAACGCGCTCCGCGACCTGCCGCTCGGCCAGCACCTCTTCGGGTTGACGATGCAGGCCGAGGACGCGCCGCAGCGCACGAACTTCGTCGACCTCGACACCCGCTATCGCGACGTCTACGGCCTGCCGGTGGCCCGCGTCACGTACAAGAACCACGTCTACGAGCTCGCCACCCGCCGCTTCTACACGCCACTGCTGCAGCAGGTCGTCGCGAAGGCGGGCGCGCCGGACGACCAGATCTTCTTGACACCCTGTCAGTCGTTTGCCGTCGGTCCGCCGACCTCGCGTCACATCATGGGCACGCTCCGTATGGGGAACGACGCGACGCAGTCGGTCGTGAGCGGTGACGCCGGCGGCAAGAAACTCGGGCAGTTCCACGACGTCGACAACCTCTTCGCGACCGACGGCTCGGTGTTCCCCACGTCGTCGGGGTACAACCCGACGCTCACGATCATCGCCGTCGCGCTCAAGATCGCGCACGGCCTTGCCGGCACGGCCCCCGGCACCTGAGGTCCGGGATGAAGGCCGTCGCCGGGCGCGTGCTCGGCGTCGTGCTGCTCGCGTCCGCGGGCACCGCCGCCGGCGTCGCGATCGGCGAGGCGATCGCGCGCCTCACGTGGCGCCCCGTCGAGACGAAACGGATCGAGTCCGAGCGCACCGACCTCCCCCACAGCTCGAGACGCTCCGCGAGCTCACGACCCCGAACGTCCACGGCATCCACAACGGCGCCTTCTACCGGACGAACAGCCACGGCTTCCGCGGTCCGGAGTATGCGATCCCGAAGCCGGCGGGGGTCTTCCGCATCGTCATCGCGGGCGACTCCGTCACGATGGGGACGGGCGTGCGCGAGGAGCAGGCGTACGCCCACCTCCTCGAAGAGGACCTCAACGCCCGCGGCGGCGCTCCGCGCTACGAGGTCTTGAACATCGGCCTCAACGGCCTCGACATCCGCCAGGTCCTCGACCGCCTCGAGCTCGTCGGCCTCGACTTCGACCCGGATCTCGTCATCTATGGTTGCACGCTGAACGACATCAACGGACCGGCGTACCGAAAGTCGATGGGCCCGAACTCGCGTCTCGAGCAGCTCGGGCGCTACACGCGCTTCGCCGAGTCGCGGTCGTACCTCCTGCGCGTCGTGTGGCCCCGCTGGGAGTCGCTGGTCGATCTGGTGCACGCGCGCTCGGGAACGTACCTGTACGAGGTCCGCGACAACTACTTCGACAACCCCCGTGCCTGGAACGATTTCACGCGCGGGCTCGACCGGCTCGCGCACCTCGCCGCGGAGCACCACGTGCCGGCGGTCGTCTTCATCCACGCTTCGCTCGAGTACCTGAACGTCTTTCATCCCTATCGCGCCGTCTACGCGCGGATCGCGGCCGCCGCGGAGGCGCGCGGGCTCGCGACCGTCCAGTCGTTTCCCGCCGTCCGCGGGCGCGAGGAGACGTCGCTGTGGGTCTCGCTGCTCGACGCGCACCCGAACGCCGCCGGTCACCGCCTCTTCGCGCGGGCGCTCGTCGACGGCCTCACCCACCTTCGGCCGAGCGTCCTCGGCCGGGCCGCGGCACCGTGACGTGGAGCGCGAAGCGAGAACGTGGCGCACCGTCGCGCTCGCCGGGGTCGTCGCCGCGCTCGCCGGCGCCTACTGGCACTGGCGTCTCGTCCTGGCGGTCGCGCTCCCGCAGCCCGTCAACCCCTGGAACGGCGACCTCTACGACATCTACGTCCCGATCTATATGTACGCCTACCGGTCGGCCCGCTGGCTGCCGACCTGGAACCCATACCAGCTCGCCGGCACGCCGTTCGTCGCGAGCTACAACGGCGGCTTCTTCTACCCGCCGAACTTCCTGAGCGCCGTCCTCCCCGTACCGGTCGCGATCGGCTACGCGAGCGCGTGCCATCTCGCGCTCGCCGGCGTGCTCGCGTTCGCGTGCGCGCGGACGGTCGGCCTCGGCGCCGCGGGCGCGACGCTCGCCGCGACCGGATTCATGCTGAACGACTACTTCCTCCTCGAGCGCATGCATCCGTCGTACTTCGCGGCGCTCGCGTGGATCCCGGGCGTCCTCCTCGCCGCGGGACGGGTCGCCGTCGCACCGACCGTCGGACGCGGTGCCGTCCTCGGGCTCGCCCTCGCCGCGCAGCTCCTCGCCGGCCACGCGCAGATCGTCTGCTACGAAGCCTACGTGCTGCTTTTGCTCGTGGTCGCGTACCGGCTGCTCCACTCGCCGCCGGGTCGGCGATATTTCCTGCGCCTCGTTCCGGCGGTGGGGACGGCGGCGCTCGTCGCCGTGGGAATCTCCGCGGTGCAGCTCGTGCCGACCGCCGAGGTCGTCGCGCGCGCGTCGCGTGGCGTCGGCGGCCTCACCGTCGAGCAGACGATGCCCATGACGCCGACCCTCGCCGCGCTCGAGGGGGCGGCGTTCGCCTCGGGCCCGATCGCCGTGCTCGCGCTGTGCGGCCTCGCCGGACCGCCACGGCTCGCCGCCCTCGCCGCCGTCCTCGTCGCGTTCACGGGCGCCGTCGGTCTCGGCACGCCGGCCTACGCTCACTTCTTCTATCGCCTGCCCGGGGTCGCGCTCTTTCGTCTACCGCAGTCGATCATGCACGTGGGGACCCTCGGGCTCGCATTGCTGGCCGGCCTCGGTCTCGACGCGTTCGGCGCCCGTCCGCCCGTCTCGCGATGGCGTCGCGCGGTGGTCCTGGCCGTCGCGGTCGGCGTGGTCGCGCTCCGGTGGAAGTCGGGGACGCCGGTTGCGCTCACCGCCGCGTCGGTCGCGGGCGTCGCGCTCCTCGTCCTGCTCCCGCGTCCGTGGATGCGCGTGGCGGCCGCGTGGGCCGTCGTCATCCTCGTCGGGCTCGAGCGCTGGACGCATCCGCCCGCGCTCGTGAAGATGCCCGAGCACGACGACGAGGCCTTCTTCGCCCCGCCACCCGTCGTGGCGTTCGTCCACGAGCACGTCGGCCCCGACCGCATCGCGACCGCGAAGAACTGGAACCAGCGCTTCCCGATCATGGAGAAGATGGGGACGCTGTACGGCGTGCCGACGGCGCAGGACTACGAGCCGCTCGCGCCGGCGGTGTACCACGAGCTTCTCGCCCCACTCGACGACGCAAACACCGACGCCCCGCTCTTCTGGGGACGCGTCCTGCCGGACCCGGGCGATCCTGGCTGGAGTCTCTTCGACCTCTTCGCCGTTCGGTTCGTCGTCGTGGCGCCCGGCGGGAACTGGACGGCGAGCGTCACGTCGCGCCGCTGGCGCCCGGTCTACGAGGGTGCCGATGCGACGGTCTACGAGAACCTCGACGTGCGTCCGCGCATCTTCATCGCGACGGGGTACCGCGTCGTGACCGATCCCACGGACACGCTCGACGCGGTCTGGGATCGCGATCCCGCGGCGTCGCGCGACGTCGTGGTCGACCGGGAGCCGGTGTGGCGGGAGGCCGCGGACGCGCCGGCGATCGAGCCGAATGTCACGCTGGCCGCGCCCTCACCGGACGTCGTCGACGTCCACGTCGCGGTGCCGAGACGCGCACTTCTCGTGCTCGCCGACTTGTACTGGCCGGGGTGGCACGTGTCGGTCGACGGGGAGGAGCGCGAGATGCTGCGCGTCGATCGGCTGTTCCGCGGCGTCGCCGTGGAGCCGGGTTCCCACGAAGTACGGTTCCGGTACGCTCCGTGGAGCGTCCCGGTGGGACGTGCCCTGACGATCGCGACCGCGGTGATCCTGATCGCGGCGGTCGCCCGCCATAGGAAGGCCACCGGCCGCACGGTATATTGACCACGATGGCCGAGGACTTCCTCGACGTTCGTGGACACGGCTACGCGCGTGTCGCGGTCTGCGTCCCGGAGACGCACGTCGGGGACCCGACGTTCAACGCCGAGGCGCATCTCCGAGTGCTCGCCCAGGTCCACGCGGCGGGCGCGCACTACGCGCTCTGCCCGGAGCTCGGGCTCTCGGCGTACAGCTGCGCCGACCTCTTCTTCCAGGAGACCCTCCTCGCCGGCTCGCTCACCGCGCTCCGCCGCATCGCGGACGCGACCACGCGATGGAACCTGCTCGTGTCGGTCGGTCTCCCGCTCGTCGTCGACGATCTCCTCTTCAACTGCGCGGTCACGCTGTACGGCGGCCGGCCGGTGGCAGTCGTCCCGAAGGCGTTCCCGCCGAACTACCGCGAGTTCTACGAGCTGCGGTGGTTCCAACCCGCCGCGGCGGCCCGCTCACAGGAAATCGTGCTCCTCGACGAGCGCGTGCCGTTCGGCATCGACGTCCTCGTCCGGACGCGCCACCTGCCCGGCTTCGTTCTCCATACGGACATCTGCGAGGACCTGTGGACGCCGGTACCGCCGAGCACGATCGCGGCCCTCTCCGGCGCGACCGTCCTCGCGAACCTCTCGGCGTCGAACGTGACGGTCGGGAAGTTCGAGTACCGGCGACAGCTGGTCGTCTCGTCGGCGGCGAAGAACCTCGCGGTCCAGATGTACAGCGCCGCCGGCTTCGGCGAGTCGACCGCCGACCTCGCCTGGGACGGGCACGGCCTCGTCGCGGAGCGCGGCGAGCTGATCGCCGAGACCGAGCGCTTCGCGCTCCATGGCAACGCCGTCGTCGTCGACGTCGACCCGCGCGCGCTCCTCCAGGACCGGATGCGTCAGGGCTCGTGGGCGCAGAACGCCGCGATCCACGGCCGCGCCCTCCGGACGGTCGACGTGGACGCGGGGGGGGACGCGCGCGATCCGTCACTCTACCGGCACCTGCGTCGGCGCATCGAGCCACAGCCGTTCGTGCCCTCGGATCCTGGCGTCCGGGACGTGCGCTGTCGCGAGATCTTCCTGATCAAGGCGACGTCCCTCGCACGCCGGCTACTCGCGCTTCCCGCCGACGCGCGCCGGGTCGTGATCGGGATCTCGGGCGGACAGGACTCGACCGAGGCGCTCCTCGTCGCCACGCACGCGATGGACCTCCTCGGGCTCCCGCGCGCCCACGTCGTCGGCGTCACGATGCCCGGCTTCGGGACGTCGACGCGGACGTACGAGAACGCGTGCGCGCTCATCCGCGCGCTCGGCGCGACGCTGCGCGAGATCGACATCCGCCGCCTCGCCGACCAGATCTTCGCCGCGGTCGGGCACGACCCGGCGGTCGAGGACGTGACGTTCGAGAACGTCCAGGCGTGGACGCGGAAGTTCCTGCTCTTCGCGCTCGCGTCCCAGGAGCGTGGCATCGACCTCGGCACCGGCGATCTCTCCGAGCTCGCCCTCGGCTGGGCGACCTACGGCGGCGACCACATGTCGCACTACGGGATCAACGCCGGCGTCCCGAAGACGCTCATCTCGTATCTGATCCGGTGGGCCGCCGAGACGATCTTCAAGAACGAGCCGAACGTCGCGCGCGTGCTGGAGAGCGTGCTGACGACCCCGATCAGCCCCGAGCTCCTCCGGCTCGGCGCCGAGGGCGCGATCACGCAGAAGTCGGAGGAGGTCGTCGGCCCCTACGAGCTCCACGACTTCTTCCTCTACTACTTCCTCCGCTTCGGCTTCGGCCCGCGTCGCATCGCGCGGATGGCCGTCCACGCCTTCGAAGGACGCCACGACGTCGCCGAGATCCGCCGCTGGCTCCTCGTCTTCCTCCGCCGCTTCTTCCAGAACCAGTTCAAGCGCGACTGCATTCCCGACGCCCCCAAGGTCGGCTCCGGCGGCTCCCTCTCCCCAAGAGGCGACTGGCGCATGCCGTCGGATGCCTCGGTCGAAGCCTGGATCACCGAAGCCGAAACGATCCCGCAGAGCTAGAGACTGTTCCGACGCGGCGCTCGCGCCGCCTCGATCCGCGCAGCGGGAGAGGTGTGCCGACGGCGAGCGGCGGCGGGAGCGCCCGCGGCGGCGACTTCCCGCAGGCCCGCACGCGCCTGCAGCTTCGGGGGGACGCGTCAGCGAGCGGTCGCGGGCGTGGCCGAGGACGCAGGAGCCGCCGCGGGCGCTCCCGCCGCCGCCACCGGCGCCACGGATCTACAGCGAACTCACCCGCCGCGGAACACGATCAGCCCGTGCGTCGGATCGTACGGCGACACGGCGATCGTCACCCGATCCCCCGGGATCACGCGGATGTGGTACCTCCGCATGCGCCCGCCGATCTTCGCGAGGAACTCCATCCCGTTGTCCCCCTTGACGCGGTAGTTCCCGCCGGCGAGGGCCTCGGTGATGGTTCCCTTGATCTGGATGAGATCGTCGCGCGCCACGCTCGTCGCTCCCGTGAACCGGACGTGACTAGCACACGCCCGGAGGACGGGCAAAGCGCGAGCGTCTACACGTGCGGGATGATCTCCTTCGCGAGCCGCTGGAGCACGTCGTCCGCGCGCGGCGAGAGGATCGTCTCCGTCACCTGCCATTCGCGTCCGCGTCGGCGGAGCTCCGCGATGCACTCGTCGGGCGTGCCGATCAGGTTGAGCGGCGAGCGCAGCACCTCGTCGGGCGGGAGACCGAGCATGCCGCCGAAGTTCTCCGCCATCGCGCGCGTCATGGCCGGCGACTCGGTGATCATGATCGCGAAGATCGTCTGGCTGATCTCGATCGTCTCCGGATCGCGGCCGTGCCGGCGCGCTTCGTCTCGCGTAAAAACCACCTTGGAGCGGAAGGTCGCGTCGGTGAGCTTCCCGGCGCTCGAGAGCGAGATGTAGCCCTCGCGCCCCGTCCCGCTGATGATGTTCAGATGATGGGCGTGCCGGGCGGCGATCCGGAGGAGCCCGCGTCCGTTGCCGCCGAGCATGAACGGCGGATGCGGCCGCTGGGCGGGCTTCGGAAGGAGCACGGCGTCCTTCATCTGGTAGAACTCGCCCGCGAAGCTGAACGGCGCGTCGCCCCAGATGCCCGTCAGGCACGTGAGCGCCTCGTCGAGCATGCGAAGGCGCGTGCCGATGTCGGGAAACGGGATGCCCGTCATGCGGTATTCCGTCTCCGTCCATCCCGTCCCGAGACCGGCGATCAGCCGCCCGCCGGAGAGGTGATCGAGCGACGTGAGGCTCCGCGCCGTGACGGCGGGATGGCGGAAGAGGTTGCAGAGGACGAGATGCCCGATGCGGATCCGCCGGGTCGCCTCGGCGGCGATCGCGGTCTGGATGATCGGGTCCCACGCGGGGATGTCTTCCCGCTGTCGCTCCGGTCCTTCGTGCACGAGGTGGTCGGGGAAGTAGAGGGCGTGGAAGCCCATCCCCTCGGCCGCCTGCGCCACGTCGCGGAGCTTCGACCACTCGACCTGGGCGACCTGCAATCCGAAGCGCATCAGGAGAACTTCCGGAGCTCGCGGCGCGCGATCACCTGCTTGTGGACCTCGTCGGGACCGTCGGCGAGCCGGAGCATGCGCCCGTCGCGCCACATGCGCGCGAGCGGCGTGTCGTCGGAGACGCCGAGCGCGCCGTGGACCTGGATCGCCCGGTCGAGGACGTTCATGAAGACGTTCGCGGCGACGACCTTGATCATCGAGATCTCCTGCCGCGCCTCCTTCTTCCCGATCGTGTCCATCTTCCAGGCGGCGTAGAGGACGAGGAGCCGCGCTTGGTCGATCTCCATCCGCGACGTCGCGATCATGTCCTGCACGAACTGCTTCTTCGCGAGGGGCTCGCCGAAGGCGACGCGCGTGTTGGCGCGCCGGCACATCATCTCGAGCGCACGCTCGGCACCGCCGATCGCCCGCATGCAGTGATGGATGCGCCCCGGCCCGAGACGCGCCTGCGCGATCATGAACCCGGCGCCGACCGGGCCGAGGACGTTGGCCGCCGGCACGCGGCAATCCTCGTAGCGGATCTCGCAGTGACCGCCTCCGCCCGTGTGTCCCATGACCGGCACTGGACGGACGATGTTCAGGCCGGGCGCGTCGATCGGGGCGAGGATCATGCTCGCGCGGAGATGCGGCTCGGCGTCGGGATCGGTCACCGCCATGACGATCGCGACGCTCGCGCCGATCGCGCCCGAGGTGAACCATTTGTGGCCGTTGATGACCCACTGGTCGCCGTCGCGGACGGCGCGCGTCCGGATGAGCGTCGGGTCGGAGCCGGCGACCTCGGGCTCGGTCATCGAGAAGCAGCTCCGGATGTCGCCCGCGAGCAGCGGCTCGAGCCACCGCTTCTTCTGCTCCGGCGTGCCGAACTCGGCGAGGATCTCGATGTTGCCGGTATCGGGTGCCGAGCAGTTGAAGGCCACGGGCGCGACGCCGCTACGACCCATCAGCTCGCAGAGGATGCCGTACTCCCAGTTCTTGAGGCCGGCGCCGTACTCGTCGTCGGGAAGGAAGAGGTTCCAGAGACCCTCTGCTTTCGCCTTCTTCCGCACCGGCAGGAGCGCCGGCGGATACGGGACGCCGGGACGAATCAGATCGGCCTCGGCGACGACTTGCGCTTCGATCGGGTAGATCTCGCGGTCCATGAACGCCGCGATCTGATCGCGCAGCGCCTTCACGCGCGGCGATGGCTCGAAGTCCATGCGTCCCTCCTCGGTCGAGGCGCGCACGCTATGACGGCGCGCCGGTCGAGTCCAGAGTCGAACGTGCCCGTGGTATGACCGCCGGCATGCCGACGCCCAGCTTCCGCTTCGATCCCGCGGGACTCGAGATCATGTCGCCCGCCGACCGGTTCGACGCGTTCATCGCGAGCCTCGACACGCTGACGCTCGCGAACCTGACGGATCGGCTCGCCGCGACGTACGGCGCGCGCACCGCGTTCATCCTGGAGCAGCCGCTCGCGCTGCCCGGCGGGGACGGAACGACGCTCTCCTTCTCCGAGTTGGGCCGTCTCGTCGTGCGGGCGACGGCGGCGTTCCACCGCCTCGGTCTCCGACGCGGCGAGCGCGTCGCCCTCTGCACGCGGAACCGGATGGAGCTCGCCGTGGCGGAGTGGGCCGTCGTCCGCGCCGGCGGGGTCGCGGTTCCGGTCGGCTCCCGGATCGCACCCGAAGAGATCATCCGCATGATCGAGGACGCCGGGGCGCGGCTCCTCGTCGCCGATCGGCAGGTGCTCGGCGGCCCCCTGAAGGGCCACCGCGTTCCGGTGGAGGCGCGCGTCGTCGTCGACGGCGACGACGCTGACGGCGCGCTCGGCCTCGCGCGCCTGATCGACGTCGCGGGTGAGGGCGTACCCGCGGCCGACGTGAGAGAGGACGACCTCGCCGTCATCTTCTACACCTCGGGCACGACCGGCCGCGCGAAGGGCGTCATGCTGACGCATGGCAACCTCATGTTCGCGACGCGCGCCACGCTCCGGATGACGGGCATGATGGGGCCGCCGGGTCGGATGCTCGCCCTCCTCGTGATGCCGCTCGCGAACACGTCGGGGCATCAGGGGCTCCTCCTCTCGATCGCGCGCGCGACCAGCACGATCGTCCTCGACCGCTTCGATCCCGGCGTCATCCTGGACCTGATCGAACGCCATCGCGTGAACCTGGTCTCCGGCACGCCGACGATGTTCCGTCTCCTGTGGGATGCCGGCGCGGAGCAGCGCGACCTGTCGTCGATCGTGTCGTTCGGCGGCGGCGGCGACTACTTCGACCTCGATCTCGTGACGCGCTTCCGGGCGCTGCCGCACGGCCCCGAGACGCCCGTCTTCTTCGTCACGGGCTACGGCATGACCGAGACCGCGGGTCAGGTGACGCAGGCGTTCCCGGCGATCGAGCACGACGGCGATCTCGGCGTCGTCCAGGCGGGGATCGACTATCGCGTGGTCGACGCCGGGACACGGGTCGCGCCGGGCGCGATCGGGGAGCTCGAGGTGCGAGGTCCCAACGTGACTCCGGGATACTGGAACGCGCCCGACGCGACGGCGGCGGCGTTCCACGACGGCTGGCTCCGGACGGGCGACCTCGTTATCGAAGAGCCCGCCGAGGCGCGGCGCCTCCGGTTCGCGGGCCGTGCGAAGGACGTGGTGATCTCCGGCGGGAACACGCTCTACCCTCCGGAGATCGAGCGCGTGCTCCTCGAGCACCCCGCGATTGCGCGCGCGGCGGTCGTCGGAATTCCGGATGCGCTCATGGGCGAGGTCCCGGTCGCCGCCGTGGAGCTCCGCTCGGGTCGGCAGGCCGACGAGAAGACGATCCTCGCCTGGCTCCGCGATCGCCTCGCCCCGTACCAACGGCCGCGCGCGGTCCACGTCATGGAGCTCCCGACCAGCGCGGACCTGAAGGTCAAGCGCCGGCTCGTCGCCGACATCCTGGCAGCGCGGCGATAGGTCTCCGCACCCGGCGTCTGCCGCTCCCGCCCTCGCCATTCAGCGTTGTGTCGCCGCCGTCGCCGAGCGGCCTCGGCATGACGCCCTGCGGCTCCGGCTCGTCGCTCGGTAGGCCCGACCGCGCACGTGTCGAGCGGCGACTGCGTCAGCCTCGGTAACAAGACGAACTTGCAGATGAGTCACCACACGATCAGCTGCACGGGCACGGCGTGCGGCACGGCCCTCAATACGAACGCCACCTCGACGGCAGGAGACATCGTCGGGACCGGCGGCATCCTCGGATGCTGGGCCAACACCGCGCCCGTCCTGTTCTCCGGGACGAACCCGACGATCACCGACGTGAACGTCGACCTGGCCCCCCTCGGCTCGTCGTGCGCGACGCCGACCAACGGGCTCGGTCAGTTCCGGACGATCACGCGGGCTGTCGTCGCCAACGCCACCGGCTTCTGCATCGACGCTTCTGGCGCGGGGGATATCAACGACAGCATCGCCCACGACTGCGATATCGGGATCAGGGTGCGCCGGCTTTCGCCCAACGGCACCGACGTCACGGGCACGCTCGTCATCGACAACAACGTGAACATCCGGAATCTCGCTTCCGGTACCGGACCGACCCTCCGCGATTCCACCGTACGCAACCCGGGTACCTGCAACTTCGCCAACTCTGGGGGTTCGTGCGCGGGCGCCGCCTCGGTCCTCACCCTGTCCGGAACCGACTTCATCGACAACACGATCCCCGTGAACGGCACCCAGGTCGTTCCGCGATCGCCGCTCGAACTCCGAGTGGCGCGCTGCCGCGCGGCCACACGCCTGTCTTCTTTGCACAGGCTACGGTGTGACCGGGACCGTAACGCCGAGACATGGTGAGCTTGGCGGCCGTTCCGACGAAACCGCCGGACCGCCCGAGCCTTACGACCTTCGGGTAGTCGAACGTCATCGCCCATGGACCAGTCATCCCCTGCCTAGGGGAGATGAACGTGCGATCGGTCACGCCCCTCACTGGAGACGGCTTCCGCCCTCATACGGGCCTGAATGGCGCGTTCCGAGCCCCGCCCAGCCTTCGGCACGCGCGTCCGCGAGCGCGTCGTCACGCGCCGAAATCGCTAGGTGTCGCAGGATGCAATAGGGACTTCCCTGAGCGTGTCGCGGGCGCACGTCGCTGTGCGTCAGCCCTGACGGTCGCTCGGAAAAATTTCCGGATGTGGCTTGACCCGGGCACCCCGAGGGCTATAAGAACCCGCCTAGCTCACAGGCCGTCACGCGGCAAAAACCCACAGGGCAAAGGAGGATCGGACAGGTGAGAAAAGAAATGATTAGAAGGCTAGGAATCGAGGTCGTTGCCGCGGGAGCGCTCGTCGCGTTTTCGCTGGTGACCGGCGGGGTCGCACAGGCGTCCAAGTGCGACTCGGGGATCACGAAGGCCGAAGGCAAGAAGGTGGCGTGCAAGACGAGCGTCAACGGCGGGGCGCAGTCGAAGGGCACCACGCCCGACTCCACGAAGCTGCAGAAGTGCACCGACAAGTTCACCAAGTCGTGCAACAAGGCCGTCACCGCCGGTGACTGTACGGCGGCACAGAACACGAACTGCAACGCCGACGAGGCCGAGGCGGACGCGTGCGTGAATACCCTCAGCGGAGGCGCGGCCACCGCCGGGAAGTGCGACGGGCCGATCACGAAGGCGGCCGGCAAGAAGGTGTCGTGCAAGGCCGGCGTCATCGCCAAGGCGCAGTCGAAGGGCGGCTCGCCCGATGCGGCGAAGCTCGCGAAGTGCTCGGCCAGCTTCGACAAGGCGTGCCAGAAGGCCAAGGGCAGCGGCGACACCTGCACCGCGCACCCCGAGAGCTGCGCGACGACGGAAGGGTCGGCAGATACCTGCGTGGGACAGGTCTCCAGCTCCCCGAGCGGGGCGTTCCTCGAGTAGCATTCGCGCTCGCAACGCATGAGGGGTCCGCCCGCAAGGGCGGGCCCCTTTTTTTGGTTCGTTCGACCGCCTCCAAATCTGCCTCCCGATCGCCTGCTGCCCTCCGGTGCGGCAGCGCGCCGGTTGGGTCGCGCGTGGGTCGCAACGTCCCCCGACCAGAAGCGCGATCGCCCTCACGCGAAATCCACTGAATTTCACCCCGCCCACCGAAGCGGATTTACCAGTACGTCGAGATTGACCGGCGTGCCGCTCCGGCCTCTATTCGTCGTCGAGATTCGACGGTTGAGACACCGGAGAGTCGCCGCAGGAAATGGGACACCGCGGTGCACACGGTCCCGCCGCGGGCTCTTAGGGGAAACCGAGACCAACGGAGGTGGAGCATGGTTAGAAGGCTAGGTATCGAGTTCGTGGCGGCCGGCGCGCTCCTCGCGTTTTCGCTGGTGACCGGCGGGGTCGCACAGGCGTCCAAGTGCGACTCGGGGATCACGAAGGCCGAAGGCAAGAAGGTGGCGTGCAAGACGAGCGTCAACGGCGGGGCG
>Ga0070741_10009484_pt1 | contig 18865 bp, 15 predicted proteins | sample Coa_R1_4_FD_66440 | JGI IMG/M metagenome (GOLD analysis project Ga0070741, IMG submission 66440) | Surface soil microbial communities from Centralia Pennsylvania, which are recovering from an underground coalmine fire - Coalmine... | ecosystem: Environmental > Terrestrial > Soil > Unclassified ...
CTCAAATATCGAAAAAGACCGTTTCGTTCTCGCCTTGCAGGCGAATATCGAAGCGGTAGGCCACCCGGCCGTCCTTGTCCTGCCGCTTGGCGATCAGCGTTGCGCGCCGTTCTGCCGGAACCAGGGCCAGGATCGGGTCGCCGGCATTGGTCTTTTCGTCCTCGAAATAGAGGCGCGTGTAGAGGTGGCGCACCATGCCGCGCGAAAACACCGCGACAAGGATGTGCGGCGCCTGCGGCTTGCCGTCGGGGCCGGCAACGCAGCCCGGCTTGATGGTGCTGAAAGCAAAGCCGCCGTCGGCATCGGTACCGGCGCGGCCGAAACCCTTGAACTGCGCATTGGGCCGACGCTGGTCCGCGGGATGGGCGTACCGTCCCGCCGCGTCGGCCTGCCAGATTTCCAGCATGGCATCGTTGACCGGCGCACCGTCTCCGTCGAGCACGCGTCCTTCGATCAGAATGCGCTCACCGGTCGCATCGGCGGTGACCAGGTCGTTGCCGACCGTCTGCACCCAATCGTAGCGGCCCTTGGGATCGAGACCGAAACTGAAATAGGGCCCGACCGTCTGCGAGGGTGTGACACCCGCCATGCTCATTTCTCCATCGGCGTCTGGTTGCGGCCGCGCAGCACGATATCGAAGCGGTAGCCGAGCGCCCAATTGGGCACCGTCGATTCGAGGTCGAAGCTGGAAATCATGCGCTTCGCCGCCTCCGCGGGCACCGCATTATAGATTGGGTCGAGCGGGATCAGCGGATCGCCGGGGAAATACATCTGCGTGACCAGCCGCGACAGGAAAGAGTGACCGAACATCGAAAAATGAATATGCGCCGGGCGCCAGGCATTGTCGTGATTGCCCCAAGGATATGCACCCGGCTTCACCGTGACGAATTTGTAGCGGCCCTCGGCGTCGGTGACGGCGCGGCCGGCGCCGGTGAAATTCGGATCGAGCGGCGCCGGGTGCTGATCGACCACATGCACATAGCGGCCCGCGGCATTGGCCTGCCAGATCTCCACCAGGGTGTGCGGCACCGGGCGGCCGTCCTCGTCGAGAACGCGGCCCTGCACGATGATGCGTTCGCCGAGCGGTTCGCTCTTGTGTTGCCGAGTGAGATCGGCGTCGCCATCCCGCACGGCGTCGTGACCGAACACCGGGCCGGTGAGTTCGCTGAGCGTATGCGGGGCGAGAATGAGCGGCTTCGATGGCGTGCGCTTGATCGAGCTTTTGTACTCGGCGACGCGCTCGGGCGGACAAATCGGGACGCTCTCGCGCGGAAAAATAAAGGTCATCGTACTGTCTCCAAGGCCAGCGAGACGCCCTGCCCGACGCCGACGCACATGGTGGCGAGCGCTCGCTTGCCCGCGCGCATCTCGAGCCCGTGCGCCGCCGTCATGACGAGACGCGCGCCCGACATGCCGAGCGGATGGCCGAGCGCGATAGCGCCGCCATGTGGATTGACGTGCTCGGCGTCGTCGGCGATGCCGAGCTGGCGCAGGCAGGCCAGCGCCTGCGAGGCAAAAGCCTCGTTCAATTCGATCAAATCGAAATCGCCGATCTTTAGCTTTAACCGCGCCAACAGCTTTTGTGTCGCCGGCACAGGCCCGATGCCCATGATGCGCGGCGGCACGCCGGCGGAAGCCATGCCGAGCACCCGCGCCCGCGGCGTCAGGCCGTGCATCGTGGCCGCGTCCTCCGAGGCGAGGATCATCGCCGCCGCGCCGTCGTTGACGCCTGAGGCATTGCCGGCGGTAACGGTGCCGGGATTGCGGAACGGTGTTTTCAGCTTCGACAGCGCGTCCATGGTCGTATCGGCACGCGGATGCTCATCGCGGTCAACGATCGCCGGCCCGGCTTTGCCGTCCGGCACCGCGACGGGAACGATCTCACCCTTGAAATATCCGGAAGCCTGCGCGCGCGCCGCGCGTTGCTGCGAGCGCAGCGCAAAGGCGTCCTGGTCTTTGCGGCTGACTTGAAATTTCTCGGCCACGTTCTCGCCCGTCTCGGGCATGGAATCAACGCCGTATTGCGCCTTCAGCAGCGGATTGATGAAGCGCCAGCCGATCGTGGTGTCGTAGATTTCGGCGGAACGCTGGAAGGCGGCTTCCGCCTTGCCCATTACCAAGGGCGCCCGCGTCATCGACTCCACGCCGCCGGCGATGGCGAAATCGATTTCGCCGGCGCGGATGGCACGCGCGGCATCGCCCACGGCATTCATCCCGGACGCACAAAGCCGATTCACCGTGACGCCGGGGATGCTTGCCGGCAGCCCGGCGAGCAGCAGCGCCATGCGCGCGACATTGCGGTTGTCCTCGCCGGCCTGGTTGGCGCAACCAAGATAGACTTCATCGAGCCTTTCCCAATCCACCTTGGGATTGCGCGCGAGCAGCGCCTTGATCGGGACAGAGGCGAGATCGTCGGTGCGGACTTTCGCCAGCGCGCCGCCGTAACGGCCTATCGCCGTCCTCGCCGCATCGCAGAGAAAGACCTCGCGCATCCGTCCTCCTAGGCCGCCTTGCCATGCGCGGCGGCGGTGCGCGCTTGCAGCACCCGGAGCGCCTCGAGTTCGCGCGCCGACGGCGCCGGTGTCTCGGATACTTGCGCCGCGAAGCGCACTGGCCAGCCGGTATTCTCTTCGATCTTGGCGCGGTCGACGCCGGGGTGAATGGAAACGACCGTCATTTCCTTGGTATCCGCGTCGGGCGCAAGAATGCAGAGATCGGTGATCACCCTGGTCGGCCCATTGGTCTTCAACCCGAGGCGGCCGCGATCCCCGCCGCCCTTGCCGTGGCCGAAGGATGTGATGAAGTCGACCTTGTCGACAAAAGTGCGTTTGCTCTGCGCCATGATGATGAAAATCTCGCCGCAGGAGGAAGCGATCTCCGGCGCGCCGCCGCCGCCCGGCAGCCGCACCTTGGGCTTGGCGTAGGGGCCGATCACCGTGGTGTTGAGATTGGCGAATTTGTCGATCTGCGCGCCGCCGAGGAAGCCGACGCTGATGCGGCCGCCTTGCAGCCAATAGCGGAACATCTCCGGCACCGAAACGGTTGTCAGCGCCGTTTCGCAAAGCTCGCTGTCGCCGATGGAAAGCGGTAGCACATGGGGCCGCGCGCCGATGGTGCCCGATTCGTAGATCAGCGTGATTTCGGGCGCATGCGTGAGCCGCGCCAGGTTGCACGCCGCCGAAGGCATGCCGATGCCGACGAAACAGACGTCCTCGTTGCGAAGCGCGCGCGCAGCGGCCACGATCATCATCTCATTGGCGCTATAGTCGGCCATCGCGCTCACTCCGCCGCCACGCGCAGCGCCTGGATGTGTTTGGCGAAAATCTCCGGCCCGCGATCCAGCACGTTGGTTTTCATCCAGGCGAGAAAAGAATCCCGCTCGCGGGCGATTGCATCCCAGGATTGGTAGAAGGCATTGTCGCGCGCGTAATAGCCCTGTGCATACGAGGGATAGGCGCCTCCGGAGACCACCGAAATCGCACCGACCGACCAGGCGGGCAGCACTGCCGCATTGTAGCTGCGCGGCCCGAGATCATCGACGATCTCTTCCACGGTGACGATCGAGCGCTTGGCGGCCAGCACCACTTCCTTTTGCACGCCGACGATGCCGTCAAACAGCACGTTGCCGGCACGATCGGCTTTTTGCGCGTGGACGATGGCGACGTCCGGGCGCAGCGCCGGAACACAGGCCAAGGTTTCGCCGGTGAAGGGGCACGCGATGAATTTGATGTTTGGATTGACCTTGGCGAGATCGGCGCCGACATAACCGCGAAAGACCGCGAACGGCAGGTTGGCCGCGCCGGCTTCGTAAGCGTTGGCCATTGCGGCGTGGGAATGCTCCTCAATCTCCAACGGATGCGGCCAGCCATTCTCGACGGCGTCCCGGAACCGATGCAGCGAGCCGACGCCTGGATTGCCGCCCCATGAAAAAACCAGCCGTTTGGCGCACCCCATACCGATCAGCTGGTCATAGATGAGGTCCGGCGTCATGCGGATCAGCGTCAGATCCCGGCGCCGCTGCCGGATGATCTCATGCCCCGCGGCGTAGGGGATGAGATGGGTGAATCCCTCCATGGCCACCGAATCGCCGTCGCGCACATGCGCCGCCACAGCTTCGGGCAGAGTCATTATACGGGCCATTGAAAGCTTCCTGCACGGTCCTGGCCCATGTTTTAGGGATCATCCCCGGCCAGCGTCAAATGCGTCCGGCGCCCGGCCGGAATGCCCGAAGGTCATGCATGCCCACCCGATGAAAGCGCGCGCCTCATCTGCTAGCGTCACCCGTATGGATCTCGCCCGCGCCAAGACCGAATCGGAAAGCGCCGCCCGCGGCGATGCGGGCCGCGTCACCCCGATGATGGAGCAATATATCGAGATCAAGGCCGCCAATCCGGATTGCCTCTTGTTCTACCGGATGGGCGATTTCTACGAATTGTTCTTCGACGATGCGGAAGTCGCCTCGCGCGCGCTCGGCATCGTGCTGACCAAGCGCGGCAAGCATCTCGGCCGCGACATTCCCATGTGCGGCGTGCCGATTCACCGCGCCGACGAATATCTGCACAAGCTGATCGCGCTCGGCCACCGCGTCGCCGTCTGCGAGCAACTGGAGGATCCCGCCGAAGCGAGAAAGCGCGGCGCCAAAAGCGTGGTGCAGCGCGACGTGACGCGCCTGGTCACCCCGGGAACGCTGACCGAGGACACGCTGCTCGATGCCAGGCGCAACAATTATCTGCTCGCTGTGGTGCGGGCGCGCGGCGGGCCCGGCGAGGCAAGCAGCTTCGGGCTGGCCTGGATCGATATTTCCACCGGCGAGTTTGGTGTCGCCGAGTGCGGAGCTTCCGCCCTGGCGGCGGAAATCGCGCGGCTTGAACCCGGCGAAATCCTCGTCTCCGATACGCTTTATTCCGATCCGGAGCTGTCGCCCTGGCTGCGCGCGTTGCCCGCGGTGACGCCGCTCGCCCGCGACGTATTCGATGGCGCCACCGCCGAGCGGCGGCTGGCAGATTACTTCGCCGTAGCGACGACCGAAGCCTTCGGCGCGCTGACGCGGCTCGAACTGACTGCGGCGGCGGCCTGTATCAGCTATGTGGAGCGCACCCAGCTCGGCAAGCGCCCGCCGCTTTCGCCGCCGCGGCACGAGGCCGCCGGCGCCGCCATGGCCATCGACCAGGCGACGCGCAGCAATCTGGAATTGGTGCGCACGTTGCGGGGCGAGCGCGATGGATCGCTGCTCGCGGCGATCGACCGCACGGTGACGGCGGCGGGTTCGCGCCTTCTGGCGCAGCGGCTGGCGGCGCCCCTTACCGACAGCGCCGCCGTCAACAACCGGCTCGATGCGGTGGCGCTGTTCGCCGGTGACGCGGCCTTGCGCGGCGACCTCCGCGACCGGCTGCGCGCCGCCCCCGATTTCGCCCGCGCGTTGAGCCGCATCGCCGTCGAGCGCGGCGGCCCGCGCGATCTCGCCGCGATCCGCGATGGCATCAAAGCGGCGGCCGCCATCGCCGCGAAGCTGCATCGCCGCAAGGACCTGCCGGTGGAAATCCGCGAAGCGGTGGAGGGCTTGCGGCGGCCCGATCCCGAGATCGCCGAAACTTTGACGGCGGCGCTTGCCGACGAATTGCCCGCCTTCAAGCGCGATGGCGGCTTCGTCCGCTCCGGCTACGACGCCGAGCTCGACGAGGCGCGGGCGCTACGCGACGAGTCGCGCCGCGTCATAGGCCAGATGCAGGCGCGTTATGCCCAGGAGACCGGCATCCGCATCCTGAAAATCCGTCACAACAACGTGCTCGGCTATTTCGTCGAAGTGACGGCGCAGCACGGTGACAAGCTGCTGGCGCCGCCGTTGAACGCGACCTTCATCCATCGTCAGACCCTGGCGGGCCAGGTGCGCTTCACCACGGCAGAGCTCGGCGAGCTGGAAGCCAAGATCGCCAATGCCGCGGAGCGCTCGCTCGCCATCGAGCTTGAAATCTTTGCCCGGATGGCAGGCGCGGCGGCCAAGGCCGGCGCCGACATCAAGGCGGCAGCGGAGGGCTTGGCGCTGCTCGATGTCGCCACAGCGCTGGCCCAGCTCGCCGTCGAGCAGAATTACGTGCGGCCGGAGGTCGACGGCACGTTGCAATTCGTGGTCGAAGGCGGCCGCCACCCGGTCGTGGAGCAGGCGTTGGCGCGCGAAGGCGTCCCCTTCGTCGCCAACGATTGCGACCTTTCCGCCGCGGAGGAAGCCGGAACCGGACGCATCTGGCTGCTCACCGGGCCGAACATGGGCGGCAAATCCACCTTCCTGCGGCAGAACGCGCTGATCGCCGTGCTGGCGCAGATGGGCAGTTATGTGCCGGCGCGGCGCGCGCATATCGGCATTGTCGACCGGCTGTTCTCGCGCGTCGGCGCGGCCGACGATCTCGCGCGCGGCCGCTCAACCTTCATGGTGGAGATGGTGGAGACCGCCGCCATCCTCAATCAGGCGCGCGAACGCTCCCTGGTCATCCTCGACGAGATCGGCCGCGGCACCGCCACCTTCGACGGCCTGTCCATCGCCTGGGCGACGATCGAGCATCTGCACGACAGCAACCGCTGCCGCGCGCTGTTTGCCACGCATTTCCAGGAACTCACCGCGCTCGCCGCCAAGCTGCCGCGCCTGCACAATGCCACGGTGCGGGTGAAGGAATGGCACGGGGACGTCGTCTTCCTGCACGAAGTGGTGCCCGGCGTCGCCGACCGTTCCTATGGCATTCAGGTGGCCAAGCTCGCGGGCCTGCCGCCGGCGGTGATTGAGCGCGCCAGGCTGGTGCTGGCCAAATTGGAAGCCGACGATCGCTCCTCCCCCGCGCGCGGCTTCGACGATCTGCCGCTGTTCGCGGCGGCGCCGGTCGCGGCTCCCTCGCAAGCCGAGGCCGCGTTGGATGCGCTTACTGCCGCCCTCGCCGCGCTCCATCCCGACGAGATGTCGCCGCGCGAGGCGCTGGAAGCGCTTTATGCGTTGAAAGCCAAGGCCGGCGCTCGATAGCCGTGCTGCTCGCGTCGCCGGGCGGAAGGCGATAAAGTCCCATAGGCATGTCCGTAAATCCGAGCCCGCGTCGAGAAATCTTCAAGTCGGAAGCCGTTGCCGCCGAGTTGAATCGGCTTGCCACCGGTCACCGCGCGGATGAATTGCGCGGCGCGTTGCCGAAACTTCTCAAGGCGGCACTGCTCGAGGGCCGCGCGGCGGCGGAAAAGCTGCTGCTGCAGGACCGCCACGGCCGGCGCTGCGCTGAGCGGCTCTGTTTCATGCAGGACGAAATCATCCGCCTGCTCTACGATGTCGCCGTCAAGCATTTTTATCCCTCGGAAAATCCTTCGGAGGCCGAGCGCATGGCCATCGTCGCCACCGGCGGCTATGGGCGCGGCCTGTTGGCGCCCGGTTCCGACATCGATCTGCTGTTCCTTTTGCCCTACAAACAGACCGCCTGGGGCGAGTCGGTTGCCGAGGCCATTCTCTATTGCCTGTGGGACATGGGCCTGAAAGTCGGCCACGCCACACGCTCGGTGGACGAATGCATTCGCCAGGCCAAAGCCGACATGACCATCCGCACCTCCATCCTGGAGGCGCGTTTCCTGCTCGGCGAGCGCAAGCTATTCGACACGCTGGTGACCCGCTTCGACAAGGAAGTGGTGCAGGGAACGGCGGCGGAATTCGTCGCCGCCAAGCTCGCCGAGCGCGAGGAGCGCCATCGCCGCGCCGGGCAATCCCGTTACCTCGTGGAGCCCAACGTCAAAGACGGCAAGGGCGGGCTGCGCGATCTGCATACGCTGTTTTGGATCGCCAAATACGTCTACCGCGTGCGCGAGCCGGAACAACTGCTCAAATCCGGGGTGTTTGACCGCGAAGAATACGCCGTGTTCCGCCGCTGCGAGGACGTGCTGTGGTCGGTGCGCTGCAATCTGCATTTTCTCACCGGCCACGCCGAGGAGCGGCTCTCCTTCGACATTCAGCGCGAGATCGCGGCGCGCCTGGGCTACACGGAGCGGCCCGGCATGAAGGACGTCGAGCGCTTCATGAAGCATTACTTCCTTGTGGCCAAGGACGTCGGCGATCTCACCGCCGTTCTCTGCGCCGAACTGGAGGACCGTCAGGCGAAGCCGGCGCCGGTGCTCAGCCGCATGGTGGCGCGGCTGCGTCCGAAGGGCCGCCGCGTGCAACTCGACAGCGACGATTTTGTCGTCGACAAAAACCGCATCAAGGCCGCCGATCCCGACGTGTTCCGGCGCGATCCGGTTAACCTCATCCGCATCTTCCGCCTGGCACAGGCGCATAATCTGGTGCTGCACCCGGATGCCATGCGGGCAATCCGCCGCTCGGTGAAACTGATCGATCAGAATTTGCGGCGGAACGAGGAGGCCAACCGGCTATTCCTGGAGATCCTGACGTCGCAGGACGCGGAAATCGTGTTGCGGCGGATGAACGAGAACGGCGTGCTCGGCCGCTTTATTCAGGCGTTCGGGCGCATCGTCGCCATGATGCAGTTCAATATGTACCACCACTACACGGTGGACGAGCACCTTTTGCGCTGCATCGGCGTGCTCGCCGAGATCGAACGTGGCGATAATGACGAATTTGCACTGGCCAACGACCTCATCCGCAAGATCCAGCCGCAGCATCGCGCGGTGCTTTACATCGCACTGCTGCTGCATGACATCGCCAAGGGCCGCAAGGAGGATCACTCCGTCGCCGGCGCGCGCATTGCCCGCCGACTCTGCCCGCGGCTCGGCTTCTCGCAATCGGAGACCGATACCGTCGCCTGGCTGGTGGAAAATCACCTGGTGATGTCCAGCATCGCGCAGTCGCGCGATCTGTCCGACCGCAAGACCATCGAGAATTTTGCCGCCGTCATGCAGTCGCTTGAGCGGATGAAGCTTTTGACCATTCTAACCACCGCCGACATCCGCGCCGTCGGCCCAGGGGTCTGGAATAGCTGGAAGGCGCAGCTCCTGCGCGCCCTCTACTATGAGACCGAACCGGTGCTGACCGGGGGCTTTTCCGAGGTCAATCGCGCCCAGCGCGTCGCCGTCGCGCAAGACGAATTTAAAGCGGCGCTCGGCGACTGGCCGCGCGAGCAGCTCGACAGCTACGTGTCGCGGCATTATCCGGCTTATTGGCTCAAAGTCGATTTGCCGCACAAAATCACGCACGCGCGTTTCCTGCGCGACGCCGAGCGCGATGGTAAATCGCTTGCCACGGCGGTCGGCCTCGATCCGGCGCGCGGCGTCACCGAGCTCACCGTGCTGGCGCCCGATCACCCCTGGTTATTGTCGATCATCGCCGGCGCCTGCGCTATAACCGGCGCCAACATCGTCGATGCGCAGATCTACACGACGACGGACGGCCTTGCGCTGGATACCATCTCCATTTCCCGCGAACTGGATCTCGATGAGGACGAAATCCGCCGCGCCGAGCGCATCGCAAGCACAATCGAAAGGGCTTTGCGCGGCGAACTCAAGCTGCCGGCGACGATCGGCGCCGCGACGCCGCCAAAAGGCCGTATCAAGGCCTTCGCATTGGAGCCGGAAGTCAACATCAACAATCAATGGTCGCACCGCTATACCGTTGTGGAGGTGACCGGCCTCGACCGGCCGGGCCTGCTCTATGCGCTGACCACGACGCTGTCGAAGCTCAATCTCAATATAACCTCGGCCCACGTCGCCACCTTCGGCGAACGCGTGGTGGACGTCTTCTATGTCACCGATCTGCTCGGCGGTAAGATTTCCGCGCCGACCCGGCAGGCGGCGATCAAGCGCGCGCTGTTGCAGCTCTTTGTCGGCGGCGCCGCTGCGGAAAGCGAGCGGCGCGCCAGCGCGGCGGCTGGATAAGCCGTAAGCATTATTGCCGGGAGCCTTTGCCTTATGGAAGCATCGGTCACGCAACCCACGGCTTGCGTTCTCGCCTTTTCATCACGGAGCGCCGGGATGGCCAAGTCGACGATTGTGTCAACCATGCTCGGCTGTCTGCTTGCCGCCGCCATGGGCCTTTCAGCTTATGCGCAGCAACCGAGCCGAGCTGCGAAAACGACCAAACAGAAGCCGGCAACAGCCGCGACATCTCCCTATGCCAAGATCTGTGCCGCCAAGTGGCCGATTTGGGTGCAGGAGGATGCCGAGCTCGGCGCGGAGCTTGGCGAATCGCATACGCCGGAGGAGATGGAGAAATTCCATCGGCAGTTCATGGCAATCTGCCTGACGCAAGGTCCGGCGGGCCTGGCCGCCGCCGGCATGATGGACGAGTAGATCAAGCGTTCGCAGTGCCGATCGCGAACAATTTGCTGGCTTAACTGGCCCTTAAACCGCCCCTTTTAGCCTCCGGAATGGCTGGGTCGCGGCGCCTTTTGCGCGCTAAGGGGAGAAACCGGTTGGCACGAAAGAAGGGCAGCGCACGGCGCGAGCCGCTATTCGATGCCGGTCTGGATGGCGCGCGGTTCCCGGCGCGGTCTCGCAACGGCAATCGAACCGAGCGCAAGGCGCGCAAGAAGCGCGGCGGCGTGTCGCGGATCTGGCGCGTGACCTATTGGTCGGCGGTGTTGGCGTTGTGGGGAGTGATCGGCGCCATCGGCGTCGCCGTGTGGATCGGCGTGCATCTGCCGCCGATTCAATCGCTGGAAATTCCGAAGCGGCCCCCTTCGATTCAGATCGTCGGCTTGAATGGTCAGGTGTTGGCCACGCGCGGCGACATGGGCGGCGAGGCGTTGAGCTTGCGGGAAATGCCGCCCTACCTGCCCAAGGCCTTCATCGCCATCGAGGACCGCCGATTCTATTCGCATTTCGGCATCGATCCTATCGGCATCGCGCGCGCGGCCGCCGCCAACATCCTGCACCGCGGCGTCGCGCAAGGCGGCTCGACGATCACTCAGCAACTGGCGAAGAACCTGTTCCTCACCCAGGAGCGCACCCTGACCCGCAAGATCCAGGAAGTGGTGCTGGCATTGTGGCTCGAACACAAATTCAGCAAGACCGAAATTCTCGAGCTTTATCTCAACCGGGTCTATTTCGGCGCCGGCGCCTATGGCGTCGAAGCCGCCTCGCAGCGCTACTTCGGCAAGAGCGCGCGCCAAGTCACGCTTGCGGAAGCCTCGATGCTCGCCGGGCTTGTTCGCTCGCCCTCGCGGCTGGCGCCGATCCGCAATCCCGAGGGCGCGGAACGCCGCGCCCAGACCGTGCTGCAGGCGATGGCGGATGCGCATTTCGTTTCCGAGAAAATGGCCAGCATCGCCATGGCCAATCCGCCGCATATCGTGCAGCAGGCCGGCAACGGTTCGGCGAATTATGTCGCCGACTGGATCATGGACGAACTTGATGACCTCATCGGCCGCGTCGATCAGGACATCGTGGTCGAAACCACCATCGATCCCACGGTGCAGGCTGCCGCCGAAAAGGCGCTGGTCGACGAGCTGGCGCAGAAGGGCGAGAAGTTCGGCGTCAGCCAGGGCGCCGTCGTCGTGATGACGCCAGGCGGCACGATCACCGCGCTGGTCGGCGGCAAAGATTATAGCGAGAGCCAATTCAACCGCGCGGTTTCCGCCAAACGGCAGCCCGGCTCGGCCTTCAAGCCCTTCGTCTATCTCACGGCGCTGGAGCGCGGGCTGACGCCGGACACGGTGCGCCTCGACGGCCCGATCGCGATCAAAGGCTGGAAGCCGGAGAATTACAGCCGCGAATATTTCGGCCCGGTCTCTCTGACCCAGGCATTGGCGATGTCGCTCAATACCGTTTCCGTGCGGCTGACCCTGGAAGTCGGCCCTACCGCCGTCACCCAGACGGCGCACCGGCTCGGCATCGCTTCGAAGCTCGAATCGAACGCGTCCATCGCGCTTGGCACCTCGGAAGTCACGCCGCTCGAACTGGTCAGCGCCTATGCGACCTTCGCCAATGGCGGCTTTGCAGTGACGCCACACGTCGTCGAGCGCGTGCGCGCCGCCGATGGGCGCGTGCTCTATTCGCACGTACCGGACAGCCTCGGCCGCGTCGTCGATGCGCGCTATGTGGCGATGATGAATACGATGCTGGAGCAGACACTTCTCATTGGCACGGCGCGCGGGGCGCAATTGCCGGGCTGGCAGGCCGCCGGCAAGACCGGAACGAGCCAGGATTTCCGTGACGCCTGGTTCGTCGGCTACACCTCGCATCTCGTCGCCGGCGTCTGGCTCGGCAACGACGATGGCTCGCCCACCCACAAGACAACGGGCGGCGGGCTGCCCGTGGAAATCTGGAGCCGTCTCATGAAAGCGGCGCAACGCGGCGTGCCACCCGCGCCGCTCCCCGGATTGAACGGCGCTGCGCCGGGAGAGATACCGATCCCGCCGGCGATGGTTTCCAACGCGCCACCGCTCACCGCGCCGCAGGCACAGCCGGCTTCGGCGCGCGGCGGCACTCTTGACGAATGGCTGTTAGGAAAGCTCTTCGGCCGCTGAAGGGCGCTACCGCGGCTTCGGTCCTGGCGCGGGCAGTCCGTAACGGTGCAAGTCGTTGCCGTGCACATCGAGCCAAACTTTCGCGCGCTTCATCGAGGGCGACATCCGCGCCAGAAGCCGCCAGAACCGCGGCGAGTGATTCATCTCGATCAGATGCGCAACCTCGTGCGCGGCCAAATAGTCGAGCACGAAGGAGGGCGCGAGAATGAGACGCCAAGAATAGGAGAGGCAGCCGGTCGTGGAACAGGATCCCCAGCGGCTCGACTGGTCGCGGATGGTGATGCGCTTGATCCGCGCACCGATCGCTTGCGCATAACGGCGGCTGGCGGCTTCGAGCTCACGCCGCGCCTCGCGCTTGAGAAAATCGGTGACCCGGCGGTTGAGGTGCGGGGCCTCGCCGGCGACGCAGAGCAAGCGCTCGCCGGACGCGCTGCTTTCGGTCCAGACCACGCCCCGGCTGTCGCGCCGATGTACGATGCGGTGCTGCACGCCGCGCAACGGAATCGTCACGCCAGGGGCGAAGGGCGCGGCTTCCGGCAGACGCCCCAGCCGTGCCGCGATCCAGCCGCCGTGTTTCTGGGCGAATTCCGACGCTTCTTTCAACGTGCCGCGCGGCGGCATCGTCAGCACGACCTCGCGGGTCGCGGCCTGGATGCGCAGCGTATAGCGGCGCGCCTGCCGATGGCGACGCAGACGGACGAGATAGATGTTTTTGGCGAAATTGATGCTAATCGCCTGCGGCTCGCTGGGCCGACGGTAAAGCAAGGCGCGCAACGGCATGGGAGGGGTCCAGTCGGAAAGGTCAATCGAGCGAAATATTGCCATATCCGCGGCGGCGCATAGCCCCTTTCGCGAGTCAAAGGTCGAACGCAAGCAAGAGTGTCGGCCGAGACCTTTAACTGCAAGATATTGTGGGTTTGTTGACGTGAATTTAAGTTCGCAGCTTCCGGCACGCGCGGCGAGAAGAGGAGGCCGGGAGCACTCGGCTACTCCTTGAAAAATCACGTAGAAACAAGAGGTTAGTGAAAGCTCGGGCCGCTCTGGCGATTCGCGGAATGAGAAAGCCGCCTGCCAGGGGTCATTTTCTGCGATTCGCGGGATCTGCCGGGCCCATCGGCGGCGCAGCTGCCGCCATTCAGCGCGGCGCGGATGCACTCGCCTTCGCCACGGCCACGACATCGCCGCCGCCGGATGGCCGGTGTTCGCCGGCGGCTGATATTCGGTCCTGCGCCGCGATGAATTCGGCGATGCGCGGCGCGATGTCGGCGCGAAAGCGGGAGCCGTTGAATACGCCGTAATGGCCGACGCCGAGCGCGAGGTAATGCGCCTTCCGCGCGGCCGGGATGTTGACGCACAGCCGGTGCGCCGCTTCGGTCTGACCGATACCGGAGATGTCGTCGTGTTCGCCTTCGACGGTCATGAGCGCAACGCGGCGGATGCGCGCGGGATCGATCCGCGTGCCGCGATGCGTCATCTCCCCTTTCGGCAAAGCGTGTCGGACGAAAACGGTATCCACGGTCTGCAAATAATATTCGGCGGCGAGATCCATGACCGCGAGATATTCGTCATAGAACTCGCGGTGCTTTTGCGCTGAGTCGCCGTCGCCTTCGACCAGATGCTTGAAGAGATCGCGATGCGCCTGGATGTGCCGGCCGAGATTCATGCTGACAAAGCCCTGCAGTTGCAGGAAGCCCGGATAGACGTCGCGCATAAAGCCGGGATTGGGGAACGGCACCTTGGTGATCACGTGACGGCGAAACCATTCCGCTCCGCGCCGTTCGGCAAGCTTGTTCACGGCGGTTGGGTTGCGGCGCGGATCGATCGGGCCGCCCATCAAGACCATGGAACGCGGCACATCGGGGTCGTCCTGCGCTTCCATGAGCGCCACGGCGGCGAGCACTGGAACCGAAGGCTGGCAGACGGCAACCACATGGGTGTCGCCGCCAAGCAAGCGCAGCATAGCAATGACATAATCGATGTAGTCGTCGAGATCGAAGGAGCCCTCTTCTACCGGCACCATGCGGGCGTCGATCCATTCCGTGACGTAAACATCATGCTGCTGGAGCAAGGTTTCCACGGTGCCGCGCAAAAGCGTGGCGTAATGCCCGGAGAGCGGCGCGACAATGAGAACCTTCGGCTGCGGCCGGCGCGGCGTTTGCTCCAAGAGCCGCTCGAAATGCAGCAGCCGGCAGAATGGGCGCTGCCAAACCGGCACGATGTTCACCGGCGCCTCTTTGCCGGCGACCGGCACGGACTCGATGCCCCATTCCGGCTGCGAATAGCGCCGGGTGGCGCGCTCGAAGACTTCGGCGGCGGCGGCGATCGATTTGCCCCAATAGGTATGGGACAAAGGGTTGACCGGATTCTTGTAGAAAAGGCGGGCCGCTTCCGCCCATGCGCGCGACGGTTTCAGCGCGGCATGATTCATTTCGTAGAGCCAATACATCGGCGTCGCCAGCATGACGCCGCTTTCCGGCGGGGCGGCGACCTCGCCGAGCAATTCCGCAGCCGGATCAGGAAATGATGCGCCTTGTTGCACCGCAGCAGATTGGCGTCTTTTGCCCATGAGGTCAATATAGCGTGGGAAACTTCACCGTTCCTTACCTTCGGCTGAAAGGCTAGAAATAACGCGGCTTATTCGCCGGCCGCCAACAGCGTGCCCTGCCGCCGCGCGCTCTCCAGCAAGGCCATAAAGCCTATTGCCGCAGCGCCGAAAAATAGCGCGTTCAGCGCGAGCGCGCCGAGCATCAGGTCGAGACGAAAAACATGATCGAGCAGGAGCGCGCGGAGTCCTTCGAAAACATAGGTCGGCGGCAACATCCAGGAGACCGGCTGCACCCAATGCGGCAGCACCGCCACGGGGTAATAGACGCAGGTCAGCGGCAGCAGCAGAAAGGTCAGGGTCCACGCCATGCTTTCGGCGCCAAGCCCGTTGCGGAGCAGCAAGCCGGAGACAAAAAGGCCGATCGCCCAGCTCGTCAGGATGAGATTGGCGAAGAAGGCCGGCAGCGCGAGGCCGAGGCCATAGATGTTAAACCCGAAAAAAGCGACGGCGATCAACGTGACCGGCACCATGCCGATAATCAGACGAAGAAGACTCATGATCATCAGCGCGGCGATGAATTCCGCCGGCCGCAGCGGGCTTATCATCAAGTTGCTCAGGTTGCGCGCCCACATTTCCTCGAGGAAGGAAACCGAGAAGCCGAGCTGGCCGCGGAACAGGATTTCCCAAAGCAGCATGGCGCCGATCAAGGTCGCGCCGGCGCGCAGAAAATACCCCGAATGCTGGGCAACATAAAACTGAATGAAGCCCCACGTCAGCACCTGCACCAGCGGCCAATAGATCAATTCAAGCACGCGCGGCCACGAAGAACGCAGCAGGTACCAATAGCGCAACACCAAGGCTCCGGTGCGCCGATACGAGAAGTGTGTTTGCGCGGCGGCACTCATTGGGCGGCCTCGCGCGCCTCGCCGCGGCCCCGCGCCACATCGAGGAACACTTCCTCCAGCGTGCGCCGTCCGTAGCGCGACAAAAGCCGCTGCGGCGCGTCGTCATCCTCGATGCGGCCGCGCTTGAGCATGATCACGCGCTCGCACAGCCGCTCGACCTCCGTCATGTTGTGGGACGCAAGCAGGACTGTCGCACCGCGTTCCACGCGATAGCGCTGCAGGCGCGCACGCACCCAGTCGGCGGTATCCGGATCGAGCGACGCGGTCGGCTCGTCGAGCAGCAGCACCTCCGGCTCGTTGAGCAAGGCCTTGGCAAGCGAAACCCGCGTCTTCTGTCCGGCCGAAAGCCTGCCGGTCGGCCGATCGAGCAACTCGCGCAGACTGAGCTGCTCGGCGAGTACGCCGATGCGGCCGTGAACATCCTCGACGCCGTAGAGCCCGGCGAAGACGACGAGGTTCTGCCTGACCGTCAACCGCATCGGCACCTCGACATAAGGACTTTCGAAATTCATTCGATGCAGCACCCGATAGCGTTCCGCCGGCATGCGCGCGCCGAGCACGCTGACCTTGCCCGAGGTCGGCGTGGTCAGGCCCATGATCATGGCGATGGTCGTCGTCTTGCCGGCGCCGTTGCCGCCGAGCAGCGCGGTCATCGAGCCGCGAGCGAGTCGAAACGAGATGCCGTCGACGGCCGTCGCGCCTTTAAAAATCTTGACGAGGTTTTCGACTTCGATGGCGGCGGTCGGGGCGACGGGTGACGATGGCGGCATGGTCCGCAACATGTGATCCCGGCGGGCCGGCTTCGCAAGTGCGATCCGCCCGGCGGAGTGGGACTCTTTTACCATGCGGGTCTCCCTGCAAATCGCATAGAATGGGTCCTGATGGAGGATTGAGCTTGGACGAGCTTCCGCACCTGCAGCGCAATGTGCGCCTCGATACGCTCATGCGCTTGCGCTGGTTGAGCGTGGCCGGACAGACCGCGGCGGTTCTCGTGGTGCATTTCGGACTCGATTTCGAGGTGCCGATCTGGGCTTGCCTCGCGGTGATCGCGCTCTCCGCCTGGATGAATATCGCACTGCGCCTTCGTTTCAGCACGGTGCAGCGGCTCGATCCCGAGCGGGCGGCATGGCTTCTGGCTTTCGACATCGCCGAACTTTCGGTCCTGCTTTTTCTCACCGGGGGCCTGCAGAATCCTTTCTCATTTCTTTTGCTCGCGCCGGTTCTGATCTCCGCCACGGCGCTGCCGCCGCGCATCACCCTGATGCTGGGCGTGTTCGCCATGCTCTGCGCCAGCACGCTGTTCTTCGTCCATTTTCCCTTGCCGTGGGAAGCCGCCGATCCCCTGGAATTGCCGGCGATCTATTTGCTCGCGGTGTGGCTCTCGATTCTGATCACGATGGGCTTCATCGGCGTTTACGCATGGCAGATCACCGAGGAGTCGCGGCAGCTCGCGGAGGCCTTGGCCGCCACCGAACTGGTGCTCGCGCGCGAACAACATCTTTCACAGTTGGACGGACTGGCGGCCGCCGCGGCGCATGAGCTTGGCACGCCGCTTTCCACCATTTCCGTGATCGCGCGCGAACTCGAGCGCTCGATTTCGGCGGAGTCGCGCCACAGGGCCGATGTGCGGCTGTTGCGCGAGCAGGCGCAACGCTGCCGCGACATTCTCTCCAAGATCACGGAATTGTCCTCGGGCGGCGAATTGTTCGATCGCATGCCGCTGTCGGCTTTGATCGAGGAAGTCGTGGCGCCGCACCGCGACTTCGGCATCGAGATCGAGGTCGCTCTGCCGCCGGCGCGGGAACGCGAACCGGTCGGCACGCGCAATCCCGCCATTCTCTATGGCCTCGGCAACCTTGTGGAAAACGCCGTCGATTTTGCGCGCACCACCGTACAGGTCGCCGCCGCCTGGGGCGGCGATGACGTCGTGATCACCATTCGCGACGACGGCCCGGGGTTTGCCGGCGAGATCATGGACCGCCTGGGCGAGCCATATGTCACAACCCGCAGGTCCCGCGCCAAGGAGGAGCAAGGCGAGGTCGGCCTCGGGCTCGGCTTCTTCATCGCTAAGACGCTGCTCGAGCGCTCGGGAGCCACGGTCGCCTTCGGCAACCGGAAAGCTCCGGAATCCGGCGCCGAAGTCACCATCGGCTGGCTGCGCAGCGATCTGGAGCGCGGTAAATCGCCGCATGAATGGGTTGACGCCGCCGCATTGGGCGGGGACAGTGGGACGGAAAACTGGGCAACTCTGGGCGGACGCACCAAGGCGAGTGCATCATGAGTGAGCAGGTTGCGAGAGTTTCCGCGCCGGAGCGGACGCTGCTCATCGTCGAAGACGACAAGCCGTTCCTGCAACGGCTGGCCAGCGCCATGCAAAGCCGCGGCTTCAATGTCACCACCGCGGAATCGGTGGCGGAAGGGTTGCAACAGCTCAATCACTCGGCACCGGCTTTCGCCGTGGTCGACATGCGGCTCGGGGACGGCAACGGCCTCGATGTGATTTCGGCGCTGAAGCGATCGCGGCCGGAAGCACGGGCGATCATATTGACCGGTTACGGCAATATTGCCACCGCTGTGAACGCGGTGAAGCTCGGCGCGGTCGATTATCTCGCCAAGCCGGTCGATGCCGACGACGTGGTCACGGCGCTGCTCGCCCGCGGCGACAAGAAAATCGACCCGCCGGCCAATCCGATGTCGGCAGACCGTGTGCGTTGGGAGCATATTCAGCGCATCTACGAATTGTGCGGGCGCAATGTCTCGGAGACGGCGCGGCGCCTCAACATGCACCGCCGTACGCTGCAGCGGATTCTCGCCAAGCGCGCGCCGCGCTAACGATCTGTCTCGTAAGGCCCCGTCGGATCAGCCAAAGCCTGCAGGCGCAGCGCTGCCGCATGGGCAAGGCGCAGCATCATCGCTTTGCGCGTTGCCGCGGGAAGGCGATGCTCCGGCGCCTCACATTTGATTTCCGCGCCGAAGGC
>Ga0070741_10009485_pt1 | contig 18860 bp, 13 predicted proteins | sample Coa_R1_4_FD_66440 | JGI IMG/M metagenome (GOLD analysis project Ga0070741, IMG submission 66440) | Surface soil microbial communities from Centralia Pennsylvania, which are recovering from an underground coalmine fire - Coalmine... | ecosystem: Environmental > Terrestrial > Soil > Unclassified ...
CGGCGCCGACACGGTCGACGTGCTGGGCGCGTTGCCGGGGGTCGACGCGGACGAGATCCGCGCGCTGGTCGGACGCGGGGTCTGCCGGTGAGTCAGGCGGCGCGCGCGAGGCCCGCGCGCGTCGCGAACTCCTCGAGCAGCTCGAGCGCGTGCGCGAAGCTCTTCCCCCAGAAGAGCGTCGGCACGGTCACCGTCGTGACGCCGGCCCGCTCGAGCTCGGGCACGCGGGCGAGCAGCTCGTCGACGCTCCGCGCCGCGCCGCCGAGCGCGACGTCGATGCGGTCCGGGTCGCGGCCCGCCTGCTCGACGAGGGTGCGGAGCTCGCGGACGTCGCCGGCGAGCGCGTCGAGCCCGGCGCCCGGCGCCGGAATCCAGCCATCGGCGATGCGGGCGATGCGGGGAAACGCGGCTCCCTTGCCGCCGCCGACCCAGATCGGCGGCCGCGGCTTCTGCACGGGCTTCGGGAAGAACGCCGCGTCCTCCAGCTGGACGAAGCGCCCGCGGAACGTGACGTGGTCCGTCGTCCAGAGCGCGTGGAGGACGTCGAGGTACTCGTCCATCCGCTTTCCTCGCTCGCGGTAGGGAACGCCGAGCATCGCGAACTCCTCCGCGAGCCACCCCGACGCGACGCCGACGACGACCCGGCCGCCGGAGAGGACGTCGAGCGTCGCGAGCTCCTTCGCGAGGACGACGGGCTGATGGTACGGCAGCACCAGCACCTGCGACGAGAGCCGGATGCGCTTCGTCAGCGCCGCGACGTACGAGAGCGTCGAGACGACGTCGAGCCACGGCTCGGTCACCGGGAACGGGAACTTGCCGTACGGGTAGGGCGTCTTGATCTCGTACGGATAGATGAAGTGCTCGGCCGTCCAGAGGACGTCGTAGCCGAGCCGGTCGGCGGCGGTCGCGATACGCGCGATCCGCCCGGCGATGTCGGCGCCGGCCGCGAGGCCGCCGAACTGCGGCAGGATGGTCCCGAAGCGCACGCCGGCGCCGCGTTCAGTTGAGGCGGTAGAGCGCCGCGGCGTTCCCGCCGGCGATCAGCGCGCGCTCGTCGGCCGGGACGTCCTTGAAGTGCTCCGCCAGCGCCTCCCGGGAACGGGGCCAGGTGCTGTCGCTGTGCGGATAGTCCGTCGACCACATGATGTTCCGGAGCCCCGCGCGGTGGCGCGCGGCGACGCCGGCGAGGTCGCGGATGAACGTCGCGTGGCCCTGCCGGTACCAGTACGTGCTCGGCTTCTCCTTGATGATCGACTTGGTCCAGAAGCGATGCTTCTCGAACGTCTGATCCATGCGCTCGACGAAGTACGGGATCCAGCCGATCCCGCACTCGACGAGCACGAACTTGAGGTTCGGGTGCCGCTCGAGGACCCCCGTGAAGACGAGCGTCGACACGACCTCGCAGATGGAGATCGGCGTGATCGCGATGAACGTCTCCTTCACGCCGGGCGTCGGATTCATGAACGTCGCGGCGACGTTGTGGTTCCGCGCGCCGACGATGTGGAAGCTCATGGGAAGCCCGGTCTCCTCGACGAGCGACCAGAACGGCTCGTACGCCGGGTCCCAGAGCGCCTTGCCGCCGCGCTCGTCCGGGAACGGATCGACGTGGAACCCGCGGAGCCCGAGCTTCGCGATGCGGCGGAGCTCGGTCATCGCGTCGTCGAGGTCGTGGAGCGGGACGTGGCCGAGCCCGACGAGGCGCGTCGGCGCGGCGTCGGAGAGCTCCTTCATCCAGTCGTTGTAGGTCCGGACGACGTACATCCGGAGCTCGCGATCGACGTTGATGTGCGTCACCGGTCCGCCGAAGTAGAGCACCTCCGCAGCGACGCCGTCCTCGTCCATGTCGGCGAGGCGGGCCTCCGGGTCGTAGGAGCCGGGCCGCATGTCCTTGTAGCCGAGGCCCGTCGGCTTGAAGTCCTCGGGCTTCCGGCCCGCGGACGCGTCGAGCCCGATCGCACCGGAGATCTTCTCGTCGACGATCCAGAAGTCGCCGTGCTCGGTCGACTGGACGCGCGGCACGCGCTCGCGCATGGCGGCCGGCGGGTTCCGCGTCCAGAGGTCCTTCGGCGGATTGACGTGCGAATCGGCGGAGATCAGACGCTCGTTGGCCATCGGCGGGGGATCCTCCTCCGCGGACGGTCTACGACAGGTGGCGGGCGCGCGTCGAGAGCGGCCCGCTCAGGGCGTCGTCACGCCGGGCTGGATGCCCTGCAGCGCGCCGGCAGCGCAGCCGAGCCGCTTCGTCAGCGTGTCGGCGAGCGCCTGGGAGATCTTCGGCTTCTTCCCCTTGCGGCCCTTCGCGATGAGCCCGCCGACCTTCTTGAGGTTCGTCGACGCGGCTTTCAGGAGCTTCCCTTCGCGCTTGGTCGAATGTCCGGCGACGTCCGACGCCGCCGACACCTTCGCCTGCACGGCGCCGACCTTGCCGGTGATGCCCTTCTTCAGGGCGCCCGAGAGCTCGGACGACGCGGCTGCGCCGGCGGCCGAGGTCACCGCGCGGAGCTGCGCCGTGACGCCCGAGAAGCCGCTGGCGGCGGCGTGGACGCAGCCGCGGGCGGGATCGCAGGAGTCGTCCGTGCAGACGTCCCCGTCGTCGCAGCTCGGGGCGGGGCCGGAGACGCACGAGCCGGTCGTCGTGTCGCACGTCTCCGCGCCGTTGCACGCGTTCGCGTCGTCGCACGCCGTGTTGCTGTTGCAGCGGCAGGCGGGCGCGCCGGTGCCGTCCAGCCGGCACACGTTCCCGGCGGGACACGTGAACGCGTCGACGGTGGCGCAGGTTCCCGCGACGCATGCCTGGCCGGCGCAGCGGCCGAAGACGGCGTCGCAGTCGGTGTCCTTGCTGCACGGCCGGCACGTCGCGTCGGGCTGGGCGTAGACGCAGCGGTTGTCCTGGCAGGTGTCCGTCGTGCAGGCGTTGTGGTCGTCGCACTCGGCGTCCGCGTGGCAGCACCCGTCGACGGGCGTGCTGACGCAGCCGTCGACCGGGTCGCAGCTGTCGACGATGCAGACGTCGTTGTGCTGCGTGCACGGGAGCGGCTGGCCGCCCGTGCACTGGCCGTGGCTGCACGTCGCGCCGACGGTGCAGACGTCCTGGTTGCAGACCTGGCCCTCGTTCAGGTCCGTGTGGACGCACTTCGGCGGGTTCGCGCCGGTGTTGCAGACGTCCGTGCTGCACGCGGCGTCCCGGCCGCCCTTGCAGTCGGCGTCGATCGCGCAGCAGTCGGCGATGTTGTCGTGCGTGCAGACGTGGTCCGCGTTGCAGCCGTCGGCCGTGCAGGGGTTGTTGTCGTTGCAGCTCGGCTCGTTGGAGGTCGTGGCCGGCGTCTCGCAGCAGTTCGGGATCGGCGTGTGGACGCATCCCGTGGCGGCGGCGCAGCTGTCGGCGGTGCAGGGATCGCCGTCGTCGCAGTCGAGACGGGTCCCGGCGACGCACGCGCCGCTCACGCACGTCTCGTTGCCGTTGCAGGCGTCGCCGTCGCCGCACGGCGTGCCGTCGGTGGCGACGCGGCACTTGTGCGTGCCCTGATCGCAGGTGTTGCAGACGTTGGTCGCCTGGCAGTCGAGGTCGATCGTGCACGGCGGCGGCGGGGCGTGCTCGCAGGTCGCGGCGCCTGCGACCGACTTGCACGAGTCGAGCGTCGACGGGTCGTTGTCGTTGCAGTCGACGGGCGTGCCCGGGCCGCAGGCGCCCGCCTTGCACGCTTCCTGGCCGTTGCAGGGATTCCTGTCCTGGCAGGCGTCCGGCTTCGTCCCGTCGGCGACCGGAGTCGGATTCACGAGGCAGCCCGTCGCCGGGCTGCAATCCGTCGTGCACGGATTGTGATCGTCGCAGTCGGGCGGAAGCCCGGACGCGCAGCCGCCGCTCCGGCACGTCTCGTCCCCGTTGCAGAGGTTGCCGTCCGGGCACGGGGTGCCGTCGTCCTTGAGCTCGCGCAGGCAGCCGAAGTCCTGCGTGCAGTCGGTCCTGATGCACGGGTTCGCGTCGGCGCAGCTCCGGATGCGGCAATGGAGATCGCATCCGGTGCAGACGTTGCCGCTCGCGTCGCAGGTCTCTGGGAAGTCGGTGTGGCCGTCGCCGCAGGTCGGACACGGCATGACGCAGCCGATCGGCGTCCCCGGGGCGGTGCACGGCGGGCGGGCGCAGCAGGCGAGCGTGGCCGGCCCGCTCGGGCAGGAGCACGCGACGGCCGGCGTGACGCCCGCGCCGAACGTGAGGGTGGCGCCGAACGGGTAGGCCGCGGTGTTCGCGCCGCTCCGCAGCTTCGCGTTGCCGGTGACGCCGATCGTCGTCCGGCCGACGATCAGGTTCGTCTTCGCGGCGTCGCCGGTGCTGTCGACGGTGGCCGTCGTCCCGACCGTCACCTGGCAGCCTTCGATGTCGATCGTCGACTGCCCGCCGCCGCCGAAGCGCCCGAGCGCCGTCACCGTGCCGCCGATCGACACGTTGCCGGTGAACGAGGGGGCGCCGCCGAGGAGGCGGATCGTGCCCGCGGTCCCGAGGCTCGAGCCGCCGTCGGCGTGCACCGCGCCGCTCGAGAGGAGCTTCAGGTCGCGTCCGGCCTCGACGTCGACGTCGCCGCCGGTCTCGCTCTGCGAGCCGGACACGTCGAGGTTCGCGCCGATCTGCACGTCCCGGTCGCCGGTGACGCTGATCGAGCCGCCTGCGGCGGCGGTGCTCGACACGCCGCGCATCAGGATGTCGCTCGCGATGTTGACGTCGCGGCTCCCGTCGATCACGGTCGTGCCGCCGTCGAGCGGCGACGTGCCGTTCAGCACGGCGTTCACCGCGACGTCGCCGCGATCCGTCGACAGGTCGACCTCGCCGGCGTCGCCGCCCGTCGCGCTGACGTCGATCTTCTTCGACACGGTGAGGTTCCCGGCCGCGTCGACGATCACCGTGCCGCCGCCCGAGTCGAGGTTCGAGCCGCCGGAGCCGAGCGCGCTCAGCACCGCGCCGATCGTGACGGCGCCGTTGCTCGACGAGTCGCTCTCGACGTCGATCGTCCCGCCCATCGCGCCGAGCGCGCCGTCGACCAGCAGGCCGATGCCGACGTTGCGCGCGACGTTCAGCGGGCCCGCGAGGGCGGTGAGGTCGATCTCGCCCCCGTCGCCCCCCGGATTGCCGAGCGTGCCGCTGCCGCCGTCGGCGTTCATCGCGCCGAGCGCGTCGATCGCCGCGGCGGTCACCTCGATCGATCCGGCGTCGCCGCTCGCCGCCGTGAGCCCGCCGACGTCGAGCAGCGAGCCGTTCGCGAACGTCGCCTTGCCGCCGACGTCGATCGAGATGCTGGCGTCGTCGCCGCGCGCCGCGATGCTCCCGCGCGACGTCATCGTGAACCGGGCGCCGGCGGCGTTGGCCGTCACGGAGAAGCCGCCGCCGAGCCCCGTCGCGGTGCCGTTCACCGCGATCGGCGTGTCGACGGTGACGGCGTCGGTCGGGCCCGCGAACGTGGTGGTGAGATCGATGCTGCCGCCGCTGCCGGTCGGGTCGAGCGTCGACGCCTTCACGGCCGTGCCGCCGAGCGTGATCGGGCCGTCGGCGTCGACGCTGAGCGCGCCCGCGTCGCCGTGGCCGGACAGGTCGATCTGGCCGTTGAAGTCGACGGAGACGGCCTTGAGGAGGCCGCCGGCCGGGCGCGTGATCGTGACCGACGCCGCCGGGGCGCCGTTCGACGTGAGCTTCCCGGTGACGTGGAACTCTCCGGCGTGGATCACGACCACGTTCGGCGGCTGACCGACACCGGGCGAGGGCTCCGCCGGGACGACGAGCGTCCCGCTGAGGGTCACCGCGCGCGTCCCGAAGTCGAGGCTGCAGGCCCCACCGGTGAGCGTGACCGTCCCGTCGAGCGTGCACGTCGTCGAGCCGCAGCACGCTGCCACGAGGTTCGGACACGCGCCGGTCGCGTTGCAGGCCGCGGTCGCCGGCCGGGGCGCGAGCGCGGCGGCCAGGAGGAGCAGGACGGCGAGCGCTCTCATCGACACGCCCGCCCGCGGCCGCAGCGGCCGGGCTTGCCGTTGTCGCCGGCGGCCGCGTCGTCGACCGTCAGGCCCGGGCCGTCGGCCGCGACGCCCTGGGCGCGATTACCCGACGCCGTCGTGCGCGCGATACGGCCGCGCGCGACGTGCGCGCGGAGCCCGCGCCGAGCGTTCCCGATGACCGTGAGCCCCTCGACGGTCGAGTTCCGGCCGCGCACGCGGACGCCGTCGCGCCCGTTGCCGCTCGCCTCGTTGCCCGTGTCGGCGCCGAGCGACGCGTTGCGCCCGCTCGCGGCGACGCCGACCCGCCCGTTCTCGAGCGCGCGGTTGCCGTCGGCGTGGTAGTCGCGCCCGCGGAGGACGAAGCCGGTGCCGCCGTTCCGGACCGCCTCGCACCCGCTGATCGTGTAGCCGAAGCCGGCGACCTCGAAGCCGTCGCGGACGTTCTCCGCGGCGAGCACGTTCGTGGCGCTCGCGAGGCCGCCGCGGCCGGACTGGACGCCGGTGCCGAACCCGCGCACGGCGCCCGGGCCCTTCAGGCGCAGTCCGGTCGATCCACCGCGGAGGATCTGCAGGCCGAATCCGTGCCCGGTGCCCTGGAGCGTGTGGCCGGCGAGGTCGAGGACCGCGTCGCCGTCCCGCGTGATCTGCACGACCAGCCCGGTGGCGTCGCACGGGCCCTGCGTGACCGGGTCGTCGTCGGTGAGGGTCCGCGAGCTGACGAGCACGTCGCCGCAGCGACAGGGAACGACCGTGCCGCGGCCGTCGGCGTCGTTGCCGCACGCCCGGGGGCCGGCGTGGGCGAGCGAGGCGACGGCGAGGCACACCAGGACCGCGAGGGCAGGAGGCCGCATCCGGAGGAGGCGGTCGAGCAACCGATGTGCCCGGGCGCCTGACACCCCGCCGGCCCGGAAGGCCCCGTCGCATCGAAGTCTTGCGTCGGCGCCATGCGGTTTGCGCTGCGCTGCAGCCATGCGGGATTCGGGCGCGCCTGCGGCGCGGCGAGACGGTTGGACCAGCACGTCGGGGGGTTAGTACGTAACCGACCGAACGGTCAAACGAGCTTGCTGAAAGAGCGCTTCGGTTCAGCGCCGCGTTGCACGCCGCCGGGAGCGGCACAGTGCCGCGGTGCGGCGGTGACGCTCGCGACACGGGTTCGTCGCTCGTCCCACCGGACGTGTCAGAGTTTCCCGCATCCGCCGGTCGTGGCACCCCCCTTGCTCCCCTGCCGCCGCATGCGGACGCGAAGCTCCTCGGGCTTCACGCTGATCGAGCTGCTCGTCGTCGTCGCGATCATCGGCGTCCTCGCGGCGATCGCCGTCCCGCAGTTCCTGAGCCGCCAAGGCAAGGCGTACGACGCGCGGATCATCAACGACGCGCGCAACGCGGCCAACGCCGAGGAAGCGTACTTCGACGACACCGGCGCGTACTACACGGGCCCGTGCAGCCAGCTCCCCGGGATGAACGTCTCGCCGGGCGTCCAGTGCGACGCGACCGCCGCGGGCGCCGACTACCAGGTGCAGACGAGTCACCCGCAGGCGTCGCGGGCGTGCACGTGGTCGAGCGCGTCGAGCCCGAACCTCGTCTGCTCCTGATCGTCGAGCACGGCGCGCGCGAAGAGCTCGAGCGTCACGACGACGCCGAGCGCCGGCGCATGGTTCCGCGCGCCGGAGAGGTGCTCGCGGACGAGCGCCCGCAGCCGCTCCGGACGCCACCAGCCGCGGGCGAGCGTCGGCGCGCCGAGCAGCACGCGCTCGAGCAGCGCGCGCGATCCGCGGCGTAGCTCCGCGTTGCAGTCGGTGAACGCGCGGCGGTCGGGCCGGTCGACGAGGCGCGCGAAACCGATCCGGTTCGCGCGCCAGCGGATCGCGCCGCCGAGACGGAGCCGCACCCGGTCGACGTCGAGCCGCCAGTGGCCGGCGTCGAACGCGAACGCCTTGCCCTGCCGGCGAACCGCCGCGAGCGTCGGGGAGAGCCGGCGGAGCGCCGCGACGTGCGCCCGCCGCCCGGCGCGCAGGTCGGGTGGAACGGCGAGCGCCGCCTCGACCACCGCGTCGTCGTAGTACGGATGGCGGTACTCGACGTGCGTCGCCTGCGCGGCTACGCCGAGCAGCACCCAGCGCCGGTGTCGCTGGACGACGTTGAAGGCGTCCGCGCGGTCGGCGGCGAGGTCGCCGTCGACCGCGGCGAGGGCCGCGGTGAGGCCGGCTCGCGCGCGCGGGACGAGGTCCGCGAACGGCGCCCCCGGCGCGACGAGCTCGGCCGCCAGCGCCGGCGGGAGCCCGATCGCGAGCTTGTCGAAGAGCCGCGCCGCGATGCTGGCGTCGTCGGCCACGTCGGGGCCGTCCCAGAGCCCGTCGAGGAGGCAATCGCCGCCGTTCCCGAGGAGGAGCACGTCCGCGATCCGCGCGGCGCGACGGAGGAGCACCGCGTGCGCGTTGAGGCACGAGTGCATCCCGTCGGTGCGTGCGACGAGGTCGGCGGCGGCACGGCCGATGTAGCCCGGCGCCAGCGGAATGACGTGATGCATGGTGCCCGCGGCGGCGGCGAGCTCCGCGGCGAGCCGCCGGTCGTCCGACGTCGCGCGCCCGTAGGTGACCGTCGCGAGCGGCCGCACCGAGGCCGGCACGGCGGCGAGCAGCGTCCGCGAATCGAGGCCGCCCGACAGCGGGAGCGCGATCCGGACCCCGCCGACGTGGCGGGCCGCGGCGTCCGAGAGCGCGTCGGCGACCGCCCGCCCGTGCGCGGCGACGTCGCGGGCGCGCGGCCGGTACACGAGGCGCCACGTGGTCTCGAGCCGCGGCGTGCCGCCGGGCTCGAACACGAGCAGCGACGCCGGCGGCAGGAGCTGGATCTCGTCGAGGAGGGTGCGATCGCCGCAGACGAACTGGAGGCACGCGAACTCCGCCGCGGCCTGGGGGTCGAGCCGGCGCGGGACGCGCGGATCGGCGAGCAGCGCGGCCGCCTCCGGCGCGAAGAGGAGCCGGCCGCCGCGCGCGGTATAGTAGACGTTCCGCAGCCCGAAGCGGTCGTTCAGGACGAACAGGCGGCGGAGCCGCGCGTCCCAGAGTGCCGCGGCGAACGACCCGGAGAGCCGCGCGAGGGCGGCGGGGCCGCGCGCGACGTAGTCGGCGAGCAACGCGGCGGCGCCGCCCGGGCGCCCGGCGATCTCGCCGTGGAGGACGAGCCGGCACGTCCCGTCGGCGGAGACGACCGGCGCGCGCCCGGGGTCGAGGACCCCGAGATCGACGCGCCCGAGGATCGCCGGCGCAGCGGGGTTCCGGTCGATCTCGACGCGGAGACCCGGATGGGGTCGCAGGCGCGCGACCATCGCGCGGATGAGCGCCGCGGTCGCCGCGAGCGGCTGCCCCCCGTCGATGATCCCCACGATGCCCGGCATCGACCCTCGCGCGGAGCAGCATCGCGCGTGCCACGCGCCGGACGTCGCCGACCCGCACCCCGGGTGTCGTGGACGGCAGCACGGGCACGGCGCCGGTGCAGCCGGTTGGTTCGCCGCGCGGGCGGATGTATGTGAACGCGACAGGATGGGCGCAGCCGAGATCGTAGTCCTCGTGGGACTCGTGCTCGGGCTCTTCTGGCTTCTCGGCCCGCTCCGGCGTCGCCTGGAGCGGACGTTCGCGACCCTCCTGCGACGGAAGAAGCCGCAGTCGCGCGGCCGGGTCGTGGTGCTCGGACGGCGCGCGGACGGCACGTTCTCACGGAGGGACGACCATGACGGATGATTCACGGCGGGGCGACGTGCCGGCGATGCTCGCGAGCGGGACGGTGCTCGCGCTCGTCCTGCTCCTCGTCGCGGCCGTCTACAGCTCGTTCACGGTGATCCAGCCCGGAAACGTCGGCGTCGTGTTCAACCGCTGGTCGGGGGCGCTGAAGACGGTCGGACAGGGCCTCGCGTGGCGGATCCCGTGGGTCACGCAGGTCCAGTCCTATCCGGTCGCGCTCCGCACCTACACGATGGTCCAGCGCGGACCCGAGGGGGCGCAGCGCGGCGACGACGCGATCGACCTCCCGACGCGCGAGGGCCAGCACATCCGCCAGGACATCTCGGTCACCTACAATACGGGACCCGAGAAGGCCGCCGACGTGTTCCGCGCGTTCCGCGGCGCCGACATCGGCGAGATCGAGGCGAACTTCATCCGCCGGACGATCATCACAGTCGCACAGAACGCGGCGGGGCAGGTGTCGCTGACCGACCTCATCTCCAACCAGCGCCTCGCGCTCCAGACGCACATCCAGGAGGACCTGCAGCAGGAGATGAACAAGATGGGCTTCGTCGTCGACAAGGTGAACCTCGGCGCGAGCCATCTTCCCCAGGTGATCGAGCAGCAGCTCCAGCAGAAGATGGCGGCGCAGCAGCAGGCGCAGCAGGCGGAGTACGAGCTCCAGCGCCAGCAGACGCTCGCGAAGGCGAAGGTCGCCGAGGCCGAGGGCGAGGCGCAATCGACGCTCGTCAAGGCGAAGGCGCAGGCCGAGGCCAACAACCTGCTCCAGCAGACGCTGTCGCCGCTGCTCATCCAGAACAAGGCGATCGAGCGCTGGAACGGGACGTTGCCGACGTTCACGGGCGGGAGCGGCGCGGTGCCGTTCCTGAACATCGGGGACGTCGGGGCGCACGCCACCGACCACCCGGCCGGGCCCGCACGCTGACGTGGTTGCACCACCCCGACCCCGCGTCTATTGATCGAGCGATGCACCCCGACGACATCCGGCGACGCATCGAAGCCGCGCTTCCGGGCGCGCGCGTCGCCGTCGCCGACACCACGGGCGCGGGCGACCACTTCGAGGTCGAGGTCGCCGCGGCCGCATTCGCGGGCAAGGGGCTCGTGGAACAGCACCAGCTCGTCTACGGCGCGCTGGGACCGCTGATGGCGCAGATCCACGCCTTGTCCCTCCGCACCCGCGTCCCCGAAGGAGATTGAGCCGATGGCCGACGTCATGCAGGAGATCGAGCAGGAGATCCGCGACAACACGATCGTCGTCTACATGAAGGGCACGCCGAGCTTCCCGATGTGCGGCTTCTCCGCCGCCACGGTGAACGTGCTCCGCGACATCGGCGTGCCGTTCAAGGCGGTCGACGTCCTCGCCGAGCCCGAGAAGCGGGACGCGATCAAGAGCTACTCGAACTGGCCGACGATCCCGCAGCTCTACGTCGGCGGCAAGTTCGTCGGCGGCTGCGACATCGTCCGCGAGATGCACGCCAAGGGCGAGCTCGCCCCGCTGCTCAGGTCGGCGGCCAGCGCGGCCTGATCGTGAGCCCGCCGCAGGGCGGGATGACCCAGCGCTCGTGCAGCCAGAAGTGCGCGAGCCGCTCGTACTCGTAGAGCACGACCTTCGCGTCGCGCCGGACGCGCCACCAGTGCGGCGCCGCGAAGAGGTCGTAGCGTGACGGCCGCACGGCGAGCGCGATGCGTGCGCCGAGCGCGCGCGCATAGATGAGGCGCGTCCGCCGCGTGTGGGCCTTCGACGTGACGACGACGAGCGACCGGAGCCGGTGGCTGCACGCCCAGCGCGCGACCGTGCGCGCCTCGCTCTCCGTGCTGCGGTTCCGGCGCCGGAGCCGGAGGATCGCCGCCGACGGGACCCCGAGCTGCTCGAGCGTCGTCCGCGTGAGCTCGTCCTCCTCGGGCAGCCGGACGCCGTGCGCACGGAGCGCCGCTTCGCCGCGCGCGAGCCGCGTCCGCGTGATGACGACGCGCGGCGCGATCCCGTCGCGATAGAGGCGCGCGGCCTCGAGCGCGCGGTCGGAGATCGATCCCGCGAGCATCACGACCGCGTCCGCGTGCGGCGGGAGCGGATCCGCGACGACGAGCAGCCGCCCCGCGACGAGCACCGCCGCCACGGTCGCGACGGCGAGGGCGAGCACGAGTCCGACGAGGCGCCGCATGCGGGGCAGGCTTCTAGCGGTTCGGTCGCGGTCGCGCACGTGGCGCGACCTTGACGCCCCGTCGCGGGCGGGCGCATGGTGCGCGCATGCAGGCCGTCCAGACCGTCACCGGACCGTGCCCGCCCGACGAGCTCGGAACGACGCTCATGCACGAGCACCTGATGATCGGGTGGCCGGGCTGGGAGGCCGAGGCCGTCGCCGATCGCGCCGCCCGGCGCGAGCGTCGCGATCGCTGCGTCGAGCGGATGCTCGAGCTCCGCGAGCTCGGCCTCCGCAGCTTCCTCGATCCGTGCCCGATCGACCTCGGGCGCGACGTCGAGCTGATGGCGGAGGTCGCCCAGGCGACCGGCGTCCGGATCGTCTGCGCGACGGGGCTGTACAAGGAGGACCAGGGCGCGCCGGCCTACTTCAAGTTCCACGCCCAGTTCGGCGACGCGGTGGGCGCGATGACGGACGTCTTCGTCCGCGAGCTGACCGAAGGCGTCGGCGACACCGGCATCCGCGCCGGCGTCATCAAGGTGGCGACCAGCGCGCACAAGATCACCCCGTACGAGGAGAACGTGCTCCGCGCGGCGGCGCGCGCGCACCGCGCGACCGGCGCGCCGATCACGACGCACACCGACGAGGGAACGATGGGCCCCGAGCAGCTCGCGCTGCTCACCGGGGAGGGCGTCGCGCCGTGGGCGATCGTCGTCGGCCATTCGTGCGGATCGAGCAATCTCGCCTACCACCTCTCGATGCTCGACCGCGGGGCGTACCTCGGGTTCGACCGCTTCGGGCTCGAGATCCTGCATCCCGACCGCGAGCGGATCGCCTCGCTGATCGGGCTCCTCGGACTCGGATTCGAGAGGCAGATCGTGCTCTCGCACGACACGGTCTGGTGCTGGCGCGGCCGTCCGCCGGTGCTGCCGGCGGAGATCGTGCCGGACTGGCAGCCGACGCACGTGTTCCGGAAGGTCGTCCCGCGCCTCCGCGACGCCGGCGTCCCCGACGAGAAGATCCGCACCATGCTCGTCGACAACCCGCGCCGGTACTTCGCCGAGGCCGGAACGACGCGCTGCTGAGCGCGCCGTACGGCGGCGGCGCGCGCGTGGCGACGTCGCCCGGCGCGTGATACGGACGCCGGCGTGGGGAGGGGTTGGCGCGCGGTCGCCTGCGTCGCGCTCGTCGTCGCGGCGTGCAACCGCTTTCCCGACGACTGGCTCTACGTGACGCGCGTCGGGACGACGGGCGCCGTCGTCGTCTGGACGAGCGCCGCGGCAGGCGTCCGCTGCACGTCGCGCGGCGGCGGCCCGGTCGAGGCCGCCGGCGTCGCGGGGCGCCGCGGGCTCCGCGTCGCCCGGCTCGCCGGGCTCGCGCCCGCGACCGCGTACCGCTGCGACGTCGGCCGTCGCGTCGTCCGCTTCCGGACCGCGCCGGCGAACGACGCGCCGTTCGTCTTCGCCGCCGTCGGCGACTCGGGCGACGGGAGCGCCGTCGCGGCGCGCCTGGCGCGCCGGATCCGCGCGGGGCGCCCGGCGTTCCTGGTCCACCTCGGCGATTTCGCGTACACGCACGGGACCGCGAGCGAGTACGCCAGGCGCTTCTTCCGCCCGTACGCGCGGACGCTCGCGCGCGTGCCTCTCATGCCGACGCCCGGAAACCACGACCTCCACGCCCGGAGCGCGTATCGCGACCTCTTCGCGCCGGTCGCCGACGGCGACGATGCCGGCGGCCCGCACTACGCCTTCGACTGGGGCGCGGCGCACTTCGACTCGGTCGCGTCGCCGGCGTTCGCGCGCGGCGCGCCGGCGGGTGTGGCCTGGCTCGCGAGCGACCTCGCCGCGGCGGCGGCGCGCCCGTGGCGCGTCGTCTTCCTCCACGAGCCTCTCTGGACCGCGGGTGCGAAGGCCACGGTGCCCGGCCTCCGTGCCGTGCTGGCGCCGGTGCTCGACGCGGGGCGCGTCGACCTCGTCCTCGCCGGCCACCAGCACTTCTACGAGCGTGCCCGCCCCGCGTGCCTCACGCGCCCCGACGCCCGGGTCGTGGAGATCATCAGCGGCGGCGGCGGCGCGAACCTCGATCCGGCCGTCGCGCATCCGGACTTCCCCCGCACCGTGTCCGCGACGCACTACGTCCGCGTCCGTGTCGCGGCCGACGCGCTGGATCTCCGCGCGATCGACGTCGACGGCCGCGTGCTCGACCACGTCCGGCGCCGCCGCGGCGACGCGGGCCCGTGTCTCGCGGGCGGATGGCCGGCGCCACGCGATCGATGACGGCGAAGCAGGCCTTCCTCGCCGCGATCCCGGTCGCGCTCGCGGTGTTCCTCGCCACGCGCGCGATCGACAGCGACGTCTACGAGGGCGGCGAGGCGCGCGAGGCGCTCGTCGCCCGCGAGATGGTCGATACGGGCGACTGGATACTGCCGCTCTGGAACGGGGCCGTCGTGCCGTCGAAGCCGCCGCTCTATCACTGGCTCGTCGCCGCGGGCGCGAAGGCGACGGGCGCCGGCGTGACCGAGCGGACCCTCCGGGCGCCGTGCGCGATCCTCTCGGGCGTCCTCGTCCTCGTCGTCCTCCTCGCCGGGCGCGCCTGGCTCGGCTTCGAGGCCGGCTGGCTCGCGGCGCTCGTCCTCGCGACCACCCCGCAGTTCCTGACCGAGGCGAGCGACGGCCGCGTCGACATGACGCTCTGCACGGCGATCACGGCGGCGCAGGTCGCGGTCGTCCAGGCGCTCCGCGGGCGGGGCGGCGCCCGCGTCGCGCTCGCGGTGTGCCTGGCGCTCGCGATGCTCGCCAAGGGGCCGGTCGGGCCCGGGCTCGTCGGGCTCACGGTGCTCGTGTGGAGCGTCGGCGAGCGCGACCTCCGGCCCGCGCTCCGGCTGGTGCGCCCGGTGCCCGTGCTGGTCTTCGTCGCGATCGCCGGCGGCTGGTACGGGGCGGCGTATCTCCATCGCGGGTGGGACTTCGTCGCGAAGCAGATCGTCTCGGAGAACGGCGAGGCGTTGCTCGGCGGCGAGCGCTTTCCGTACCGCTCGGCGCTCTTCTACGTCGTCCCGTTCGTCCTCGGCGGGCTTCCGTGGACGCTGCTGCTTCCGTGGGTCGTCCGGCGCGCGTGGCGCGGGACGCTCGCGGAGCGGTACTGCCTCGCGTGGGTCGCGACCGTGTTCGTCTTCTTCTCGCTGGCGCCGCTGAAGCGCGCGGCGTATCTGCTCCCGCTCAGGCCGGCGCTCGCCCTCGTCATCGGCGCGTGGCTGGCGGCGACCGCGGCCGAGGAGGGCGCGGCGCGCGGGCCCGCGGCGCTCCTTCGTGCGCTCGCGGCCGCCGCCGTCGCGAGCGGAGCCGCCGTCGTCGCAACGGCGCTCGCGGTCGCGCACGGCGTCTGGACGCTCGACCGCATCCGCGCGGCGGCGACGCGCGCCGAGATCGACGTCGACGTCTACCGCGCCGCGATCGTCGCGCACGAGGCCGCCCTCGTCGCGGCTGGCGTCGCCGCCTTGGTCGGCGGCGTGCTCGTGCTCCGCGCGCTCGGCCGCGACCGCTGGCGGGACGCCGCGATCGCGACGGCGGCGACGACGGCCGCGGCGGCGGTGGTCGTGCTCGGCGTCTTCGTGCCGGCGCGCGCGGCGCAGAAGTCGATCCGGTCGTTCGCGCGCGCGATCACGGCGCACGTCCCGGCCGGCGTGCCCCTCGCGCTCCTCACCCCCGACGAGGAGATCCCGCTCATCTACTACGTCGGCCGCCACGTGCCGCTCGCGCAGGGCCGACCCGAGACGCTCGCGGCGGGCTACTACGTCGTCGATCGCACCCGCTGGGACGCGTGGCCGTCGCACGACGGCTGGCGCGAGGTGGCGCGCAGCCCGCACGTCTTCTCGCGGCACCGCCGCGACCTCGTCCTCGTGCGGCGGGACTGAGGCCGCGCGGGCCTCAGACGAGGCCGACGAACCCGTTCACGAACGCGAGCACGCCGGCCGCGCCGAGCCCGATCCCCGCCCACCAGACCGCGGGCCGCTGCAGCACGGCCGCGACGGTCTCGAGGACGATCGCGATCTGGAAGAGGCTCGTTCCGACCGCGAAGCGGCGGTGCCGCGCGAACTCCATCGCGGCCTCGCGGTTGGCGTCGTCCCGCCGCTCCTCGTCGACGCGCGCGCGCTCCTCCGATGCCGCGATCTCGCCACGCTGCGCGTCGACGTCGACGCCCGGCGCCGGACGCAGGGTGTCGAGGTGGAGCTTGATCGCCTTCGCCTGACGGTACGCCCACTCGTCGGATGCGCGGCTCTGCCAGAGGACGGCGTCGTTCTTCGCGAGGATGCTCTCCGCCGTCCCGTGCTCGGCCTGGAGCGAGGACAGGGACGCGAGCACGGCGAGGATCGCCGCGCTCACCGCGACGCGCGTCGACAAACCGCGGCCGGGCTCGACCGCCTCGGTCTCGACGAGCTCCTGCGGCTCGAGCGTCTCCCGGCCCATGCGGCGGGAAGCTAGCGGACCGCGCCGGGCGGCGCCAACGCGCGCCGTCGCGGTTTTCTTGCTCACACTGGCGTGCGTGCGACGGTGCATGGTAAGAGCCGCAGTTCGGAGGTCCGGCATGCTGCGTTTCGTGCGCTCGTTCGCGGTGGTCCTCGCGTTGCTCGTGCTCGCGGCGCCGCGCGGCGCCGGCGCTACCGCCGCGACCGACCTCTGCCCCCCGGCCGCGGATCCGTGCGTCATCACCGCGGACGTGAACGTCGCGCCCAACTCGACCCTCGATTTCGGGTCGCGCGCCGTCGACCTGAAGCCGGGCGCGAGCCTCAGCGTGACGAACGGCTCGATCACGATCCTCGCCGGCAGCCTGCGTCTGGAGCCGAACGCAACGCTCGACGCGTCCGCGGCCGGCGGGGCGGTCTTCAAGATCAACGTCACGACGACCGGCTCGATTCGCGTCGAAGCGAACGCGACCCAGAAGGCGAAGATGGACGTGAGCGGCGGATCGCAGGGCGGCGAGATCAACCTCGCGGCCGCCGGCGACATCCAGATCGACGGGAACCTGTTCGCGAAGGGCACGTTCGCGACCGGCACCGGCGGGTCGATCCACCTCTCGGGCGTCTGCGCCGACGGCGCGTTCGCCGGCCGGCCGTGCGACGGGGACGTCCCCGGCTGCGGCTCGATCGTCGACCACGGGTCGTGCCACTCCGGGAACCACGCGATCACCGGCGCGATCAACGCGTCGGGCAACGACGCCGGCGGTATCGTCAACGTGTTCGCGCCGACCGGCTCGATCACGGTCGGCGGCTCGGGCATCAACGCGTCCGGCGGCGTCGACGGTGGCGGGGACGTCGACGTCGAGGCGGGTGACACGCTCACCACCGCGGGGCCGGTCAACGTGAACGGGGGCGGGCTCGACGGCGACGCCGGCTCCGTCACCCTGATCGCGGGCGGCGCGGTCGTCGTCGGCGGCGCGGTGAGCGGACAGGCCGCCGGCAGCGCGGCGCAGGACGACGGCGGCACGGGGGCGGACGTCGAGGTCACGTCGTTCGGCGCGAGCGTCCGGATCAACGCGACGATCGACGCCGACTCGGGCGCCGACGGCAGCGGCGGTGACATCGAGCTGAACGCGGGCACCGACATCCTCCAGGCGCCGACGGCGCTGCTGTCCGCCGCCGGCCGCGGCACCGACGGCGACGGCGGATACGTGACGCCGACCGCGGGCGGCAACCTGATGATCGGCCCGGCCGACGTGTCCGGAGGCACGGGCGGGGGCGGCCAGGTCGACGCGGCTGCCGGCGGCGTCACCGTCATCCAGGGCGAGATCGACGGCGACGGCGGCGCGGAGCTCGACTTCCAGAGCGGCGGCTCGATCACCGTGAACGGCCACGTCCACGCCGACGGCGACGCGACGACCGGCGGCGGCCGCGTGTCCCTCCAGGGATGCGACATCACGATCGGGGTCGGCCAGACGGTGTCGTCGAGCGGGCCGGCCGGGCAGAACGACTTCCAGTCGAGCGGGCACCTCCTGATGCTCGGATCGCTCGTCTCGGCGTCGAACACCTTCGAGTATCTCGACGGGGCGAACCTGCCGACGATCACCGGCTCGGTCGTCCCGCCGGCCGTCCTGACCCAGAGGCCCGACCTCCCGCCGTGCGCCGTCCAGCCGGCCATCTGCGGCAACGGCGTTCCGGAGGCCGGCGAGGAGTGCGACGACGGCAACGTCACCGCCTGCGACGGCTGCTCGCCGACCTGCCACGTCGAGCAGTGCGGCAACGACACGATCGACTGCGGCGAGCAGTGCGACGACGGCGCGGCGAACGGCACGGCGGGGAGCGCGTGCAGCGCGACGTGCACGCTCGTCGGCGGCATCCGGTTCCTGCCCGGCTCGCACTCGGGCACGTCGGGCTGCTTCCTCGAATGGCAGGTCAACAACCCGAACTCGCCGGTCGTGAACGGGTTCCCGGCGACGACGCAGCACTGCATCGACGGCGACCCCGCCTGCGACGCCGACGGCGCGAGTGACGGCACCTGCACGTTCCAGGCGGGCGTCTGCGTGAACCGGGACGACTCCCGCCTCCCCGCATGCGCGCCGCACGCGATCTCGCGGATGACGTTCCTCAGCCCGCCGCCGCTCAACCCGAGCGACGCCACCGACTCCGCCAACACGGCGCAGCTCTATCTCGCCGGGAAGTCGATCGCGACGAGCATCTACGCCGGCACGACGGCGCTGTTCTACGCGCCGCCGAACCCGACGCGGAACAACTGCTCGTCGCTGATGCCGATCCGCGTGCCGCTCGTCGGCGGTCAGGCGGCGGCGCGCTCCTTCCGCGCCGACGCGACCGACGACGCCGGCCACCACATGGGCGCGAATCGCATGATCCTCGCGTGCGACCCGAATCCCGCGGTCTGCGGCAACGGCGTCGTCGAACTCGGCGAGGAATGCGACGACGGCAACACGAACGCGTGCGACGGCTGCTCGCCGAGCTGCAAGCGCGAATGCGGCAACGGCGTCGTCGAGTGCGCCGAGCAATGCGACG
>Ga0070741_10009486_pt1 | contig 18859 bp, 22 predicted proteins | sample Coa_R1_4_FD_66440 | JGI IMG/M metagenome (GOLD analysis project Ga0070741, IMG submission 66440) | Surface soil microbial communities from Centralia Pennsylvania, which are recovering from an underground coalmine fire - Coalmine... | ecosystem: Environmental > Terrestrial > Soil > Unclassified ...
CCGCGGCTTCTGTTCCGGCCTCGACCTATCCGAGCCTGCGGTCGCGCCGTCGGCCAAGTCCCGCACCGGCGCTGCCGCGGGGATGCGGACCCAGGAGTTCATCGCCGCGCTGGTGCCGAAGATCATGGCGCTGGCGCAGCCGGTGATCGCCGCAGTCAACGGCGCGGCGGTCGGCGGCGGCCTCGGCATTGCCGCCGCATGCGATTTCAGGATCGCCGCCCGCTCCTCGTTCTTCTGCACTCAGTTCATCAAACTCGGCATCGGTGGCTGCGACATCGGCGTCAGCTACACGCTTCCCAAACTCGTCGGAACCACGCGCGCTGCCGACTTGATCTTCACCGCGCGCCGCGTCAAAGCCGATGAAGCCGAACGCATCGGGCTGGTCTCCGAGATCGTCGACGACGACCAACTGCTCACGCGGGCAATGGAAATCGCTGACGTCCTGCTGTCCTACAGTCCATTCGGACTCGAAATGACCAAACAGGTCTTCCGGGCAAACCAAGACGCGTCCAACGTCGAGGCTGCGATCGCGCTGGAGAATCGCACCCAAATCCTTTCGGCATCACAGATGTTCGGTGGCGACTTCAGCCAGCGACTCCGAGCACCCGAGGGCATGGGCCATGGACGCTGACAAACTCCGAACTCTGTTCGACCTCACCGACCGGACGGTGATCGTCACCGGCGCTACACGCGGCATCGGATTCTCACTAGCCGAAGGGTATCTCGCCGCCGGCGCCAATGTGGTCGTGACGGGACGTTCACAGGACCGCTGCGACGAAGCAGAAGCGAAACTGAACGCAGCGGGCAGAGTGGCCGCGGTCGCCGCGCACATGGGCGACCTCGACCAAGTCAAACACCTTGTCGAACACACTGTTTCGACGTTCGGCGGCATCGATGTGGTCGTGAACAACGCCGCGACGTCGTTGTTGCAACAGTTCGGAGGCATCACTTTAGAAGCGTGGGAGAAGGCGCTGTCGGTCAACGTAACCGGACCGCTCTTCCTCGTACAGGAGGCGCTGCCTCATCTCGAAGCCAGTCGGCACGCCGCGGTGCTCAACCTGATCTCGCCGGCGGCCTTCATGTTCGCCGGCCACATGCCGCTCTACGCGGCGGGCAAGTCCGCGATGATGGCGTTGACGCGCTCGATGGCAGCGGCTTTCGCGTCCAAGGGTATTCGGGTGAACGCGCTCGCGCCCGGACCCGTCGACACCCAGATGATGCGCAACAATCCGCCGGAGTTCATCGAAGCCACGGCCAACGAGACACTGTTGCGGCGGCTCGCCGAACCGGACGAGATGGTCGGGCCGGCACTGTTACTCACATCAGACGCCGGCAGCTACATCACCGGCCAGGTGCTGCTCGCCGACGCGGGCATGGTGCCGCACTAGTCGCCGGTCGACCCGTTCGTCTCGGCCAACCTCTGGTGCAGCCGTGTTCGGATCTCGTCCGGCGTGTAGGCGTTGCGCCGTCGCTGATCTCGGGCCACGAGCACGCCGCCCGCCGCCACCCCGACCAGACTGGCGAGACCGATCCACTTCCACATGTTTCGCATCGGGCTCAGCTTAAGCTGCCAGCGTGGACGCTCACACTGTGTCGCTCGAACGAGCCCTGGAGGAAACGCGGACCGGCGACATCTGGCTGTTTCGTGGGCGTTCGCGGCCCGACAGGGCGATCCAGTCGCTGACGAACAGTCCGGTCAACCACGTCGGGATGACGGTGGCAATCGACGACCTGCCACCGTTGATGTGGCACGCCGAGCTGGGCGCCAAGCTCGTCGACATGTGGACCGGCACCCACCAGCGCGGGGTACAGCTGCACGACGCGCGCGAGGCCGTCGAGCAGTGGATGCACAAGTACGGCCAGCAGTGCTGGATGCGCCAGCTGACCCCGTACGCGACCCGCGAGCAGGAAGACCGCACGCTCAAAGTGATCGCGCGGATGGACGGCACCCCGTTCCCCAGCACGATGAGGCTGACCGGTCGCTGGTTCCGCGGCCGTGTTCCGACGGCGAACGACTTCACTCGCGGAATACCGTTCGTGGACAAGCGGTTTCGTGAGCGAGCTGATCGGAAGAAGACACGCCAACGGCAAGCGGGCCTCGAGACCGCTTACTGCGCGGAGACCGTCGCGATCACCTACGAGGAAATGGGCCTGCTGTCGACGCACAAGCGGTCGAATTGGTTTGACGCCGGCTCATTTTGGAGCGGTGACAGCCTGCCCCTGACGGCGGGGTATCAGCTGGGCGACGAAATCGAGGTCCTTGCCGACTAGTCGACCGCAAATCTCGGCGAGGTATCGCTCCGCCGTCGTCGCTTCTACTACGGTGGCGGCATGAGGATTGGCTACGTCACCGTCGAGGTGGACGATCGGTTGCGCAGGAAAGCGGCATTCACCATCGATCGGCTCCGGGCCCACGTAACCGCGTATCTGCGCATCGCGTCAGACGACGTCGGCGCCGCGAGTCAACGGCTGCGTGGGGTGTGCGACCGGGCCGCCGACCGGGTGGAGGTCACGCTGGCGACGGTCAATGACCGCATCGACCCAGCCGACACCGTCACAGAGCGGCGCCTGAGAGCCGTCTAGCAGGTCGTCACCAATGACGAAGGTGTGACCTGCCCACTTCGTAGCCCGACGGAAACGACATCTCGATCACTCGGAACCGATCGTTGGCTTTGGACTCCAGCTCCAGGACGACGCAGCCGTCGCACACGCATTTGGATTCCAGGACCTTGTAGTGCTGGCCGCCACCGTTGACGTCGGTGATCGGATCGCCCGGAAGCAGGGCCTCCACCGGTACGAGCTCGCCGGCGTTGAGAGAGTGTGACTCCACGCTCGACACGTTAAGGCAAAGACGGCCAGTAGGGAACGACTTGGCGCGCGTCGGGCTACTCCTGGCCTGGGTACGGAATCGTCGCGACGACGCCGCCGCCGTTGACGGGCGGCCCGAGCAGCACGGTCGACGTGTTGGCGGCCGGGTCGTAGCGCAGCAACGACTGCCCCGGGCCGCACGACACCTCGGCCTGCAGGTCCAGCGCCGGGCCGTCGACGCCGATCACACGGACGCTGCTGTTTTTGTTCACCTCGGGCACCGAGACCGGAGTGGTGGTTCCGTTTGCGTTGAGCTTCGCCAGGAATTCGCTGCCGCACCCTCCTGCGGCTTGTACGAACGTGCCTGCCGGCAGATGCCAGGCATTCATGTCATTGAGGTCGGGGCTGTCCTGTCCGTTGTTGGGTGCGGTGAGCGGGGTTGCTGGGCCTCCGCCGATCGGCACGAGCCACAGGCGCATCGTGCTGACGTTGACATCGCACGTGGCAAGGACAGTGCCGCCGGTCTTGCCGTCCCACCAGCGCAGCGGGCGGCAATTGGATCCGGGGACCGACAGCGGCGAGCCGACTTTTCCGTCGTTGCCCATCAAGACGAGACCTGCCGACGTGCCGAGAACAAGCCGGGTTCCGTCGGGCGTGGACAGGTATGACCCGTTGAAGCGGCCACCGAGTTTGTCCGTCGGGTAGGTCAGCTGGTGATGGCCCGCGAGGTCCACCCGCGTCAGCGTCGACGCGCCGTTGTCGCTCTCCAGAAGCAGGGCCTTGCCTTCCGGCAGGGTGAACCGAGGGCGGCCGTCGACGGGAGCCGTGGTTTGCGCGCCGGTGTGCAGGTCGACGATGACGGCTGTCGAATGGTCGGACGGCACGTAGAACAGGGCGTGGCTGCCATCTCCCGACCAGCCGGCCAACTCCGGACCGGCCTTGTCGCCGGGCGGTGGGAACGCGGTGATCAAGTAGCGACCACCGGCGGGGTCGACGAGATACAGGGTCGTGGCGGAGGTCTCGTAGGTCGGCTGGCCCGGGGGCGGCGGCTCGCCGGGATGGGTAGGGGTCACCGGGCTCCACAGGGCGAGGGCCCACCCTGGGCCCACCTGCGACCAGGGAACCTTCCCGATCGGCGCCTCGATACCGACGGCAGCCATCGGTTGCGCCGCGGCGGATGCAGACGTAGCCGAGCTTCCCGAAACACCTTGCCCCGCAGTCGAATTCGTCGACGAGCACCCGGCGACCACCAATGCGGTAATTGCGACGACGCTCGGCCAGGCACGTCGTGCGCGCAGCTTGTGGAGCGGAATCGGGTTCATGTTCGGTCCCCTTCCGGCAGACTGACCTGCGACATACAGCTCACATTCAGTTTGCACGCGATCGGTCGAGACGAGGGCGAGTCGATGAAACGGACGCTGACGTTCCTGACGCTCGTCGCGATCGCGGGGTGCTCGGCCCATCCCACGGCTCATGACCCGACGGCGGCGCCGCCGTCACCGTCACCGTCGGCGTCCGGTTCCGTGACGAGCTCTGCGGCGCCGTCCTCGTCGAGCACCGCTGCGGCGGCGGCTTCGTCAGCTCCCCCGACGCCCGGCGACCAGTGCACGGACGACGACCTCACTGTCACCAACGGAGACGTGCAGTCGGCCAACCTATTGCGTCGCGTTTTGTTGACGTTCACGAACTCGTCGACGCACGAATGCACGCTTACTGGCTATCCGGGAGCAGACCTGGTGACGGCGGCCGGCGGAGTGCTGGTTCACGTCGCACGACGGCCGGCCGCGGCCGCACACCACCTGACGCTCGCGCCGGGCGACGTCGCGCACGCGGATGTCCAGTCCTATGTGATCGACACGAAGACCAACGACACATGCCCACGCATCGGGACATTGGTCATCACGCCGCCGAACGGCTTCGTGTCGCACACGATGAATGCCGCGCTGCCGATTTGCAGCGCGACGGTCAGCTCAGTGTCCTGAGAGCGGTCAGCATGGGCGGTGGAAAATGCCCCCGCACCTCCACGGCGCAACGTGGTTGGGCACGGCCGATCGAATGGCCGGGGTCGACGGGGCGCGTCCTTTGGTGACAGGCTCGTGCGTCTCCCACCCGCCACCTGTCGGACGGTTTTGCGCATACGCGTCGCTATCGCCGACGGCCACGGTCACCGCGCCCATCGCGAGAAACACGCCGACGCCGAAGACGGCGGACAGCATCCTGGCCCTGCCAATCGTCGAAAGTGCTGCCTGCGGATACCGATTCACCTGTGAACTCTCCAATCAAAACCTGTGAGCGGTCCAGGCTACCCGCTGGCATGCGAGGCGGGCACGTTTTGCGCGACGTCATTGCTCGAACAAGACGCCCATCTCCCGGCTGACCGCCAACAGCCGCTCGTCTCGAGTCCACAGTTTGGCTTCTGGAACCAACAGGACCGAACCAAGGAGATGCACGTCGACAGCGCTCAGCCCCTGGCCCCCAAAGGCGCTTTCCCGCAACAAGGTTCATAACCTCGTCATGTGTCAGACTCGGAAACTTGTGGAGTCGGCCGAGATGTTCAAGAACGGCGGCGCGGCGCTTGATTGACCCCAAATCGCCAGCTTCAGTTCCTAGCGTGCTTGGCCGAGGAGCGCGTGGAGCCGAAGAGCAGCGTTCTTGCCTGTCGCAAGCGCGTACGGTCTGCCGGCACGGTCACACGACCGCAGGAGCACGCCAATTCGTCTTCCAAGCTGCCGGGGTACGCGCACAACACCGAACAACCGACGCATCCGGCGGCGCCGCGCTCGGATCTTGACGATCAAGCGGCACCCGATGGCCACCGCTGTCAGCACCACGAGAATCCAGAGTGTCGCGGCCACAACATAAATCACGTCGACGGCGGCCACGACGACAAGCATCCTTTGCGCGCGTAGCGCTCAGGTCACAGTCAAGGCACACGTCGGCGAACAACAATTCATGTTCGGTATGCCTGTCGACGGTGACGAATAGAAATGACCTCGACACGAATCCTGTCGTCGTCGATGTCGTAGATGACTCGAAACTCGCCCCTCCTGGCCGAGTAGGTTCCGGCGAGTTCATTTCGAAGCGGCTTGCCGACACGGTGAGGGTTTTTGGCCAGCGGTCCCATGATGAACTAGAAACAGGCAGCAGCAACCGCCTCCGGAAGTTCTTCCGACAGAGCCCTACGAGCTGCCCGCGAGAAGATCACCTCATAGGTCACTTGGGCAGTCGCCCGTGGGCCCGCATCTCCTCGGCCACGTCGTCAAGTGTGTAGAAGTCCCCGCGCGCGACTTCAGCCTGTCCTTGGCGGAGCTCCTTCATCAGATCTGGGTCGCTCAAAATATCGAGCGTCTCCATGATCGAGTCATAGTCGTCAGCGCTCAGGATTACCGCCGCACGACGGCCCTGCCGCGTGACCTCGATCCGCTCATGAGTGCGCACGGCCTCGTCGACGAGCTTGGATAGATTCGCGCGAACTTCGGCTAAGGGCAACGTCGTCATGTACAGAATTCTAGCGTGATGCCGTTCCTCGCCGACCTACACGTCTAGTGGATCGAAGGGAATCAACACATTGTGTTGAAAGCCGACCCGCAGCCCCACGATGGTCGGTGATAGGGAGAAGCCGACGGGACAGCAGGCTTCGTCGGCGCCGGCCCCATGGTCACAGGCGGCACCGTGACGGACCCGCCGCCCGACGGGCCGTTCTGCGCGTGGGCTTGCGTATCGCCGACGGCGGCGGTCACCAACCCCATCGCAAGCACCACCGCAACACCGACGACCGCCAACAGCATCCTGGCCTTCCGAATTGTCGAAAGCGATGCCCGTAAATACCAATTCACGCGTGAATTCTCCGATCGAAGTCTGGAGCAACAAAGATAACCTAATTCGCAGAGTGCCGCAATTGGACGGAGCGGCAAAATCGTCGGTTCTCAATCTCAAACATTGAACCGGAATTCGACCACGTCGCCGTCGGCCATGACGTAGTCCTTGCCTTCCATCCGGACCTTGCCCGCGGCCTTCGCGGCGGCCGTCGACCCGGCGGCCACCAGGTCGTCGTACGAAACGACCTCTGCCTTGATGAAGCCTTTCTCGAAGTCGGTGTGGATCACCCCGGCAGCTTTGGGCGCGGTGTCGCCTTGGTGAATTGTCCACGCCCGCGCCTCTTTTGGGCCTGCGGTCAAAAACGTCTGCAACCGCAAAGTGTGGAAACCCGCCCGCGCCAACGCATCCAGGCCCCGCTCTTCCTGACCGATCGACTGCAAAAGGTCCGTGGCCGACTCGTCGTCAAGCTCCAGCAGTTCCGCTTCGATCTTGGCGTCCAAGAACACCGCGTCGGCGGGCGCCACCAGTGACCGCAACGACGACACTCGCACGGCGTCGGTCAACACCGCCTCGTCCGCGTTGAACACATATAGAAAAGGCTTGGTCGTCAACAGATTCAGTTCCCGCAACAACGACGAATCCACGCTCGCGGAGAACAGCGTCTTCCCGGAGTCCAACACCTTCTGCGCCGCGACCGCAGCCTCGTAGAAAGGCCGGCGGTCCTTCGACGTCCGGGCTTCCTTCTCCAGTCGCGGCAGCGCGCGCTCCAGCGTCTGCAGGTCCGCGAGAATCAGCTCCGTCTCGACGATCTCGATATCCGACGCAGGGTCCACCGCGCCCGAGACGTGCGCGACGTCGTCGTCGGCGAAGACCCGCACGACCTGACAGATCGCATCGCATTCGCGGATGTTGGCCAGAAACTTGTTACCCAACCCGGCGCCTTCAGACGCCCCTTTGACCAGTCCCGCGATGTCGACGAACGTCACCGGCGCGGCGACGATGCGCGCTGAGCCGAACATCTCAGCCAGAACCGCCAGCCGGGGATCGGGCAGCGGCACGACGCCTTCGTTCGGCTCGATCGTGGCGAACGGGTAGTTGGCGGCCAGTACGTTGTTGCGCGTCAGCGCGTTGAACAGTGTCGACTTGCCGACGTTCGGCAACCCGACGATCCCCAAGTTCAGGCTCACAGGCTCCATAGTCTAGGCAAAACAGATCCGCGCGCCGGTGTCCGCTTGACAGGTCACTTTGCGGTTGACCCGGTACGGTCTAAGGGTGTCTGCGCAGCGAGACCGGTCGGTGGTAAGTGCCCAGCGTCGGTCGGTGCACCCCAATGTGCCGGGCGTGCCCTGGTGGGGTGCCGTGCTGATCGCACTGACCGCGACGGCCATCGGCTTCGCGTTCGACGCCGGCGGCGGCAAAGAGCTCACCCATGTGTTTGCCGCGCTGTACGTGATCGGTTGCATCGCCGCCGTGCTGATCGTTCGGCAGGCCGGGATTTTCACCGCCATCGTCCAGCCGCCGATGATCTTGTTCGTCAGCGTGCCGGGTGCCTATTTCCTGTTCCACGACGCCAAAGTCAACGGCCTCAAAGACATCGTCATCAATTGTGCGTATCCGCTGATCGAGCGGTTCCCGTTGATGGTGTTCACCTCGGGCGCAGTGCTGCTCATCGGGCTCGGCCGTTGGTTCGTCGGCGGATTTGCGCGCTCCTCCGAGGACGATGCACCCGCCAAGGAAGCGAAGCCGAGTCGCTTCGCCGGCCTGACTTCCAAACTCTCCGGCATGTTCTCGTCCGCAGATGACGAGGAAGAGGACGTCACCCCGAAGCGCCGCCACTCGGTCGACAGGCCAACACGCTCGCAGCGACCCGCGAAGGCCACGAAAGCGACCAAGCGCACCGAACCCGCCCGGCCACATCGTCCCCGCGCCCCGGTGATCGAAGAGGACCTACCGCCCGAACGCCCTCGACGCAGCCGCACGGCGCCGTCGTGGGAGCCCGCAGAGGAACTTCCGCGCCGTCGCCCCGCGGCCCGCACTGCGCGCAATCCATACGAGCGCCGCGAACCCTACGAACGCCGAGCGCCTCACGAGCGTCGCAGCCGCTACGACTCATACGACCCGTATGAGCCCTACGATGGTCCGGCCCGTCGCCGGCCGGGCAGCAACGGCGCCGCCCTGGCAAGCGGAGCCAATGGGTCGCATCATCCGATCTCGCAAGTGCGCTATCGAGGGAGCCCCACCGACACCGAACCGCGCCACGAGCGGCCTGCGCGCCCCCGGTCGCGGTCGCGGTCGTGGGAAGCCGACAGCTGGGAATACGACATCTGATCTTCCACTTTCATCGCCGAGATCGACGTTAGGGCGAAGAAAAGCGATAAGGCGTCTGCAAAACGTCGATCTCGGCGCGGGGGCGCACATGGTTACGCGCTAAGCGCGCGACGGCCTGATTTCGCGTGGCAGCGCGAACACCAACGTCTCGTTCGCCGTGGTCACCGGCTGCACGAGGTCGTAGCCGAAATCCGCTAGGCGCTCGAGCACTCCGCGAACCAGCACCTCGGGCACCGACGCACCCGACGTGACGCCGACCGTGGTGACGCCGTCGAGCCACGCCTGGTCGATGTCGTCGGCGTAGTCGACGAGGTGCGCAGCGTGCGCGCCGCCGCCCAACGCGACTTCGACCAGCCGCACCGAGTTCGACGAGTTGCGCGATCCCACGACGATCACCAACTCGCATTCGGGTGCCATCGCCTTGACCGCAACTTGCCGGTTCTGCGTGGCGTAGCAGATGTCGTCGCTGGGCGGGTCCTGCAGCTTCGGGAACCGTTCACGAAGGCGCTGAACGGTTTCCATCGTCTCGTCGACACTCAGCGTGGTTTGTGACAGCCACACAACTTTGTTCTCGTCGCGCACGGTCACGTCGTCGACGGCGTCTGGACCGTCGACAAGCTGGACGTGCTCCGGCGCTTCACCCGCGGTGCCGACGACCTCCTCGTGACCCTCGTGCCCGATCAGCAGGATGTCGTAGTCGTCGCGCGCGAAACGCTTTGCCTCGTTGTGCACCTTCGTCACCAAGGGGCAGGTGGCGTCGATCACCTGCAGGTTTCTGGTGGCGGCGGACTCGTGAACGGTCGGCGCGACGCCATGAGCAGAGAAGACGACGATCGCGCCTTCGGGTACTTCGTCGGTCTCCTTGACGAACACCGCCCCGGCTTTCGCAAGCGTGTCGACGACGTGGCGGTTATGCACGATCTCATGTCGGACATACACCGGCGCACCGTGCTTTTCGAGTGCGCGCTCGACGGTTTCGACGGCGCGGTCGACGCCCGCGCAGTAGCCGCGCGGCTCGGCCAGCAACACACGCTTGCCGGAAGGCCGCGGCGCCACCCCACCGGCGGCGCCGGGAATTCCCATGTTGACGGTCGGCGGCATGAAAACCAGGGTACGGACCGCCCCTCGACTTTGACATGCGGGAGTGTTGAGGCAGGCTGGTGGCCATGGCGAATGCACCGTATGGGGTCCGGCTGCTCGTCGGGGCGGCAGCAACCGTCGTCGAGGAGACGCGCAAACTGCCGCAGACAATCCTGATGTATCCGATGACCGTCGTGAGCCAGGCCGCGCACATCTTCATGCGGTTCCAGCAAAACGTCGCTGAGCTGGTGATCAAGGGCGATGAAACGCTCGACACGCTGTTCCCGCCCAAGGACGAGCAGCCGGAGTGGGCGACCTTCGACGAGGATCTCGGCGAGGGCGCGCCCGTCACGCAGCTCGACGACGAACGCGAACGGCGCACAGAAGGACGGTTCGCGCTGTACTCGGCCGACCCGCCCGAGCCGGACCCGCCGAAGAAGAAGTCGGGCAGCAAGACCAAGAAGGCCGCCGACGCGCCTGAGATCGCCGTCGAGCTCGACTACGACGCCCTGACGCTGGCGCAGTTGCGGGCGCGGCTGCAGTCTTTGAGCGTCGCGGATCTCGACGCACTGCTGTCCTACGAAGAAGCCACCAAGGCCCGCGCACCGTTCCAGACGCTGCTGGCCAACAGGATCACGCGCGCCTCCGCGAAGTGACCGCACCCGCGCCGCCGAACTCCGCGGAGCACCCCTGGCCGGTGCGGGCCGTCGCCACTCGAGTGGCCAAGTGGATCGACCGGCTCGGCACGGTGTGGGTCGAAGGCCAACTCACCGAGGTCACCGTGCGCTCCGGCTCGAAGACCGTGTTCATGGTGCTGCGCGACCCGGCCGCGGACATGTCTCTGACCGTCACGTGCGCGCGGGATCTCGTCGTCAATGCGCCGGTTCGGCTGGCTGAGGGCACCCAGGTGGTGGTGTGCGGGAAGCCGACGTTCTTTACCGGTCGCGGCTCATTCTCGTTGCGGCTCAGTGAGATTCGCGCGGTCGGCATCGGCGAGCTGCTGGCGCGCATCGAGCGGTTACGGCGGCTGCTCGACGCCGAGGGGTTGTTCGATCCGCGGCTGAAGCGGCCGATCCCGTTTCTGCCGTCTGCGATTGGGTTGATCACCGGACGGGCCAGCGCCGCCGAGCGCGATGTGATGTCGGTGACGACGGGTCGCTGGCCGGCGGTGCGGTTCGAGGTGCGCAACACGGTGGTGCAGGGGCCGAACGCGGTGCCGCAGATCGTTTCGGCGTTGCAGGAACTCGACGCGCATCCAGACGTCGACGTAATTGTGCTCGCGCGGGGCGGAGGCAGCGTCGAAGATCTGCTGCCGTTCTCCGACGAGACGTTGTGCCGTGCGATCGCCGCGTGCACGACGCCGGTGGTGTCTGCTGTCGGGCACGAGCCCGACAATCCGGTGTGCGATCTCGTCGCAGATCTGCGTGCCGCGACCCCGACCGACGCGGCGAAACGGATCGTGCCAGACATCGCCGCCGAGCGGGCGTTGCTCGACGATCTCTGCCGCCGAAGCGCTCGGGCGTTGCGTGATTGGGTGAGTCGGGAGGAACGCCTGGTTGGGCAGCTGCGCAGCAGGCCGGTGCTGGCCGCGCCGATGGCGATGCTCACCGCGCGGGGTGAGGACATCGACCGGGCCCGGGCCGCGGCGCGGCGAGATATCAATCGGCTGGTGTCGGCCGAATCCGAGCGCGTCGAGCACCTGTCGGCAAGGTTGGCGGCGCTCGGGCCTGCGGCGACGTTGGCGCGCGGATACGCGGTGGTGCAGGCGCTGCCCGGCCACTCGGTGTTGCGGTCGGTGGCGGACGCGCCAGCCGGCACGCGGCTGCGGATCCGCGTGTCCGATGGTGCCGTGGGAGCCGTGAGCTCCGGGGAGGACGCGTGATGAGCGACCCAGAAGTTAGACCCATTAGTCAATTGGGGTACGAGGAGGCGCGGGACGAACTGAACGAGGTGGTTCGCCTTCTCGAGCAAGGCGGACTGGACCTCGACGCGTCGCTGAAGCTCTGGGAAAGGGGTGAGGAGCTGGCTAAACGATGCGAAGAGCATCTGGCCGGCGCGCGCAAGCGGGTGGAGGATGCGTTGGCAGGCCGGGAGGGCCCGGAGACCTGACGGCCTAATTTCGTTCGCAAGAACGCTCGAAATTGGAACAGGTTTCAGTTATGCTCGCCGGCATGGCTGACGCTTCATTGACGACCGACCTCGGCAAGGTGTTGGTGACAGGCGGCTCCGGCTTTGTCGGATGCAACCTGGTGGCCACGCTCTTGGACCGCGGGTACCACGTGCGCTCATTCGACCGAGTCCCGTCTCCGCTCTCTGACCATCCGCGACTGGAGACGGTCGTCGGCGACATCACCGATACCGACTCGGTAGCCGCCGCGGTCGACAGCATCGACACGATCATTCACACCGCGGCGCTCATCGAGTTGATGGGTGGCAAATCCGTCACCGACGAATACCGCAAACGGTCGTTCGACGTGAACGTCGAGGGCACCAAGAACCTGGTGCACGCCGCGCAGAAGGCCGGCGTCAAGCGGTTCGTCTACACCGCGAGCAACAGCGTGGTGCTCGGCGGCAAGGCAATCTCCGGCGGCGACGAAACCCTGCCGTACACAGACCGATTCGCCGACCTGTACACCGAAACCAAAGTGGTCGCCGAGAAGTTCGTGCTGTCGCAGAACGGTGTCGACGGCTTGCTGACGTGTTCGATCCGCCCGAGCGGCATCTGGGGCCGCGGCGACCAGACGATGTTCCGTAAGGTTTTCGAACGGATCGTCACCGGCCAGGTGAAGGTGCTGGTCGGCAGTAAGGATGCGCGCCTTGACAATTCGTACGTGCACAACCTGGTGCACGGATTCATCCTGGCCGCGCAGCATCTCGTCGAGGGCGGAACCGCTCCAGGGCAGGCGTACTTCATCAACGACGACGATCCGGTGAACATGTTCGAGTTCGCCCGTCCGGTCGTTGAGGCGTGTGGTCAGCATTGGCCGCGGCTGCGCATCTCCGGTCGGTTGGTCCACTTCTTGATGTCGGTGTGGCAGCGACTGCATTTCCGGTTCAACCTGCCCGCGCCGCCGCTGGAACCGCTTGCGGTGGAACGGCTTTACCTCGACAACTACTTCTCGGTGGCCAAGGCCCGTCGCGACCTCGGCTACGAACCGCTGTATACGACCGAGAAGGCGATGCAGGAATGCCTGCCGTACTACGTCGAGCTGTACAAAGAAGTCGAAGCCGCGCGCTAGCTTGTGGCTCGCGCCAATCAGCCGAGCCGTTCCTTCAAGAACTCGACGACGCGCTTGCGGGCCTCGTACGCCGGCTGCCCGTCCTGTTCACGAACCTCGGCGGTGAGCACCGAGTGTGCCATCCGTCCGAAGCCGTGCTCGTTGCCCGGCGACGAGTCGATTTCGATCACCTCGAACGCATCGCCGAGCCGATCCTTGAGTGTTTTGAAGCGTTCGCCGGGCGCCAGCCGGTCGCCGCTGAATCGCAAACCGAGAGCGCACAATCCGTCGTTGGCCGCCCGGTCGGCGACGACCTGCAACTCGCGCTCGGACATCCCCGGGTCGCGCCGCTGCTTTGCCGTGATGGGGAACGGCACCGACGGCTGGCTCAGCACCGGTGCCAGCACACTGTCGTCGACCGCGGCCGCAAGCGCGAACCCGCCGGTGAAGCACTGTCCGATCACCCCGACGCCCTTACCCGGCGTCTTCTCGTTCAGGTCCCGCGCCAGCGCCCGCAGCCAGCGCGTCACGGGCCGCTCGGCATTCGTCGCAAGCGCCATGAACTCGCGCGTCACGCAGGCCCGCGCCATCACTGCAACCGCCCCCGGACGCACGGCCGCGGCCCCGGGCGTACCGAACAGCGATGGCGACGCGACCGTAAACCCGTTGTCCACCAATAGGTTTCCCAATGCCAGGACCCCCGGATGGATACCGGGGATCTCGGGGATCAGCACGACGCCGGGCCCGGAACCCTTGCGGTACACGTCGTACGTCATGCCCTCGGCGGTGAAGGGTGACGGGGTCCAGCCGGTGAGGTCTGCTTCCGGAGCGGTCATCGGTCTCCTATCGCGCAGGGAGTGGCGACTGCGATTGCGTGGCCGCCGCTAGCGTACGGAATTCGTCGGCATGCACCGCACCCGTTATCGCAATCTGCTCGGCGCCGGTCGGCCCGTCAAGCCGCGTCGTCCACACGGGCTGGGCTTTCTCGCCGCCCTCATAGACCACCCACGTAACACCATCCACGTTCTGCACGCCCGTCGGCGCCAGATCATTGTTGATCGACGCCACAAGCCGCTGCTCGTCCGCGTTGCTCTGCGTCAGGCTGATGTACATCCCACTCGGCGCCAGGTACCCGACGGTCGACGTGACGAAGGTCCCGACGTTGCCGCGCTGCCCGGAATTCGCGTGCCAGCCGTCGGGCAGCTTCGGCATCCGGACCGGGAAGCCCAGCTGCGTCGCGTCGGCGTGCAGCGCGGCAGCCACGTCGTACGACGGCACCGGGCCGGTCTTGGGACCCGACAGCTGAAACGAGCACATGCCCACCAGTCCGGCTAACACGACGCAGGCCAGCACCAACGGCGCCAGCGACCAGAACATGTCGCGGCCGTCCTGGCGCAGCCGCGACTTCGGTTCCCTCGGAGCCGGGTAGCCGGCGACATCGGGCCGCGGTGCCGGGTCTTCCATCGTCACGTCGCCAGTATCCCAGCGCACGCTCGTCAACCTCGTTCTGGGACAATCGGCGCCATGACCTCCCGCCGCGAAGCCCCGGACAGAAACCTGGCCCTGGAACTTGTGCGAGTCACCGAGGCGGGCGCGATGGCGGCCGGCCGCTGGGTTGGCCGCGGCGACAAGGAGGGCGGCGACGGAGCGGCCGTCGACGCGATCCGCGAGCTGGTGAACTCCGTGTCGATGCGCGGCGTCGTCGTCATCGGCGAGGGCGAGAAGGACAACGCCCCGATGCTCTACAACGGCGAAGAGGTCGGCAACGGCGACGGGCCCGATTGCGACTTCGCCGTCGACCCGATCGACGGCACCACGCTGATGAGCAAAGGCCTGCCCAACGCGATCTCGGTGCTCGCGGTCGCCGAGCGCGGCGCGATGTACGACCCGTCGGCGGTGTTCTACATGAACAAGATCGCCGTCGGCCCTGATGCCGTCGAGGCAATCGACATCACCGCGCCGATCGGCGAGAACATCCGCAAGGTCGCCAAGGTGAAGAACCTGTCCGTCTCGGATATGACGGTCTGCATCCTCGATCGGCCCCGCCACTACGAGCTCATCGCCGACGCCCGAGCAGCGGGCGCCCGATGCCGGCTGATCTCCGACGGCGACGTGGCCGGCGCGATCTCCGCCTGCCGCCCGAACTCCGGCACCGACTTGCTCGTCGGCATCGGCGGAACGCCGGAGGGAATCATCGCCGCCGCTGCGATCCGCTGCATGGGCGGCGCGATCCAGGGCCAATTAACCCCGAAAGACGACGACGAGCGCCAGAGGGCCATCGACGCCGGCCACGACCTTGACCGCGTGCTGACAACCGAGGACCTGGTGTCCGGCGAAAACGTGTTCTTCTGCGCCACCGGCGTCACCAACGGCGATCTGCTGCAAGGTGTCCAGTACTTCAGCGGCGGCTGCACGACGCAGTCGATCGTCATGCGGAGCAAATCGGGCACGGTCCGGATGATCGAGGCGTACCACCGGCTGTCGAAGCTCAACGAATACTCGGCGATCGACTTCACCGGCGACTCGAACGCCATCTACCCGCTGCCCTAACCAGACAATAAGAGGGAACACATGACTGTCGATAGTGACGTCGAATACCGCACCGAGCACGACACGATGGGCGAGGTGCGGGTGCCCAAAGACGCGTTGTGGCGGGCGCAGACGCAGCGGGCGGTGGAGAATTTCCCGATTTCGGGGCGCGGCCTGGAGCGCGCGCAGATCCGCGCGCTCGGTCTGCTGAAAGGCGCTTGTGCGCAAGTGAACAAGGATCTCGGGCTGCTGTCTGCCGACAAGGCCGACGCGATCATCGCCGCGGCCGCGGAGATCGCCGACGGCGAGCATGACGACCAGTTCCCCATCGATGTCTTCCAAACCGGTTCTGGCACAAGCTCGAACATGAACACCAACGAGGTGATCGCCAGCATCGCCGCGCGCAATGGCGTGACGGTGCATCCGAACGACGACGTAAACATGTCGCAGTCCTCCAACGACACGTTCCCGACGGCCACGCACATCGCGGCAACGGAAGCCGCTGTGCGCGACGTGATTCCAGCTCTGGAGGTGCTGCACGCGTCGCTGGATGGCAAGGCTCGTCAGTGGCGCACGGTGGTGAAGTCCGGCCGCACGCACCTGATGGACGCGGTGCCCGTCACACTCGGCCAGGAGTTCAGCGGCTATGCCCGTCAGGTCGAGGCAGGGATCGAAAGGGTGCGGGCGGCGCTTCCCCGGCTCGGCGAGCTGGCAATCGGCGGCACCGCGGTCGGCACAGGCCTGAACGCGCCCGACGGCTTCGGTGAGAAGGTCGTCGAGGTGCTCAAGCAGCAGACCGGTCTGGCCGAATTACGCTCGGCGGTCAACTCTTTCGAAGCGCAGGCAGCGCGTGACGGGCTCGTCGAGGCGTCGGGCGCGCTGCGGACGGTCGCGGTGTCGCTGACGAAGATCGCCAACGACATCCGCTGGATGGGTTCGGGTCCGCTGACCGGTCTGGGCGAAATCCAGCTGCCGGATCTGCAGCCGGGCAGCTCGATCATGCCCGGCAAGGTGAATCCCGTTATCCCCGAAGCGGTTACGCAGGTCGCAGCGCAGGTGGTCGGCAACGACGCCGCGATCGCATGGGGCGGGGCGTTCGGAATGTTCGAGCTCAACGTGTTCATCCCGATGATGGCCCGCAACATCCTTGAGTCGATGAAGATCCTGTCGAATGTCTCGCGGCTGTTCGCCGAGCGCTGCATCGACGGGCTGGTCGCCAACGAAGAGCGGCTGCGCACGCTCGCCGAGTCGTCCCCGTCGATCGTCACACCGCTGAATTCGGCCATCGGTTACGAGGAGGCCGCGGCCGTCGCCAAGCAAGCGCTCAAGGAGCACAAGACAATTCGGCAGGTCGTCATCGATCGCGGGCTGATCGGCGACAAGCTCTCAGAAGAGGAGCTCGACAAGCGGCTCGACGTGCTGGCGATGGCGAAAGTCCGCGAAGGGCATTGATTTCGGTGCGCTAACCGGCGCTGAGCGCATGCAAACGCACCGAAATCGCAAGGCTATGCCCCGTTGTTCGGGCCGCCGGAGTTCTGCCCAGGAATATCGGTGATCGGGAGATTCGGCATCGGCGTCGGCGACGGTGTGTTCGACAGCGTCGGGATCTCCGCCGGTGGAATGTCTTGCAAGTCGTTCGCGGGCGGCCCGTTGTCGCGGCCGCCGTACACGCTTCCCGGCGCGCGCGGTCCGAGCATCTGGCTGACCGTCACCATGTGGTAGCCGTTGGCTTTCAGCACGGGAAGGAACTGGTACACCAGATCGACGGTGCTCGAGTAGGTGTCGTGGAACAACACCACCGTGCTGGGCTTGATCTGGGTCATCAGCATGTAGCGCGTCGCGGCGGTGTTGGCGTCATTCATCCAGTCGAACGGGATCACGTCCCACAGGATCGCGGCCAAACCCTGTTGTGCGGCAACCTTATTCACTGCGTCGTCGGTCAGCCCGCCGGCGGGCCGCCACAGCTTGGGCGCTTGGCCCGTCGCCGCTTTGATCGCGTCGCTGGCCTTCGACAACTGGCTGGCGATGTCCTCGGGCGGGATCGTCGTCATGTTGGGGTGTTCCCAGGTGTGGTTGCCCACCTCCATGCCGGCGTCCGCGATGCGCTTGGCGCCGGCCGGGTTGGCGGCTGCCTTATTGCCGATCAAAAAGAACGTCGCTTTCGCGTCGTTGTCCTTGAGGATCTGTAGCAGCCGATCGGTGTAGGGGCCGGGACCGTCGTCGAACGTGAGCGCCACGCATTTGACCTTCGCGCAGTTGACGTCGTCGGCCCCGGCTTTCTGCACGTGACCGGTGAGCCAGCCGACCACCAGCACCGCCACCGCACCGAGCCCGGCGCACAGCGTCAGCCAGTACGGCATGGCGCGGCTGGCTTCTCGTCTCGGCACGCGGGCAGCCTACCGGGCGGTGCTGGCAGCGGCCCTCATGGAAGCGCGGCGGGGCTGATCTCCTCGAGCATCTCGGTGACCAGTGCGGCGATCGGCGACCGCTCGCTGCGTACCAGCGTGATATGCGCGAATAGCGGGTGCCCCTTCAGCTTTTCGATCACCGCGCCGACGCCGTCGTGGCGGCCGACGCGCAGATTGTCCCGCTGGGCGACGTCGTGCGTCAGCACCACCCGCGACCCGGCGCCGAGCCGCGACAGCACGGTCAGCAGCACGTTGCGTTCCAGGGACTGCGCTTCGTCGACGATCACGAAGGAGTCGTGCAGCGAACGCCCGCGGATATGTGTCAGCGGCAGCACTTCGAGCATGCCCCGCGACAGCACCTCTTCGAGCACGGCCGGACTGGCCAGACCTTCAAGCGTGTCGAATACGGCCTGAGCCCACGGCCCCATCTTTTCGCTTTCGCTGCCCGGCAGGTAGCCGAGGTCCTGGCCGCCGACCGCATACAGCGGCCGGAAGACGACGACCTTGCGGTGCGTGCGCCGCTCGAGCACAGCCTCCAGGCCCGCGCACAGTGCCAGCGCCGACTTACCGGTGCCGGCCTTGCCGCCGAGTGACACGATGCCCACCGAGTCGTCGAGCAGAAGATCCAGGGCGACCCGCTGCTCTGCTGAGCGGCCCCGCAGCCCGAAC
>Ga0070741_10009487_pt1 | contig 18858 bp, 16 predicted proteins | sample Coa_R1_4_FD_66440 | JGI IMG/M metagenome (GOLD analysis project Ga0070741, IMG submission 66440) | Surface soil microbial communities from Centralia Pennsylvania, which are recovering from an underground coalmine fire - Coalmine... | ecosystem: Environmental > Terrestrial > Soil > Unclassified ...
TGATGAAACACCATGACGCGGCTCGCCAGCGACATGATGACTTCCATGATGTGCTCGACGATCACGAGCGTGATGCCGGAGCGATGGATATCGCGCACCAGGTCGATCGCGAGCTGCACCTCGCGCTGGGTCAGGCCGGCCATCGCCTCGTCGAGCAGCAGCACCTTGGGTTCGGTCGCAAGCGCACGGGCGATCTCGAGCCGCTTGCGACCGGGCGTGCCGAGCGAACGCGCCGGCGCATCCGCCAGCCGCGCCATTCCGACGCGCTCCAGCACGGCGCGCGCCTTTTGCTCCGCCTCTGCGCGCTGCGAGGCGCGCAGGAACGCGCCGATCATGACGTTCTCCAGCACCGTCATGCCCTCAAACGTCTGTGGCACCTGGAAGGTGCGCGCCAGCCCAAGCCGCGCGCGATCTTCCGGCGGCAGCGCGGTGATGTCGTGGCCCTCGAAGAACACCTTGCCCGAAGTCGAAGAGAGATCGCCGGTCAGGCAATTGAAGAAGGTGGACTTGCCGGCACCGTTCGGCCCGATCAGTCCAAGGATATCGCCCTGCTCCAGCGTCACCGAGGCCGCATCGACAGCGCGAAAACTGCCAAAGGCCTTGGTGATCTCGCGCGCCTCAAGGAGCATGACCGGCTCCGGTCGTCGCGGTTGTCGTTTCGCGCGCCTTGGCGCGGCGCTCCAGGAGCCGGTTGGCGAGCGTCAACAGCCCGCCGGGCTGGAAGCGCGCGATCAGCATGATGATCGCGCCGTAGACCACGAAGGTGAGGCCCGCACCCTGCCCGCCAAACTTGTTGTTGGAGATTTCTTCAAGCGGCACGAGGATCGCCGCACCGACCAGCGGTCCGAACAGAAGGCCGGCACCGCCGAGCGCGGCCATGATCAGGATCTTCACCGAGATCAGGATGCCGAGCCCGGACTCCGGATCGACGAAGCCGAACATCATGGCATAGAGCGCGCCGGCGACCGAGGTCAGGCCTGCGCTCAACATATAGGCGTGGAGCTTGGTGCGCGCGGCCGGCGCACCCAGCGAGCGTGCCGCGCGCTCGGAATCCTTGATGGCGCGCAGGTAGAAGCCCATGCGGCTGTTGGTCATCCACCAGGTGATGGCAAGCGTGATCGCGAGGACGAAGAGGAAGAGATAGTAGTACGGCAGCGCCGAGACAAAGGAGAGATCGAAGACGGTGCGCGGCGCGGTCGGACCGGAAAGGCCCACGGCCGCGCCGAGATATTCGGTGTTGGTGACGACGAGACGCACCAACTCTGCGACGGCAATCGTCGCCATGCTGAAATAATGACCGGACAGCCGCAAGGTCGGCGTGCCGATGATGGCGGCGATCGCAACCGCCAGCACGATGCCGAGGGGAATGCCGACCAGTGGCGGCAACGCGAAATGCGTGTACGCGCCCATCGCGGCATAGGCGCCGCAGCCGAAGAACACGACGTGCCCTACAGAAACCTGGCCCGCATAGCCGCCGATGATGTTCCAGGCCGACGCGGCGATCGCATAAAGCAGCACCAGCGCACCGAGCCGCTGCTGGAACGGCGTCGAGAACAGCAGCGGATAGGCGATCGCCAGCGCCAGCGCCACGGATGGCCAGAGCAATCGGCGCATCATGACTTGCCCAACAGGCCCTGCGGCCGGAACCAGAGGAAGGAGACGAACAGCGCGTAGACCACGATGTCCTTGTAGACCGCTCCGATCAGATAGCCGGACAGCGACTCGATGACACCGATCAGGAGACCCGCCACCAGCGCGCCGGGCACGCTACCGAAGCCGCCGAGCGACACCGTGACGAAGGCAACGATGGCGAGCGTCTCGCCGACCGTCGGCACGATGTAGAAGAAGGTTGCGATCAGCGCACCCGCGAGACCGGTGGCGCCGGCCGCGATAGCCCAGGCGATCGCCTGCATCGTGTCGGGCCGGATGCCCATGAGCTGCGCCGCGGTGGAGTCCTCGGCGACCGCGAGCATCTTCGAGCCGAGTGAGGTGCGGGTCAAAAGCAGGTGCAGGCCGAAGGTCACCGCCAGCGCGACAATACCGGCAAGCAGCCGGGAGGCCGGAATGCGGATGCCGCCGAGATCGAGCGTACCGCCGATAATATTTTCCGGCAGCGTGAGGAAGTTGGCGCCGAACCACCAGAACACGGAATAACGCAGCAGCAGCGCGAGGCCGAAGGTGCCGAGGATCTGCGCCAGCATCGGCCCCTTCATCACCTCACGGATCAGGGCGAAATAGACAATGATGCCGACGGTGGCGAGAACCAGCATCGCCATCGGCGCGCCGATCAGCGGTCCTGCTCCGAGCAGCGTGTAGACGAGGTACGCCACGTACATCCCGAGCATGACGAAATCGCCATGCGCGAAGTTGACGACGTTCATCATGCCCCAGACCAGGGTGAGCCCTGAGGAGAACAACGCATAGACCGCGCCCAACAGGAGTCCGCCGACGATCACCTGGAGGATGACAAAGGACATGAAGCCGCGCGTCGTTGCGAGGAGGTTACACCTGACGACGATGAGGGCGGGATTTTGTCCCGCCCTCATTCATTTTACCAGCCCTTGTAAGGCATCACCGGCGGCTTTTCAGCGTTCGCCTTCGGCCAGACCGTCGTGTAGTTCTCGCCATCCTGCAGCTGGATGATGACGCCCGACGCCAGGATATTCTGGCCCTTGTCGTCGAACTTGACGCCCTTGTAACCGATCATGAGTTGGTCGGGCTTGAGGTCGGTGGCCTTCAGCGCCGCCTGGATTTTTGCCGGATCGGTCGAGCCGGCGCGATCGATGGCCTCGGCCAGCACGAACAGGCCGGTCATCTGCCGCGCCACGGTGTCGTCCATCTCGTCGCCGCTCTTCTCCTTGTACATCTTGGCGATAATCGCAGTCGCGGAGCCGGCGGGCCCGACGCTCCAGGACGAGCGGTTGAACGCGCCTTGCGAGATCTTGCCGACCGCCTTGATGAAGGACGGATCGGAATAGCCGGCGTCGTCGGCGATCAGCATCGGCGGCTTGTAGTCCTGCGCCTGGAAAGTCTTTGCAAACAGGATCGCATCCGAGGTGTAGGAGATCATGAGCACGACGTCGGGCTTCTTCTCCTTGAGCTGCAGCACCTGGCTCTGCACGTCGGTCGCGTTCGATGCATAGGCGACATCGAGCGCGATGGCGACGCCCTTCTCCTTGAACGCCGTCGTGATGGTGTCGGCGACCGACTTGCCGTATTCGGTGTTGTCATGCACCAGCGCGATGCTGTCGGTCTTGGCGCCTGATGCCTTCATGTCGGTGAGGAAGTCGTAATAGACCTTCGCGAAGTCAGTCGCGATCGGCGTGGTGCGGAAGAACCACTTGAAGCCGCGCTCGGTGAGGTTGGACGCGACCGACTCGCCGTTGACGAAGGGAATGCCGTATTTCTCGGCGATCGCGCTGGTCGTCAGCGTGATGCCGGACTGATAGGCGCCGGTCAGCGCGACCACCTTCTCTTCGGTGATCAGGCGCAGCGCCTGGTTCTGCCCGGTGGCGGGGCTGCCCTGATTATCGGCGAAAACCAGCTCGAGCTTGGCGCCGCCGAGGCCGGCAAGACCGGCGTTCTTGGCGAGCGGAAAACTGCCGAGTTCGGGATGGGCGTTGTTGATGATGTCGAGTGCGACCTCGAGCCCGGCCTTGCCATGAATGCCGGCGCTGGCCGCATTGCCCGTCATCGGAAAAATGACGCCGATCTTGACGGCTTTGTCTTCGGCGGACGCCTGGCTCACGAGCGCGAACGAGATCGCGGCGGCGCAAGACAGCGCGAACATGGTCCTGAAATTCATAATGATGGTTCTCCGAAAGCCCCTGCTGATGCCGATTTATTGGCGAAGCGCACGCGAATGCTCGCGGTTTTCGCCCTCCCCTTAGGCGAGGCCAAGCATTGCATGACGCCCTGATAGGGGCAAGGCAGCGCGGGAACCCGTGGCAAGTCGCCAAGCTAGTCAGTTGGTCGATGGCATCGTGTGATGATGCCGCAAGGCTGGGCAGGCTTTGCATTTCAATTCGGCGCAAGCGGCGCGCTTGTTGCGCACGGAACGACCGACGTCGCTTCAAGCGCAAAATGCAATATCGGAAGTCATCAAACTGGCTGGGGAACCTGGATTCGAACCAAGACAAACAGAGTCAGAGTCTGTTGTGCTACCGTTACACCATTCCCCAAGGGATTGTTGAGCAAATTCAATAGTTTAAAGAATTGCTCGGCAGTCGCGCCGCAGGCGGCAAATCGCGCCAATCGACCGGCCGCCGTTCTACCCGCTCGTGACAGCGCTTGGCAAGGGTGTAACTGATGCGCAGAGCCCGCGGGTCGCGCGCGACCTCGGCTTGCTCCCAGCGATTGGAATCATCTGACGGACGCCGGTCATCTCGAGCCGAACGATCGACCGCAGCACGTAACTCCGCGGCCGGCAACATCGCCGTGCTCCAACGCCGGCCGCGCTGCTTGCACGCGCGTGTCGCATCGCCGGCCTCCCTTTGCTGACAGCCGAGGGCGAGTTCATCAAGCGCTACCGGCTGGATGAACCGGCGTTTCCGCACACCTCGACCGCGAACCAGTTCTGCAGCGAAGCCGTCGGCGAGGCGATGGCCGCGCCCAAAGCCGACGTCTTGCTCGAAGATTGGTTTGCCGAGATCGGCAAGAACATGCTGGAGCGATCGCCGGGGCAAGAATCTCCACCCGCGGCCGAACATGGTTAACGGCATTTTAACGCCTGTTGCGACATAGTGACTCAGGGGCGAGCATTACTATTGGAGCGGATTTGACGTTCGCTCCATGCTGGCCACGCGCTCGCAAAGCGAACGTCAAATCCAGAACTCCACTAGAATCAATATTCTGCCAGTGGTCCTTTGATTCCAACATTCGCAAGCGTGTTTGCTGCAATGGGATGCGAATGTTGGAATCGGACCACTGGCGTGAGACAAGCGATGTTCGATACGATCATTCTGCTGACGGGACCGGTGGAGCAGGGCGTACTGGCCTCGGCGCTGCTCGGGCACAATCCGAAGCTCAGCGTTCACTGGGCGGCATCGACTGACGATCTCACCCGCTTCGATGCGGACGCGCTCGCGCGCAGCCGGCTCGTTGCGTTCGCAACGCCGGTGATCGTGCCATCAGGCATGCTCGATGCGCTTCGTTATGGCGCCTACAATTTTCACCCCGGTCCGCCCGCCTATCCCGGCTGGGCGCCGGCGCACTTCGCGCTTTATGAAGGCGCGGCCGAGTTTGGCGCCACCGTGCACGCAATGGCTGCGCGCGTCGACTCCGGGCCGATCGTCGAGGCCGTGCACTTCCCGATTCCCGCCGATATCGGCGTACCGGGCCTCGAGGGCCTCGCCTACGCCCATCTCGCACGGTTGTTCTGGCGTCTGGCGAAACATCTGGCCACGGAAACCGATCCGCTGCCGCACGCGGCGTTGCAATGGGGAGACAGGACATGCTCCCGCCGCGCCTATCGCGCTATCTGCGACATCCCGCTCGACATCAGCAAGGAAGAGCTCGACCGCCGCCTGCGCGTGTTCGGCGGCAATCACTGGGGGATGTCGCCGGCCATCAAGCTGCACGGCATCGAGTTCCGCGCGGTGGTGAGTTAGCTCGCCGTCACCGGCAATCTGGCGATCGACCGCAGTCCCGGCCGCCGCTGGTAGCGGACTTGCGACGAAGGCACGGCGAGCGCAAGCTTCGGCCAGCGCGTGAACAGCGCCTCCAGCGCCGCCATCGCCTCGATCCGCGCCAGCTGATGGCCGAGGCAGAAATGGATGCCGGTACCGAACGACAGATGCCGGTTCGGCTTGCGTGCCAGATCGAGCTTCTCGGGATGCGGGCTCGCCTGCGCATCCATATTCGCCGCGACGATCATCGCCATCACCTGCGCGCCCTTCGGCAAGTGAACGCCCTCGATCTCGACATCCTCGCGCACATGGCGGGGCTTGGAGAATTGCACCGGCGCGACGAAGCGCAGGAATTCCTCGACGGCGAGCGAGGCGCGGCTCCAGTCGGCCATCAGCCAGTCGCGCCGCGCGGGGTCCTTCAGCAGCTCGAACACCGCGCCACTGATCAGATGCGTCGTGGTGATGGAGCCCGCATTCAACAACAGGAACAGCATCGACAGCATCTCGTCGTGACTGATACGGCCGCCTTCCATCTCGACCCGCACCAGTTCGGCGATCAATCCCTCGCCGCCATGTGCGCGTACCGCACGCAGGCGCCCATCCATGTAGCGCCGCATCTTCCCGAAAGACGGAAGCACGCTGAGAAAACCGATCGCACTGTTGACCCGCGACAACGAATTGGCCCAGCCGATGAACATCGGCCGGTCCGACTCGGGCAGCCCGAGCAATTCCGAGATCACCGAGAGCGGCAGAATCTGCGCATAACGCGCGACAAGGTCCGCAGGGCTTGCTGCCGCGAACAGCTCGCCGGCGAGCCGATCGGCGATGGCGCGGATACGCGGCTCCATGGCAACGACAGCGCGGCGGCGAAACGCTTCGTCGACGATGCCGCGCAGCCGCGTGTGATCGGGCTCGTCGGTGGTCAGCATGTTGCTGGCGAGCGTCTGCACCAGCTTCGGCATCCACCAGCGCAAGCCAGCGACCTCGCCGCCCGCCTTGCGCAAGGAAAAGACCGCGCTGTCCTTCAGCACGCGGGCAGTCGCCTCATAGCTGGTGGTAACCCAAACCTTACCCACGATCGGGAAATGGGTTTCCACGACAGGACCGGCCGCGCGCAATGCCGCGACGCCTGCGAAGGGATCGCGAAGGAAGGCCTCGCTCTTGAAATCGATCCGCGGCGGCATTGCTGTTCCCCACAGGCTGATCGTCCCGTCCGGGCAAATGGTGCGAGACAGCGCCGATACAAGAGTGTGTCAGGTCACAACCGGCGGCGTGCCATGGGTGTGGAACGACTCGATCGTCTGCAATCCCCAGGCCTGGCCTTTCTTGCGCTCCTCCTCGGTCCAGACGATCGGCTTCCAGTCCGGCGCCAGGATCAGCCGCGCGCCGGCGTTCGCCACCTCGACACGGTTGCCGCCCGGTTCCCAGACATAGAGGAAGAAGGTCTGCTGGATTGCGTGCTTGTGGGGCCCGGTCTCGATATGCACGCCGTGTTCCAGAAAGACATCGGCTGCCCGGAGAATCTCCTCGCGGCTGTCGATGGCGTAGGTGACGTGATGGAAGCGGCCCTTCTTGCCGTAATGGTCGCGGGTGTAGGCGAAGTCATAGCTCTTGTTCGACATCGTCATCCACATCGCGGCTTCGGTGCCGTCGTTGAGGATGATCTGCTCGGTGGTGCGACAGCCCAGGTAATTCTCGAAGAACAGGCGGTTCGCCTTGATGTCCACGGCGAGGCAATTGAGATGATCGAGCCGGCGCACGTTGACGCCGCGCGCGGGGAAACGCTGCGCCTGGTTCTTCAGTGCAGGCTTGAGCTCGGGCGGGGCCTCGTACCATTCCGTCTCGTAATAAAGCTCGATGATGTGACCGTCGGGATCCCGGCATCGGAACGCCGGCCCCTGCCCCATGTCGCCCTCGACCCAGCCGATCGCGAACTTCGAACCTTTCAACGCGGCGACGCGGCGTTCCAGCGCCTGCGGGCTGCGCGCGCGCAAGGCCATGTGCTCCATCCCCGAGGTCTTCGCCCCCGTGAGCTTCAGCGAATAGCGCTCGTAATCGTCCCAGCCGCGCAGGTAGACGGATTCGCCCTTCTGACCGCTGACGGTCATACCCATCACGTCAACGAAGAATTTCAGACTCTCGTTCGGCTTCGGCGTCAGCAATTCCATGTGGCCGAGATGAGCGAGGTCGTAGATCGGCTCGGGAGTCATGTGCTATTCCATCACATCAAGGCGCGCGTCACGTCATCGAACAGTTCATCGACGGAGAACTCGTGCGGAATGAGCTTTTGCTGCGCGACATAGTGCGTGATGGTCCGCAGCGAGCGGCGCATCTCGTCGGCCGAAAAGCGCGGTGCGCCCGGCATCGCGGCGGCCGCGGACTCGCGGAGCAGCCGGTGCACCTCGCGCACGACATCGGGATGGTTGCGCGACAAATCCGTGCTGACCACCACCATGTGATTGATCGGCGCGATGCCGTGCTTGGCCGACCATGCCCTCTCCTCCGCCGCGACATTGGCAAACAACGGCTTGAGGTCGGGATGATCGGCCTTCTCGCCCAGCACGGCATCGAGCTCGCCGTCGATCAGCATCTGCACGATCTGCTTGCCCGCAGGCGCACGTCCGGTGGTGTCGACGAACTCGGCGACGTGCGCGTCCTCGAAGGTCATCCAGTCGATCGAGTCGAGATCGACGCCATGGTCGTTGGCGAGAATGCCGCGCAGCCAGGCGCCGGTCGTGGTGGTGAAGGAGCGGATGCCGACTCGCTTGCCGTTGAGATCGGCTGGGGTCAATGCGCCCCGCTGCGCATTGTAGAGCGCATAGCCGTGCTGGCCGCGCGCCATGACGACGTCGGGCAGCAGCACTATCGGTTTGCCAAAACTTCTCGCCATCAGATAGGTGACGATCGCAAGCTCCGAAACATCGAACGTCTGCTCGCGCACCATCGGTTTGAAGCCTCTGTGCGTCGGCAAGTAGTCGGCGAAATCGAAGCTGACCAGATCGGACTTGATCGTGCCATTTTTCAGCGCTGCCGTTCCCGGATGATCGCCGAGCAGCGTGCGGAGCCGCATCGCCATCTTAATCTTCCGGCAGCTCGTCGACGTAGACGAGACCGGCCCGCTTCAGGGGCTCGCGCATATTGTACATGTCGAGCCCGAGCTCACCGGAGGCAAGCCGCTTGCGCTTGCCCTCCTCGTCGGCGTGACGCTTCTCGCCCCTGGCGACGACGTCGGCGGCATCGCCACGCTTCACCACCACCACACCGTCATCATCGGCAACGATGGCATCGCCGGGGATGACGTTGACGCCGGCGCAGACCACGGGGATGTTGACCGCGCCGAGTGCCGCCTTGACGGTGCCCTTGGCCGAGATCGCCTTCGACCACACCGGAAAGCGCATCTCACGTAACGATTTCGCGTCGCGGATGCCGGCATCGATCACCAGCGCACTTACGCCGCGCGCCATCAGCGAGGTCGCCAGGAGATCGCCGAACATGCCGTCGGTGTTGTCGGCGGAGCAGCCGACCACAAGGATGTCGCCTTCCCTGCATTGCTCGACCGCGACATGGATCATCCAGTTGTCGCCGGGATGGGTCAGCACGGTGACGGCGGTGCCCGCCGCTTCTGCCCCTTGCCACACCGGGCGCATATAGGGCTTCATCAGACCGCTGCGGCCATATGCTTCGTGCGTTGTGGCGACGCCGAGCACGCCGAGCCGTCTCACCAGACCGGCGTCGGTGCGCTTGATGTTTCGAACGACAATATTCTTCATGCCAATTCCTCCACCGCCATCGGGAACAGCCGCTGATAGGCCTCGCCATAGGTCATCGCCCGGCCCGAATTGCGCCCGCCTTGCACACCGCGGTTCAGCGCGACGCGCTCGTAATACGCCCAGAGATGCTTTTGCGCCGCCAGGATCTCGAACGTCTTGCGCTTGATCTCCCAGACATCGTCGATGTTGAGGATCACCTGCGGCTTGAAATTGCACTGCTCGGGCTGGTGCGGCTCGAACAGGAACACCGGCGGCGCCGAATACTGATATTTCGCGTCGGGCTTGTGGCCCATGGCTTGTGCGACGACCCGAGTCTGCTGCGCAAAATGCGCGGCATCGGGATGATCGAAATTATAGGGGTCTTCCAGCGCATGCGTCAGCACGAAGCTCGGATTGAGCTCGCGATAGATGTCGACCATGCGGTCGAAATGCGCCTCGTTCAGCTTCAGCGGATAGTCGCCACAATCGAAGAACTCGATCTCGGCGCCCAGCATTTTCGCAGCGCGTTCGGCCTCGTCCTTGCGGCCGGCCTTGACGGAGGCCATGGTCGCGCCGGCCTCCTTCCAGGCGAACTGGCTCTCGCCGCGTTCGCCATAGGACAGGCAGACGATCTTCATGCGATAGCCGCGCCTGGCGTGCAGCGCGATGGCGCCGCCCGCGCGCCACACGAAGTCGCCGGGATGGGCGGAGACGACCAGACCTGTCTTTGCCATGAGAGTTCCCTAATCGGTTTCGCGGGCGAGCCTATGAAGGCTCGCGCCGATCGTAAAGGGCAAGCTCAGCCCGCATTCGCGGGCGCATGCACCGGCCAGAGATCGGCGCGCCAATGCAGCGCGATCGCGGCCATCGCGATCAGGCCGGAGATCGCATAGAGCGAACCCGTCGCGCCATAGCCGATCAGGTCGATCAGGCTGCCGGCGGCGAGCAGCCCGATCGGCAACCCGTAGATCACCATCATGCGCACGCCCATCACGCGACCGCGATACCGGGCGCTCGCGGTGCGCATCAGGATCACGGCGGCCGCGATCATCGACAGGCTCTGCGACATGCCGGCCAGCATCAGACACAGCATCGCGACCGGCATGGATTTGAGCGCCACGAACACCAGCAGCATCGCGTACCACGACAACGTCGCGCCGATCAGAAGCCGCGCAATGCGTACACCGGCCGTCAGGCTGAGCGTGATCGACCCCATCAGCGAACCGAAGGCAAAACTCGCCGAGAGATAGCCGAGGCCGGTCTGGTCGGTATGGAAGATCTCGCTGGCGACGTAGGGCAACAATCCGTTGGTCAGCGGAAACGCGGTGAGATTGACCAGGAACGCCACGCAGAGCGCCGCGCGCATCCCCGGACCGCTCCAGGCATAGACGATGCCTTCCTTGAGGTCGCGCAGCAACGACGAGCCCGGCAACTCATCGGCCGGATGGTCCATATCGGCCATGCTGTGATGCGCCGAGGGCCGGCTCATACAAAACATCAGCACGGCTGCGGTGAGATAGAGGCAAGCAATCGCCACATAGGCATAGCCGATGCCGAGTATCGCGAACAGGCCGGTGCCGCTCAACGCGCCGGCAATGCGCGCCGTGTCCTGCGTCGTGCGCGATACGCTGATCGCGCCGACGAGCTGCCCTGGGGGCATGATGTCGGCAAGCAACGCGCCGCGAACGCCGAGGTCGGACGGCCGTATCAGGCCCATGATCGAGACGATGATCATGACGTTGAACGGCGCCAGGTGGCCGGTCAGCGCCAGCGTCATGATGGTCGAGGCAAGTGCGGTGTAGGCGAAGCGCATCATGGCCAGCAGATCGCGATGTCCGATCCGATCGCCGATCATGCCGAACACAGGCGCGACCAGCGTGCCCGCATAGTTCAGCGACGCGAGCAGGGTCAGCAGCAGCACCGAACCGGTCTCGGTCAGGATGTACCAGCCGAGCACCAGGTTCTCGACCTCGAAGGCCCATGAGGTGAGCAGATCGGACGGCCATTGCAGGCGATAGCTGCGGACGTGAAAGACCGCGAGCGCGGAAGCCCGCGCGGACCCGCTCAAGACGCGACGACGCGTTTCACGGCGTTCCACCCTGCCCTGGTTCTTGTTGTGTTGAACAAGAGCGTAACGTTGACAGGGGCGCTGTCAACCGCAGCAGCGCAACGCAACCCTGCAAAACTATCCCACCAGTGGGCGAATCGCTTGGCCGCTCAGCGGCAATGCCGAAGTTGCAGAGGCTCACCTTTGCGCCGCCTAGCAATTCCGGCAGACGTTGCCGATGATCCGGTCAATCGCCATGTCCTCTTCGCTCGGGTATTGCTCCACTGAAGCTGGCGATGTGGGAACGTCGACAGCACGCGGCTGGTGATGACCTAACGGCGCCGACCAGGGCCTTGTCGAGGTTTCATTTCCCGATTTCCATGGATGGACGGATGCCATCGAGCTTGGGGATTGGACCATGGGAATGTGTTGCTCCCCAACGGGCGATTGCGCGCCGGCTGCCGGTGATGCGGCAACCAGCAATCTCACGGCCAGACCAAGATACAAGAAGCTCTTCATCGGACGTCTCCATGAAATCACGCAGAGCGATCAACGCCTGCAGCAGCAAGATCGCCGTCGGGCGGTCTCTATTTCAGGAAACTCGAGCGTTCAGCGCTTGTTGACTGGCACGTGATGGGCCTTGGCGCGCGCTCGCGCGAATCAACGCGCAACTCAGCTCGCGTCCAGTTGAATGCGCGTGATGAAATATCTCCGGGGCGCTCCATTCCTGATCTGAAGGAGTCGAGCTTTGCCGGCTCCGTTAGCATGTGGAGAAAATCTATGACCAAATTCACCTTCGTGTCGGCCGCCTTAATCGTCGCGGCCGTGCTTGCTGGCCAGCCGGCGACCGCTCGCAGCAATGCTGCGGCACGGCACGCCATGGATTCGATCAAAGCCAACGCTGCGGCGGACTGCGCGCGGGCTCCCAATGTCGGCGCGTTCGCGTCGGCTCCGTATACGGCGCCTCCGTGCCTGCCGAACACCGCCAACTGATCGCGCGTGTTGCTGCACGTGATCGGGACGGCGTCGCGCCGGCCCGATCACGCTCGGGAGTTATGACGTGGCGGCAGCGGCGCCGTGCAGCAATTGATGCCGGTATTGCGCCGGCGAAACCTTGAACCATCGCCGGCAGGCGCGGAAGAAGCTCGACTGGTCGGCGAAGCCGAGCAGGTAGGCCGCCTGCGCCAGCGACAGATGCAGCCGGCCGAGATACTGGTCCGCCAGCTCGCGGCGCGTGTCGTCGAGCAACTGCACGAAGGAGGTCTTCTCCTCTTCCAATCGTCGCTGCAGCGTCCGCTCGCTCATGCGCAGCTCGCTTGCGACCTCGTCGCGGCGCGGTTCGCCGTCGGGCAGCCTGCGCACGATCGCCTCCCGCACCCGGAAGCTGACCTGCGCATGGTCGAAATGGCGCAGATAGTCACCGGCATAGCGCTCGTGCAGTTCGGCAAGCTGCGGATTGAAGGTCAGCAGCGCCAGCTTCAGATCGGCATGCGCAAACAACAGGCTGTTGCGCTCCGCATCAAAGGTGACCGGACAACCAAAGGCCGCGCGGTAGGGCGCGACGTCGCCAGGGCTGGCGTAAGCGATCTCGATCGCGCGTGGGCTGACATTGGTGCGGCAGATCCAGCGGCAGAAGCCGATCAGGGTGACGAAGATGAACTCGATGCGCTGACGCGGGATCGGCCGGTCGCCGCCGAACAGCACGAAGGAGATCCGAAGCCCCTCTTCTTCCTCGCTCGTGGTCATGGTCAGGGAGTCGCTGAGGATCAGCAGATAGCGGATCAGGCGGTCGAACGCGCCACGCAGGTCGGCGCATGACATCATGGTGTAGCCGACAACGTCGAAGCTTGCCGGCCGCACCACCTGGTGCTGCGCCAGCGCGAGCGCCGGATTGCGCGAGCGCGCCACCGCAAGCTCCCAGAGATGGCTGATCTTCTCGGTCTGCAGCCGCGCGCTCGGCCCCTCCAGCGCGCAGGGGTCGATGCCGGCGGCGGCGAACAGGCTCGCGACATCGAGGCCCTCGGCGGCGAACATTTCCGCGATGCCCTTCACCCAGACGGCGGATGTCGTCCGCTTGGTCATTCCCCGAGGTTCCTCCACGTCATTGGCCTTGGCGGCAATCAGATTGGCTCCGTCGGTCACAGACCCAAGCCCGCCGCCTCGCTATTCATTTAACCGGAATATGACACGAAACCGCGCCGCTCGCCACCGAGGGAGCCGCGCTCAGGAGGGGAGTTGACGAAATGACCAGGCACTGGACCGCCAGCTATGGCGAGCGGATTCCGGCGGAGATCGATCCGGCAGCCCACGCCTCGGTGCTGGCGATGCTCGAGGCCGCGATGAAGCGCTATGCCGACAAGCCGGCCTTCCGCTGCTTCGGCGAGATGCTGACCTACGCCGACACCGACCGGCTTTCACGCAGCTTCGCCGCTTACCTTCAGGACGGTCTCGGCATCGAGAAGGGTGACCGTGTTGCGGTGATGCTGCCGAATATCCCGGCCTTCCCGCTCGCGATGCTCGGCATCATCCGCGCCGGCGCGATCCAGGTCAATGTCAACCCGCTCTACACTCCGCGCGAGCTCGAGCACCAGATCAACGACGCCGGTGCGAAGGCGATCGTCATCTTCTCGGGAGTATCGTCGACGCTCGCCGAGATCATCGGTCACACCGCAATCGAGAAGGTTGTCACGGTCGCGCTCGGGGACGGCACGGGGGCGAGACTGCCGAGCCCGCCGGTGGATGCACGGCTGAACGACACCATCACGTTTACGGACGCGCTTGCGCAAGGCACGGGCCTTCCGCTGAAGACGCCGGCCCTGATCGGCGACGACGTCCTGTTCCTGCAATATACGGGCGGAACGACCGGGCTCTCCAAGGGAGCGGCGCTGTCGCACCGCAATCTCGTCGGCAATACCGAGCAGTTCAAAGCCTTCACGCCCGACGCGCTGCGCCCGGGCAAGGAGATCGTGGTGACCGCGCTGCCGCTCTACCACATCTTCGCGCTGATGGTGAATTTCATCGCCTATTACTCGATCGGCGCGGAAAACTGGCTGGTGCCCAATCCGCGCGACATGGGAAGCTTCATCGCCACGCTGAAGCAGGCGCGCTGCACGGTCTTCACCGGCGTCAATACGCTGTTCAGCGGACTCCTGATGCAGCCCGACATCGGCGAGGTCGACTTCTCTCGCTTGCGCGTGGCGATCGGCGGCGGCGCCGCCGTGCTGCCGACCACCTCGCAGAAGTGGAAGAAGCTGACCGGGCGCGACATCCTCGAAGGCTACGGCCTGTCGGAGACCTCGCCGATCCTCACCCTTAATCCGATGACCGCCGAAGGTTTCTCCGGCACGGTCGGGCTGCCGTTACCCTCGACCGACATCAAGTTGCTCGGCGAGGACGACACGCCGGTCGCGCTCGGTGAGCCCGGCGAGATCTGCGCCAAAGGTCCGCAGGTGATGCGCGGCTACTGGCAGAAGCCGGAAGCCAATGCCGCCGCCTTCACCGCGGACGGCTATTTCCGCACCGGCGACGTCGGCGTGTTCGACGCGCGCGGCTACTTGCGGATCGTCGACCGCAAGAAGGACATGATAATCGTCTCCGGCTTCAACGTCTACCCGAACGAGGTCGAAGCGATCGCCGCCGCCTGCGCGGGCGTCGCCGAATGCGCCTGCGTCGGCAAGCCCGACGAGAAAACCGGCGAAGCGATCGCGCTGTTCGTCGCGAAAGTGCCGGGAGCCGAGCTGACGGAAACCGAAGTGATCGCGCACTGCCGGCGTCAGCTCACCGCCTACAAGGTGCCGAGGGAGGTGCGCTTCCTCGAAGCGCTGCCGAAATCGAACGTCGGAAAAATCCTGCGCAAGGATTTGCGCGCCCTGATCCGGAGGTGATGACCATGACAAGCGCAGCCACGACGTTACCCGATTACACCATGGCGACCGCGCCGGCTTTCGCCGGGCGCGAGCTCGGCACCTCCGATTGGGTCGTGGTCGACCAGGCCCGGATCGATCAGTTCGCCGATTGCACCGGCGACCGTCAATGGATCCATGTCGATGTCATCAGAGCCACGCGCGAGGGCCCGTTCGGCGGACCGATTGCGCACGGCTATCTCACGCTGTCGCTGGTGGCGGCGATGCTGATGGAGATCGGGATCATCCCGCCGGATGCGTCGACCGGACTGAATTACGGCCTCGACAAGGTGCGCTTCCTCGCGCCCGTCAAGGCCGGCGCGCGGGTCCGCGCCCGTGTCTCCCTGATCTCGGCGCAGCCGCAGGACGGCGGACGGGTGCTGCTCAAGCTCGGTTGCAAGCTCGAGATCGAGGGCGAGGCCAAGCCCGCGGTGATCGCGGAAGTGCTTTGCATGCTGATCGGCCGGACGTGAGGGAGGCGACCATGGCAAACCAGGCAGAGATCACCGAGACCGGACTTCGCGAGCAGGCCGCTGAATACACGCTTGCCGCCAATCCGCTGGTCGGCATCCGCGATCAGGAGATCTACGACGCCGCATCCAAACTGTTCGACCAGATCATGACCCATCCGGCCGTCGCGGCAAGACACTACATGTCATATCTCGGCGAGCTCGGCCGCATCGCGGCCGGCATCTCCGAACTGGCGCCCGACGCCAAGGACAAGCGTTTCGCCGACGCCGCCTGGAAGGACAGCGTGTCCTGGCGCGCGCTGGTGCAGAATTACATGGCCTGGAGCAACGCGCTCTACGGCTTCGTCGACGAGGCGAAGATGGAGAAGCTCGACGCCGAGCGCGCACGTTTCATCGTCTCGCTGTTTGTCGATGCGATGGCGCCGACCAATACGGTGGCCGGCAATCCCGCCGCGCTGAAGAAGTGGGTCGACACCGGCGGCGCCAGCCTCTTGCGCGGCCTCGAAAACTTCGCCGGCGACCTGGCGCGCAACGGCGGCCTGCCGGCCCAGGTCGATACGCGCAAATTCGCGGTCGGCGAGAACGTCGCGACAACGCCGGGCGCCGTGGTGTACCGCAGCCCGGTCATGGAGCTCATTCAATATGCGCCCATGACGGACGAGGTGCATACGCGACCGCTGCTGATCGCCCCGCCGCAGATCAACAAGTTCTATGTGTTCGACCTCGTGCCGGAGAAGAGCATCATCCGGTTCGCGCTCAAGGGCGGCCTGCAGACCTTCGCGATCAGCTGGAAGAATCCGACCGCGGCCGAGAGCGAGTTCGGGCTCGAGACCTATGTCGCGGCGCTGGAGGAAGCCGTCGACGTCATCCGCGAGATCACCGGCAGCGACGACGTCAACATCTGGGGCTCCTGCTCCGGCGGCATCACCATGTCGGCATTCCTGGCCAACCTCGCCGCCCGCGGCGAGCACAAGGTCCATTCGGCGACGGTCGCGGTCTGCGTGCTCGACATGGACGCGGCACAGACCACCACGGCCGGCATTTTCGCCACGCCCGAATCGATCGCGGCCGCCAAGCATGCGTCGCAAATTGCCGGCGTGGTGGAGGGCCGCGAGCTCGCGCGCATGTTCGCCTGGATGCGGCCCAATGACCTGATCTGGAACTACTGGGTCAACAACTATCTGCTCGGCAACGATCCGCCGGCCTATGACATCCTGTACTGGAACAACGACACCACGCGCCTGCCGGCGCGGCTGCATTCCGATTTCCTCGGCCTGATGGACACCAACCCTTACGTCAACCCCGGGCGGATGAAGATCGGCGGCGAGGTGCTGGACATGCGCAAGGTCGACATCGACAGCTATGTCGTGGCGGGGATCACCGACCATATCACGCCATGGCAGGGATGTTACGAGACCGCGAAGCTTTACGGCGATCGCAGCACCTTCGTGCTCGCCAACAGCGGCCACATCCAGAGCCTGATCAATCCGCCCGACAACCGCAAGGCATACTTCTGGGCCGGCCCGGCGACAGCGAAGACTGCCGATGCCTGGCTGGAGCAATCGCCCAGCAAGAGCAGCGGCAGCTGGTGGCCGCACTGGCTGGAATGGATCGCCGCACGCTCCGGCGACAAGAAGCCCGCGCCCGCCACGCTCGGTAACGAACACCTGGCCACGCTCGACGCCGCGCCGGGCCGCTATGTGATGGAGAAGTAAGTGCAGATCGGACTCCATGATGTCGGCGGACAGACTCTACGCGTGGGCATCCGGCGCGGCGACAAACGTCGTCGGCCGCTATTCGTCTTCAACGGCATCGGCGCCAATATCGAACTGCTCGAGCCGTTTCTCGATGCCTTCGAAGGTCCCGAGGCGATCGTGTTCGACGTGCCCGGCGTCGGCGGCTCGCCGACGCCGCGCCTGCCCTACCGCCCCTCGACGCTGGCCCGCATGAGCGCACGGCTTCTCGATCAGCTTGGGCATCAACAGGTCGACGTGCTCGGCGTGTCCTGGGGCGGCACGCTGGCGCAACAATTTGCGTTTCAGAAAGCGGACCGCTGCCGGCGGCTGGTGCTCGCCGCCACCTCGCCCGGTCATCTGATGGTGCCGGGCAAGCCTTCCGTGTTGTTGAAGATGGCGACACCACGGCGCTACAAGGATGCCAAATATCTGAAAAAGGTCGCAGGCGATCTCTATGGCGGCGTGCTGCGCAAGTCTCCCGACGCGCTCAGCGGCCATCTCCGCCATATCAAATGGTCGAGCGATTACGGCTACTATCTGCAGCTTTTCGCCAGCTTCGGCTGGAGCAGCCTGCCCTGGCTGCCCTTCCTGTCGCAGCCGACGCTGGTGATGGCCGGCACCGACGACCCGATCGTGCCCGCCGTCAACGGCCGCATCCTCGCAAAGCTCATTCCGGACTCGCGGCTCGTCACCATCGACGACGGGCACCTGTTCCTGCTGACAAGTGCGAAGACATCAGCCCGGACGATCGCGGACTTCCTGAACTGAACGAGATCAACCGATGACGTGCCGCACCACCGCGCGGGTCAGGAACCGCAGCTTCTCATTCAGCGGGAAGCGGCCGAAATTGGTCTTGACCGCGCCGAGCGTGAACGCGGTCTTCCTGGAGTAATCGATGCGTATGGCGACGATCGCGGGCCTGCCGCCGGCCGCAATCTCGTTGGCCTTGCCGATAACGCTGGCGATATCGGCGTTGTCGTTCATGGCCAAGAAGGCCGCGCCGGTTGCGAGCGCGACGCCTTCGATGTTGAGCTTGCCGATGGTCGTGCCGGGCTTGCGGCCATAGGGAATCGACTGCGCCTGTGCGATCTGGGCGAGCTCGCCGTCGTTGAAGACGTAGTAGACGATGCCGAGATTGTTGCTGGAGGCCGTCAATATTTCCATGCAGGTCATCATGAAGGCGCCATCGCCGACGATCGCCTGCACCGTGCGGTCCGGACACGCGAGCTTGGCGCCGATCGCAGCCGGCACGGCATAGCCCATGCAGTTGAAATCGGTCGGCAGGATCACGCTCTTCGGCGCATGGATCGGCATCAGCTCGGCGGCG